>Ga0070735_10003076_pt1 | contig 14750 bp, 9 predicted proteins | sample Coa_R1_FD_66443 | JGI IMG/M metagenome (GOLD analysis project Ga0070735, IMG submission 66443) | Surface soil microbial communities from Centralia Pennsylvania, which are recovering from an underground coalmine fire - Coalmine... | ecosystem: Environmental > Terrestrial > Soil > Unclassified ... | reverse complement strand
ACCGTTCTTGACCGGCGCGCATGACGTATCGGACCAGCTTACAATCCCGGAGAAGATCTACGGACGCGACAGCGAAAGAACCGCTCTGCTACGTGCTTTCGATCGGGTCGTAGCGACCGGCACTCCGGAGTTCGTGCTCGTTTCCGGCCAGTCCGGCATCGGCAAATCCTCGATCGTAAGCGAGCTGCACAAAGCGATCGTCCTGCCGCGTGGCATCTTCGTCTCGGGCAAGTTCGATCAGTACAAGCGTGATATGCCCTATATCACCCTGGCGCAGGCCTTTCAGACCCTGATCCGCCAGATTCTCAGCCGTAACGAGACCGAGGTTAGACGCCGGCGCGACGCGCTCCGCGATGCGGTCGGTATGAACGGCCGGATCCTGGTGAATCTCATTCCCGAATTGGAATTAATAATCGGCAAGCAGGCGCCCGTACCTGAACTCTCTGCCCAGGATGCGGAAAACCGGTTCTTGTCAGTATTTCGGGCCTTTCTCGGAGTGTTCGCTCGCAAGGAGCACCCGCTCGCGCTCTTTCTTGATGATCTGCAATGGCTGGACACAGCCACGCTCAAGCTGATCGAACATCTGATGATCCATCCCGACGTTAAGTATCTTCTTCTGATCGGCGCCTACCGGGACAACGAGGTCATCGCCTCGCACCCCCTGATGCTGACGCTGGATTCGCTGCGCAAAAGTGGCGTAGCCGTGCAGGACATCGCGCTCGGCCCGTTGTCGCTCAACGACGTGGGCCAGCTTATCGCCGACAGCGTTCGTCAGAACTGCGCGCTCGCCGAGCCGCTTACGCGTCTGGTCTACGACAAGACCGCGGGCAATCCGTTCTTTGTGATCCGCTTCCTGACCGTGTTGAGCGAAGAACGCCTGCTGGAATTCGATTCGCAAGCGGCGGCCTGGCGCTGGGATATGGACCGCATCCGCGCCTACGGAATAACCGACAACGTGGTCGACCTATTGATCGGAAGGTTGAATCGACTTCCCGACAACGCCCGGGAAGCGCTAAAAGAGCTTGCTTGTCTGGGAAACAAAGCGAACCCTGCCACTCTTGTCATCGTTCATGGACGGTCAGAGGAAGATACTTTCTCGGATCTCGCGGAGGCTATGCGGGAGGGGTTCGTCCTGCTTTCGGACGGCTCATACAAGTTCGCTCATGACCGCATCCAGGAAGCCGCCTATTCGCTGATCCCGGAAGAGGACCGCGCAGGAGTCCATCTGCAGATTGCTCGTTTGCTCATCGCAACGACGCCGGCCGACGAGATCTCCGACCGTATCTTCAATCTCGTCAACCAATTTAATCGTGGCGCGGCGATTATTTCCGATCCCGATGAGAAGCAGTTCGTGGCTGAACTAAATCTTCGTGCGGGCACGAGAGCCAGGGCTTCAACCGCTTACGCTGCCGCGCGCATCTACCTATCCGCTGGGAAGGCGCTGCTCGGTCGAGAGGACTGGGAGCGCCGCTACGAACTAGCATTCAATCTTCGATTGCTGCTGGCCGAATGCGAGTTTCTGTGCGGAAATTTCAGTGAAGCCGAAGGTTGCCTCTCCGAACTGCTCGAGCGGGCGGCATCCAGGGCCGACAAGGCGGCAGCCTATCGCCTCGGGATCGATTTGCACATCATCAAGTCTGAACACATCCAGGCGGTCGACACGGCCCTGGAATGCTTGCGCTTGTTCGGTATCCAGCTCTCCGCCCATCCCACTTGGGACCAGGTGCGGTGTGAATACGAGAAAGTGTGGCAAACCCTAGGCGAACGTTCGATTGGGAGTCTGATCGATCTGCCACCCATGACGGATCCGGAGATAGAGATAGCCCTGCGCGTGCTCTCGGTTCTTTATTCCTCGGCTTTCTCGATCGATATCAACCTCTTCTATCTATGCGTCTGCCATAGCGTGAACCTGACTTTAAAGCATGGGACCACTGACGCCTCGGCACACGGATATGCGTATTTCGGGTTCATCCTCGGGCCGGCCTTCCATCGCTACTCCGAGGGCTATCGGTTTGCGAAACTCGGCGCCGATCTTGTCGAGAAGTACGGGGTCGCAGCCTACAAGGCCAAGGTTTACATGACAGTAGCATGGGTCGCGATATGGACCCAGCCGATCACCACCGCCCTCAACTTCATCCGAGCCGCCTTCCGCGCGGCGGTGGAGACCGGAGATTTGACTTACGGCTGTTTCTGCTGCGACTGGACCGTCACGAACCTTCTTACACGAGGTGACCATCTCGATGAGATCTGGCTTGAATCCGAGAAGTCCCTGGATTTCGTCCATAGAGCTGGATCGCGCGATTACATACATCGTGTGGTGAGTCAGCGGTGGTTCGTTGAGTGTATGCGCGGCCGAGCGGCATCCCACTCTATCCAGGGTGACGCTCAATTTGATGAAACCGCCTTCGAGGCGCTGCTTGAGGGTGACAACTCAACAATAGTCTGTTGGTATTGGATTTTGAAACTTCAGGCGCGATTTATTCTGGATGACTACGAGATGGCGCTGACGGCCGCCGCGCGAGCAAAAGACTTGATCTCCGCCGCCACCGGCTGCATTCAGTTGCTGGAGTACAATTACTACAGCGCGCTCGCCATTGCGGCTGCTTTTGAGGCCGCGCCACCCGATGAGCAGAGTGAATGGCGCAAGACGCTCACCACACAGCTCGATCAGCTTCGGGAATGGTCGGATAACTATCCGCCCACCTTTCTCGACAAATTCGCGTTAGTTTCGGCCGAGCTCGCGCGCATCGAAGGGCGCGACCTCGATGCGATGCGGCTATACGAACAGGCCATGCGGTCTGCACGCGAAAATGGCTTCATCCAGAACGAGGCTATCGCCGGCGAAGTCGCGGGCAGGTTCTACCTAAATCGCGGCTTTGAGACCATCGCCCGCATCTATCTGAAGGACGCCCGCTCCTGCTATCAGCGATGGGGCGCCAAGGCCAAGGTGGAACAGCTCGACCATCTCTACCCTGGCCTCGGAGGGCATCGGGCGCTCGCAGGTGCCAGCACGATGGGCGCATCGCTCGAGTACATGGACCTCGCAACCGTGATTAAGGCGCTGCAAGCGGTGTCTCGTGAGATCGATCTCGAGCAGCTGATCGAAACGCTCATGGCTTGCGCGCTCGAGCACGCGGGCGCCGAAAGAGGCCTTCTATTCCTGCGTCGCGGGATCGAGCAGCGCATTGAAGCGGAAGCCACGACCAGCGGCGACAAGATCGAGGTGACCCTCGCCCGCGCGTTAGAGGGGCCCCCCAGGTTCCCCGAAACCATCCTTCGCTATGTGGCCCGAATGCTGAAAGGCGTGATCATCGACGATGCCTCGTCGCAGAATGATTTCTCTGACGATGCATATGTCCAGGCGACGCGTCTGCGGTCCGTCCTCTGTCTTCCGATCGTAAGGCAAAGCGAGGCGATCGGTGTCTTATACCTCGAGAACAACCTGGCGCCGCGCGTCTTCACGTCAGGCCGGCTCGCAGTGCTCGAACTGCTTGCCTCCCAAGCTGCGATCTCACTCAAAAATGCCGAACTGTACGCCGACCTGCAGCAGGAAAACCGCGAACGCGTGAAGGCGGAAGAAGAACTCCGTCTGAGCACCAACGCACTCAGCCATTTGCAGGAAGAAGTACGTCAGGCGTCACGCGCGGCGATGATGGGAGAGCTGACCGCATCACTCGCGCACGAGTTGAATCAGCCGCTCGGCGCGATCCTGAGCAATGCGCAAGCGGCGCGCCGTTTGCTCGCAGGCAAGAAGCCGAACGTGGAAGATGCCAGCGCTGCGCTTGACGACGTCATTCGTGACGATGCCCGGGCGGCGGACATCATTCGGAACATCCGCGCGGTTTTTACGAGAGACGAAGTTGAGATGTCTCTCCTGGATCTCAGGCAGATTCTCCTCGACGTCGAAACCCTTTTGAGGCCCGATGCTTCAAGTAAGGAGATTTCGCTTCGGCTATGCCTGCCGCCCTCGTTGCCCGCGGTCATTGGCAACAGGACCCAGATCATTGAGGTCCTGATAAACCTCGTTTCCAACGCGTTCGACGCGGTTTTGGAAAACACCGATGGGCCGCGCGAGGTCGAGGTGTGCGCGAGCGGACGGGAAACCGGTAAAGTACACATTATCGTCCGTGACTCCGGCACGGGCATCGCTCCCGAAATCATGCCCCGCCTGTTTGACCCCTTCTTCACGACCAAAGCCAAGGGAATGGGGATGGGTCTTGCGATCGTACGCTCGATCATCGAGAGGCATGGCGGCCGGCTGTGGGCGACCCGGAATCCCTGTCGTGGCGCATCCTTGGAGTTCGAGTTGTCGTCCGAAGCTAACGCGCAGAGCAGGAACTGATTCGGCTGCCGGGACAGCCATGTCTTCGCCAATCAAGGTCGCAGTCATTGACGACGACGCGGCGATGCGTCGAGCGCTGGCGCGTCTTATAAAATCGGCTGGAATTGAAGCTGCCGCATTTTCGTCAGCGCGCGAATTTCTTGATGATCCCCTTCATCGACAAGTGGATTGTGCGATTACCGATGTGAGGATGCCGGGCTTCGACGGGCTCAAGCTGCAAGAGGAGCTTAATAAAACGCTGCCTCATCTCTCGGTAGTATTCATCACCGGGCACGCTAACGTTCCGATGACCGTCGAAGCCATGAAGGGCGGCGCCACGGACTTTCTGGAGAAGCCAGTTCACGAGAAGGCTTTGCTGGCGGCGATCCATCGTGCCGCGGAGCGTAGCCGCTCGTTAAAGGCGTCGCGCAACGAGATGGACGCTGTTGAACTGCGCTACGGGCGAATGACACCTCGCGAGCGACAGGTGTTCGCGAGGGTTGTAGCCGGCTACCTCAACAAGCAGATCGCCTTCGATCTCGGTATCACCGAAAGGACCATCAAGGTTCATCGCGCTCGAGTGATGGAGAAAATGGAAGCCGATTCACTCCCTCAGTTGGTGCGCATGGCGCAGCTACTGGGTGTTGAGTAAGCGTGGGACCAATCCATTGCCTTGGGCGAGTGAGCCGGCGGACTAGCGTGGTCGGCAGCACGGATCGGCGCGATGGCAAGGGTTCGAGGTCTGCCGAGCGCAGTCATCGCAGCGGCGCGAGAATTGCTCGCTGCTGTAATGAAGCGTGGCTACTCATCGCAAACCCTTCCTGTGACGTTGCCTGGCGGAGAGTTCGCTGCGGAAATCGATTGTTATCCAGGTCGTACTCAGAAGCTCCGCTATACCAACGCTTCCGTGGCGCAAGTTGCCGTCCGCCCGCCGTGAGGCTGAATTATTTAGAGCGCGTGCCGCTGCTAAAAGCGAGCAGCGGCGCCGGCCAACTGGCCGGCGCCGCCGTGAGGCCAGATATCAGGAATAACTACATCTTCATTCCCTTCATCGAACCGAAGAAAAGGTAGAAATTCGACGGCACGTCTTCAAGCGCACCGCCGGCCTTCTGCGCCTTCCTGAGCTTGACGATTCCAGTAATTCCGCTTTTGCCGTCGGCCGTGGACCAATCGGCCGGGTCGGTCACTAGCACGGTGATGACCTGCCACCACTGAGGCGCCCTTTGGAAGAGGTCCTTGTTGATCACATGGCTATGATTCGGCGTCGGCACGAATATGTTCTGCTGCGGAGTGGCTGGAATTTTACCCAGCGCGACGAGGACCGGGAAAATATCCAGCGTTGAAGCGTGCATCGTGCAGTTGCCCGGCGACGAGCCTGGATCCGGACATTGAACGGGCACAGATGGAGTCTGCTTGAATCCTTCGGGGACGATACCGAAAAGGCTGATCAGTGTGTCGCCCAGGGCTTTGCCGCAGAGCAGCCCGGGACGAGCATTGGCGGGACATGCGATAGCATCGGTATCGGTAGTATCCGTTCCGAAGAATGGCACCAGCACCCAAAGCTTGTCGGTGGTCGCGGCCAAGGCGCCGGTGGGATCGTGTTTGGGTTCCTTGCCGACCTGACATATCGGGGTTTGAAACTCCAATGGATCGGATTCGGCTAGTATGCCGTTGAAGTTCAAGTCGTCCTTTGCTGCGTCCACGCAATCGAAATTCTCGGTGTAGGTGAACACCAGCGGCATGCTGGCGCCGAACGCCGCAGTCTGGTTTGGCGCGAGCGCGCTCGTGGACGTATCTTGCGGGGCGTCCTGCGCGATCGCAGTCCCGGCAACCAAGGCAATGCCCAGGCTCGTTCCTAACATCAACCGAAGAATCGAACTTCTCATGAGGCTCCTCCAACAAGGTTTTGAAAAGCGGTAGAGATCGAACTTTTCGTGATGCTCAAGGTACGTACAGCCTCCGGGATCGGATTTGCTAAAGATGGTCGGCCAGCCGCTTTGCAAGAAAGGCACGGTCGCGACAACTGGGTCGGCAGACTGCGGTCGATCACCTGAAAGCGGTGAGGGCGTTGGAAGAAGACGGTCCAGCCGGCGCGCCGAAGCAGTAGCGCGACGCCATGTCGAACCATCCTAGACCGGGCAGCCGCGCGATCATCGAATCATGCTCGGCCAGACGGCGCGGCCCCTGCTGGTCGCCGAACAAGTAGCCGCAGATGCGCCGCGCGTCGGCGTCACCGCGCACCGGGCTTCCGACAGGAGTCCAGAAGTTGCGTATGATGAGCGAAGTAAGCACCCGGGCGGCGCGCGGCTGCAGTCGCAGGCGCGCCTGGTTGAAATAGAACGAAAAATGCCGGCGCTCGTCCTTGATGACGCGCGAGAGCATCGCGGTCAGCAGCGGATGCCTGGTACGATCGATCAGCGCACGATAACCGGTCAGCGTTGACAGTTCGTTGATCGCGCCCCAGGTCATGTGCACCGCGGGGAAGTGGCGGGTCAGGCGCGAGAGCAGGCGCGCGAATTTCTGCGCCAGGTAATCGGCGGGCCGGGCGCGCCGCAGCGCGGCGAAACGGCGATCGTCGATAGCCACGCCCTGGCTTTCCAGAAAACGCTTGAGCACCTGCGAATGGAAAAACTCCTCATACGCCCAGCACGACAGGAACGCGGTGATCGACGGGTCTTCGGCTACCGCTGTCGAAAGCATCTCGCGCAGGTAGATAACGGTGTGCGACTCGATGTCCATCATGTAGCCGACGCAAAAGAGCGCGTCATCGTCGAGTCGCGGACCCGGGCTGGACCAGTCAAAGGTTTCCGGGCGCGTGCCGCCCGCGAGGCGCAGATACTTTTCGAGGTCGAAACTCTCGCGGTAATTCCCGCCGAGATCCTCATGGGTGGTCGGAAGATGATTTGGATTCACATCTTCAGATACGAACGCCGCTCGCGTGCGGATTTGATCGCGCTAGGCCGGGCCGGGCGCGCCCTTTAAGTACATCGCGCCAGTCGGTTTGCTTACGCCACCTGCCGGTTCCAGCGTCACCGCGCTCAGCAAGACGTGTTCGCCTGCCGGCGGTAACGCCACGGGTGCGATCACTGGATGTCCGTCTTCGGCCTGGAACAGTCCTGCCGCGACCGGTCCGTGCTCCTTGGTGATCCACCACAATTCGTAGGTCTTGCCCGCCGGTGCGGCGGGCAAGCCGGCGGCCTGGAACACGGCGGCTTTATTGGCCCGGCTGACCGCAACGATTGCGCCGGCTCCGGGAGCGGGCGCGAGCGGTGCGAGCCGGACCAACCGCAGGTCGGGCGCGCTCAGCACGTTCTCCAGTCGGAGGCGGTCACCGAGCACTCTTTGGAGCGTGCCGACTTCGCTGCGTGCTCTCACGACTTCCGCGCGCAGGCCCTCCACCCGCGAACTCATCGCCGCCAGCCGGCGCTCATTTTCCGCGCTGGCGCGACGCAGCCGATCGGTCATCTGTCCGGCGTAAATTGCGATCCCGACAATCCCGGCGGCCATCACCGCGGCCGCGGCACGCCATGCTCCGACGCGGCCGCGCGCAGGACGGCGCGCGCGGTCGTACTCTCGCGCCGCGAACCGCGATGGCGCGGCCGCGGCGGCCGAATGCAGCCGCGCGTCGAGGCGCCGCCAGATGCGGTCTTCCATGGCTTCCCGGGCGCCTCCCTCCGAGCTTTCGGGCTCGAGACTCAACGCGAGCGATGCCGCGACTTCGCGCAGCTCGCGCAGCTCGGCGTCGCACTCGTCGCATCCGGCGCGCAGATGCTCCTCCAGCGCGCGCTCTTCATCGGGTTCCAGCCGATCGAGCGCGGCGAGCGGGAGCAAATCTTTGATTGCCTGATGGTCCATTGTAGCCGTGGCTATTCTTGCCGCCCCGCCAGCGCTTCGCGCAACTTGATCATCGCGCTGCGCATCCTGGTTTTCACGGTTCCCAGCGGAATTCCCAGTTTTTCGGCCACCTCCGATTGTGACAAATCGGAAAAATAAGCAAGTTGTAGAGCCGCGCGCTCGTTGGAATCGAGTTTGCCAAGCGCGGTGCGGAGGATCTGGGCGCGCTGGGCCTGATGGATCTTTAGGGCAGGATCGGGAACCTGCTCCGACACGGGCTGTTCGGCAGGCGGCGGTTTGCGCGCGCGGTTGGCCCTCAGGCGATCGATTGCGCGGCTGCGCGCGAGCGTAACCAACCAGACCGACACTGACCCGCGCGACGCATCAAATGCTTTGGCCTCGCGCCAGGCCTGCCATAGCACGTCGGCGACCACTTCTTCGGCATCGGACTCATTGCTGAGAAAGCGTCGCGCAAGGCCCGCCAGCATCCTGCCATAACGCGCGCTCAGGCTACGCAATGCTTCCGAATTGCCCGCCGCCATCGCGACCACCAGGTCACGGTCCGCGGGCATAGCCTGTTGTGCGTCGGCCACTTCACCCTCTCCAGATACGCTGCAAAGAGCTATTCAGATTGCTCGCACAGCTCAAGAGCCCGGAGCCCATCGCCTTTTTGAACGATTAAGGTGTCTCAAAAAAGTCGGGCAGAACCTTTCGTCGCTGGTGCCATTCGCGCGTCGACATCAGACTGGTCGATCACTTTTGTCAGCAAGAGGCCGCACCCGCGCGAAGGCTTCACGCCAATCATCACCAGCTCAGTGGGACGGAGCGGAACTTCCAGAGCACTGCTCTGGTGGATAGGTTAGCGCACCTCATCGCCTCGACTGCCCTTTTCAATAATTTTACGCATTTCAGCGTGGCTAAAATAGGCAATCGTTTGCCAAGGCTCTGTGGAAACAAAGCCAGCTCGGAATGAGTTGTAGTCTGCGCGGAAATGGTCGGCGGACGTGCGCCAGATTGGAGAGCCCGGGAAGGTGTATGGCAGAGGACGATTCGTGGATCAGTTGACGCGCGCATTCGCCGAGCTCGACGAAGACTACGGCGGAGATTTGCGGGATTGCGCGTGGGCTATTCCAAGACCTGAGCTGACAGGGATAAATCTAACTTGCGACAATCGCGGGGAATCCCCTCTCGTGTCTCCGCCTGTCCTGAGAGCCGGGCATTTTGATTTAGCGGCCTGAAACAACCCTGGGACGGCTCCTGGACCGAGCGGAAAATCTGACTCATAGAGACGCACGCTTAGAAAATCTTGGGGTTTATCTGGGCGCAAGGCGCCTGCCTAAGCCCAATAAATGCACTAAATCTCCAGCGGCTTCTCGGCACGGCTATTGCGCGCATATTCAAGCGTCGCCTCCAAATTCCCCATAAAGGACGCGCGTCAATCCCATGGCTAATGATTCCCTCCTGACCTTGAAAGAAGTCTGCGACTTGCTGAAGGTTCATCCGTCCACCGTGTACAAGCTGACCAGAGAGGGCATGATTCCAGGCTTCCGAATCGGCAGCGAGTGGCGATTCCATAAGGAAGCGATAATGCGCTGGATGGAACAACGGTCCAGGGAAGCTCAACAGGTAAGAAAAGCCGTTGAGATAGGCGCCAATGGCACTACTCAGCATCGTAAACGGATGCGCTCCCGTGGACCAAAGCGCTAAACGTCACGGCTATGGTTATCCCACCCTCGCAGTATCTGTTGTCACAAAGCTCGAAGCGCGGCGGCCTGTACTTTAGCCAAATGAGGCCTCAGCAATGATTGCCGCGTTGCGCCTCCGCAACGCAGCGGAGCGCGCGGATCGATTCCCTGAAGCCATAGGCTCGCGCTGAACAAAATTGGATGCATAAGCGATTCGGTGCGAATGGCATGAAGGTTGCCCTTCCCTCGCGAGGGGGAGTGGAAGGCGGGGAGACCTTCGGAAGCCAAGGATTGCGGCGAACGGCCGCAGCTTTGAAGGCTCGGCGCGGACTCGGCGCCAGGGGACGAGTCCCAGCAATCAGGCATGAAAGAGTGGCTCCGCAGGGGCCGAAGAAGTGCTGCAAGGAAATGGAGTACTACCAGTATTTCCGCCTGAAAGGTCCGCCTTTCCAACCCGCGTCACCGGATAGCGCGGTCTATTTCAGCCCCACCCATCTGGAAGGCCTGGCCGTTCTCGAATCGGGACTTTCGGGCGAATTGACGGGCCTCACGATGCTGACGGGCGAGGCCGGAAGCGGTAAAACCACCCTCATATATTCTCTGCTGCAGCGCGATTTCAAAAGAGTCCGAATCGCGCACATCGAAGACCCCAAGCTCTCGTTCCAGGAAATTATGCAGGTCGTCCTGCGTCAGATGAATCTTTATTCCACCGGCTCGACGAAGCTGGAGTACCTCGAAACGCTGGATAAGTTGCTGAAGCTGCGCGGCAAGGAAGAACGGATCGCGATTATCGTCGACGAGTCCCAACTCCTGAGCGACGACGTGTTGGAGGAACTGCGGCTGCTCTCGAATCGCAGCGACCGGAGCCTGCAGCTCATCCTGGTGGGCCATCCGGAACTCGCCGAACGGCTGAAGAAGCCGGAACTGCGCCAGCTGAATCAGCGAATTTCATCCCGCGGAGTGCTGGAACCGCTCACCAACGCCCAAGCCATCAAGTACGTCGAGTGCAAATTGAGCGCTCAGGGCAGCAACTGCGCGGCGATTTTCGAGCGCGGCGCCTTGAAACGCCTGCTCCGGCGCAGCGATGGAATCCCCCGCAAGATCAACATGCTCTGCCACACGGCGATGCAGGCCGCCTACAACGCGGGTGAAAGAAAGGTCAGCTACAAGACCGCCAACAAGGTTGCCGCCAGCTATCACGAATCGGTCAAGGTCAAGAAACAAGGCTTCAGTCTGCGCCCTCTCGCGATGCCCGCCCTTATCGCGGGCACTGCGCTCGCCGCGCTATGGCTATTCGGTTTTATCCAGCCAAGCCTATGGTCAGACTGGATACGTAACCATACCGTCTCCGGCGGTGCTGCCGAACAGACGGTTCGGTCAGCCAAACCGGCCGAGCAATCCAAACCGGCGGAGCAACCGAAGGCGATTCAGGAACCGAAGCCGGCCGAGCAACCGAAGCCGGTTGAGCAGACCAAGCCGGTCGAGCAAGCCAAATCAGTCGAAAACCCGGGCGTAGAAGCGCATCAGGACTCCCGCGCGCAGCCTGATACTGCCGCTCCTTTAACGACCCGCCCTCAAATGCGGGCGTCGCTCGCTCCCCCACCGACGGCGGCAAGAGCGCCCAATAGCGACACTCCCTCTTCCGCCGCCGCAGCGGCTACAACTCAGACCGCTTCGACCGCTCCCGCCGCGGCTGCCGTAAGCGCCGCGATCCAGAAGCCATCCGAAGTACCCGCGGTCCCGGCGCAGCGAAGTCAAATCACCGTGAAAGACGGCGACACGCTCGAGAAAATAGCCATTACTTACTTCGGATCGAAGTCGGGAATTAACGAACTCATTAAAGTGAATCCGCAGCTAACCGACATAAACCACCTGACTGTCGGACAAATCATCCATCTGCCCGCCGGCGTCACTCCGAAAGCTTCGGACCAAGAGACCACTACCTCATCGCCCGCCCCGGACGAAGACGATTCTTCACAACCTTAAGTGCGACCGCCCGCACACGCGCGAGACTACCACCAAATACAACAGAGTGGGCACGGTGTAACGAAAATAGTCCATCGAGCCGCTCGATCGATCCCCGTCCCGAGGAAATCCAGCTATGAGTTCGCCGTCGATTGACCTATATACCGCGTCCACGCCCAACGGATGGAAAGTCTCGGTTTTTCTGGAAGAGACCGGCTTGCCATACGCCCTGCATCGTATCGATCTCGGCAAAGGCGACCAGAAAAAGCCCGACTACCTGCGTCTCAATCCTAACGGGCGCATCCCGACCATCGTGGACCGCGCCAACGGCGACTTTGCCGTATTTGAAAGCGGCGCTATTCTGCTCTACCTGGCGCGCAAGACCGGCAAGCTACTGCCCCAAGACGAAAAAGGCGAATCGCGGGTCACTCAATGGCTGATGTTCCAAATGGGTGGCATCGGGCCGATGATGGGCCAAGCCAACGTGTTCTATCGTTATTTTCCCGAGAAGCTGCCGTCGGCCATTCAGCGCTACCACAACGAATGCCGGCGCCTGTTCGAAGTGCTTGAGGGGCAGCTCGAAGGCCGCGAATACCTGTGCGACGAATACAGCATCGCCGACATCGCCAACTGGTGCTGGGTACGCATCTACCAATGGAGCGGCGTCACTATCGATGGCCTGTCCAATCTGCAAGCCCGGATTGCGCGGATGGAAGCGCGACCGGGATGCCAACGTGGCATCGCCGTGCCGGAACCGCTGGTGCTGAGGGACGACAAGGCCGCGGGCGCGGTGGAAGAAATGGCGCGGAAGATCCTCACTCGTTAAAACGGTTTCAAAAAACGGAGAACTGACGCCGTGCTACAGTATCGCAGCTTCAAGGAAATCGCCGACCATCCGGGTTTGCGCATTGTGCTGGTCAAAGGATTGCCCAGTCCGTGGGGACAGAGCGCCAAGACCATCTTCGAAATCAAAGGGCTCGATTATGTCGCCACTCCGTGGCTGCCGGGAGAAGCCAACGCCGATATCGCGGCCTGGGGCGGCGAAGCCAGTGCTCCAATTGTCGCCTGGGCTGGGGAAAAGCCGATCAGCCGCTGGATCGATATCCTCTATTTGGCCGAAAGGCTGATGCCGAAGCCGTCGCTGATTCCGGCTGACGCAAGGCACCGTGCACTTATGATCGGCCTGGCACACGAGATCTGCGGCGAGCTCGGTATCGGATGGAACCGTCGTCTGCAGCTCTTTGCGCCGGCTTATGCATCCGGCAATCCGCCTCCGAACATAAGCCGCATGGGTGGCAAATATGGCTACAACGAAGGCGACCTGCGGATTGCCGGCGAGCGCATCGCCGACTCCCTGAAAGTGCTGAGCGAGCAACTCCAATCGCAGTACGCGCGTGGCGCGCAATACTTCGTCGGCGACAGCCTGAGCGCACTGGATATCTATTGGACCGCCTTCGCGAATCTGCTGGATCCCCTGCCGAAGGAACAGTGTCCGATGCCCGAGGCCTGGCGCCCGAGCTTCGTCGCCGCCGATCCGGTGATTAAATCAGCGCTAGACCCGTTGTTGCTGGAACATCGCTCGCGGATTTTCCGCGCGCACTTCCGCGATCCAATGGAACTGTAGCCGCGGGTCGCTTGAACAAGGTCCGGAGTTTACGCCAAGGCCTCTCCGCCGGGAAAACGCATGGTTTCCTGACCTTTCTAGTCCATCGAGCGATCCTCCCTCTAATCTTGTGTCGCAAGCTACTGTCTCAGAATCGCAAAAAAAGGATGACTAGCTATCGAACAATTCGCCGAACAATGCTTCCCGTTCTCTTCAGAACCAACGTAGGCGTCTCGTAATGGTCTCCACCTGGCGCTCGATGTAATCTGAGTAAACCGGGATCGACATAGGAATCGAGTCCCAGTCTGATCCAGCCCGACGATGGCCTTCCGCTCGCCTTGACCACGTTTCGCTAGACCATCAACATTTTTCAAAAGTAAAGGCATGCGGAGGTCCCGATGGGACACTCTCGTTCTCTACCATTGCGGCTCAAGTGGATAGGCGCGATCCTATTCAGCCTTGCGATCGCGGGTCCGGCCTCGGCGCAAGTTCAAGTCAGGATCGAGTTCGGACGGCCCCAGGCATACGGCTTCTCGAACAACTACCCGTGGTTCAACGATGTCCCTCAGTACCAGGGGGATCAGAGCTTTCAGTATTTCCTGGCGTACCATCCGGATATCGCGCGGGCGCTCTCACGCAATCCCGGACTGCTCTACAATGCCGCCTGGCGCTCGGACAACCCCGCTTTGGAGGACTATCTCGCCTCCCATCCATACGTATGGCAGGCGCTTAACAACGCAAACTGGGCCACTGGTCCAGCCCAAACGCAATGGGGTTACTACGACAATCAACGTCAGTGGCGCGACGCCTATTGGTGGCATCAAAACGATCCCAGTTGGTTCTACGACAATCACCAGGACTGGTCCTCGCTCGACTCCAGATGGCTCATTCAGGATGGCGCCTACGACCAGCAGCGTCAGTGGCACTACGGCGAGTGGTGGTACAACCAGAATCCGGGTTGGGTGACGACCAATCATCCGATGTGGCTCAGCCAGAATCGAAACTGGTCAAACCCTTCAATACAGCAGGCGTATCGCCAACAGCATGCGATGGTTGCGCTGAATCAACAGTCCCTACAGCAGAACCAGCAGCAGCAACTGCTCAACCAGCGCCAGGCAAATCTTCAACAGCAGCAGCGCCAGGTCAACCGTCAGCAGAATCTGCCCAACGAACAGCGCGCGAATAACCCGCGTCAGGCCAATGTGCAGCAGCAACAGAACATGCGGCAGCAGAATCAGCGCCAGCAGCAGGCGAATCGCCAACAGAATCAGCAGAACCAACAGCGCATGACCAATCAGCATCAGGCCAACGCGCAACAGCAACAGAACATGCGGCAGCAGAA
>Ga0070735_10003073_pt1 | contig 14756 bp, 17 predicted proteins | sample Coa_R1_FD_66443 | JGI IMG/M metagenome (GOLD analysis project Ga0070735, IMG submission 66443) | Surface soil microbial communities from Centralia Pennsylvania, which are recovering from an underground coalmine fire - Coalmine... | ecosystem: Environmental > Terrestrial > Soil > Unclassified ... | reverse complement strand
TGGCTGCGCAGCGTCTCCAGGCCTTCCTGGATGGTCTTCTGCGCCCGGTCGGTGAGGTCGGCGAGGTTCTTTTCCGCGTCCTTGATCGTCTTTTCGACGCGGTCGGCCGTCTGGTCGATAGCGGTGCTGGCGGGCATGCGGGGTCTCCAGACCTGGTCTTTGGGGTTGAACGCTTTCAAAAAGCTAAGCAATCGGAACGCGGCCGCGCCAGCGGCGGTTCCGGCCGCGCGGGCTTGGCCTCAAGCGGGCTGCATGACGCTTTCCTTATCCGTCCGCAAGGTGTTCTCTGCCGACATCCGTTGACGCTGCGGCGCGCCGCACGCGCGGGCCGTCCAACCCGAAGGCATAGAGCGGTCGCCCATGGAGAGCGCCAAAGCCAAAGCCGCGCCATCCGTCGAGCCGCCTGCGGGCCGCCTGCCGCCCGCCGGCGACGATCCGGTCGCCATGGCGCGGCTCGAGCGGATCGCGGGCCTCGCGGCGCGCGCGTTCCGCGCCGCCCGCGCGGCGATCGCCGTCGTGGAGGACGGCGAGCCGGTGGTGAAGGCGCGCGTCCCAGCGACCGCCGCGGGCTGGCCGGCGGCTCTCGCGCTCCGGCGGACGCTCACCCGAGCCCCGACCGAGGCCGGCCCGCACGGCCTGCGCCTCGCCGCCCAGCTCAGCGAGCCCGAGGGCGGCGTGGTCGGGCTGCTGTTGGTGGAGGACGATCGGCGGCGGCGGAGCCTCTCCGACGCCGAGCGGGCGCTGCTCGCCGACCTCGCCGGCGTGGCGACTGATGAAATCCTCCGCGGCCGGGACGAGGCGGCGCGCGATACGCTGGTCGCCGAACTCGATCACCGGGTGAAGAACGTGCTGGCCGCCGTCCAGTCCCTGGCCGGCCAGTCGGCGCGCAAGGCCTCGTCGCTGGAGTCGTTCCTGAAGACCTTCGCCGGGCGGCTGAAGTCGATGGCCTCGGCGCATCAGCTGCTGACGGCCACGCGCTGGCGCGGCGCCGGGATGCAGAACATCGCCGCCGCTGAACTCGGCGGGCTCGCGCCCGGCCAGACCCGCTGGCACGGGTCCGACGTTCTGCTCACGCCCAGGGCGGCCAACGCCATGTCGCTGGCGCTGCACGAGCTGGCCACCAACGCCGTGAAGTTCGGGGCGCTGTCGACCGAACTCGGCCGCGTCGAGGTCGCCTGGCGGGCGACGCCGGCGGGCGGCCTTTCGCTGTCGTGGATCGAGACGGGCGGCCCGCCTGTGGAGCCGCCCACCCGGCGCGGCTTCGGCTCGACCCTGCTCGAGAAGGTCACCGGCCGCGAACTGGGGGGCGAGGCGCGGGTCGAACACCGGCGCGAAGGCGTGCGCGCGACGCTGGTCGCCGGCGCCAGCGCGGTGGCGAGCCAGCCGCGCGCCGCGCCGACCGCGAGCCCGGCCGAGACAGGGGCCGCCGCCGGCGCGTCCGCCGGCCAGCCGTTCCGCGCCGGACGCATCGAAGGTTTGCGAGTGCTGATCGTCGAGGACGCGCTCCTCCTGGCGCTCGAGCTCGAGTCCGGCCTCGCCGAGGCCGGCGCCAGCGTGGTCGGCTCGGCCGCCGACGTCGAGGAGGGGCTGCGCATGGCGGCGCTGCCCCTCGACGCCGCGGTGCTGGACGCCAACCTGAACGGCGAGTCGGTGCTTCCGGTCGCCGAGGCGCTGAGGGCGCGGCGAATCCCGTTCGTCTTCGCGACCGGCTATGGCGATTCCAAGTTCACGCCCCAGGGGTTTGACGCCCCGCTTATCAAGAAGCCCTACGACGTGACCCAGGTCGCGGCCGCCCTGGCGGAAATCACCGGCCGCTTGGCCGCCTAGCCGCGCGCCGGCCAGAGGCGCTCGACGGCCAGTCCCTTCGCCTCGATGGCCGCGATCGCGGTCTCGTCGCCGGCCACCCAGACCACCTGAAGGCCGGCGCCGACGAACCCGGCGAGCGCGCCCGCATCCGCTACGGCCGGCGGCAGGCGGCGGGCCTCGCGGCGGGCGAGCCTCAGCGTCGCCTCAGCGGCGCCGTCGTCGGCGACCAGCACGTCGGCCTGCGACAGGGCTCGGGCGGCGCGCAGGCTGATCAGGTCGCTCTGGCCGGCGTCGATGACGAGGACGACGCGGCCGACCCGTGGCGCGCGCGCGTCCCATGCGTCCAGCGACCGCTCCAGCAGGCGGCGCGCCTCGGCCATGTCGCCGGCCATCGCCGCTTGGGCGGCCGGCCCGCCGAGCGCCTCGCGCAGAAAAGCGCGGCGGTCGTCGAGATCGGGCAGGGCCTCGCGCAGCTTGCCGCGCAGGCCGCCGAACAGGGCCGCGACCCGCCCGGCGCCCTCGGGAATGCGCGCCTCGAGATCGTTGCGCAGCAGCGCCGCGAGCAGCGGCGAGGCGCCGCTGGTGCCAACCGCCGCGACCACCGCGCCCCGGTCCACCAGCGCCGGAGTCATGAAGTCGGACAGCGCCGGATGGTCGACAACGTTCACGACCGCGCCGGCGGCCCGGGCGGCGTGCGCGGCCTGCTCGCGGAAAGCGGCGTCTCCGGCGCAGATGAAGACGAGGCTCGCGCCGGCGTAAGCGTCCGGCTCCAGCGCCCGGTCCACGGCGACGCGAACCACGGTCGCCGGCGCGCCCGCGAACAGCCGCGCCTTGGCCTCGGCCGGCTCGCCCTCGCCGACGATGACGACCGTCTTGCCGGCGAGCGGAAAGAAGGCGGGAAAGGCGTCCATGCGCCCGCCAGCCTAACCGATCCGGCCGCCGGCGTCTTTTTCCACTCGCGCGCGACTGAGCGGTGTTAAGTTCGCCGCAAATCACCGGCGCGCGGGAGGAACGGGCGTGGCGACCAATCTCAACATCAACGGCCAGACCTACGCCGTGCAGGCGGCGCCCGAGACGCCTCTGCTCTGGGTGCTGCGCGACGAGCTGAAGCTCACGGGCACCAAGTACGGCTGCGGCATCGCCCAATGCGGGGCCTGCACGGTGCATGCGGACGGCAAGGCCATCCGCTCGTGCCAGACACCCGTCGCCCAGGCGGCGGCGATGAAGATCACCACCATCGAGGGGCTGGGTGGGACGCACCCGGTGCAGGCCGCCTGGATCAAGCATGACGTGCCGCAGTGCGGCTACTGCCAGTCCGGACAGATCATGTCGGCGACCGCGCTGCTCAGCGACAACCCGCACCCCAGCGACGACGACATCGACAAGGCCATGAGCGGCAACATCTGTCGGTGCGGGACCTACCAGCGCATCCGCGCCGCCATCCACGCCGCCGGCCAGCCGGGAGCCGCCGCATGAACGCCATCAGCAAGATCGCGCGGCCATCGCGCCGCGCCGTCGTCATCGGCGCCGGGCTGGTCGGCGGGGCGCTGGTGGTGGGCTGCTCGCCGAAGGACATGGCCGGACTGGTCTCGATGGGCTCGCCCGACCTGCACCTCGGGCCGTTCGGACCCTTCATCAAGATCGACCCGGACGGGTCGGTGACGGTGATGAACAAGCACCAGGAGATGGGCCAGGGGAACCATGCGGGCCTGGCCGCCCTGATCGCCGAGGAGCTCGACGCCGACTGGGACAAGGTCAAGGTGACGCCATCGGCGGCCAACGCCAAGCTTTACGCCAACACCTTGTTCGGCGTGCAGGGCACCGGCGGCTCGACGGCGATGGCCAACTCCTGGCTCCAGTACCGGCAGGCGGGCGCCGCGGCGCGAGCGATGCTGTTGCAGGCGGCGGCGACCCGCTGGGGCGTCGATGCGGCGACGCTCAGCGTCGCCGACGGCGTCGTCAGCCACGCCGCTTCGAACCGCACGGCCGCGTTCGGCGACCTGCTGACCGATGCGGCCAAGGTTGCGCCGCCACAGGCGCCGAAGCTGAAGGACGCCAAGGATTTCAAGCTGATCGGCACGATGAGGGTGGCGCGCAAGGATACGCCGGCCAAGAGCACCGGGGTCGCCCGCTACACCCAGGACGTCCACCTGCCGGACATGTTGACCGCAGTGGTGGCCCATTCGCCGCGCTTCGGCGGCCAGCCGGCGTCGTTCGACGCCACGGCGGCGAAGGCCGTTCCTGGCGTCGTCGACGTGGTGCAGCTGCCGACCGGCGTCGCCGTCATCGCGAACTCGACCTACGCCGCCCGCACCGGGCGCGACGCGCTGCGCGTCACCTGGAACGACGACCACGCCGAGCGGCGCTCGACCGACCAGATCCTCGCCGACTATCACCGCACCGCCGCCGGCCAGGGGAGCGAGAAGGCGACCCCGTTCGAACAGCGCGGCGACGTGGCCGGCGCCTTCTCCGGCCCGCTGTTTCAGGCCAGCTACGACTTCCCTTACCTCGCCCACGCGACCATGGAGCCGATGAACTGCGTGGCGCAGGTGAACGGCGGCAAGGTCAAGCTGACCTTCGCCTCACAGATCCAGACGCTGGACCAGATCAACACCGCCATGGTGGTCGGGACCCTGCCCGGCTCGGTCGAGATCGAGACGCTGCCCGCCGGCGGCTCGTTCGGCCGGCGCGGCAACAACCACTCTGACTACGTGGTCGAGGCGGTGCGCATCGCCAAGCACGTCGGCGGCGGCCGGCCGGTCAAGCTCGTGTGGACGCGCGAGGACGACATGACCGCGGGTCTATACCGGCCGCTGACCCACCACGCCGTGGCGATCCGCGTCGGCGCCGACGGCTTTCCCGCCGCCTGGCGGCACCGGGTGGTCACCCAGTCGATCAGCAAGGGCGGCCTGACCGGCGGCGGCTTCGATGCTTCGACCGTCGAGGGCACAGAGGGGTCGCCCTACCTTGCAGCAACCCCGGTGGTCGACGGGGTGGTCTACATGCCGGACTTCCCGGTCACCGTGCTCTGGTGGCGATCGGTGGGATCGACCCACACAGCCTTCGCCATGGAGCACACCATCGACCAGCTGGCGCGCAAGGCGGGCAAGGATCCGGCCGACTATCGACGCGCCCTCTATGCGCGGGCCGGCAAGAGCGCCGACCGTCATCGCGCCGTGCTCGACCTCGCCTGCGAGAAGGCCGGCTGGGGCCAGCCGTTGCCGGCGGGAACGGCGCGGGGCCTTGCCGTCCACGCGAGCTTCGGCTCGGTGGTGGCGCAGGTCGCCGAGGTGACGATGAAGAACGGCGAGCCGCGCGTCGGCCGCGTGGTCTGCGCCATCGACTGCGGCGTCGCCATCGCGCCGGACCTTATCGCCGCCCAGATGGAGGGCGGCGTCTGCTACGGCCTATCCGCCGCGCTGTTCGGCCAGATCACGCTGAAGGACGGCGTGGTCGAGCAGACCAACTTCGACGCCTACCGCGTGCTCCGCATGAACGAAGCCCCGCACGTCGAGACCTATATCGTCCCCTCCGCGAACCCGCCGACCGGCGCGGGCGAGCCCGGCACCCCGCCGATCGCGCCCGCGGTCGCCAACGCCCTCCTGGCGCTGAACGGGACTCCGACCTCGAGCCTGCCATTCGTCAAGCCGACCTGACCTGCCGCCAGGGCGGACCGGCCATGTCCGATTCGACCGCCAAGGTCGCCAAGCGCGCCAAGAACGACCCGCGCGGCTTGGCGAACTTGGCGCGCTTGGCGGTTAAATCGAGCGCTTCCGCCGGGTCAGGCCGTTGACGGAGTGGCTGCTCCGGCGCTTGTTCGGGCGAACGCCAAAGTCGAGGACCGCCGATGAAATCGCCGATCTGCGAGATGCTGGGGATCGAGTTTCCCCTGTTCGCCTTCAGCCACTGCCGCGACGTGGTCGCCGCCGTCAGCCGCGCCGGCGGCTTTGGCGTGCTGGGCGCAACCGGCCACACGCCGCAGTCGGTGCACACGGAACTGAAGTGGATCGACGAGCACGTCGACGGCAAGCCCTATGGCATCGATATCCTGGCGCCGGAGAACATGGCCACCGCCGGCGAAAAGGGCGTCACCTACAATTCGCTGAAGAGCCGCGTGCCGCAGGAGCACCGGGACTTCGCCGCCAAGTTGCTCGCGCAGGCGGGCGTCGAGCCGCTGGTCGCCGAGGTGTCGGACGACCGCGCACAGCCTTTCGATCCCGAACTGGCCATGCGCACGCTGGAGGCGGCGTTCGAGCACCCGATCAAGCTGATCGCCAATGCGCTGGGCGTGCCGCCGCCCGAGATGATCGAGATGGGCAAGAAGCACGGGGTTCCCGTGGCCGCCCTGGTCGGCGCCAAGGAGCACGCCATCCGCCAGGTCGCCGCCGGTGTCGACATCCTGGTCGTCCAGGGCACGGAGGCCGGCGGGCACTGCGGGGAGGTGACCACCATGGTGCTGGTGCCGGAGGTGATTCGCGCGGTGAGGAAGATCCGCGACGTGCCGGTGCTGGCCGCCGGCGGCATCATGACCGGCGAGCAGATGGCCGCCTGCATGGCCATGGGCGCGGCCGGCGTCTGGACCGGTTCGGTCTGGCTCGCCACCGTCGAGAGCGAGACCTCTGAGATTTTCCGCCAGAAGATGATCGAGGCGGGCAGCCGCGATGCGGTGCGGGTGCGCACGCGCACCGGCAAGCCGGCCCGCCAACTCCGCTCGGCCTGGACCGAGGCCTGGGATCGCAGCCCCGACAGCCCCGGCCCGCTGCCGATGCCGCTGATGACGCTGGTGAGCGAGAATGCCCTGCGCTCGGTGAACCGCGCCGCGGAAGCCGGCAACGAGAAGGCGCGCGAAATGGTCACCTATTTCGTCGGCCAGGGCGTCGGTCTGATCGACAGCGTCCGCTCGGCCGGCCAGGTGGTGCAGGAGTTCAAGGAGGAGTTCCTCGAAGCCGTCGAGCACATGAACGCCCTGCTCGAGGACTAGGGCCGAGCGCTGCCGTTCAGATCGCCGCGCACATCCACGTCATAAAGGACCCCGTCGTCCGGCGCGGGTGCGAGCGCCAGTTTGTCGCCCAGGCCGGCGAGCAGGCTCCCCGCGCCTTTGTCGCCTTCGAGGCCGAGCAACGCAGGCAAGAGCGCGCGGCCGAACAGCACCGGGTGGCCGCGCTGACCATTCCAGACCGGCGCCGCTGCGGTCGCTCCGGCCGCCAGCGCCTCGGCCAGGGGGGCCAACACGGCCGTCGGGATGCGCGGCATGTCGCCGAGAAAGAGGAAGCATCCGGCGCAGTCGGGCGGCAGGCTGGCGACCCCGGCCTTGAGCGAGGCCGAGAGGCCGCGCGCGTGCTCGCTCGCATGCACCAGCGTCAGGCGAGCCGGCGCGCCGAGCGCGGCGAACACCGCACGGGCGGCGGCCGGAACGCCCGTATCGGCGCCCCACACCACCGTCACCGTGCGCACCGGCGCGGCGGCGGCGGCGGCGAGCGCGCCGGCGATCAGCGGCCGCCCGTCCGGCATGGTCGCGGTCAGCTTGCCGCCGCCGAAGCGCGAGCCGAAACCGGCGGCCAGAACCACCGCCTCCAACGCGCCCCCTGTCGCCAAGCGCTCTTCCCCTCTATCTAGTCGAGTCTCCATGACGCCCTACGACGACGCCCAGCCCCGGTCCACAGCCGCCAAGCCGCCCCTGATCGATGGGTTCGGCCGCGCGGTCACCTACCTGCGCGTCTCGGTCACCGACCGCTGCGACCTCAGATGCGTCTATTGCATGGCCGAGCACATGACCTTCCTGCCGAAGGCCGAGGTTCTGACGCTGGAGGAGCTCGACCAGATCGCCTCCGCCTTCGTGGCCATGGGGGTGAAGAAGCTCCGCCTGACTGGCGGCGAGCCCTTGATGCGCAAAGGGATCATGACGCTGGTCGAGAGCCTCTCCCGGCATTTGAAGAGCGGCGCGCTGGACGAACTCACGCTGACCACGAACGCCACTCGTTTGGCCGAATTCGCGCCCGACCTTGCGCGCCTTGGCGTGCGCCGTGTGAACGTCTCCCTGGACACCCTGAAACCCGATCTCTTCCGCCGCATCACCCGCGGCGGCGACCTCGCCAAGGTGCTGGCCGGCGTCGAGGCCGCGCAGGCGGCGGGGCTGGCGATCAAGATCAACAGCGTCGCGCTGCTGCACGACAACCACGCCGAAATCCCGGAAATCATCGGTTGGGCGCATGGACGCGGCATGGACATGACGCTGATCGAGACCATGCCCATGGGCGAGGTCGAGGCCGATCGCACCGAGCAGTTTCTCTCGCTGGCCGACGTCCGCCAGGAGCTGGAAAGCTACTGGACGCTGACCGACCTGCCGCTCACGACCGGCGGCCCGGCCCGCTACGTGCGCATCGCCGAGACCGGCGGGCGGCTGGGGTTCATCACCCCGCTCAGTCACAACTTCTGCGAGGGCTGCAACCGGGTGCGGCTGACCTGCACCGGCACGCTGCACTCCTGCCTCGGCCGCGAGGACGCGAGCGACCTGCGCGCGGTGCTGCGCGGCGGCGCCGGCGCCGACGGGCTCGACGCCGCCATCCGCGCCGCCATCGACGCCAAGCCCAAGGGCCACGACTTCCACATCGAGCGCGGCGCGCGGCCTGCGGTCGCCCGCTACATGTCGACGACGGGCGGCTGATGCGCGTCCTTTTGTTCGGCCGCCTCGCCGACGTGGCCGGCTGGCGCGAACAGACGATCGATCCCCCGCCCGCGACCCTGTCCGCGCTCAAGACGCTCCTGTCTGCGGCCAACGCCGCGCTCGGCGAAGCACTGGGCGGCAAAGGCGTGCAGGTCGCCGTCGACAAGGCGATCGTGCGTGGCGACGCGGCCCTCGGGCGCGGCGCTGAGGTCGCTTTCCTCGCCCCCATGAGCGGCGGGTGAGCGTCCGCCTTGCCCGCGAACCGTTCGAACCCGGCGCGCTCCTCGCCGACTTCTGCCGCGGCCGCGCCGAAACCGGGGCCGTTGTGACGTTCACCGGCATCGCGCGCGCCTCGTCGGGCGCCGTCGAGCGGCTGGAGCTCGAGGCCTATCCCGGATTCACGGACGCCGAAATCGCGCGCATGGCCGACGCGGCGGTCGCCCGCTTCGCCCTCGACGACGTGCTGATCGTGCACCGCTGGGGCGAGATCTCGCCGGGCGAGGCGATCGTCTTCGTCGCCACCGCCGCCGCCCACCGCCGCGCCGCCTTCGACGCCGCCGACCACCTCATGGACTACCTGAAGAGCCGCGCGCCCTTCTGGAAGAAGGAACACGGGCCAGCCGGCGCCCGTTGGATCGAACCGACGGAGCAGGACCTCGCGGACGCCGAGCGGTGGGACTCCTGAGAGTCCCCTCCCCGCCTTGCGGGGCGAGGGTTCGAGCCGGTCTGGCGCCTTTGTTGTGTGATCGCCCGCCGCTAAGATGCCGTCTGCACCGCGGAGCCCACGCATGAACGCCCCCGTTGTCGCCCCTGGCGGCAGAATCGACGAGAACCTGACGTTGACGCCGGTGAAGATCGCCGTGCTGACCGTTTCCGACACGCGCGACGAAGAGAGCGACACCTCCGGCCATGTGCTGGCCGAGCGGATCACCGGCGCCGGGCACGCCCTGGCCGATCGGGCGATCGTGCCGGACGACAAGACTCGCATCCGCGAGCAGGTGATGGCCTGGGCGGCGTCGGGCGAGGTCGACGTGATCCTGACCACCGGTGGCACGGGGCTCACCGGCCGCGACGTGACGCCGGACGCGATCGAGCCTTTGTTTTCCAAGCGCATCGACGGCTTTTCGGTGATCTTCCACCTCGTCAGCTACCAGACCGTCGGCCTCTCGACGCTGCAGTCGCGCGCCACCGCTGGGCTGATCGGCGACGTCTTCGTCTTTTGCATGCCCGGCTCGAACGGAGCGGTGAAGGACGGCTGGGACAAGGTGATCGCGCCGCAGCTCGACAGCCGCCACCGCCCCTGCAACTTCGTCGAGATCATGCCGCGCCTTTTGGAATCGTGAGCAAGCTCAGTCACATCGGCGCGGACGGCCGCGCCAGGATGGTCGACGTGTCCGAAAAAGCCGAGACGGCGCGGACGGCGGTCGCCGCCGGCCTGGTCCGCATGGGCCCCGAGACGCTGGCGCTGGCGCTCGCCGGCGGCGGCAAGAAGGGCGATGTGATCGCCGCCGCCGAAATCGCCGGCGTGATGGCGGCGAAGAAGACCGCCGAACTCATTCCCATGTGCCACCCGCTCAGCCTGTCGAAAGTGGCCGTGCAGGTGTCGAAGGACGCCGGCGGGGCGGGCCTGGCGGTGATAGCCGAGGTCAAGACCACCGGACCGACCGGCGTCGAGATGGAAGCGCTGACGGCGGTCTCGGTCGCGTGCCTCACGCTCTACGACATGCTGAAAAGCGCCGACAAAGCCATGACCATCGATGCGGTGCGGCTGATCTCGAAGACCGGCGGCGCATCGGGCGCCTTCCGTCGCGAGGGCGCATGAACGACCTGACCGTCGAGGAGGCGCGCTCGCGGATGCTGGCGCTCGCCCCGGCGGTCACGCACGAAACCGTGGCCCTCGGAGATGCGCTCGGCCGCGTGCTCGCCGAGGCGGTCGCAGCCACCCGCGATCAGCCGCCGTTCAACGCCTCGGCCATGGACGGCTGGGCGGTGGCGGGGGACGGAACGCGCTTCGCCGTCGTTGGCGAAAGCGCCGCCGGGCACGCCTTTGGCGCCGTATTGAGGGCCGGCGAGGCGGTGCGCATCTTCACCGGTGCGCCCGTGCCGGCCGGCGCCGAGCGGGTGGTGATCCAGGAAGAGGCGACGCGCGACGGCGAGGCGCTGGTCACGCCCGACGCCGGCGATCGGCCGCACTACATCCGCCCGGCCGGTGGAGACTTCCGCAAGGGGCAGACGCTGCTCGAGCCCGGCGCGCGTCTCGATCCATGGCGACTGGGGCTGGCGGCGGCGGCGGGGCGGGACCGGCTGGTGGTCGCCCGCGCGATCCGCGTCGTGCTCATCTCGACCGGCGAGGAGATCGTCCCGCCCGGCGGCGACCCCGGCCCCGACCAGATTTTCGACTCCGGGGGTCCGGCGCTTTCGTTCCTGATCGGCCGCTGGGCGGGGGCGCCGGTCACGATGCTTCGCGCCGGCGACGATGCGACGGCGATCGCACGCGCGGTGGCCGAAGCGGGCGGCGATCTGGTGGTGACGCTGGGCGGCGCCTCGGTCGGCGACCACGATCTGGTGAAGCCCGCGCTCGCCACGCTCGGTCTTAAGCTCAGCGTCGAGACCGTGCGCATCCGGCCGGGCAAGCCGACCTGGTTCGGGGTGCTGGGCGACGGACGACGGGTGCTCGGGCTTCCCGGCAACCCGGCCTCGGCGCTGGTTTGCGCCGAGCTCTTCCTGAAACCGCTGTTGCTCGCCATGCAGGGCGCTGCGCCCGGCCCGACGATCGCCAGCGCGCGGCTGATCGCACCGATGCCGCCGAATGGCGGGCGCGAGCACTGGGCGCGGGCGAGGCTCTCCTACGCGGACGGCGCGCTGAACGCCGAGGCGATGCTCGATCAGGACTCGTCGCTGGTGAAGGTGTTCGCCGAGGCCGGCGCGCTGGTCCGCCGACCCGCCGGCGCGCCCGCCGCCGCGGCCGGCGAGCTGGTCGAGGTGCTGCCGCTGGACCGGCTGTAGCGGCCGGACCGCTCGGCGATCATCTCGCCGATCACCGCGATCGCCACCTCCCAGGGCGCCTTGCCGCCGAGGTCGAGGCCGATGGGCGCGCGCAACCGCGCGATCTGGGCGGCGCTCACCCCCGCCGCCTCCAGCCGCGCATAGCGCTCGGGCAACCGTCGGCGCGCGCCCAGAACGCCCACGTACGGAGCCGGCGACGGCAGCGCGCAGAGCAGCGCATCCAGGTCGGTGTCCCAGTCGTGGGTGGCGACCGCGATCGAAGTCCAGGGATCGACGCCGACCTTGGCGAAGGCCTCCTTCGGCTCGGCGCGGCTGTAGGCGACGCCTGGCAGCGGCGGCGGCTCGATCGGCCCTTTCGGGCGGATCAGCGTGGTCTCGAAGCCGGCCTGGGCGCCGAGCGCGGCGATGGCGAGCGCCGTCGGGTCGGCCCCGACCACCGCCAGCCGCGGCGTCGGCTCATAGACGCGGCTCATCAGGAACGGGTTGTCCGAGGCGAGGCAGAGGCCGTGGGCGCTGGCCGCGGCCGCCTCGACGCTGCGCTCGCGCCCGTCGGTGATCCAGACCGCCGGCTTGCGCTCAGTGGTGAGCGCGAAAAGCCGCTGGGCCGCCGCATCGCCCGGCGCGATCTTCTCGACCAGCATCTCGATGCGTGCGCCGCAGAGCAGGCGGATGTCCGGCCACGGCCCGCCTTCGCCGTAGACCAGCCGGCGGGGCTCGCCGTCGGCGAGCGTTTCCGCGGCGTGGATGGCGACGTCGCCCTCGACGCAGCCGCCGGAGAGGAAGCCGGCTGCCAGCCCGTCGGCGAACACCATTTGCGTGCCCGGGGGCCGCGGCCCCGCGCCTTCGACGCTGAACAGGGTGACCAGCGCCGCCGGCTCGCCGGCGTCCAGCGCACGCTTCAGAGCCGGGCGGACGTCTTCGGCCAACCCGAAGGTCGGCCAGACGGGCAGGGTCAGGTCCATGCGGGGGGAGGTTGGCCCTTGAGCGGCCCGCGTCAAGGCGCCGGTTCAGAGCTGATTAACCGACATCGGTTCCGCATCCTTAATCGTTTTTGGTCATGTTCGCCCCTCTGCAAGGCGGGAAAATCCGCCGTTTGGGGTTCTTCGTGGCGGTTTCCCTCTCGAAGTTGGGCTTCGGCGCGGCGCAGTTTCGCCTTGGCGGCGCGGGTGTTGCGCGCGGCCGTTCGCCCGAAGCCGAAATCGGCGAAATGCTCAATCTCGCCGCCCGGTCCGGTCTTGGCGTTTTCGACACCAGCGCCGGCTCGCAGCACGCGGAAGACGTGATCGGTCAGCATCTGCCGCGGCCCTGCCGGCTGCGCATCGCCATCAAGACCGCGCGCGCCGATCGCGGGCCCGACTATGTGGAGGCCGAGGCCCGCGCGACGATGAAGCGTCTGGGCGTCACCCGCGCCGACGCGGTGATCGTGCAGACGGCCTGCGACCTCTTCGGCCCGCATGGCTCCGATGTGTGGGCCAGGCTGCTCGACCTGCGCGATCAGGGCCTGTTCGAATACGTTGGCGTTTCCGTCTTCGCCTCCGACGATCCGCTCGGCCTCGTCAAACGCTTCAAGCCGGACATCGTACAGGCGCCGGCGAGCCTGCTCGACCAGCGGCTTCTCGTCGACGGCACACTCGCCACGCTGGCGGAGTGGGGCGTCGAGGTGCAGCTGCGCTCCATCTTCCTGCAGGGGTTGCTGTTCCTGCCGCCCGACCGCGTGCCCGGCCCGATGAAGGCGGCGGCGTCCCGGCTTTCGCGCGCCAGGCGGATGATCGCGGAGGGCCGTTCAGACCCGCTGCAGGCGGCGCTGGGCTTTGCTCTATCGCGTCCGGAAGCGTCGTCGGTGATCGTCGGCGTCGCCAGCGCGGCCGAGCTGCAGGCCAACATCGCCGCCGCGCTCAGCCCGCCGCCGGATCTGGATTGGGACGAAATGGCGCTCGAGGACCCCAGCGTCCTCGACCCCGACTGGGCGGCCGCTTAGCGCCGCCAGCGGGCTAGTCCTCGCCGCCCTCTGGCGCTTCAGCGTCCTCGTCCACGCGTCCGCCCGTGGCCCGTTCGGCGATGCGGGCTGACTTCCCGCGCCGGTCGCGCAGGTAATAGAGCTTGGCCCGGCGCACCGCCCCGCGGCGCTTCACCTCGATCGACTCGATCATCGGCGAGAGCACGGGGAAGACCCGCTCGACGCCTTCGCCGAACGAGATCTTGCGCACGGTGAAGCTCTCCTTCAGCCCCGAGCCCGACCGGCCGATGCAGACGCCTTCGTAGGCCTGCACCCGCTCACGCTCGCCTTCTTTGATGCGCACGTTCACCCGCACCGTATCGCCGGGCTGGAAAGGGGGAATCTTGCGACCCTTGGTGAGGCGCGCGGCCTCTTCCTTCTCGAGGTCCTGGATCGTGGTCATCGTCAAATCTCCTACTGGGCTTCAGTCGCCCTTTGCCTGTTGTTTGGCGAGATGCGCCGCCCAAAGGTCCGGCCGCCGCTCCCGCGTCGTCTGCTCCCGCTCGGCCCGCCGCCACGCCGCCACCTTCTCGTGGTGGCCGGAGAGGAGGACCTCGGGAATGTCGCGCCCCTCGAACGTGCGCGGCCGCGTGAACTGCGGCTGCTCGAGGAGCCCGTCTTCGAAACTCTCTTCGGCCAGGCTCTCCGGCTGGCCCAGAACGCCGGGCAGCAGGCGAACGCAGGCCTCGATCACCACGGCGGCGGGCGCCTCGCCGCCGGCGAGAACCGCATCGCCCACGGCGACCTCCTCGAACCCGCGCGCGTCGATCACGCGCTGGTCCACCCCCTCGAAGCGGCCGCAGAGCACGATAAGCCCTGGACCCTTCGACCACGCCCGCACACGCGCCTGAGTCAGGGGCCGGCCCCGCGCGCTCATATACAAAAGCGGCCGCCCATCGCGTCCCACGCTGTCCAGCGCAGCCGCGACGACGTCCGCCCGCATCACCTGTCCGGCCCCGCCGCCGGCGGGGGTGTCGTCCAGGAAGCCGCGCTTATCTTTGGAAAAGCCCCGAATGTCCACCGTTTCCAGCGTCCACAGGCCCTGCTCACGCCAGGCGGTCCCGATCAGCGACACGCCAAGCGCTCCCGGAAACGCCTCGGGAAACATGGTCAGCACGGTGGCGGCGAAGGGCATGCGGCGATCATAGGCCAAAGCGCGCCGCCCGCGACGGCCAAGCCTTTGTGCGCCGCACAAAGCCGGCTAGTTTCGCCAACCATGGACGAGACGCAAATCGACGCCGAGGTCGAGAATCTGGTCGAGACGCTCGCGCTCGAGCCGATCGA
>Ga0070735_10003072_pt1 | contig 14756 bp, 17 predicted proteins | sample Coa_R1_FD_66443 | JGI IMG/M metagenome (GOLD analysis project Ga0070735, IMG submission 66443) | Surface soil microbial communities from Centralia Pennsylvania, which are recovering from an underground coalmine fire - Coalmine... | ecosystem: Environmental > Terrestrial > Soil > Unclassified ... | reverse complement strand
ACACGGCCGGCCGCCTCCACACCAAGGTCAACCTGATGGACGAGCTGCGCAAGGTGCGCCGCATCGCCGAGCGGCCCCCCGCCCAGCTCACCGAGGTGCTCCTCGTCCTCGACGCCACGACGGGCCAGAACGGGCTCGTGCAGGCCCGCCAGTTCACCGAGGCGGTCGGCGTGACCGGTGTCGTGCTCACCAAGCTGGACGGCACCGCCAAGGGCGGCATCGTCCTCGCCATCCGAAACGAGCTCGGCCTCCCCATCAAGCTCGTCGGCGTCGGCGAGGGCGTGGCCGACCTCGTCGAGTTCGACCCGAAGGAGTTCGTGGCGGCCCTGTTCGAGTAGCCCCCGGGGCCGGGCGGACCTCAGGACCGGGCCGCCCTCGCGACCGGGCGCCGTCCGGCTCAGCCCCCGGCGGGCAGGTGCCGCCCCAGCCAGGCGACCGTCGCCGCCCACGAGCGGGCGGCCGCCTCCGGGTTGGCGAACTGCGGAGCGAGCAGGTTCTCGAAGGCGTGGCCGGCCTCGGGCTCGATGCGCACCTCGGCGTCCGGGCGCCCGGCGAAGGCCGCCTCGACCGCCTCGACCTGGTCGGTCGGGATGAACGTGTCCGAGCCGCCGAAGTGGAACAGGATCGGGCAGGTGATCTGCCCGGCGAGCTCGAGCTGGCCGGCGATGCCCGAGCCGTAGTACGAGACGACCGCGCCGGGGTCGCCCGCCGCGGCCACGACGTAGGCGAGCGTGCCCCCGAGGCAGTAGCCCATGACGGCCACGCCGCCCTCCACTTCGTCGAGGTCGCGGAGAGCGGCGAGCGCCGCCAGCAGGTCGGCGCCCTTCTTGTCGTCGGGGACCTCGGCGCTGTACCGCCCGACGAGGCCGAAGGCCTGCTGCAGGCTGGCCTCGTCGTGGGGCAGCGCCACACCGGGCTGCACACGCCAGAAGACGTCGGGGGCGAGCACGACGTAGCCGAGGCCGGCGAGGTCGGCGGCCTTTCCCTCGATGAAGTCGTTGACGCCGAAGATCTCCTGCAGGAGCAGCACCCCCGGGCCGCGCCCGGCGTCGGGGACGTGGACACGGGCCTGGAAGGTGCCGTCGGCGGTCTGAACAGCGACGGAGCGGCTGCTGGGCATGCCCGAGTATGTCGGAACCGTCGAGGCCGGGCGCCCGCCCGGCCTCCGGGAGCCCCCGGGAGGCCGACTAACCTGGTGCAGCCCATGTTCCACACCCTGACGGACCGCTTCGACGGGATCCTCGCGCGCCTGCGCAGCCGCGGCCGCCTCGGCGATGCCGAGGTCGACGAGGTCCTCCGCGAGATACGCGTCGCCCTCCTCGAGGCCGACGTCAACCTCGCCGTCGTCCGCGACCTCGTCGAACGGATCCGCGCCCGCTGCTCGGGCGCCGAGCTCTCGAAGAGCCTCACCCCCGCCCAGCAGGTCATCAAGGTCGTGAACGAGGAGCTCACCGAGACGCTCGGCGGCGAGTCCTTCAAGCTCTCCTACGCCTCGAAGCCACCGACGGTCGTGCTCCTCGCCGGCCTCCAGGGCTCGGGGAAGACGACGGCTGCAGCCAAGCTGGCCCGCTGGTTCAAGCAACAGGGACGAAACCCCCTCCTCGTCGCAGCCGACCTCCAGCGCCCAGCCGCCGTCGAACAGCTGCGCATCCTCGGCAAGGAGGTGGGCGTCGGCGTCTTCTCGGAGCCGACCGACCCGGTCGACGTCGCCAGGAAGGGCGTGAAGGAGGCGGAGCGGCTCGGCCGCGACGTCCTCATCGTCGACACGGCCGGCCGGCTCTCCATCGACCTCGCCCTCATGGCCGAGGTCCGTTCGATCTCGAACGCCCTCCACCCGGACTACACGTTCCTCGTCGTCGACGCCATGACGGGCCAGGACGCCGTGAACACGGCCAAGGCGTTCAACGACACGCTCGCCCTCGACGGCGTCGTGCTCACGAAGGTGGACGGTGACGCCCGAGGCGGGGCAGCGCTGTCGGTCAAGCAGGTCGTCGGCAAGCCGATCGCCTTCGTCTCGACCGGCGAGCGGGTGGCCGACTTCGACACCTTCTACCCCGACCGGCTCGCGAGCCGGATCCTCGGCATGGGCGACGTCCTCTCGCTCATCGAGAAGGCGGAGCGGGAGTTCGACGCCGGCGTCGCCGAGAAGGCGGCCGAACGTCTCCAGCAGGGCCGCTTCACGCTCGAGGACTTCCTCGAGCAGCTCCAGCAGGTGAAGAAGATGGGCCCGTTGCAGGGGATGCTCGGCATGCTGCCCGGTGTGCCGAAGGAGGTGAAAGACGCCAAGATCGACGACAAGGACGTCGACCGGATCGAGGCGATCATCCACTCGATGACGCCGGCCGAGCGGCGCGAGCCCGAGCTGCTGAACGGGTCGAGGCGCCTTCGCATCGCCAACGGGAGCGGCACGTCGACGACCGAGGTGAACAATCTCGTGAAGCAGTTCCGCGAGATGCAGAAGATGATGCGCTCCCTCGGGCCGATGGCCGGCATCGGGCGCCCCAAGGCGCGCAAGTCGGCCAGGAACAACAAGAAGGCGAAGGGCGGGCGGGTGACCCCGTCGTCCCGGGGAGCGCGCTGAGCGCCGGGCCACCGGCGCCGCGCACAGATCGCACAGCGAGAAAGAGAGACATCAATTGACCGTCAAGCTCCGCCTCATGCGGGTGGGCAAGAAGAAGCAGCCGACGTACCGCATCGTCGCGGCCGACAGCCGTTCGCCCCGCGACGGGCGCTTCATCGAGATCGTCGGCACGTACGCTCCGCGCTCGGACCCCTCCGAGATCAACGTGAAGAACGAGAAGGCGCTCGAGTGGCTCACGAAGGGTGCGCAGCCGACCGACACGGTCCGCAAGCTCCTCGAGATCTCAGGGGTGTGGGGCGACTTCGAGTCGACGAAGACCCCGAAGCCTGCGAAGCCTGCCCGCCCGTCACGGGCCGCCAAGGCGTCGAAGGCCGCCAAGCCGGCGGCCAAGACCGCCAAGGCCGCGAAGAAGTCGTCCGCCGCGACGACGCCTGCGCCGGCGGCTGACGACGCCGCGGCCGCCGTCGACGACCGCACCGCAGCCGACGACGGCGCCGCCTCCGAGACCGAGGGAGCCTGATCGTGCCTGAGGACCTGTTCGCCCAGCCGGCATTCGAAGAGGGGGAGGGCGACTTCGAGGACGAGTACGACGAGGACGAGGACGACGGCGACGACGGCGACGACGGCGAGGAGTCCGACGAGGGGTCCGACGAGGTGTCGGACTCGGAGCCGGCCGACGAGGGCAACATCGGGAACACCGCCGAGGGCGGTGCCGCGAGGGCGGTGCTCGAGCACGTCGCCACCTCGCTCGTCGACGACGAGGAGTCCGTCCACGTCGAGGTGAGCGAGGGCCGAAGCGGCGTCAAGCTGTCGCTCCACGTGGCCCCTCCCGACATGGGTCGGGTGATCGGGCGGCGCGGGCGCACGGCGCAGGCGATCCGCACCCTCGTGCGGGCGGCGGCCGCCAGCGAGGGGACCGACGCCAGCGTCGACATCGTCGACTGAGAAGGCCGTCGTGCCGGGCGCAGCGGGGGGCCTCCTCGAGCTCGGGACGGTGGTCCGGCCCCACGGCCTTCAGGGAGAGGTCGTCGTCGCCCTCGTGACGAACCGGCTGGAGCGCCTCGCCCCGGGTTCCGTGCTCTCCGGGAGGAGCCGCTCGGCCAAGGGCGAGGCGGACATCTCCCTCACCGTCGACAGCTCGCGTCCCTTCCAGGACCGCTTCCTCGTGCGATTCGAGCACGTCGGCGACCGGGAGACCGCAGAGGGGCTCCGCGGAGTCGTCCTCCTTGGCGAGCCGGTCGAGGACGCCGGCGCCCTGTTCGTGCACGAGCTCATCGGGTGCGAGCTCGTCGACTCGTCCGGAGTGGCCCACGGGCGCATCGCGGCGGTGCAGGCCAACCCGGCGAGCGATCTCCTCGTCGGTGAGGATGGATGGCTGGTGCCGCTGCGTTTCGTGGTGTCGGTCGAGGGCGGCCGAGTGGTCGTCGACGCCCCCGAGGGCCTCTTCGAGTGAGCGCGGCCGCTCCGAGGCTGCGGGTCGACGTCTTCACGATCTTCCCCGGCACGATCGAGAGCTACTGCGAGACGAGCATCATCGGGCGGGCGCGCCGGGCCGGCCTCGTGGACCTTCGGGTCCGCGACCTTCGTTCCGAGGCGTCCGACCCTCACCGCTCGGTCGACGACGCCCCCTTCGGCGGGGGTGCCGGCATGGTGCTCGCGCCTGAGCCGGTCTTCGCCGCAGTGGAGGCGGTCGAGCCGCCCCGGCCCCTGTACCTGTTGTCGCCCGCCGGGGAGCGCTTCGACCAGGCGGTCGCCTCCCGGCTCGCCTCGCTCGGCAACGCCGGTGACGGGGGAGCGGCCTTCTCGCTGCTCTGCGGCCGCTACGAGGGAGTCGACGAGCGGATCGCGGCCCACCTCGCCGACGGGGAGCTGTCGGTCGGCGATGTCGTGCTGGCGGGCGGTGAGCTGGCGGCGCTCGTCGTCGTCGAGGCGGTCACCCGCCTCGTCCCCGGCGTCCTCGGCAACGAGGCCTCGAGCGACGACGAGAGCTTCTCCGACGGGCTGCTCGAGTACCCGCAGTACACGAGGCCGGCCGAGTTCCGGGGCTGGAACGTGCCCGAGGTGCTGCTGAGCGGGCACCACGGGCAGATCGCGAGGTGGCGCCGTGCTCAGGCGCTTCGACGCACGCTCGACCGCAGGCCCGACCTCGTCGAGGCCCGCGGCGGGCTCTCGGAGGCCGATCAGCACCTGCTCGAGGAGTTCGGCCTCTCCTGAATTCCTGAACCGCCTGCCGGGTCAGGCGAGCTGCTTGCCGTGGTGGTGCTTCTTCCCCCAGAGGGGGACGCAGCCGCCGATGTACTGGCCGCCCTTCGTCGCCGGCCACGGGTCGTACTTCGCGGGCGGCCAGAGCGGGTTGTTGTGGTTGCACTTCCAGTGGCGGAACCGGTAGGTGGTCGACGTGTAGGAGGCGTCCCAGCAGTCGGCGTAGCCGATGGTGCCGCCCTTGTGGCTGATGGTCAGACCCTTGTACTCGCCCTCGTAGGCGATGGAGTTCGGGTTCGAGCCGTTCAGCAGGACGAGGTTGTAGTTGGGGCCGGACCTCGGCATGCCGTCGCCGTAGCTGCCGGGGAGCTGGCCGTTGCCCGTCGAGTCGGCCCACCACTTGAAGGTGCCGCCGAGGCTTCCCCACGTGAGCAGCACGCCGTCCGTGTAGCTCACGTGGGTGCCACCGCACGAGTAGTGCCAGTGGGCGATCCAGATCCTCGGCTTGCCGAACCCGTGGTGCGCCGGCGCCGCTCCGGCGCGAAGCGCCGGGAGCAACGAGGCCCCCACGACCGCGGCCACGACCGCCACACGCCCGAGCTGTCGCATGAACCCCCCTCTCATGCCGCCCTGCACGGGTCCGCGCCCGTGCTCGTCGCCGAAAATGCTAGCTGAGCGTGCCGCCGCCGGGACCTGGCGCCCGAATCGGCGCCGAGCCGCGCCCGGCTATCCTGATGCGGCGAGCAATGGCGGTCGCTGGTAACCGCCGCTGCCCGGGGGCGCGCCCGGCGTCTCCCCCGATCGACCGCTTTGAGGAGCGTGACCTGCGATGAACCCGACCGATGTCGTCGACCGCGCCAATCTGCGCGAAGACGTTCCTCCCTTCTCGCCCGGCGACACCCTGAAGGTCCACGTCCGCGTGGTCGAGGGGAACCGAGAGCGGGTGCAGGTGTTCCAGGGTGCCGTCATCCGCAGGCAGGGCGCCGGCGTCCGCGAGACGTTCACCGTGCGCAAGGTCAGCTTCGGCGTGGGTGTCGAGCGGACCTTCCCCGTCCACTCGCCGATGATCGCCCGGATCGAGCGGGTCACCGAGGGCGACGTGAGGCGGGCGAAGCTCTACTACCTGCGCGACCGGATCGGGAAGGCGGCGAAGATCAAGGAGAAGCGCCAGGCCCGTTGAGGCGCGGCGCCCTTCTCGTGGGCGCCGGGTGAGGCGGGACGGCGGATGGGTTTCGTACAGGAGCGGGCGGGCCCGAGTCGGACGAGGAAGCGGAGATGAGTGCTGAGGAAGACCTCGATCAGTTCGAAGCAGAAGTCGAGCTCGCCCTCTACCAGGAGTACCGGGCGGTGCTCCCGATGTTCCGCTACGTCGTCGAGACGGAGCGGCGTTTCTACCTCGCCAACGACGTGAAGGTGCTGCCGCACTCGAGCGGCGGGACCACCTACTTCGAGGTCGAGCTCGGCGACGCCTGGGTCTGGGACATGTACCGCCCGGCCCGTTTCGTGGCGTCGGTGCGGGTGGTCACCTACAAGGACGTGAACGTGGAGGCGCTCCCCGACAAGGAGTCCTGACGGGCGCCGCGCCGACCGGGCGCCGTGCCCTCGGCATCTTCGGCGAGGAGGCCGCGGCGGCCTGGTACGCCACACGGGGCTTCGTCGTCGTCGCCCGGAACTGGCGCTGCCCCGCCGGTGAGCTCGACCTCGTCGTCATGAAGGACGGCGTGCTCGTGTTCTGCGAGGTGAAGACGCGGACGAGCGACCGTTTCGGGGCCGCGGCCGAGGCGGTCACCGCCCGACAGCTCCGCCGGGTGCGGGCCGCGGCGGGCGCCTTCCTCGGAAGCGGCCTGCTCGAAGGACGCCGCCCTCGGGTCCTCCGCTTCGACGTAGCGTGCGTGGACCCCGACGGCCGCGTCGAGGTGATCGAGGCCGTGCTCTAGGCGTCGACCGGGTCGATGCTCCGCTCGCCACCGTCCGACACGGTGTCGGACCAGTGCCGTCCGTCCCAGTAGCGGTGCTCGTGGCGGCGGGTCGGGTCGGCGTACCATCCGAACAGCGGGGGGTAACCCGAGGGCTGCTCACCGGCCTCGGCGGGCCGCCATCCGTCAGGCCCGGGGAGCCGTCGCTCGCCGGCCTGCGCCTCGGTGAGGACGACGGGCGGGGTCGACGGGGCATCGGCCGCAGGACCCGGCGTCTTCGGCGTGGCCGTGGTCGTCCCGACGGTGGACCGGCCCCCGAGCCAGGAGGAACGGGCCTGGAGCTGCGTGAAGTCCACCTTCGCCGGCGGGCGGCGCGTGGTGATCAGCGCGACGGTCTCGAGCAGGTTGCCCACGACGGGGACGAGCAGGCAGAGCATCCCCCACAAGAAGGGCGGGATGCGCCACGGGGAGACCCCGAAGACCCGGCGGGCGCGGTCGGCGAAGCGGTACCCGAGCACTCCGCAGATCGCCACCAGCATCCACGCCAGGAACACTTGCACCGTCATCACCTACCTCGGTGGTAATAACCCAACTTGGCCTCAAACGCTTCCCTGCGGGACCTGAGAGTCTGCTGAGAACTTCCCGTTCGTCGACGACGCCGCTCTGACCTGGGGAGATGCGTCAGCGGTGCCCGTGGCGCGCCGCCCGCTCGTAGCACGGAGTGTGCCAGTGGCGGCGCAAGTCGGCCGCCGAGAGGGGGACGATGACGACGTGGCCGGTCCCGGCACGCACCTCCTGGTTGCAGCCCGGGCAGACGTAGTCCTTGTCCGCCTGGAACGGCTGGACCCGGCGGAGCTCGGCCTGGCGTCCCGTGAGCGGGTCGGTCACGAACTGGTCCAGCCGTCCTCCGCGCTGCCAGGGCCGTCGGGACATGGGGCAATTATCGGGGATGAGGGCCTGCGGCCAAGCGGTGCGTCGCCGCAGCCTTGCGAGCTGGCGCTCACGGCCGGCTCGATTGGCGGACCCCCGCCGGGTCGGCGCGATGATCTGTGTCATGCGGATCGCCCGGCTCTCGACGCTCGCCGCCCTCGTGGCCGCCGCGACGCTCGTCGGCTGGGCGGGCACGGCCGCCGCGGCGTCGTCCGGCTCGTCGGCGGGCAGCTCGTCCACGGCGTGGCTGACCTTCGGCCTCGAGCTGCTCGCCTTCGTGCTCGTGCTCGGCTTCATCGTCCGCTACGTCGTGCCCCCGCTCCGCCGGGCGATGGGGGAGCGGGAGTCGCTGATCCGCAACTCGATCGAGTCGGCGGACCAGGCGAAGGCGGACGGCGAGCGCCTCCTCGAGCAGCGGCGTCAGTCGCTCGAGGCGGCCCGCGACGAGGCGGCGGCCATCGTCGAGCAGGCGAACGAGATCGCCGACCAGATCCGCAGCGAAGGGACCCGCCGCGCCAACGAGGAGTACGAGCGCCTGGTGAAGGCGGCCGACGCCGAGATCAGGCTGCAGCGCCAGAGGGCGACGGACGAGGTCCTCGCCGACGTCGGCGCCGTCGTCCTCGAAGCCGCCGAGCGGGTCATCTCCGCCGGGCTCGACGACGACCAGCGACGGGCGCTCATCGACGAGACCATCCGCGCCGCGGAGACCGGCACCGTCAGCTGAAGCCGCAGGCCTGACCGCCTCCTCCGGCGGCGGCCGTCGCTGTCCGTGGCGCCGCCCTCCGGGATCCGACGCCTTCTTGACTGATACAGCCGGTCCGTAGCCTCTCGCGCCATTCCGATCGAGTGGTCGGCCGCGGGAGGCTCGGCGTAGCGAGCCTGCAGCTGCCAGGCGCTCCTCTGCCGTCGCACCAGCCGTCAAGGAGCCCCCGGTGATCGCAGCCATCCCGTCCGCAACCCTGCTCGGCGTCGAGGGACGCCGGGTCGTCGTCGAGGTCCACGTGAGCACCGGGCTCCCCGGGTTCGCCGTCGTCGGGCTTCCCGACGCCGCCTGCCGGGAGGCCCGCGACCGGGTGCGGGCGGCGCTGCTGTCGAGCGGGCTGCCCTGGCCGCTCAGGCGGGTGACCGTCAACCTGGCGCCGTCGGGCCTCCGCAAGACGGGGTCGGGGCTCGATCTCCCGATCGCCGTCGGGCTGCTCGTCGCCCTCGGAGAGATCGATCGAAGGGCCGTCGAGGGCTGCGGGTTCGTGGGAGAGCTCGGCCTCGACGGGACGATCAGGACGGTTCCGGGCGTGCTCCCGCTCGTGGCGGCGCTGCGCACCACGGCGGTCGTCGTTCCAGTGCCGGGCGCCGCCGAGGCGCAACTCGTCCGCGGTCCGGCGGTGCGGGCGACCCGCACGCTCGCCGAGCTCGTCAGCGTGCTCAAGGGCGAGGCGCCGTGGCCTCCGCTTCCCGCACCGCACTCGCCCCGCCCGCCGGGCCACGCCGAGCTCCCGATGCCGCTTCCCGACCTCGCCGACGTCCGCGGTCAGGCGGTGGGGCGTGCCGCTCTCGAGGTCGCGGCGGCAGGCGGGCACCACCTCGTGCTCTCCGGACCGCCCGGATCCGGCAAGACGATGCTCGCCGAGCGGCTCTCCGGCATCCTGCCCCCGATCTCGCGAGAGCAGATGCTCGAGACGTGCCGCATCCATTCGGCAGCCGGCCTGCCGCTGCCGGGTGGAGTCCTGGCGGGGCGGGCACCGTTTCGGGCGCCCCATCACAGCGCCTCGGCGGTGGCGCTCCTCGGCGGCGGATCGAGCTGGCTCCGGCCGGGCGAGGTCAGCCTGGCGACGAACGGGGTCCTCTTCCTCGACGAGCTGCCGGAGTTCCCGGTGGCCGTGCTCGAGTGCCTCCGTCAGCCGCTCGAGGAACGTGTCGTCCGGATCGCGCGGGCGCGGGCCGCGGTGACACTCCCTGCCGACTTCCTGCTCGTCGCCGCCATGAACCCCTGTCCGTGCGGCGAGGGGAACCGGGCGGGGAGCTGCCAGTGCACGCTGGCCCAGATCGAGCGGTACGCCCGGCGCCTCTCGGGCCCGCTGCTCGACCGTTTCGACCTGCACGTCGCCGTCTCTCGTCCCGACGCTCACGAGCTGTTCGCCATCTCGCCGCAGGAGACGTCGGCCGAGGTCGCCGTCAGGGTGGCGGCCGCGCGGGAGCTCTGCCGGGCTCGCGGGATCCGCTCGAACGCGGCCATCCCGAGCCATCGGCTCGACGCCATCGCCCCGCTCGAGCCGCGCGCCCGCGCCCTCCTCGAGCGACGGCTGGCCGCCAGTGAGCTCAGCGCGCGGGGGCTCGATCGCATCCGCCGCGTCGCCCGCACGCTCGCCGATCTCGACGGCCGGGACGGCGCCGTCCCGGCCGAGGCGGTCGCCACGGCCCTCGAGCTGCGTCCCGGCCGCCGTGCCCTCCTCGCCGCTCCGGGGTACGCGGCATGACCGCCGACCCGGCTCCGGGCGGTGGGCTGTCCGGCGGCCCGTCGGGCGGTCCGTCAGGCAGTTTGTCCGGCGGTCCGTCCGGAGCCGGCCTCCCCGACAACGCCTATGCGGCGGTCGTCGCCGCCCTTCCCGACATGACCCCGGCGCGGCTCCGTCGGCTGCTGCACGACCGGCCCGCCCGCCTCGCGCACGGCGAGCTCCGCGCCGGCGACCCGTCGCTCCTCGAACGGCTGGTGGATCCCGAAGGTGAAGCCGCCGGGGCGGCGGCAGGACACGCACGACGCCTCGAGCGGGCACGGATGTACGCCCGCTGGTGGACGGAAGAGCTCAACGCCCGCAGCGTCGAAGGGACGTGGGCGAGCCTGCGCGCCCAGAGTATCGGTGTGGTCCGCCTCGGAGACGAGCACTACCCCCGGGGGCTGCTCCGGCTCCCCGACCCGCCGGAGCTCCTCTACGTGAGGGGCGAGCTCGTCTCGGCGGCCGGCCCTGCGGTCGGGATCGTGGGGACGAGACGGGCGACCCACTACGGCTCCGGGGTCGCCGGCGAGTTCGGGGCAGAGCTCGCCGGAAGGGGAGCCACGATCGTCTCGGGCATGGCACTTGGGGTCGACGCCGCCGCGCACTCTGGTGCCTTCACCCGTGCGGTGTCCGGGGCCGCTCCGATCGCGGTGCTCGCAGGCGGCGTCGACGTCGTCTACCCGCCGCGCAACCGGGCGCTCTATCACAAGCTCGTCGAGTCCGGAGCCGTCGTGTCAGAGGCACCGCCGGGAACTGCGCCGGTTTCCTGGCGGTTCCCGCTCCGCAACCGGATCATCGCCGGCCTGAGCGCGGTCCTCGTCGTCGTGGAGTCGTCCCGCCAGGGGGGCTCGATGCTCACCGTCGAAGCGGCCGACCGGATCGGCGTGCCCGTCCTCGCCGTGCCGGGCTCGATCAGGAGCCCCCAGTCAGAGGGCACGAACCTGCTCATCGCCCAGGGCGGCGCCCACCCCGCTCTCGATGTCGGTGACGTGATGGCGGCTCTCGTCCAGGTGGCGGGCGATGAGGCGCGCCTCTTCGACCCCGTCTCGGTGTCCGTCGGGCGCCGAGGGGGCCGCGCAGGCCGGGACGGCGGCGGTCGGTCGCAGAGCACGTCCGGAGGAAGGCTCGACCGCGAGGCGGTGGACCGTGTGCTCTCGCGGTGCTCGCCCCACGAGCGCGCCGTCTACCGCCTGTTGAGCGACGACGTCACGCAGGTCGACACCCTCTGCGAGGCGACGTCGTCCCCGTTGCGCGACGTCGTGCTCGCACTCGACCGCTTGAGCGAGCTCGGCCTCGCACAACCGCACGGCGCCGGCTGGGTCCGGCGATGACGGGGCCCGACCGGGCGGCCCTCAGGCGCTCAGCAGCTGGAGCGGGTCTGCCGCCTCGAGGCCGAGCGCCTCTGCCACGGCGGGGTTGGTGCACTCGCCCGCCACGGTGTTGAAGCCGCCCCGCAGCACGGGGTCCGAGCGGACGGCCTGGCCCACTCCTTGCTCGGCGAGCGCGACCACGAAGGGGAAGGTGGCGTTCGTGAGCGCGTAGGTCGAGGTGTGAGGGACGGCGGCCGGCATGTTGCCGACGGCGTAGTGCAGCACGCCCTCGACGAAGTAGGTGGGGTCGGAGTGGGTCGTCTCGTGCGTCGTCTCGATGCAGCCGCCCTGGTCCACTGCCACGTCGACGATGACCGAGCCCGGCCGCATCGACGCCACCATGTCCTTCGTGACGACGACCGGTGCTCTCCCGCCGGCGACGAGCACGGCGCCGATGAGCAGGTCGGCCTCGGCGAGCGCACGCTCGATCGAGCCACGGTTCGAGGCGAGCGTCATGATGCGGCCGCGGTGGATCTGGTCGACCCAGCGCAGACGGTCGGTGTTGCGATCGAGCAGCAGCACCTCTGCCTCCATGCCCTGCGCGATCCAGGCGGCGTTCCAGCCCACGTGCCCGGCGCCGATCACGACCACCCTGGCCGGGCGGACGCCGGGCGCGCCCCCGAGCAGGATGCCGCGGGTGCCGTTGCGCTTCTCGAGCAGGCTCGCGCCGACCTGGGTGGCGATGCGGCCGGCGACCTCGCTCATCGGCGCGAGGAGCGGGAGCTCGCCGTTGGCCGACTGCACGGTCTCGTAGGCGATGCCTGTGCACTTGGAGCTCAACAACGCGTCGGCGACGGCTGGGTAGGCCGCCAGGTGCAGGTAGGTGAAGAGCACGAGGTCGTCCCGGAGGTAGTGGAACTCGGCCTCCTGAGGCTCCTTCACCTTGCAGACGAGCTCGCAGGCCCATGCCTCGTCGGCCGAGCCGAGGCGAGCGCCGGCGGCGGTGAAGTCCCCGTCGTCGAAGGAGGAGCCCTGCCCGGCGCCCGACTGCACGACGACCTCGTGCCCGAGAGAGGTCAACTCCCGAACCCCGTCCGGCGTCATGGCGACGCGGTTCTCGGCGGTCTTCACCTCCGTGGGAATCCCGATCCGCACTCCGCTCACCTCGCTCCGGCGAGCCGCTCGTGCTGCCCCATCGCAGTACCTCCTCGGTTGCGGTGCCTCGTCGATCGTAGGCGAGGCCCCGTCCTTCCGGCAGCGGTTTTGGCTCGCCGGAGACGCCCGGCCCGGCCTACTTCGCGTCTGCCCCCCGGGCGCTGTGCTCCCTCCCGGCGGCGAGCATCTCGGCAGCCAGCTTCTCGAACCCCGCCCGGCACGCCTCGGTGAGTGGACCCGGTGCCGCTTCCAAGTGTCGGCCGTCGAGGACGTGGATGGGCTGGACGCCCCGGGTGGTCGAGGAGAGAAACGCCTCGCCCACCTCGACGAGCCGGGCGGCCGGGACATTTGCCTCCTCGATGTCGCAGCCTTCGAGAAGCAGCGCCCGGGTGACCCCGGCGAGGCAGCCGGCCGAGAGCGGAGGCGTCACCATGCGTCCGTCGAGCTCGACGAAGACGTTCGACCCTGTTCCCTCGCAGAGGTTGCCGGCGATGTTCAGGAACAGCGCCTCGTCGGCGCCGTGTTCCTTCGCCCAGGCCAGCGCGACGACGTTCTCGGCATAGGAGATCGTCTTCGCACCCGCGAGGGCCGAGTGCTCGTTGCGCGGCCACGGGACGGTCACGACCGAGCACGGCTCGGGGAGCCCCTCGGTGAGGGGGGAGAGGGCGACGACGACCGTCGGCGGCCCCTCCAGCCGGGCGGAGGCGAGCGGGCCGCGGCCGGCGGTCACCGTGAGGCGAAGGCGCGCCCGCGGCGTCTCGGAGCGCTGCGCCACTGCGAGCACCGCGGCCTCGAGCTCTGCGCGGGGAGGCGGTGCGAGGCCGATGAGCGCAGCGGACTGCTCGAGTCTGGCCAGGTGCTGGTCCAGGGCGAAGGGCACGCCGTGGTCGACGAGGAGGCTCTCGAAGACGCCGTCTCCCGTGACGAGGCCGTGGTCGAAGACCGAAACCACCGCCGACTCCTCCTCGACGAGCGCTCCGTTCACGAACACGACAGGCACCGGGCAAGTGTAGGGACCTGCGGCTTCCCGACCCGGTGCCGGGGCGGCGGCGCGGTGGGGCGCGCGGGGGCGCGGCCGCCGGGAGGCTCGAACTGCCGTGCCGCCCCCTCGCCGGTAGCCTGAACGAGTCGGGCGCCGGTGGTCGGCCGACCCGCCGCTCACACACATGCTCCTCGATCGCATCCACTCGCCAAGGGACCTGAAGGCCCTCTCGCTCGAAGAGTGCGACCTCCTCGCAGAAGAGATCCGCCAGTTCCTCGTCGAGTCGGTCTCGAAGACCGGCGGCCACCTCGGCTCGAACCTCGGGGCCGTCGAGCTCACGATCGCCCTCCACCGGGTCTTCAACTCGCCGGACGACCTGCTCATCTTCGACACCGGCCACCAGGCCTACGTCCACAAGCTCCTCACCGGGAGAAAGGACGGCTTCGCCGAGCTCCGCCAGGCCGGAGGGCTCTCGGGCTACCCGAACCGCGCCGAGTCCCCCCACGACCTCGTCGAGAACTCGCACGCCTCGACCGCCCTCTCCTACGCCCACGGCATGGCGGCCGCCCTCGAGCTCAAAGGCGAGAGCACGAGGCGCCACGTCGTCGCCGTCGTCGGCGACGGCGCCCTCACCGGCGGCATGGCCTACGAGGCCCTCAACAACCTCGGGCACGCCTCGGCCCGGGTCCTCGTCGTGCTGAACGACAACGGCCGCAGCTACGCCCCGACCATCTCGAGGCTGTCCGCCTCCCTCACCCAGCTGCGGCTCGACCCTCGCTACACCCGGCTGAAGCGCCGGCTGAAGGAGGCGCTCGACGACGCCCCGATGGGAGGAGTCGCCGGCCGGTCGTGGAGGGGGCTCACGACCGCCCTTCGTGAGGTGGTCGAGCCCCACGTCTTCTTCGAGGCGCTCGGGGTGCGCTACACAGGACCCCTCGACGGCCACGACGTCGCCGCCATGGAGCAGGCGCTCCGGCGGGCCTCGAGCTGGCCTGGGCCGATCGTGCTCCACGTGCTCACGAGAAAGGGCAAGGGCTACGCCCCGGCCGAGGCAGACGAGGTGCAGTGCCTCCATGACCTAAAGGCCCGCCCGCCCGAGCAGCTGCCGAGGGTGCGCACGCCGGCCGACGACCCGAGCTCGATCCCGCCGCCCTACAAGAAGGGCGAGAGCTACACCGACGCCTTCAC
>Ga0070735_10003071_pt1 | contig 14763 bp, 12 predicted proteins | sample Coa_R1_FD_66443 | JGI IMG/M metagenome (GOLD analysis project Ga0070735, IMG submission 66443) | Surface soil microbial communities from Centralia Pennsylvania, which are recovering from an underground coalmine fire - Coalmine... | ecosystem: Environmental > Terrestrial > Soil > Unclassified ... | reverse complement strand
GGGCCCGCCCGAAGATCCCGTCCATGGCGACCTGGAGCGGGCCGAGCTCCGTGTCGTCTATCTCGACGAAAATCGACCCGTCGTCCGCCATGAGATCGCGCGCAAGGGCGAGGCGCTCGGCCATCATGTCGCGCCACGCGGCCGGGGCGAGCGCGTCCTCGTATTCAGTGAATCGTCGACCCGAATTGAACGGCGGGTCGAAGTAGATGCAACGAAAACGCCCCGCAAAACCTGCGACGGCGAGGCGTCGCATCGCGTCGAGGTTCTCGGCATGCACGAGGACGTTCTCTGCGCGTGGATCCCCGTAGGAGCGGGCCGGGTCACGCGCGAAGCCGGGCGGCGCCTCCGGCGAGGACGAGGGCGGCATCCCGGCGACCGACATCGAGCCGCGAGGTTAGCGGCAGGGCGGCAGCCCAGTCGACCCGTGCGGAAGGAAGCTGGAGGCGGCTGACGGACGAGTCGCGCAGAGGTCCGCGATCGAGTCGCGTCCCGGTGCGCTCGTTTGGATCGATGCACTTCTCCCCACCGGGAAGGTCGATGCCTCGGCGTTACAGAAAAGCACCCAGCAGAACGAGCTGTTGATAACGCGGCACCCCATGTATTCGGCTGCCGGGTAGCCCGCACCCGCCGCGACCCCTGCTCTTTCCCCTTCTTTTTTCCCCGGGTATCCCGCACCCACGCCGTACGGGCCGTGGATCCTTTGTTACGTGGGCAATCGCGGGGCGACAGAGGAACGCTCGCCGCACCTACTCGGTCCCAATGGCGAACCCAACATCGGCGACCTGAACGAGCCGAGGTGCGCGCCCCCCCGGCCCGAAGGTCTGCTCGCTCGGTAAGCACGTCTCAGGCCGCCTTCCGGACCCATCCTCTTCCTGAAGATTGGGCGCCTGTCGAGCCGCAGCCCGGTGTCCCGGCCAGCCGAGGTCCTGACCCGGGACGGACGCCCATACTGCCCCGACGCGTCGACCCGCCGCTCGAAGCACTCGTGAGGGGGCCACCCTACTCAGGCCCTACCCTTCCAGCGGACCGTGGAGCCACGGCTCGACGAGACGTCGCCAATTCGTCTCCGCCCGCAGCCCCCCGAGCACGCTCGCGAACCCCCATTGGAGTCGGTTCACGAACGTGAAGTCCGTCGGCATTCGCACCGGCGCCGGCAAGCTCGGCAGGACCTCGTCGGGCTTGAAGACGACCTCGCGCCCGCCGCGGACGAGGAACGCGACGCACTCGCGCGCGAAGTCTTTCGTGTACTTGAACGACTCGTCGACGACCAAAGGGCGAAGGACGAGCTTCGTGTACTCGGTGTAAAGGGCCCAGCTCTCGACGTCCTTCGGGTCGTACCCCAGCACCTCGATGCAGGCCCGGTAAAAGCCCTCGAGATCGCCGCGCTGCAGCGCGATAACGTAGCGCTTCATCCCCTCGACCAAAGGCCGCGGGATGCGCTTGTGGCAGCCGTAGTCGAGGAACGCGACCCGCCCGCCCCCGAGGAAGCGGTAGTTTCCCGGGTGCGGGTCGGCGTAGAGGAGGCCATGGCGCCAGAGGGCGCGGAACATAAAGCGCGCGAGCGTGGTGCCGGCGGCGTCCCGATCGCGCTGCGGCGCATGCCGGCAGAAGGTCGCGTAGTCGACCCCCCCGACGAGCTCCATCGTCAGCACGCGCTTGGAAGAGAGCGAGTGGATCACCTCGGGGACGTGGATGTCGCGGTCGCCTTCGTGGATTCGCCGGAATTCGTCGATGGCTTCGGCCTCGCGTCGGTAGTCGATCTCCGCAAGGAACACCGCGCGGATCTCGTCGAGCGTTTCGCGCGTTTGGTAGCGCCGGCCGAGGGGGGCGATCATCGTCTCGAGCACCGAGAGGCTCTTGAGATCGTTCTCGATGGCCCTGTCGATCCCCGGATATTGCACTTTGACAGCCACCCGCTTACCGCCCCGCGTGGTCGCTCTGTGCACCTGACCGATGCTAGCGGCCGCGAACGGCTCGGATTCCCAATCCCCGAAGACCTCCAGGGGGGTCGCCCCGAGGTCCTCACGGACGACCTTCACCGCGGCCTCGGGCGAGAGCGGCGGCGCCTTTTGCTGCAGTCGCGCCAGGACCCGCTGGAAGCGCTCCTCGTATCCGGGGGGTGCCAGCCCATCGATGTACGACACCATTTGACCGAGCTTGAGGGGCAGCCCCTTCATCTCGCCGAGCGTCTTGAGCATGGCCTCGGCAGTCTTCTTCGCGTTCTGCAAGAGGCGCCGGCGTGACTCGAGCTCCTCTTCCTCCGTCCGCCGGCCGCCCACCACCCTGCGGACCGCCTCGGCGGCGATGGGCAAGGCTCGGGGCGCAAGGGCGCTCAGCCGAGCGAACCTGGCCAACCGGGAGACGGGGGGCGCGTCCGGCGGCGACGACGGCGGCGCAGACGGCATGCCCCCCATTATGAAGCACGCTCTCGCAAGAAGACTACAGGTCGGGACAGCGCCGGGATGAACGCCTTGACGCGCGGGCGGAGCGAGGCAAGACATCCGCACCTCGATGTCCGCCGTGGCCCACAGCATGGTGCTCCCGCACTTGTTCGGCCGCTACGCGCTCTTCGACTTCGTCGGCAAGGGCGGGATGGCGGAGATCTATCTCGCGCGCGAGACCGGGCAGCTCGGCGCGATACGGCGTTGCGTGGTCAAGCAGATCCTGCCGAACCTGGCCAGCCGTCCTGGCTTCGGGGAGATGCTGGTGCACGAGGCCAAGCTCGCGGCGCGCCTCAGCCACGCGAACGTCGTACAAGTCTTCGATCTCGGTCGGGCGGACGGTCGGCTGTACATTGCCATGGAATACGTCGAGGGATTCGACCTGAACGACCTCCTCAAGCGCTGCTCGCGCGCCCGGGTCCCCCTCCCCTTCGAGCTCGCCGTCCACGTGGTCCGCGAAGCGCTCAAGGGTCTCGAGCACGCTCACCGGCGCACCGACGACGACGGGCGGCCGCTTGGGATCGTGCACCGGGACGTCTCGCCGTCGAACCTCCTCGTTTCGTTCGAAGGCGAGGTGAAGGTGTGCGACTTCGGGATCGCGCGCGCGAACGACACGATCGCGCGCGAATCGTCCCCCCACGAGCTGGGCGAGGTCCTCAAGGGCAAGGCGGGCTACATGAGCCCCGAGCACGCACGCGGCGAGGAGATCGACGCGCGTGCCGACGTGTTCGCGATCGGCATCGTTCTCTGGGAGCTCGCGATGGGCCGGCGGATGTACAAGGTCGACGGCGCAGGAGCCACGCTCCTCGATCTCGCGCGTCGCGCGGACGTCCCGGAGCTCACCGCAATCGACCTTCCGTCGCCCGACCGCCTGCGGGCCATCGCGGCGAGGGCCCTCGCGTCCGACCGCAACGCCCGCTATGCCTCGGCGGCGGAGATGCAGCGAGACCTCGACGATTACGCGATCTCGGCCAAGCTCGTCTCGAGCCCCCTCCGGATCGGCGACTGGCTCGCCAAGACCTTCGGCGAAGAGATCCTTGCCAGGCGTCGGGCGCGCGAACGCGCCGCGGCGGCCCTCGAACGGGGGGCACTCGTCAAGGTCGACGCAATCTCGCCGCGACATCCGCCGCCCGCATCGAGCTCGACAGGGTTCGGCGTCGATCTCAGCCTCCCGCCATCTCAGCCCGACTTGCCCGTGCGCGGTGGGAGCCGCCGCGCCGTCCTCGCGGTCGTCGCGATCCTTGCGACGATGGCGCTCGCGGCCGTCGTGATCGCGATGCTCGCGAGGCACCTATAGCCGAGCACGGATGCTCCTGGCCGACGTCGCCCTCCCGGTCCCGATCGGGCACGCCTTCAGCTACCTCGTGCCCGAGGCGCTCGGGGCGGCGGTGCGCGCAGGCGCGCGCGTCATCTGTCCGTTTGGGGGCCGCCGGCTGGTCGGCGTCGTTCTTGCCCTGCGCGACGCGGAGCCCCCGCGGGGGGCCAAGCCTCTCGCGCGCCTGGTCGACGGAGAACCGGCCGTGCCGCCGGATTTGCTCGCGTTCCTTCAAGACCTGGCGACGTACTACTTTGCTCCGATCGGCGAGGTCGTTCGCCTTGCGCTTCCGCCGATTGATCGCGGGACCGCCGACGCGCTCGGTCAGGGACCGACGCTCTTCGGTCGCACGCGGGGCGTTTCCCCCCGGCACGTCCGTTGGGTGATGGCCACGTCGGCCGTCGAAGGGCCTGGCGCGCTCCGCGGGCAGGCCGCGGCTGTGCTCGCCCACGTGCGCGCGGTGGGCGCCGCGCCGGTCGCGCTGCTCGAGGGGCAATGGAAGAGCGCCCGGGCCGCCGTGAAGCGCCTCACCCAGCTCGGCCTCGTGACAGTTGAAGACCGCGTCGCCCCATCGCCTCCGCCGTTCGCCAGCCCCGCCACGCGCGACGCACCTCACGACGCGACCCCGGCACAGTCGGCCGCCATCGCGACGATCGTCGCGGCCCTTCGCGAAGCGCGATCCGCGACCTTCCTCCTTCAGGGCGTGACAGGTAGCGGCAAAACCGAGGTGTACTTGCGCGCCATCGCCGCTGCGCGCGAGCTCCGACGCGGAGCGATCGTGCTCGTCCCGGAGATCGCGCTCACCCCTCAACTCGTGGCGCGATTCCGAGCGCGCTTCGGCGACGACGTCGCCGTCCTACACTCGGGCCTGACGAGCCGCGAGCGCCACGCGATGTGGACGCGCCTGCGCGCCGGCGGCGTGGACGTGGCCATCGGGGCCCGCAGCGCGCTCTTCGCGCCGGTGGAGAGACTCGGACTAGTCGTCGTCGACGAAGAGCACGACCCAAGTTTCAAGCAAGAGGAGGGCGTGCGCTACCACGCGCGCGACATGGCCATCTGGCGCGCCCATCGCGCCGGCGGCGTCACCGTCCTCGGGAGCGCGACGCCGTCGCTCGAGAGCGAGCAGCTGGCAAGGTCGGGGCGAGCGACCAAGATCCGTCTGCCCGACCGGGCGCGCTCGCAACCGCTTCCCCGCGTGGAGCTCGTCGACCTGCGGCGCATCGCCCCCGGCCCGACGGGCGACCGCCGCATCAGCCTCCCGCTCTTCCGCGCGATCGAGGAGACGCTCCGAGCCCGCGAGCAGGTCATTCTCTTCCTGAATCGCCGCGGATTCGCCCCCTCGGTCCGCTGCACGTCTTGCGGGCAACCCGTCGTGTGCGCGGCCTGCTCGGTGGCCTTGACGTTCCACAAGGGGACTTCGTCGGTCCGCTGCCACTACTGCGACTACGACGCGCCACTCGGAGCGGCGTGTTCCAAGTGCGGCGAGGCGGCGTTCGAGCTCGAGGGCACGGGCACGGAGAAGCTCGAAGAGACGATGGCGGCGGCGTTCCCGGAGGCGCGCGTCGCGAGGCTCGACCGCGACGTCGCGGCCGGCAAGAAAGTCGAGGCGATCCTGGCTCGTGTCCGCAAGCGCGAGGTGGACATCCTCGTGGGCACGCAGATGGTCACCAAGGGACACGACCTGCCGGACGTGACCCTGGTGGGGGTCGTCAACGCGGACGCGGCGCTCAGCATCCCCGACTTTCGCGCTGGCGAGCGCGCGTTCCAGCTGCTCGTGCAGGTCGCGGGAAGGGCAGGACGAGGCGACGCGCCCGGACGGGTCATCGTGCAGACGTGGGATCCGGCGCAGGAGGCGGTCGCCCTCGCCGCCCGCCACGACGTCGACGCGTTCCTCGAGCGCGAGCTCGCGAACCGCCGAGAGCTCGGGTACCCGCCGCTCTCCCGCTCCGCGCTCGTGCGCGTGGACGCCGCCGACGAACAGGAGGCGAGGCACGCCTGCGAGCAGCTCTCCCGTGTCGCTCGCGAGGCGAGCGCGGCGCGCGGCGGGCAGGTGGACGTCCTGGGACCGGCGGCGGCGCCGATCGCGCGGATCCGAAGCCGCTGGCGCTTCCGGGTAATGCTCCGAGCCCGTGAACGGCCCCCCTTGCGCGAGACGCTCGCGGCCGTCGACCGTGCGCGCCCAAACCTGGCTCGGGACGTTCGCGCGTCGATCGACGTCGACCCCGTGCAGCTGCTATGAGCCGGGCGATCGCATGAGCCTGCGGGCCTCCCACGACGCGGCCTCGTCGCCGTCCCTCACCACCCGCGTGCTGACCGAGCGCCTCGTCCTGCGGCCGCCGCGCACCACCGACGTCCCGGTGATGCGCGCGGTGCTCCGGAAGAATGCCGAGCACTTGCGCCCGTGGAGCGTTGCGCAGGCGCCCGGCGAAGACCAGGCCTCGTTGACCTCGGTCTCGCGCGCGATCCTCCGCCATCGCCGCGAGTGGAAAGCAGGCCAGGCGTACGTACTCTTCATCGCGCGGGGCGTGGACCCGGCCGACATCATCGGCCGCGTGGCCTTGGGCGGCGTGCTCCGAGGGGCCTTCCAAAACGCGTACCTGGGCTACTGGATCGACGTCGACCACCAGGGTGAGGGCCTCATGACAGAGGCTGTGCGCGCCGCCACCGCCTTCGCGTTCGAGTCGGCGGGGCTGCACCGGGTTCAGGCCGCCGTCATGCCGCGCAACGGGGCGAGCCAGCGCGTGCTCGCCAAGGTGGGGTACCGGCAAGAGGGGTTCGCCGCGCGCTATTTGTGCATCGCAGGCGCCTGGGAGGACCACCTGATCTTCGCCCTCACCGCCGAAGAGTGGCCCGCGCGTTGCGGTGTGTGACGGGCGCACGCAACTGCCCGAGCCGCCCGACCGAGAGGGGGTTGTGCGCGCCGCCTTCCACCTTGCTGGCGAACTCGTCGGTGCCTTTTTGGCCCCGCCGCGGTGTGCGTCGTGCGAGCGCCGGGTCACGCTTCTGTGCTCGTTTTGTGGGCCGTGCGCTGCCTCGGTGCACCGCGCGAGTGTGGGTGGGCCGGATGGCTTCGCAGCCTATGGCTACGGAGGTGCCCTCGGGCGGGCCATCACGAAGTTCAAGTACGAGCGTCGACCCGACCTCGCCCGCCCGCTGGCCGATTTGCTGTGGCGGGCCCTCGAGCCCCACGCGGCCGACACGCGAGACGCCCTGGTGATCCCTGTTCCGTTGCACCCCTTGCGCCTTGCCGAGCGCGGCTATAACCAATCGGCCCTGCTCGCTCGGCGCCTCGCGCGACGGCTCGGCGCTCCGATCGCGCCCCTCGCTCTCGCACGAACGCGCGATACCGCCAAGCAGGCCTCGCTCGACCGCGAGGGACGAACATGCAACGTCGCCGGCGCCTTCGTGGCCCGCCGGCCGGCAGAGCTCGTCGGCCGCACAGTCCTTCTCGTCGACGACGTGCGCACGACGGGGGCGACGCTCGACGCGTGCGCTGAGGCGCTGCACCGGGCGGGGGCCCTCCGCGTCCGCTGGACGGTGGTGGCGCGCGCCGGGTAAACCGCAGCCCACGTCCGGGGTGCGGACCCTGTGGGCGTTCCGCCCCGGCAAGGGGTATCATCTCCGGACCCTTGAGCGAGAACAAGAACCGCCCGAGCGATCCTCTCAAGGAGGGACCGCGGCCTTCCCTTCCGACGGCGGTTGGCGTGCCCGCCCTACCCGTCGACGATCCCAAGGCGAGCGCCCCAGTCCCGTCCACTTCCTCGCGCGCGGGCACTGCGGCGAACGCCCCCCGCCAGGCGCTGGCGCCGCGGCCGTTTCAGCCGCTGAGGACACCCTCGCTCGGCGAGGAGCAGTTTCGCGGGTTGCGATCGAGCCGGCCGCCCCCTGCCGAACCTCCCCGTCCGCAGCGGGCGGGGGAAACGGGCGCAGTGCCCAAGACTCGCGCGGGGCCGGCGCTGTCGGCGGGAGCCGCCTCGTCTCCGACGGCGACGCGGACGGCATCGAGGGCACCTGTAGACCCAGCGAGCGTCTCGCCCAAGGCCACCGCCGCCGCCCCGCCCGCGGACGCCGGACGGGCTGCACGTCCTCCCCAGAACGGGCCTGCCTCGCGGGAGGCGTTTCCATCGGCCGAGGAGATCAGCGGATCCCTCCTTCTCCCCGACGACGCGCAGGAAACCGGGTCGTCCGATGTCGAGGAGCTCAGTGGCTCGCTCCTCATCGAGGATCCCGGAGACGGCGACGGCCCGCCCCTCGTTTCACGCTTGGCGCCGGTCGGCGCCAGCGCGACGCCGGCGGCCCCGACCCCCCCGGTGGAACCCGCTTACCGATCCTTGCTGGGCATACCCCGCCTTCCGAGCTCGACGCCCGGGCCCGAGCTGCCCGCCGAGAACGTCGCCCCGGCGCGCGCGTACGCGGGCCGAAACGGGACGGTTCCTGCGGGAGACGCGGGGCAGACGTTCGAGCCCTCCTCCCGGACGCAGTCCGCGGTCCCGCCCGCCGGGAGCACCGCCGCCGTCGGCGGCGACGTCGAGGTGACGACGCTCCCCCACGGCCCCCTTGCCGCCCTTCGCAGTGCCTGGCGATCCACCGCGAGGCGGGTCGACGCCGCGCTCCGCGCACGAACGTCGCCAGATGGGCGCCCGGTCTGGGTCCTGGCGCTGATTGGCTCGGGGGGCCTCGCCGTGGGCGTCGGCCTCATGGTCCTTATCGTAACGACCACGCGACGGGGAAACGTCGCCGCGGCGGCGGTTCGTCCCCCGGCCACCCCCTCTTCTTCTTTGGTCGTCGAACCGGCCCCCGCGAGCGCTGTCGCGGCGGCGCCTGTCCCGCCTCCGGCCCCTATGCTCACGCCGTGCATTGCGAACGGTCCTCCTCACGTGCTCGCCCCGAGCGCGACCCTTGCAGCCGGGCTTGAGGTGCGCACCTCGGGGGACGACGTGGCGCTCGGGTTCGCCCCGAGCGATCATCAGGCGGTGGGCGTGGCGCTCGACCCGTCGTCGTTCACGCAGTCGCGCACGGCGACCGTCAAGTCGACGGACCCCGTACGACGTGTCACTCCGATTGGACCGCCATCCGGGCCGCTGGCGCTCGCGGTCGACGTCGAGCGCAAGGGCGACCCCGTCCGGGGCCGACGGACGGTGGTCTTCGATCGGCCGCTGCAGATCGGTGCCCAAGGCGGCAGCCTCGGATGGAACCAGCCGAAAGGGGGGCCGAGCGGCAAGCTCTGGCCCCTCGAGGGCGACGCAGCGGTCGACGCCCTGCGGGCCGCCACCTCCGGCGTGGGCAAGGACGCTGTGTCCGAGATCGTCTTTCGCAGTGGGGGCCTCGTGGCGTTCGGCGCGACGACGGGCGGCGGCAGCCCGCTCCCCAAGGGCGATCTCGGTCACGTCGACGGCCTCGGGCCGGCCGTCGGGTCGCCCGCGGTGGCCGTCAACGACGGCATCGTCCTGCTCGCGTGGGCGGACCGCGCTTCGACGGGGGATCCGTGGCGGCTGCGGTGGACCCGTTTTTCAGCTGGCGAAGCCGCCGGCGAGGTAAAGACGTTCGCGCCGCCCCCGGGCGGGCCGGGCGACCCGATCATGTCGCCGGGCCTGGCGGCGCTCCCCGGCAAGCGGTTCCTGCTCGTGTGGACGGAGGGGCCGCCTTCGCACCACGAGGTGCGGGCGCTGACGTTGGCCGAGGACGGAAGCCCGATCGGCGGCCCGATCGCGGTCTCGAACGGAGGCGTCAACGCGGGACAGGGCCAGGCGGCCGTCCTTGCGTCGGGCAAGGGCGTCGTCGCGTTCCTCGAATCGACGGACGACGGATTTCAGGTGGCGGCCACCGGCGTTGTGTGCGCGTTCTGAGGGCGTACCTTGCGATGATAGCGCGTGTGCGACGGCGACGGCGGCGGCGCCCTAACACCCGCTGACGCCGCTCGGGCATAGTAGCTGCGGGTCGACGTTGATGTGCGCAACGCCCGTCCCCGTGGCACCGCTCGGATCGACGATCGTGACCGTCACGTCGAGCGGCTTGCCGAGAAAGAGATGATAGTCCGTGCCGTCGATGTCGAACTGATAGCGGAGCCCCGCCAGCTTGCAGAAGCCGCCCTCGTCCTGGTCGAACGTGAAGACGAATCGCGTCGTCGGTCCGACGAGCCCCGTCCCCGGCTGCACGCTCGCGATCGACGTCGTCGACCCGGTCTGCTTGAGGTTCTGCTGACGCACAGCGATCCAGATGTGGTGGCCCCCTTGAGGGCCTTGCTCCGCCTGCACCGTCTCCCCGGCCGTCAGCGGCAGAAAATCCGACTGTCCCGTCCCCACCTGCACGACGGGCGCTCCCGCGTGGGCCGGCTTGCACACGTCGGGCGCGTTTTGCGCCCACGCGGCGCTGTAGGCCTCGAGGTCCGCCGGAGCCACCGAATCGTTTTGGCAGACGCCCCCGATGCACGTTTGCGGCGGGGTACACGTCGGAGCGCCAGGCGGCCCCCCCGGCAACCCGAGCAGGCACTCCCCCTGGAGCAATACGCGGAGCAGCACGACTTGCCCAGGCACGAAATGCGTCTCGGAGGTACGTACGAGCACCTTTGGCGACGCGAACGGCGGTCCAGCGTCGGCCTCCTCGTACCCGTCGACCCGGACCGACACCGCTGCGGCCTCGCCACCGGGGGGGGCGAGGAGCCGCGTCTCGTGGGGAAGAGACGCGAGCGGTAGCGTCTCGTCGTCGGTGGGCGCCCCCGCCACGCTGGTCGTCAGATGAATCGTGCCGACCGCGCCCGTCAGCGGATCGCTCTGCAGACCGACGATCAGGGTGGTCTGCGGTGGGATGCCGCCGTGCGACGAGCAATCCGCGCACAGTACGCACGCGCCCACAAAGGCGAAGACCGCGCACCCCGCCCGGCGCGCGACGGCCTCCGCCAAGGCGACCGTCACGGTCGCGGACCCGTCACTGCACCTTCGCCAGCGAGGCCGCGAACACGTCCGGTGGCACGAACTCGGTGAATCGGAAGGCCTGCTTTCCGTCCGACCCGAACGCAAGGACGACAGGGAGCCCCTCGGTCGCCCCGTACTTCTTTCGCACCCGAGCCACTTCCGGATCATCGTCATCCGTCGCGTCGACATGGAGGGCCACGAACCGGGAGCCCTCGGACTGCACGCGGGGATCCGGGAACGTCTTCTCCTCGAGCTCCTTGCACGCTCCGCACCAGCTCGCGCCGAAGTCGATGAGGAGCGGCTTGTGCTCGGCACCGGCACGCGCCACGGCAGGCTGCTCGGCCGTCTCCCACTTGAGCGCGGCCACGTCGCCGGCCGTCGCGGCGTCGGCCTCCTCACTGGATCGTGACGCCTGCCACCACGAGATGACCATGAAGACGCCGGCGATCGCCGGCACGATGGACGCGAGCTTGGTCGGTTTGGACAGATGGGCGATGGCCGACTTGCGACGCTCGGCAGCGACGTGCACCGAAGCGAGGGCGACCCCCAGCACGAGGAGCGCCATGCCGACGACGCCGTACGCCGTGCCAGGTTGAGCCAACCGGTGCGCCGTCTCCCGCGGGAGCGCGTCCCGGACGTAGGCGAGAGCCATGTAGGCGAGCGCGACGCCCCCCAGCCACTTGCTGGCCATCATCCAGGCGCCGGCCTTCGGCAGGTTGACCGCGAACGCGCCCACCAAGAAAAAGAGGGTGCCGAGACCTAGGCCGTACAGCGTCATCGCCGCTGACCCGAGCGCGACGTTTCGCGTGGTGGCGATCCACCCGAGCAGACCGAAAAGGAAGGGACCCACGCACGGCGCCGCGCCGATCCCGCATACGAGGCCCAACAGGAACGCGCCGCGGTAGCCAGTCCCGCCTACCGACGACAGGCGATTGTTGACGCCAGACGGGAGCGCGATCTCGAAGGCCCCGAACAGCGACGCGGAGAGCGCCAGAAAGACGACCGCGAGCGCGGCCACGACCCACGGGTTGCCGAGGGCGCTGCCGAACCCTTTTCCCGTCAGCGCGGAAGCAACCCCCATCGGGGCGAAGAGGCAGACAATCCCCACGACGAACGTGAGCGAAAGGAGCATCCCTTGCCAGCGGCTCTTGGTCTCGCGGGCCCCGAACACGGAGACGGTGATGGCGATCATCGGGTAGACGCAGGGCGTCAAGCTCGTCGCCAACCCGAAGAAGTAACTTGCGCCGAGGGCGACGAAGGCGCCCTGAGCGAGGTAACGCTGAAAGGCGGCAGTGTCGGAGCCGCCGACGTCGGCGGCCGCGACGAACGGCCAGGTGCACACGAAGAGCGCGACTAACGCCGCCGCCAGGAACTTCAAGGGTTTCACATTCGACTCCAGTGTCACGAGGAGTTGCCCGTCGGCCGGGCCCGCGTTCTCAGGGGAGTCGCCGTTCGGTCGCCGAACGACGCATCCCACCGAGATATATAGCCGAGCAACTGCCTCCGATCACACGCCGCCACGGCAGAGATGTTCACTCGGTAGGAATTTTCGAGAGGGTCGCCAGAGACATCTGGATCTCGCCGTCCAGCGCCAGCGCGAGGGCGCCCCGGCCGCGACGGCTCCTGCGCACGAACCCTTCGAGGAATCGACGCGCGGACCGCCACGAGCCCGACGCGTAAGCGATGTGACCGAGCACGAAGCAACCGTACCCCTGACCGCACGGGGCGGAGGCCAGCTCGTCGATGGCCGCTTGCAGGTCCTCGACGCGCTCGCCCGCGGCCAGCCGCACGAGGGCGAGGTGGGCGCGAAAGAGGGGGCGATCGTGCGTCCCCCAGCGCACGGCGCGCTCGAGCGACGCGGCCGCCTCCGCATAGCGGTGCTCGAGGAACAGAACGCTCGCCAGCGTCCAGAGGTGGAACGACCGGCGCGACGCGGGACCTCGGCGCGCTGCGAGGCGCAGATGCGCCAGGGCGGACTCGAGATCTCCGAGCGCGAGGTCGGCTCGCGCCGCATCCTGGTGGAAGACGTCGGGCAGCACGTCGAGCGTGAGCGCTTGGCGGGCCACTTGCCGCGCGCGTTCGAACCAGCGCCGCTCGTAATAAGCCAGGTAGAGCTGGTGAAGGAGCATGGCCTGCACCGTCTCGTCGAGCGGCGCGCGCGACGCCAGACCCCGTCGTGCCCATCGCGCGCGCGCCTCGAGCGTGCGCGCTTCCATCGATCGACGCAGAGATTCCTCGGCGCTGCACGGGCGTGGGGTGAGTGTCTTTTTGTCGCGCGCCGGACGGCCGTGAGCCGCCGCGCGCCTCGGCGCCGACACGAGGAAAGTGTATCAGCGTCGTCCTTCGCGTGGGCCAAAACGTGCTACCCGTCGGCAGGTGGTCGCTCGTCGTGCCTTCGGTGTCCTCGCGCTGGCGGCCGGGCTCGTGCCTAGCCTTGCATGCGGGCGACGGGCGACGGAGGCGGACTGCCGTCTCATCGTCGACAAGAGCGTCGAGCTGCAGATGAAGGAGATGAGCCAGACGAGCGAATCGGTCATCAAGGAGCGCGCCGAGCAGGTGCGCGCCGAGCTCGGGGACGAGATCAAGAACTGCGAAGGGCGTCGCATCACCGACAGGACGGTTGCGTGCGTGCAGGCAGCGACGACGACCAGGGAGCTCGATCGGTGCTTGCGCTAAACGTCGCGGCAGGTCGTCTCGCCGCAGCCGTCGTCATCGCGCTCGTCCCGGCCTGCAAGCCCAAGGCGAGCCCTTCGCAGTGCGATGCGCTCATCGCGCGCTACGCGCAGTTGGTGGTCACCGAGGAGTTCCCCGACGCGTCTGCAGACCAGGTTCGGCTGGAGCAGGAGCGCGAACGGAGCGAGGCGCGAGGCGACGACGTCTTCAAGAACTGCAGTTCCGAAGTGAGTCAGACCGAGTTCGGGTGCGCTATGGGCGCAGCGACGCCCGACGCCTTCGAGAAGTGCCTCGAGTAGAGGCCTTCACTTCACGTGCGCGGCGCGGCCGTGCATCCGCTGCTGGTTCCCCTCGGGGGTCGGCCCGTCGATCTGCCAGAGCACGTCGCCGCCGACGAGGCAGACCTGGTCCTCGAGCTCGCGCAAGCAAACCTCCCGCGAGTCGTCCTGCGCGCAGATCGCGGTGACCGGCCCGATGTTCTCCACGTGCCCCGGCGCCGCGTCGTTGAAGACCTGAACCCCACAACCGCGCTCGCGTGCACCCCCGGCGGCGCGCTTGCTGTGTGCCGCGTGAGCCGTAGGGTTGGCCGACGTCAACGCGTTGTCGCCGACGCCCCACACCGCGTCCCCGCCGCGAGCGCATACGGCGTCGAGCAGGCGGCGCTCGCAATTGGAGGACGGATCGCACGAGACAGTGACGACGCCCAGGTCGTCGACGGGGATCGTCGCCTCACCCGGGAACTTGCGGACGGGACAGCCCGCCTCGCGGGCCGGGTACCTCGCGTCGGGCGTCGCGCCCCCGCAGGCAACGGTCAGGAGGGCGCCGGCGAGCGCGATGGCTTTCATGGCCGAGCGCACGTCATTCGGCCGCGGCGCGAGGCCGGAGCAAGGGAAAGCCCATCGCTTCGCGCTGGGTGAGCCATGCCTCGGCGACGCTCTTGGCCATCGCGCGCACCCGGCCGATGAAGCGCTGCCGCTCGGTGACCCCGATGGCGCCGCGCGCGTCGAGGACGTTGAAGGCGTGCGCCCCTTTGACGACGAAATCATACGCCGGCAGGACGAGCTTCTTGAGCGGATCGGCGTCGAGGGCGAGGCACCGCTTGCACTCACGCTCGCACTGGTCGAACTGCGTGAAATGCGCGGCCACGTCGGCTTGTTCGAAGTTGTACGTCGACCACTCCCACTCGCCCCGCCTCACGAGCTCGGCGTACGAGGTTCCGGGAGCCCACGCCATTTCCCAGAAGGACTCGGCGTTCTGCAAGTACATGCAGATCCTTTCGAGGCCGTACGTCAGCTCGCCAGCGACGGGTCGGCAGTCGATCCCGCCCACCTGCTGGAAGTAGGTGAACTGGGAAATCTCGAGGCCGTCGAGCCACACCTGCCAGCCGAGTCCCCATGCACCTAGGGTCGGAGACTCCCAGTCG
>Ga0070735_10003070_pt1 | contig 14764 bp, 11 predicted proteins | sample Coa_R1_FD_66443 | JGI IMG/M metagenome (GOLD analysis project Ga0070735, IMG submission 66443) | Surface soil microbial communities from Centralia Pennsylvania, which are recovering from an underground coalmine fire - Coalmine... | ecosystem: Environmental > Terrestrial > Soil > Unclassified ... | reverse complement strand
TTGCGCGCTGAACGTGAATCACGTCACCCGGAAGCACGGAAGGCACCATGCTCGTGCCGAAGACGCGGAGCCGAACCGCTCCAAACGTGCGGACAATTTCTCCGGTCAGGCCACACGCCACGGTCGTCGAGGCATTTTGGGTTCCACTCATAAACGTTTCACACAACAGAACGTACTACGAAGCCTTCTTGTTGAGACCGGTGCAAGCCCCACCTGCGGTAAGCTTGCCGCAGAGCAACGCCCACACTTCGAAAGCAGTTTGAAACCGGAAAGATGGAGCCTTGTACAATTTCTTTTTCGGATATGCCGATACGCACACTATACCGCTGCCCCCGTTCTGTTTGTCCAAGTTCGCGTCCCCCGCTCTGTTGTGTAATCCTGCTTGTAATGCCTAATTCGCATGGCCTCCGGCACGGGCGGGGTCGTGTAGGCCTTATTATCGGCTTAAATGCCTGAGACCGGTCCTCACAAGACCGACTTCTTCAGCACGAAGGACGCTAAAACAGTTCAGGATCCTAAAATCTCACGGGAGTATAGACGGTGGGGTTATGGCTTTCAACACCAATTCGGCATTCAGTTCCAATTCGGCACTATCCGTGTTTCGCGACGGAGGCGATTCTCCGTCGCGATTACCGTTCAATTCACAGGCCGATAAGGCTTGCTCGATCGGTCGGGCCACGATATAACGACTGGCCGTGGGCAAATCCGCACTTTACGTTGAAAATCTCGAAAAGTATTTCCCTCCGGCTACAAGCGGATGGCGTTCTCTGCTTTCTCCCCCACAAGTGACGAAGCTGACGGTCTCCGCGCTACGTGGTATCTCCTTCGACGTAAGACAGGGAAAGGTGCTGGCCCTGGTAGGCGCAAATGGCGCCGGGAAATCTACACTTCTGCGCATCTTGACGACGCTGCTGCTCCCCACGCGCGGACGGGCTGAGGTTTGCGGATTCGACGTGGCCCGGGAGCCCGCAAAAGTTCGCCGCCACCTCGGATATCATACCGGCGCAGACGCGTGCCTCTACGCCCGGCTGAGCGGCCGCGAAAATCTGGTATTGTTCGCTGAGTTGAATAATCTGTCGCCCTCCGATGCCTCCCAACGTATTGCGAATTTGACCGGACTGCTTGGCCTGGGAGGCATCCTCGATCGCCAGGTACGCACACTTTCGACTGGAAACATTCACCGGCTCGGCCTGGCGCGAGCATTGCTGCATCAGCCATCCGTATTGCTGTTAGATGAACCAACTCGGAGTCTGGATCCTGTGGCCGCCGCCGAATTCCGGCGTTTTCTCTTGCAGCGAGTTGTCGCGGAGCTTGGAACAACCGTGCTCTTTGCATCGCACACACTGGCTGAGGTGGAGCAGCTTGCCGGCCGAATCGCCGTACTCGACAAGGGACGCATGTTGATTTGCGGCACTCCCTCAGAGGTGAAGGCCGCGGCCGGGATGGAGACACTTGAGGGTTCGCTGGAAATCCTGACGAGCCGTCCTGCGGACTCCATCTCGTGAGCGAACGTTTTCAATTGCGGGGAACGCTTCGCAAGATGTCTGCGCTGTTCTTGCGGGATTTTGCCATCGCGCGCAGCTACCGCGCGGCGTTCATCCTGGAGCTTTCTGAAACGCTGTTTGGCGCCGCCGGCTTCTTTTTTCTCTCGCGATTCGTCGAAAGCCCTCAGCTTGATCGCGCGTTGCCGGCTGGAACAAGTTATTTTTCATTCGCGCTGGTTGGACTGGCTTTCTTCGATTACCTGAGCGTCGCTCTTCGCGCCTTCGACGACAGTTTGCGAGACGCTAGGCAAAACGGCACGCTGGAACACCTGCTGGTAACGCAGACCTCTCTTCCAGTAATCCTGGCCGGCTCGATCTTATATCCTTTCGTTTTATTGTCGTTGCGCACAGCGATTTATCTGGTCTGGGGCGCGGCCTTGTTCGGCTTTCCGCTGGGCCAAGCGAATTGGCTCGGCGCGCTTCTCGTTTTGGCGGCATCCATTCTCGCTTTCTCGGGCCTCGGAGTGTTGAGCGCGAGTTATTTGCTGGTGTTCAAACGTGGCAGCCCGATAAATTGGGCCTTCCTGGGAATTTCTTCGGTTGTAGGCGGGATGATGTATCCGGTTTCGGCGTTGCCTGTGTGGCTGCAGTTCGTCGCGCGCCTGATCCCGATTACTTACGCTCTGGAGGGAATGCGCGCCGCGCTCCTGAACCATGCGGCTTTCCGGGAGTTGTGGCCATCACTCGCCGCACTGCTGATCTTTGCCGCAATTTTGCTGCCGGTCTCCGTCGCTACGTTCTCATGGGCGCTTCGCCGAACGAAAATTACGGGAACGCTCACGCATTTCTAGTAGTACATCGAAAACATGCCCGCGCCGTCCCGAAGTACACGGGACGGCGAGTCCTACAAAATCATCGCATTGCGGGGTTGACTGTGAAGGATGTTCGCCAAAACCGTTCGCCGAAAACATTTGCACCTCACCGGGCCACGATCGCGGCCCGGTGAGGTGCAAAATAAAAAACAGAGTCGTTACTTTTTGCCCTTAGTCGGAGGCGCCGGAGCTTTTCCGATCTTTGTATTGATGCCCACTCCCATCGCCTGCAGTTGCTCGAGGCCTTGCTTGGCTTGCGCACCGATGGGCCCGTTTGGATCGAGGTCAATGGCCTTCTGATACGCTTCGATCGTTCCCGGCTGCATGACGGGAGTGATCGTATTGCCCTCGGTTTTGAACTCCATCGTGTTGACCAGAGCAACGCCCAACAGGTACCAGGCCTGCGCACTCTTCGGATCAAGCGCCAACGCCTTCTGCAGCGGCTCAATGGCTTCCTTCATGCGGTTCGCTTGATACAGCACGATCCCGAAGTTGCGCCATGCGAGTGCGGCGTCAGCCGGATTCAGGTCCACATACTTTTGATACGCGGCCCGGGCTTCGTCTACCTTGCCGAGCTTGGCCATGTCATTTCCGAGGTTGTTGTAGTTAGCGGCCACATCCGGCTTCATCGCGATGGACTGCTGGTACGTATCCGCGGCTTCCTGCCACTTGCCCATGCTCTCGTACGCTTCGCCCTTGCGGGACAACACGATCGCGCGGTTCGGATCATCCGGCTTCATCAACTGCTCCGCGGCACTCAGTTCAGTCACAGCCGTACCGCCGGCATCGCTGATTTTCTGCTGGGCGGCTGCCAGCTGGTCTTTTTGGTCTTTGGGAATCTTCGCCATTTCAGCCTGTGCAGCCTTCATGGCATCAATCGCTTGCAGTCCCGCATCGTAGTGGGCCTTCAAAGATTGAAACGCCTTTTCCGCCTCCGCACGCTTTGCTTCGGCTTCGGCGTTGGCGCCCTTATCCTTCTCAAAGATTTCTTTTAAGTTGACATCGAAAACAGGCGAGGTACCTCCCGCCAGCTTAAAACCGGTTTGATAGACAATTTTGTCTTTGTCCTTCAAGTCGACGGTGTATGTTCCGCCCGGCATGCCGGCCATCGAGTAGTGTCCCTTCCCGTCCGTCTTCACGTCGAAGGTCTGACCCGATTCCTGGTTCTTGGCGATAATTTCAACGCCTGGATACGGTTTGCCCGTCGGGTCAAGCACGGTACCAGACACAACGCCGAAGCCTCCCTGGGCGTAGGCGGCAGTGGTCAGCCCCGCCACCAGCATCCCGGCGATCAGCGCGAGCCCCATTACCATCCAAGATGTCTTGATTCGCTTCATATAATTAGCTGCCTCCTGGCAACTCAGATCCGCCGGGCTTCCCCGCGCGGTTTTTCTTATTATCTCTCAACTCGGGCCCGATAAGCGATAGGGTCGGTCACGCCAGCTTCCGAAAATGCCTTCAGGCGCAAACGGCAACTATCGCACGAACCGCACGCTTCGTCATCAAATTGATAGCAGGACCACGTTCGCTCCAGCGGGGCGCCTAACTCGATCCCGCGCTGGATAATCTCCCGCTTACGCATGCCGATCACGGGCGTGACAATTTCGATTTGGGTCTCCGGACGCGTCCCTTCGCGCACCAACTGCTGGAATACACGGTAGTACGCAGGCCGGCAGTCGGGATAGCCGGAACTATCCTCTGCAACGGCCCCGATAAAAATCGCGCTTGCGCCGATGACCTCAGCCCAGCTGACCGCAACCGCCAGAAAGTGCGCGTTACGGAATGGGACGTAAGTAACGGGGATTTCGTTACCAGCACACGAAGCTTCGTCTTCTATCTGGCGGGCTCCAAGTGGAGCCCGCACCCGTTCCGGCACAGGGATGTGCTTATCAGTCAGCGCTGAGCCGCCAATCTGCGAAAAATGGTCCAGGCGCACGACGAGTCTCTCTGTCACTGAATAAAAGTCGGCAATTTCGTCGAAGGACTGGCGCTCGCGGCGCTCCGTGAGTTGGCCGTAGCTGGCATGAACCAACGCAAGCTCGTGCGTCTCGTGCGCGATGGCTGCCGAAACGCAGGAATCCATACCCCCGCTTAACAAGACAACCGCCTTGGGCTTCCTGCTCATTATCTTGAAGACAATTTCCCTTTGTTCTTAGATGCAATTCCGGACTACGAAGTCTATACGCCGCGAGCGGCTGGATGCCATATGAATTTATGCAATTGCAAACCGAGCCGTACAGGCAGGCCGTCGGCCAGAATCCATTCGGTAACATCGCGCGAACTCATCCCCGGCCAAGTTCCCTCCGGATCGGCGTGCACCGGGGAAAATATCACTTGATGAACACGATGGGCCAGACCATGCTGCCGCACGAAGTCCCGCGCAAATTCGTAGTCGCGACGGCTGGAAATCACAAATTTGATTTCATCCTTGTCGCTGATCGCACCCAAATTTTCCATGCGAAATGTGTCAGGCTCGCCTGAATCGGGGCACTTAACGTCCAAAATTTTGATCACTTCGCGCGGCAGTTCCGCGATGGAGCGCTCGCCGCTGGTCTCGATCAGCACGGTATAGCCGGCGCCCAGCAATTTTTTCGCCAGGGGGATTGCGTCCGGCTGCAGCAACGGTTCGCCCCCGGTCAATTCAACAAGGGAGATTGCTCGGGCAGAAGTTCCCTTCGCGGATTTTTCTTCTTTCGCAGGAGATGACAAATCATCGACGCGCGAAACGATTTCTTCGATGCTCATTTTTGTGCCGCCGTGAAACGCATACGCCGTATCGCACCAGGTGCAGCGAAGATTGCATCCCGTGAGACGCACAAAAATACACGGCAGGCCCGCGTGCGTACTTTCCCCTTGAATCGACCGGAAAATTTCAGTGACGATCATCGTTTCGACCGGCTCGCCTTGCGGCGCTGGTGCCGCTGAACAAGAATGACGGCTGCGACCGCCACAACCCCTGCCATCACAAAACGAAATGGCTCAAGCTCATAGCCGAGCCACCGCAGCACGAAAAAGTAGCCGAGGGCTACAGCGATCGCGGGAACAATAATGATCAGAAAAGAGCGGTTCATAATTGAATCTTAGGCAAACTAAATCCACGTCGGTTTCGGCGCGTTGTGCGTTGATCCCGGAAATGCCAATCTCCCCGGTTGGCGGGTCAAAAAGAAGCCAATCGGGAGATTGGCGTTCCCGGGATTAAATCTGCGCTTACCGTCTATGGCCAGTAAGTCGCCGAGGTCGTGTCCGTCTCCCAGATCGTGATGCTCGCGACCTTCGCCCCTTCAGGCATCGCGTTCATTTGCCGCGTGGTTTCGTCGTAAAAATATTTTGCGAGATTTTCGGCGGACGGATTAATGACGTCGAATGGCGCCATATCATTCAGAAATTTATGGTCCACGCCGCCGACGATTTCGCGTATCACCCGTTTTAAATGCGTGAAATCGTAAAGCAAGCCGACGGAATCCAGTTGCGGCCCTTCCAGCGTGACCCGTACCTTGTAGTTGTGGCCATGCACATTCTCGCACTTCCCTTTGTACCCGCGCAGTGCGTGCCCGGAAGAAAAAGTCTCGTCAACGGTAACTTGAAACATTGATATCCTTTTGGGAATACTTCTCAGAAAACTTCTACTTTGATTCCTGCATGAACCGTTCAACTGCGGCGATGTCCCTGGTAGTCGCGTACGCCGGAAGCGATTCCATGAAGATTTTACCATATTGCATGCGCTGGATACGGTTATCGAGAATGGTCAACACGCCGCGATCTGTGCGCGAACGAATGAGCCGTCCGAATCCCTGCTTCAATGCCAGGACAGCCTCGGGCACCTGGTATTCCGCGAAGGCGTTGCGGCCATCCTCCTGCAAAGCTCGGACGCGCGCCGCCACAATCGGATCGGAAGGCACGGCAAAGGGCAGCCGGTCCACGATCACGCAGGAAAGTTGTTCGCCGCGCACATCAACACCCTGCCAAAAACTCGATGTGGCAAACAGCACCGCGCCTTCTGTGTTGCGGAATTTTTCGAGCAGCGCCGATCGAGGCGCGGAGCCCTGAATGAACAGCGGAAAGCGCACGCGGGTTCGCACGCGCTCGTACAAGTCATTCATCTGGCCGTAGCTCGTAAATAAACAGAACGCCCGCCCGCGTGAGATTTCCAGGAGCCGCGTAATTTCCTGGGCAGCGCGTTCGCCGAAGGAAGGATCGCGCACGTCGGGAAGCGTTGCCGGAATGTAAAGCAATGCCTGCGTTGCGAAATCGAATTCCGATTCCAGCACGCGCTCGCTGGCCATGCTTATGCCCAGCCGCTGCTTCAGAAAATCAAATCGCCCTCCGACCGCGAGCGTCGCGGAAGTCAGCACGATCGTTTCGAATTGTTCGAAAAGCCTTTCGCGCAGCAGCGAACTCACGTCGATCGGCGTGGCGGCGACGAATACTCCCTTGGCGCGGCGTTCGAACCAGTAGACGAAGTTCCCTTCGCTCGATTCGAAGAGGAAATTCAGCTCAGTGCGCAGTTCCATCGAGCGCCGCGCAATGTTCAGCAACTCCTCGGGCTTCGCTTGCAGCGAAGCGACTTCTGCTTCGAGGCTTTTCAGCGCGTTGATCAGGGCGTCGTAGGACTCGTGATTCTGTTCGAGGAATCCCGCGCGCTGCGTCTCGTCGAATGGGAAGCGGCCCTCGCGCGCCGGGAACGCTTCAAAAAACGCATGGGCACGCTCGCGCATCCGTACGATGCGCTTCAGCAGAGCAGCGCCTCCGGTTCGCGTTACGCGCACGGCAACTTCCGCGTCGCGCGCCAGTTCATCGAAGCGATAGTTTGAAACCTGGCGCCCGAAATAGTCGCTCGCCACGTCTTCAATCTCGTGGGCTTCGTCGAAGACGACTGCGCCGTACTCCGGCAAGACGCTGCCGAAATCATCCTGCTTCAATGCCAGATCGGCGAAAAATAAATGGTGATTCACGATAATCAGGTCGGCTTCGGCGGCGCGTTGGTGCATCGCTGTGATGAAGCAGCGGTTGAATTCCGCGCATTTTTGTCCCGAGCAGGCATCGCGCCGCGCGTCGAGGCGCTGCCACAGCTCGGAATCGTCCGGCAGAAAATTCAGCTGCGCGCGGTCGCCCGTGTCCGTTACTTTTTCCCAGTCGCGGATTTGGTGGAACCAATCCAGCTCATCGAGTCCCTTTAACATCGGCTGGTCGGCCATGCGATACACTTTTTCGCGGCACAGGAAATTCCCGCGGCCCTTCATCACCGCTACTTTCAATTTCGGCGCGAAATGTTTTTGTAGAAACGGAATGTCTTTCTCGAAAAGCTGTTCCTGCAAGGATTTTGTTGCCGTCGAAATCACTACGGTGCGTCCGCTGCGGATCGCGGGAATCAGATACGCCAAAGTCTTCCCTGTGCCGGTTCCGGCCTCCACGATGGCATGCCGCTTATCGCGGAACGCAGCTTCCACCAGCTCCGCCATCTCCAGCTGCGACGGCCGGTGCTCGTAACCCTCCGGCATACATTTTTCGAGTGCCCCGCCCGGTCCGAAAATATCAGCGATGGTCGGCTGCTTCAATTCAGGCTGCACGGAATCGGAATGCGCCTCTTCAGTCTCGACGGGGTCGATCTGGACTTCATCGGGAGCCGAGGGAACGACCACTTCCTGGGTATCAATTTTGTTGCGTTTAGCCATGGGAAGCCGTGAAAAAGTCTCAAAAACCGCGAACCACTAAAATAGCACACAGCGGGGGCGACTGCCGCTTTGCTATACTCGCAAAGATGGCCAAAACTGCCGCAGCTAAGACACTTTTTCTGGTAGACGCGATGAACACCATTTTTCGCGCCTACTTTGCGCCGATGACGCGGCTGAATAATGCGCAGGGCATTCCGACCAAGGTTCCCTACCTCTTTTCCAACATGTTGCGCAAAATTATCAAGGAACATTCGCCGGATTATCTGGCCGTGGTCTTCGACACGAGCGAACCGACGTTTCGGGACAAACTTTTTGACAAATACAAGGCGGAGCGTCCGCCCATGCCGGACGAACTGTCCGTGCAAATGCCTTACGTGCGGCGAATGTGCGAGGCCATGCGGCTGCCGATTCTGGAATTTGACGGGTTCGAAGCCGATGACGTGATGGGCGCGCTCGCCAAGCAAGCGGAAAAGGCCGGACTCGACGTGAGCCTCGTGACTGGCGACAAGGACATGATGCAGCTGGTTCGCGGGAAAGTGCGCGTGCTGCGGCCGGGCTCAGGGCCGAACAAAACCGATCTGATCGTGGACGAAGCGAAGGTTGAAGAGATCATGGGCGTTCCGCCGGAAAAAGTCGCCGACGTCATGGCCCTGATGGGCGATTCCATCGACAATATTCCCGGCGCAAAAGGAATCGGCGAAAAAGGCGCGCGCGAATTGATCAAGCGATTTGGCTCGGCGGAAGCGGCGCTCGAACGTGCCTCCGAGGTGGAAGGCAAACGCTACCGCGAAGCGCTTGAAAATAGCCGCGAGGCGGTGCTGCTCTCAAAGCAACTGGCAATAATCGATACCGCCGCGCCCGTGAAGCTCGTTCTCGACGATCTCACGCGCCGCGATCCTGATGTGGAAGCGCTGCGATCGCTGTATGCGGAACTGGGTTTCACGTCTTTGTTGCGCGATCTTCCTGCGGCTTCCACGGCAGGCGCGGCCGTGGGCGATTCCGCGGCGATTGATTCTCCGGCTGCGCTCAAAAAATATTTGAAGGCGCTCCCACGCGGAAAAGAAGTCGCGCTATGGCTCACACTCGATCCCGGACAGCGCGATTGCGAGGGCTTCGGTACGCGCGTGGTGGGAATAGAAATTTCTCCTCGCGCGGGCGTCGCGCGGACGGCCTGGCTGTCCGCTGCGGAATCTACGTTTGCGCTGAAATCTTCAGATGAAGGGCCGCCGCCGGAACACGACGGCGGCGAAATGCTGGAGGTGCTGCGGGAGTTCTTGAAAGATCCCACCCGGCCGAAAATCGTTCACGATCCGAAATTATTTGAGCTGCTTGCTGGACCTGTCGCAGGCATTCGCCACGCTACGATGCTTTATTCTTATTTGCTGCGTCCCACGACGGCGAAACACGAACTCTCCGACGTGGTGCTGCGGCATGAGAACGTCACGCTTTCCGGCGCACCCGGCGAACGCGCCGCGCATTTGCAGCACCTTGCGCCTATACTGCGCAAGGAGGTCGAAGCGCAAGGGCTTGCCAATCTTTACGAAACGATTGACCTGCCGCTCGCCCCCGTGCTTGCCTCCATGGAACGGCACGGCGTGCGTCTCGACCGCGAAGCCCTGGCAACGATGTCCGCGACCATGGAGCGCGAAATGCGCACGCTCGAAAAAACCATTTGGGATCTCGCCGGCTCGGAATTCAACATCAATTCGCCGCTGCAGCTGGCCGAAATCTTATTCGATAAATTAAATCTCGGCGCCGGCGGGAAGCGCCGCTCAAAGCCGCGGTCAACCGCTGCTGAGGTGCTCGAAGAATTGGCGCTCACGCACGAACTGCCGCGCAAGGTACTGGAATACCGCGAAATCAGCAAACTGAAATCCACTTACGTGGACGCGCTGCCGCGCTTGATTCACGCCGATACGGGCCGCCTGCACACCAGCTTCTGCCAGACGGGAACAGCGACGGGCCGGCTGAGCTCTTCGGATCCGAATTTGCAAAATATTCCCATACGCTCGGAACTGGGCCGGCAAATTCGCGCTGAGTTTGTCGCCAGCCCAGGCAACACACTGCTTTCGGCCGATTATTCTCAAATCGAATTGCGCATCCTCGCGCATTTTTCGCAGGACCCGCTGCTGGTCGAGGCGTTCAGTGCCGGGCAGGACATCCACTCGCGCACGGCGCAGGAAGTTTTTGGCGTGGGTCCCATGGCGCAAAACGCGGAACATCGTCGCGCAGCCAAGGCCATTAATTTCGGCATCATCTACGGACAAACGCCATTCGGACTCGCGGCGCAGCTGGGCATCGACCAGAAAGAAGCCGCGAAATTTATCACCGCGTATTTCGCGCGGTATCACGGAGTAAAAACGTATCTCGAAAAATCGTTGGCCGAAGCGCGCAAGACCGGCGTCACGCGAACATTGTTCGGGCGCATCAGGCCAGTGCCCGAAATTACTTCGCCGCAGCCTACACTGCGAAATTTTGCCGAACGAACCGCGCTGAATACACCGCTGCAAGGCACCGCGGCCGACCTGATTAAAGTTGCGATGATTGCCATCGATCGCCAACTGACGGACAAAGGTTTTCATGCGAAGATGATTCTTCAGGTTCACGACGAATTGCTCTTTGAAGCGCCCCATGCTGAGCTGGACCGCTTGCGCAAGCTGGTCCGGCACGCGATGGAAAATGCGCACACGCTGACGGTGCCACTGGTTGTCGATTTGAAGGCCGGGCCGAACTGGCGGGACATGAAATAGGTTTCAGGTGATAGGTGTTAGGTGGCAGGGTGCTTGTTTGCGGCGCTTCGCGGCGGCCCGAATTTCCCGCGCCATGCCGTTTTTTTTCCTATGCTACTCTGTGCCTCGGTGACTCTGTGGCTATTCGGGAGGTTTTTTTATGAAGCATGCTTCGGGATTTCTCGCCATCGTCAATGACGCGAAAACTCGCGTGAAGGAACTGGACTTTCGCGAAATCAAGCGCCGCCTCGATGCCGGGGAGAAACTTACGCTCGTGGATGTCCGCGAAGACAACGAGTGGGCTCGCGGCCACCTGCCAGGCGCGGTTCATCTTGGAAAGGGCGTCATCGAGCGCGACGTCGAGCAAGCCGTTCCCGACAAGTCCGCGACGTTAGTACTTTATTGCGGCGGTGGCTTTCGTTCAGCGCTGGCCGCGGATAACCTGCAGAAAATGGGTTACACGAACTGCATTTCGATGGATGGCGGATGGCGGGCATGGACCGAGGCGGGGTTTCCCACCGAGAAGCCTTGAGAACTTTTCTTTCGTCCCGGGCTTGCGCGTTTTGCGGCTTGCGATTATCTTCTTTACGTGGGCAACACGCTTCGCTTGAGGCGTTAAGAGCAAAGCCCACACCCGAACAGACTCAACCGAACGTTTGAATCTACTGGGGCGTGGTCCAACCGGTAGGACACCGCACTGTTAATGCGGATGGTGTAGGTTCGAATCCTACCGCCCCAGCCAATTCTCCGTGGTATCGACTTCCAGGCTTCAAAAGAGCTTCGTCCCCATTCGGAACTACGTGAGGAATTGCTCTGGATGTAAATGCACAGAGACAGGGATTCCTCGGCGCGCTAGCGTGCGAATTGAAGAGCTTTCCGCCCCTTCTGCAACCGAGTTCTAAGGTGAATCTGGTACCTCCGTAGATTTCTAAGACATCTTCGAAATCTGGATGAATGTTTTTTTGTTTGTTCGAAATCGCGTTCAGGCCCACAAGCATGCTTCCGCCGATGGGTATGGTCCATTGGGTGTGGTTTTTTGGGGTAGGTGGCGGAAGCAGTCGGGGGGAAGATCGTGCCGGCCCAGCCCTCAATCCCCTAAAGGGATCCTCGGCGCGTCTTCCCCCTTCGCCCTTTCTTATCGCACGCGGTAGGCCAAACGTAACGCGCTGAAAACACATTCATTTGAAATCGCCTCCCGGGTAAAAAAGCCATGCTCGGGGGAAAATTTTCCGTCGTTTCACGATATGTCCGGATTTTCTCGCAAAGACAAGCCTCCGGGGCCCTAATAATTTTCCTCAGGCACTGTTTTTCTTGACCGCGCTAGACCGGCTTGCTAACTTTGTAAGGTTAACATGGGCGTATTTTACGCACAGGGCGCTGGGCCGGCTGTGGGGGCGGCCTTAGAAACATGGGTCTGACCAAAATTGTCATTCGCGGAGCGCGCCAGCACAACCTGAAGAATATCAACCTCGAAATTCCGCGCAATGCGCTAACCGTCATTACCGGACTTTCAGGATCAGGTAAGTCTTCCCTGGCCTTCGACACCATTTACGCCGAGGGGCAGCGGCGCTATGTCGAATCGCTCTCCGCATACGCGCGCCAATTTCTCGATCAAATGGAACGCCCGGAAGTGGATTCGATCGAAGGCCTTTCGCCCGCGATTGCCATCGAACAAAAAACCACGACGCGCTCTCCGCGTTCGACCGTCGGCACCATCACTGAAATCTACGATTACCTGCGCGTGGTCTATAGCTCCATCGGCACGCCGCATTGCCCAAACTGCGGCCAGCCCATTTCCCGGCAGTCCACTGACCAGATCGTGCGCGCGATCCTGCACGGCGAACTTGCCAAGCCCGGCGACCGGATCATGATTCTCGCTCCTGTGGTGCGTGGGCGCAAAGGCGAGTACAAAGTTGAACTGGAAAAATTCGCGCGCGACGGTTTCGTGCGCGCACGCATCGATGGCGACTTGTGCCCGCTCGACGATCCGCCACGCCTCGATAAGCGCAAGAATCACAATATCGATGTCGTGGTGGACCGGCTGCTGGTGAAACCGGGAATTGCCGGAAGGCTCGAGCAATCCATCGCCACGGCATTGAAGCTCGCGAAGGGGCTCGTGACGGTCGTGGTTGTCGGCGGCACGGAGCAGGTTTACTCCGAAAAAATGGCCTGCAGTGAGTGCGGCATTTCCATTCCGCAACTTGAACCGCGCTCCTTCAGTTTCAATTCGCCGTACGGCGCTTGCCCGACGTGCAACGGATTGGGCTCAAAGTATGATTTCGATCCGGCCAAAATTATCGCTGACTGGTCGCGCCCGCTTTTCGACGGAGGCCTGGGTCCCGGTTCGGGCTCCGTGTTTCTGAAGCACAGCCTACAACTGGCCGCTGCCGCATACGGATTCGATCTTTCGACGCCGTTCGAGAAATTTCCGAGCCAGGTGCAGAACCTGATTCTCTACGGCAACCCGCCGTCGAATCTTTCCGCGACGGACAATGGCAGTGGGCCCGGCGGAAAAAGAGCGCGCGCCGCGAAAGCGCTTCCGGGCTTGCACTTTCAGGGAGTAGTCGGTTTTCTCGAACGCAGTTTGGAAGAATCAAATTCGGATAACTATCGCGAGTGGATCAGCCAGTATATGTCCCCGGCTCCGTGCGCAGTTTGCGGAGAGCGGCGCCTGCGTCCGGAGAGCCTGGCTGTTCGCGTAGGCGGCCGCTCGATTTCCGAATTCACTGCGATGGCAATTTCTGATGCGCGTCCTGCCGTGGACCAAATCCGCAAGGGCTTGACTCAGCGGCAGACAGACATTGCCGGACGCGCGCTGGCTGAAATCGCTTCGCGCCTGGATTTTTTGCTCGCCGTTGGCCTTGGCTATCTGAGCCTCGACCGATCTTCCGCCACGCTTTCCGGCGGCGAAGCACAGCGCATACGTCTGGCGACGCAAATTGGATCGCGCCTGCGCGGCGTGCTCTATGTTCTCGATGAACCGTCAATCGGACTTCACGCGCGCGATAACGGTCGTCTGATCTCTTCGCTCGAACATTTGCGCGATCTTGGCAACACGGTGCTTGTTGTCGAGCACGATGAAGAAACGATTCGCCGCGCTGACTACGTGGTGGACCTGGGCCCCGGGGCAGGCGATGCAGGAGGCCACCTGGTTGCCACGGGGCATCCGGAAGAAATCGCGCGCAACGCCGATTCGCTTACGGGGCGCTATCTGAGCGGCGATCTGGCCATCGCAGTTCCGACGAAGCGCCGTGCACCTAATGGCAAGGTGATCCGCCTGCTGGGCTGCGAAGCAAATAATCTCAAGAATGTGGACTTCGAATTGCCGCTCGGATTAATTACCGTCATCACCGGCGTTTCCGGCTCAGGAAAATCGACGCTGGTGAATGACATTCTTTACCGCGCGCTTGCCCAGTCTCTGTACCGCTCGATGGAGCGCCCCGGCGCGTTCCGCGAAATCCAAGGCGCTGCACAGATCGATAAGGTAATCGAAATTGATCAGGCGCCGATCGGACGCACGCCGCGCTCAAACCCCGCAACGTACACCGGTGTCTTCGCGCCGATCCGCGAATTGTTCGCGATGCTCCCCGAATCGCGCGAACGCGGGTACAAGCCCGGCCGTTTTAGTTTCAATGTGAAGGGCGGCCGCTGCGAAGCGTGCCAGGGCGATGGCCTGCGCCGCATTGAAATGAATTTTCTTCCCGACGTGTACGTGACGTGCGAAGTCTGCCGCGGACGCCGCTACAACTCGGAAACTCTCGCGGTGCGCTACAAAGGCCATTCCATTTCCGATTTGCTTGACATGCAGATTGTGGACGCTCTTAAAATTCTCGAAAATATTCCGCAGATTCGCCAGAAGCTTGAGACGCTGGTGGACGTCGGTCTCGGCTACATTCAGCTTGGACAATCTTCGACGACACTTTCAGGCGGTGAAGCGCAGCGTATCAAACTCGCGAAGGAACTTTCCCGCCGGCAAACCGGCCGCACACTTTACATTCTCGACGAGC
>Ga0070735_10003069_pt1 | contig 14764 bp, 10 predicted proteins | sample Coa_R1_FD_66443 | JGI IMG/M metagenome (GOLD analysis project Ga0070735, IMG submission 66443) | Surface soil microbial communities from Centralia Pennsylvania, which are recovering from an underground coalmine fire - Coalmine... | ecosystem: Environmental > Terrestrial > Soil > Unclassified ... | reverse complement strand
CCAAGATCGATGACTTCCGCGCCGGGCGGATGCTTCACGGAGGCTCCAACTTCGGCGATCTTCTCTCCTTGGACGAGAACCTCACCCGGCGTAACAATCCGTCCGTTCTTGATGTCTAGCATTCTTGCTGCGTGCAGGACGATTGGATGTGACAGCGGGGGTTGCGACTGTGCCGAAATTGCAAGCGGAAAAGCTGTACTCACGACTAGCAACGAGAATGGAATCCAAAGGGATTTTTTCATGGAAGGCGCCTCACATTGTTTATGAAAGCATGGCTGTAGCGTTTGTCGTTGGGAGCGGACCGGGAGTCTAGTTTAGCTGCCGCGACTACCTGGCTTTTGCAAAATCCTCCACCGCAAACAGCTGCCCGCCGCGCTCCACCACTCCCGTTCCAACCGAATCCATATCCGGATCCAGAATATTCGCGCGATGCTTGGGGGAATTCATGAACTGCTGTTCAATCGCGTCTATCCCCGCTCCCTGACAGACGTTTTCGGAAAGCCAGCTAAACTTCGCTCCGGCTTGCGTTGCCCGTGCCGCCAAACCGGGCTCGCCCGCAAATCCGTGTTCCGCCGAACCATGCTGCGCCATTATGCCAGCGTGCCTGCGCGCTGCCGCAGCGAGTTCGTTGTTCCACCGCAGTGCCGGCAATCCCTGTTCCTTCCGTGCTCGATTCACCGACTCCAATAACTTTAACTCCACGGCAGTGGAGTTGGTTCGCGATTGTGCTCCGACGGCTATCGCAGATGCGATCGCCAGCGCCGCCGCTATTGTTCGAATTAGAGTGCGCATTTTTTTACTTTCAGCGTTTCAGTGTTACTTCGCCGGCGGCTTCCGCTCCTGTGCCGGCTTCTCGAACTTAGAATCCTGCACCGCCACATTCTCTTTCACTTCAGTCACCTGAATTGTGAACCTTCCACCTGGCCGCGCCAAGGTCCATCGGTAAGGAATCTTTACCCCATCCCCTGCGCGATAATCCGCATAATCGATCTGCGTGGGCAACTCTCCCAGTGGAGTCTCCGCAAAGCGTACCAACCGCACGAGCAATCCCGACTTCGCATCAAAATAAAGCTGCAGTGGTGTCCGACTCTCGCGCTGCCCGACAACATGAATGGCCGTGCTGTCGCCGATTTTCTCCGTTCCAACTATCTCGGTCTTGGAGAACATGTTTTTCAAATGGGAGGCAAAATGCAAATCCGCATCCATCGACGCCCCGTCAATATCCGAGCCATGCATTTCCCTTACAGAGTGCTTCGGAGTGCCCAGCCACCCCTGATGGCCGTCGAACGCGGTTATACTGTCGCCGTCCGGCGTGTGCGTGATCGACATTCGCTTGTCCGGGGCCTTGGCATATATATCGATCGGTACATTCCGGTCCCCGAACGTAATCGTGCCTTTCATCACGCGACTGTCGATTCTATCCACGGCAGCCGCCCCGCCCACCGCCTTCAAATATTTTTCAAACAACGGGTCTGCGGGAGGTCCCGATGTCTCCGTGCCTTCGCTTTCATTTATCTCCATTGCGGTCGCGACCGGATTCACGGTGTCCACCATCACTGGCGGCACGGCCAGCGGCTTGGCATTTCCGCGGTGGCAGGTGAAACACGTTACTTCGCGATGGCCATGAAAATTGTCATGGTTAATGGCAAGCATCATCTCGATCATTGCCCGTGCTCGCTGTTTCGGCTGCTTATCATCCTTCTCGAACGCGCCCTGCACATGGCAAAATTCGCACTCTTTGCCGAGAGACGCGGCAATGAATTGCATCGCGGGAATCAGGCTATCAGCCGGAATATCCTTCAGCACCTTAACGTTCTTGAATGCTTCTCCGGCCGTTTTCGGCGCAATCGGAGTCGCCGGCGCGGTATTTTGTGCCCTCGCGACAATTGCTGAAGAAATAAGGGCCACCACAAGAACGGCCGCAAGCCAGCCTCTCAGCATCATTGAGCCTCGTTAAAGTTGGGTTTAAATTCGGAACCTCGAAAGTTTAGCAAATCATATCGGCAGCGTATGTTTGTCACCCAGACCCTGAGCTCACCTTCCCGAATATTCCGACGCGAGTGCCGAGGAACCTGCTTTTTCTTCAAGACAGCCCGGATTACTTCCTTACAAAAAACTTCTGCTTATCCATCCCCGCCGGTACTGCCACGTCAAAAAATCCGACCATCATCTCCTCTGAAGTCTGATCTCCCCAGGTTACCCACTTCTCGGGATCGGGATTGTGCGGATTCTTGCTGGAATTGTCATACCAGGCCACCGCTCGCAATCTTGTTCCCGCCTTTAGGAATCGAGGCTCCGCCAGCTTATAACTCAATTGCCAGTGAAAGTGATAATTCACGCGCAGCAGAGTCTCCACGCTGCCGTCGTCGTGCACAATGTCATACTCAAATCGTTTGCCGCGCAGATGCATATGAGGAAAAAAGCTCAACAGCGTGCAATCGTTTGGCAAAGTCCCCTCGACCTCGACACGGAAATTTTCCGCTCCAGGAGGAATCATCAGCACGTGCTGATTCAACTGCAAAGTAATCCCCCGCTGTCTTGGAGGAGTCTTGGCGAATACTAACCCGGCGCTGGTTTCGTCACGTGCAGCCTCTCCATTTGTCGTGTAATGCATTTGAAAAACCAGATCCGAGCCGGCAGGGATGAACTTTGCCATTCCGTCGGCAAATCTGTCCGGACCGCTTCCTGGCGCATAAACCATGAGCAGATCGCTGGTCGTCTCGTGCGCCTGGCGCCTTTCCTGCGGGTCGCCTAAGTCCGAAGCCGTAAACGCTTTTCCTACGGGTGCATGGCGAAGCCAGCTCGAATCGGCCGGCCGAATGTAAACCACCGCATGATGCACATGCTCCGGCGACGATGGCCGCACTTCCACCATCTGCACCCACATGTCATTCGCAAAATGCGTGGGCACGATCTCATAGGTGTACTCAATTTCGCCGCGTGCTGGAATCGTTACGGGTTTCGGCATTTCAATGACGACATCTGGCTGCGGAATATTCCATCCGCTGGTCCACTGGCGTGGCGCAGGAGACTCTCGCGGATCTCCCGCCGGAGCGCCCGCCGTGTCCCATGCGGAAAGTGTTTCACTCTCTTGTGCCGTCAAGGAAGGATCATTCGCAAATTTCCCATACCTCGGATCTGCGAACCACGGCGGCATCACGCGTAACTCCACCGCCGCCGCAATTTTTCCCGACATCTTCCGCGCCTGTTCGTAGGTCATTAACTCGAAAGGGGCAGGCTCGCCGCGGCGATGACAACTTTGGCAGTGATTCTGAAGAATCGGAAGAACGTCTTTATAAAAAGTCGGGGAAACTGAAGTCTTTGGCGCTTCGCCGGATGCCCACGGCCAGGCCGCACAGAAAAGCAAGAATGCAAATGCGAAAGGAAAGATTTTCCTTAGTGTACCTTCGCGTCCTCGGTGGTTAGTCCTCACCCAAAAATGCTACAGTAATCGGTCTGTGTCCGCATCCGACTCCAACTTCGTTCGCGCCTGTAAATCACAACCTGTAGAGCACACTCCAGTGTGGTTCATGCGCCAGGCTGGGCGCTACATGCCTGAATACCGGGCGATTCGCAAGAGCCATTCGCTGCTCGAAATCTGCAAAAAGCCAGAGCTGGCGGCGCAAGTCACGATCGAGGCCGTAGAGATCTTGAAAGTTGACGCGGCCATCATCTTCGCCGATCTCCTGCTTCCGCTGGAGGTGATGGGCTTGCCCTTCCATTTTGCAGCAGGCGAAGGCCCAGTGATTGAGAAGCCGGTCCGGACGCGAGAAGATGTTGCCCAACTCCGCACGGACCGCGCCGCGGAGCTGGGCTATGTTTCAGAAGCGGTCGGCCGGGTGGCCAGGCATTTCTCGGAGAAAATTCCAGTCATAGGCTTTTGTGGCGCACCTTTCACGCTGGCCAGTTACATGATCGAAGGCGGCGGTTCGCGCCACTATGTCCATACCAAGAAAATGATGTATAACTCGCCCGCTGCTTGGGAAGAGTTGATGAGCAAGCTGGTCGAGGTCACCGCAGAATATGCTGCAGATCAGGTTCGCTCCGGCGCCGATGTAATCCAAATCTTCGATAGCTGGGTGGGCTGCCTGAGTGTAGAAGACTATCGCCGCTACGTCCTGCCGCATGTCACGTCTATGGTGAGGCGACTGCAGAAAACCGGCGCACCCATTATTTATTTCGGCACGGATAGTGCGACGCTGCTGCCCGCGATGAACGAAACCGGGGCGGACGTGATCGGGCTCGACTGGCGGATTCCACTTGACCAAGGGTGGAGCGCGCTGAGTCATCGCTCTGCTGTGCAAGGCAACCTGGATCCGGTGTTGCTGTTTGCCGAGTGGAAGGAATTGAAATCGCGTGCCGAAAATATATTGCGACAAGCCTCTGGACGACCAGGCCATATCTTTAATTTAGGCCACGGCATCCTGCCCGAAACACCGGTGGACAATGTGAAGAATCTGGCGCGATTTGTGCAGGAGTTCTCGGCATCCGGCATCTCGCGTCCCGAGACCGAAGCCCGGAAGCCGCCAGCCGGAAGCCGCTGACTCCATGACGCGCACCGCAATTATCGGGGGTGGCATTTCCGGACTCTCGGCCGCCTTTACCCTCGAAGAACTCCGCCGCCAGGGTGCGGCCGAATACTTGCTCTACGAATCCTCTCCCCGGCTTGGAGGCGTTCTGCGCACCGAGTGCATCGATGGCTGCCAAGTGGAGGCCGGCCCTGACTCTTTCATCACCGAAAAACCTTGGGCCTCCGATCTCTGCCGCATGCTTGGTTTGGGCGACCAACTCATCGGATCGAACGATGCCGAACGCAAAACCTACATTCTGGTTCGGGGGCGCCTGGTTCCTATGCCTGATGGGCTGATGTTTTTGGTTCCAACAAAAATCCTGCCCACAGGCTTCTCGTCGCTTTTTTCCTGGTCTACGAAGCTGCGCATGGCGCGCGAACTATTTCATCCTGCGCACGCCGCTAACGGAGACGAAAGCGTCGCTTCGTTAATCGAACGTCATTATGGCGGCGAAATGGTCGACCGCCTTGCCGACCCGTTGCTCTCCGGTGTCTACGGCGGCGAAGCCGCCAATCTTAGCGTACGGGCTGTCCTTCCGCGTTTCGCTGAAATGGAGCGGACTTACGGCAGCCTCGGCCGCGCGATGTTGGCCGCGCGAAAGAAAATGCCACGACCCGCAAACCAGCCAGCGCCGCCGCTTTTCACATCATTGAAGAATGGAATGCAGCAACTGGTGGAAACTCTCGTGCCACGAATTGATCGGAAGTCCGTACTTACAAATACTCCGGTTCTATCCGTCCAACGAGAAGCCAATGGCTGGGCCGTTTCCACCGGCTCAAAATCCGATCATTTCGAGTCGCTAATCCTGGCGGTTCCCGCACGTATCGCGGCGCAACTTCTATCCATTGCAAATCCCGAACTCTCGAGCGAGCTGGCCAGTATCGGTTACAGCTCTTCTATCACCATCGGCCTAGGCTACGGCCGTGACGTTCGTGAATCTCTTCCTCCCGGCTTCGGGTTCCTCGTTCCGCGCAGCGAAGGCAAGCGCCTGCTGGCCGCCACTTTCGTTCACAACAAATTCCCTCATCGCGCTCCGGAAAACCGTGCTCTACTTCGCTGTTTCTTTGCCGGATCCAGCGCAGAGAGCGTCTGGCAACTTTCCGATGACGCCATTGTCAATATCGTTCGCGAAGAGCTGCAGCAGATCGTGGGACTGCGGGCCGAGCCGCTATTCGCGCGCGTCTATAGATGGAAGTCCGCGATGGCGCAGTACGGCGTGGGCCATCTCGAGCGGTTCGAACGAATTGAAGCCTTGAGGAAGCATCTGCCGGGTTTGACGCTAGCCGGAAACGGTTACCGGGGAATCGGCGTCCCAGACTGCATCCGTTCCGGCCAGGAGGCGGCGAAGGAACTCCTGCTGAGGTGATCTGAATTACGCTGGAACATCATTCTTCTCGAACTTGTCCAACCCGTTCCTCATTTTCCCAACCACCAACTTGATTTCGTCATAACTGATCTCGGACGGCAGACTATCCTTCAATACCTTCAGGCTCTGCGTCCCCACCTGAGCGCAAGCCGCCTCTATCACAGATTGCCGCTCCTTGCTCAACCATGCATCCTGAAACTCAGCCTCTCCGGCTGCCAACAAACCGGCCACTGCAGTCACAACCGTAGACAACTGCCGTCGGCGAATCTGCGCAATCTCTTCCAGACTTTTTCCTTCATTCAACAAGCGCAACGTTTCCTCTGCAGGTTTCGATTCGCGCTGTACCCAACCCGCCCGCTCACCCTGGCGAAATCTCTCCAGCGCGGCTAGTATTTGCGGCCCGTAGGTTTGGGCCTTTTTCTCGCCGATTCCTGGAACTTCCAAAAGCTCGCTGATCGATTTTGGCTGCCGGCGGCAGATTTCATCCAAAGTTGAATCGTGTAACACAACGAAGGCCGCCAGCTTCATCTCCCTTGCTACCGTCCGCCGCCACTCCCGCAAATACTCCTTTAAGTCTTCATCCACGGTGGTCGGAATCGACGTTGATTTCTTCCCAATCACAGGGTCTTTACTGGCTTGTGGCGATTGCATCCACTCCGCGACGCTGCCGCAGACGTCGCAGGCCCCGCAGGTCTCCCACTTCGTAGTCTCGCCGAAGTGACGACAAATCTGCCTATGCCGGCATGTCCGCGATTCGACAAAACTGCGAATAATCCGATACCGCTCCCACGCCCGCTCCCGCTCCGCCGCATCCAGGATCTTATTGGCAAAAAATCCGAGCAGGCCTGCATCCCGCTTCTGCCACAACAAAACGCAATCGGCGGGCAGGCCGTCGCGTCCTGCGCGACCAGCCTCCTGGTAATACTGCTCAATCGATTTCGGCAGCGACAAATGAATAACAGCGCGTACCGCCGCTTTATTGATCCCCAACCCAAACGCGATCGTCCCCACCAGCACGCGCACTTCGTCGGACGTCCAGCACTCCTGATTTTTCTTGCGATCCTCAGCGCTCATCTTGCCGTGATAGGGCACAGCGGGAATGTCCTGCGCGCTCAGGTAATCCGCAGTCGCTTCGACGCGATTGATGGTCGGCGCATAGATGATTACGTTGCTGCCCGCGTAGCTGCGCAGCGCTTTCACCAGCAATTCCATCTGCTCATAGCCTTCGCACTCGCGCACAAAATAACGTAAGTTGGGGCGGTGAAAGCTGGCAATATATTTGTCCGGATTGCGCAGGTGTAACTGCGCCAGAATGTCATGCCGCACATTCCGGGTGGCGCTGGCGGTAAACGCCGCAATCGGGCGTTCCGGAAATTTTTCCCGCAGGCGGCTCAACTGCCGGTATTCGGGACGAAACTCGTGACCCCACTCGGAAATGCAATGCGCCTCGTCGATGGCGAAGAAGGAAACCGGCACGCGCTGCAACCACCCCATCGTATCGTCGCGCGCCACGCGCTCCGGTGAAACATAAAGCAATCGATAGGCGCCTTCTCGCGCGCGCGTCACAACAGCCGTCTGCTCGGCATCGCTTAACGTGCTGTTCAAAACCGCCGCTGGAATGCCCATTTGCGCGAGTTGCGCCGCCTGGTCTTGCATCAGAGCGATCAATGGAGAAATTACGACCGCTGTCTTTTCGGACACCAACGCTGGCAATTGATAGCAGAGAGATTTTCCTCCGCCAGTGGGCATGACCACGCAAGTGTCATGCCCGGCCAGCAAGCTGCGCACGATTCGCTCCTGCAACGGACGGAACGCGCTATAACCCCAATAGCGCTTCAGCGGCGTCAGCAGATCGGTTTCCGCAGTCATGATGCTGAGTATAGAATCGGCGAAGATTAGGAGAAACCAAATTCTGCAAGCACAGAAGGAAAATCTCAAACCGGGAAGAGAATTCAAAAGAACAGAGTAACGATAAAGCCTTCGCAAGCGAGATCGTGCCTCAGGCAGGCAATGCGATCATTACTTCACCAAAGCCCCATGCTTCCGCAGCAGCTCCAATGTTTTCTGCAAAGGTAACGCCCGCACCGTATGCCCGTTCCCGGTCACATCGTGAGCGCGCAACATGGAGTTATCAATCGCTTCCTCCGTGGCTTCGATTACCGCTTCGAACAAAGGAGACATTCCATCATTGCTTACGAACTCTTTGGGTCGATACAGCGGTCGTGTAGGGTCAATTCGGACATCGGGAGAACTTGAAAACGCAATAACATAGTCTCCGCTACCATTGCTCTCGCTCGATCCCGTCCGCGCCAAACCCATCATGGCCCGCGCCGCCAGCCGGTACAAGTTGCGATGATCAAGGGGTGCATCAGTTGCCACGATAATCATGCAGGAACCATCGGCGAGTGCTCGCGACCCCTCGCCGCGCTGCTCTGAAGAAATCTCCTTTGAAGAAAGCCTGGGGTAAGTTTCACCCAACTCTTTTCCAACCGGCACGCCTGCAATCATCAGGTTCCCGCCAAAATTCGTCTGCACCAGTACGCCAACCGTGTATCCATCCAGCGAGGCGGGGAGCCGACGCGACGAAGTTCCAATTCCACCCTTCCATCCAAAAGCCACTGTCCCCGTGCCTGCACCAACCACGCCTTCTTCGACCGGACCGACCGCTGCATGATCGATCGCGGCAAAAACATCCGCCTCCGTGATCGGCCGCGAGCGAATGTCGCTCAAGTATCCGTCGTTCGTCTCGCCCACGACGGGATTCACGGAAATCACATTCTCATTTCCTTTGAGATTGAACATGTAGCTGACGACGGCATCTGCAACGCGAGGCACCGAGTCGGTCGCGGTGAGCAGGATAGGCGTCTCGATTTCACCCATCTCGTTCACTTGAGTCGACCCTGCCAGTTTTCCATAGGCGTTTCCCAAGAACACCGCGGCCGGCACTCGCTCTTTGTAGAGGTTGCCTCCATGCGGAAGAATCGCCGTTAGGCCAGTGCGAATGTTGTCGCCGCGAATGATGGTCGTCTGGCCGACCTCCACACCGGAGACATCGGTAATCGCATTCAACGGCCCGGGGGGCAACACTCCAATCTCGATTCCAAGATCACGAGCGCGTGGGCGCGAGCCATCTTGGGCAAACGCGAATGCCACAAGAAACAGAAACGCGACAATGAGGCGTGGTTTAGCTGCCTTCTCCACTGTCATCGCGATGAACTCCACTGTTCTTCGTCCGATGTGTTTATGCATTTCGCTCCTGCGATCGAGCGAAGTACTTCGCCTCGGGATAAACCTTCGCGAAGACGGCCCAAGTCACCCCAATCACCAGGAAGCACAATATGCTTCCCTCGGGCCCGACTATGCCTCCAGTCAGCCAGCGTGGCCCGTGAAACGATGATTTCAACAAGTGCCCGGGGAAAATCGTCCCGCTATCGGGCACGGAATAAAGAAATGTCTCTCCCCAATCCCAAGCCATGTGAAATCCGACAGCGAACCATAAATTGCCGGTGCGGCGAAGAGTGAGACAGAAGAAAAATCCGATAGCAGCTGCTGCGAGCAAGCCGGGCCATTGTTCGCCCGCATTCTGCAGATGAATCAATCCGAACATGCAGGAAAGGAGCGCTGCCGCTGGCCAGAATCCGACGGCGCGTGTCAGAGTGAACTGGGTGTAGCCGCGCAGAAGGAATTCTTCGAAGAATCCCACCAGCAAAAAGAAAACTGCCCAGAAGATTGCAAATCTCCAAATGCGCACACCATGCAGGACCAGATGTCCAAGATCAAAAATGCGCAAGCCGTACATCACTGTGAGCAAAAGCGTGATGCTTGCAAATCCCCAGGCGATGCCCACCCAGAACAACTTTCCAAAGGCCGAGCGTTCAGGCAGTCCGTACACGCCCCATGATCGGCGCTCCACTAACATCAACACGGCCGCCGGGAGCACCGCGGCCACTAAAATTGCGGCCTCCGCCAACATCATCGACCACAGGCCGCTCGCGCCGAGATCAAAAGATCCCGCCCAGCGCTGCGCCACAAACTGCAAGGGATAAAACACCGCTACGTAGAAGGCGAACCCCCACCCCGGTCTCAGCCCGTCCGGTCCTAGAAAAACCGTTCGCACATAGGAAGATTGCACGGTGAAGTCGGGTGTGGGAGTGCCGGTCCCCGAACCGGGGTTGTCGGAAGCCGCCTGCTCGCCGCTACCTATCTCCGAAATATTTGCGTCGTGGTGCAAATTTCCAGTCCGTTTCCCTTGAAGCCCCCGCTCATGGTAAAACACTCGGCTCAGCCTATGGCGAAGTTTTTCACGCGCGAACGCTTCGGACGTGCACAGTTCCTGGCTGGAGGCTTACTCTTACTATTCCTTGCTCAAGCAGTCTTGCTCGACTATGCCGGATTGCACGAAGCGGAAGCCCACGGCTTCAATGGTCTGGGCGCGTCGGAACTCGTGAATCTCAAAGCGGGCTGGCGTCAATTTCACGGTGGAGGTATCGCGGGCGCTCCGTACCCTGACCCTCCCGGCACGCTCCCGAGCGAAATCGCGGTTGACTTTGCCAACTACGATACCCAGCACTCGCCCCTTTTGCCGCTCATAACCACGGCCCCATTGCTGCTGATCCCGCAAAGCATGACAGAGTCGTCGACGGTCACTTGGTGGCGCTGGCTCTTACGTTTACCGTTCCTTGCGGTTGGCGTTTTTCTCGGTGCATCGCTCTGGTATGTCGCGCGGCGCCTCTGCGGGAACCACGGCGGATTTCTCGCTCTCACGCTCTATTGTTTTTCTCCAACCATGTTGCAGGCAGCCGCAGTTTGGCACACGAATCCCGACATCCTCGCTGCATGGGGGTTTTTTGGCGCGATTTTTACCGCCATTGCCGTGTCCCATACGCTGTATGCACCACGCGAAGTCGTTCTTTGGAACTGGCGCCGCATTCTTCTGCTGGGAATTTCTCTCGCGATAGCGATCGGGTCGCAGTTCTCGATGGTCGTCGTAGTTCCAGTCGCTCTGGCATTCATGCTCTATCTTGCGCCGATCCGTCGCGCAGCGGCGACGAGCATCTGGCTTTCTGCTTGTGTGGTCGCCATAGGCCTTCTAATGGCCACATACTTTTTTCATCTCTTCACATTCCTCACTGCTCTCCGCCATGCCACATTTTGGGGAGTGAACTGGCGCAACTTCCGGGTGCTGGCGGTTTATCGCCATGTCGGAGCGCAAATTATGCGCTCATGTCCTGCGCTCGTTTTTCTGCTGCCAGCTGCGATAGCAACTTACGCAGCATGGCGGCGCGCGCGTTACTTTGGCAACACGGCTCCGCTGTTGGTCAGCATCCTTCTGTTGGCACTAAGCCTTGCGCATCCGCGTGCCACGGCGGATAGTTTTCTGCTGGCTGCGGCACCTTTTCTGTTGATCTTTGTGAGCGGAGTACTCGCCGACCTTATGCAGACTCGTTACCGGCAACTGGTTGCGGCGTGCGTTTGGGCGCTTGTCGGAGCGTATATCATCAGGAGCGTTTCAGGGTTGGCGCGAGTTCCTTTCGCCTGATTTGGACGACAGATCGGTGCGCGGTTTAGTGACGGTCCTGGTAGTGAAGGGCTTCCCAGAACCCGATCCAAATGTCGAGCAGGCCGAGACCGCTACACAGGCCGCGGAAAAAACCCGTCGTAATGAAACTGCGCACGAGTGGGTACTTCAATAGCAGATAGTTGTCCGTCCACTCAGGGGTCCAGGGAAGGATTAGAAGCAGGACTCCTGCTACAGCGCTGATTAGAACAAAGAGAAAAACCGATGTTCGGTGCAGCCACAGTTGCGTAGGGCTGTGCTGGGGAGGCGGGGTTTGCGGCGGCGAATCGAGAACCGCAGTGCTGATCCCGTTTTGCACCGGAGGCGCATCAGGCACGGGAGATCCATTCTCTAAAGGTAACTTTGGATCGGTGCTCAATCGAAGCTCCCGAGCTGGGAGGATGGAATCACGCAGGATGGCGCGTTCTCAACCAACGAGAAACAGTCAGGGATAAAACCCATCCGCCTATTTTACGACCTCAGGGGCTTGATGCGCTCGGCTACATCGCGGTAATCGATATTGCGGCCGTATACCTCCAGGAAGTGCTTGAGGGCGGCTTGCTTATTGCCCGCACTTTCGTATGCCGAGGCAAGCTCATAGTGAAGAGCGGTAGAGGTTTCTCCATCGATCGCGGGAGCCTCAAGGGCTTTGTGATACCAGCGAATTGCGGCTTCGGGCACGCCTTTATCGAGGAAGCATTGGGCAAGCCAGGTATAGGTTTGCATGACCTGCGGGAATGGATGTCCGCGATCGACCGCCTGGCAGGTTTTCTGCAACTCGCCGATAGCTTCATCAAGCAATCCCATCTCGCGGAAGGCAATGCCGAGATTGTAATGGGTTTCAGGATCTTCGTCGTTACTGGCGGGTGCGCCCGATTCGAGGTCTTGCTTCAGTTCGCCGAACATTTCGGCGAGATCAACACCGGCATCCTGCGTGAATGGCGAAGATTTGGCAGCGGCTGGAGCGCTGTGGATATGCGGTGGCGCGGGCATCTGTGCCGGCTTCGCCACACTTGCAGCGGCTGTGGATTGCACCGGCTCAGGCGATGTGCTTTGCGCGAATGCCGCGGGAGATCCCGCCCCGGCGGCGGCTGCCGCGACTGCAGGCACCACTTTCGGATGCGATTCGGATTCGATTTTTGCGGCAGCAGGTTCCGGCTTCGGGACGGCGGCCTGCGCCGGCGGCTGAACCAGCGGGGCTGGGATAGCCGGTAGCGCGTCTTCGACTACAGGAGCATCTTTGAGGAAGTCAGGGCCGAGGGAGGCTTCGAGGTCAGCTACAAACTCGCCCATCACCTCGGTCTCTTTTTCTTTCACGCCAAAGGTCGTCGGAGCAGCTTCTCCAATCGGCTCTAGTTCGGGGGGGGCGAAGGCTTCGGACGACTGGGCTTCCGCCGCAGGTTCGAACACCGGTTCTATCTGATGCGGAGCAGCGGCCAGGAAATTCTCGCCAAGAGAAGTGTCTAGCTCAGTGACGAATTCCTTGAGAGCGCCGGGTGCGTCAGCGGGTCCGGGCTTAACGGCCGGGCCGATGCTGGCTGCGATCTTGGGCTCGGCAGGCGGCTTGGTTGCTGGGGCCTCGGCTACTGGAGCTTCAAATTGTGGCGCAATCGCAGCCTCGACCTGTGCTTCGGGAACTTCTGCCTGAATACTCTCTTCGACTGCAACGGGGATCTCATCGCTGGCGACTTCAGAAACATCCTCAACGGGAGTAATTTCTTCGACTGCTTCTGATGCTGGCAGCGACGCGGCTTCGATCTCGGCGCGCAGTGCGCTCAGCGTAGCTTCATCATCCGTCAGGGACTCAAGCTTCTCGAAGGCGGCGGAAGCCTGCTCGGGCATTCCGTGCTCAAGATAGAAACGAATCTCCTCCGCGCTTTCGGAGGTTTTTTCCGGGCTAAGTCTCTTTGCCGTGGATTTTTTCTGATTGCTTGAGGGTACTGGCTCGGCAGGTAGATCGTGGGCGCCAACCGGGATTTCAGCAGCCGGGGAATCCGCTTCCACGGTGAGGCTATCGTCCCATTCGGAAGAGAGATCGATCTCTTGAGGAGAGGATTCGGCTACCGCAGCGGATTCCGTAGTAGAGGGATCGGCGGGTTCCACGCTGAACTCTTGGTCGGCCTCCGGCGCTCCAGCAACAACTGAAAATTCAGGTTCTTCCTCTGCGATTTCGGGAGCCGCGGCAGGCCATGGCTCTGCGGCCGAGGACGTGACCGGAAGCTCCTCTGAAGTCGACTCGCCTGCAGCGCCGGAATCGATTCCGGCGATTTCGATCGCGCTCGAGCGCTGCTCATAGCGGTTCGCAAGATCGCCGTAGCGCGTGGCTTCTTCCGGGTATCCAGCCTCCGAATAGATGCTCTGCAGCGTGCGGCAGCAGACCCCGGCTTCGGCAAAACGGGCCGCTCGTGTGTGCAATGCGGCCAGGCGCTGGTTCAGACGAAGATCGCTTGGCGCCTGCGGCAATGCAGCAAGCAACGGGCCCAGCGCTTTGCCAGGCATGTTGTAGGAGATGAAAAGCTCAGCGTCGGTGAGCGCGGAGCGGACCGCCAGGGCCACTGCATCCGAGTAATGTTGGGGGACTGAAGGCGACGTTGCCTCGAGCTCGTCGACAATGACAGCAGCTTCTTCCGCCGAAATGAGTTTTTCGCTACCCGATGTTCCGCCAAGCAGGCCGACCACCTGCTGGTAATTCTTCATGTGCAGGGGATTGCCCGGCTCCATGGTAGCGAGCTTTTGATACAGATCGCGGGCGCGCGGCAGATCGCCGGCCTGTACAGACGCGTGCGCCAGCAGCTCGATCACTTCGGTCAGGTGGGTGGATTCGCCGGCTTTCTGGAACAGGGCCAAAAGCTTTTCCAGAGAGGCAGGATTTTCTCTCACGTGGCCGATGACGGTGTGCAGATTTTTTAGAACTTTGTCGGAATCTTCCGCGAGCAGGCGATCGGCGTGCTGATCGTAAACCTGCAGGGCGTTTTCAAACTGGCCGGCCTGCATCAAAGCATCGGCGAAGGTCGAGATCGAGGCAAGATCGTTATGAACCGTCAGCAGCTTGCTGGCGAGGGTTCCCGCATCGGAAAGGCGCCCTGCTTTCAAATATGCTTTGAGAAGATCGCGCAGGCCATCGGGATTGGAATCTATATCGGAAACTTTTTGCAGGCACTCGATGGCAGCGTCAGCATCGCCGGCTTCAAGCAGATTGCGACCCTGCATAAGCAGCGCGTAGCTGTTACCGGGATCGAGTGTCAACATGCGCTGCAGAACCTCTTCTGC
>Ga0070735_10003068_pt1 | contig 14769 bp, 12 predicted proteins | sample Coa_R1_FD_66443 | JGI IMG/M metagenome (GOLD analysis project Ga0070735, IMG submission 66443) | Surface soil microbial communities from Centralia Pennsylvania, which are recovering from an underground coalmine fire - Coalmine... | ecosystem: Environmental > Terrestrial > Soil > Unclassified ... | reverse complement strand
CTCTTTGAAATACGTCTCGGCGGCATTCGACACCAGCTTGATCGCTTCCGCTTCGGCATTCGCTCGCGTAATGCGCGCCTGTGCCTCGCCTTCCGCGCGCAAAATCTCAGATTGCTTCGTGCCTTCCGCCTGCAAGATCTGGCTCTGCTTGATGCCCTCAGCCTCAAGCACTGCCGCGCGTTTTTCGCGTTCGGCCTTCATCTGGCGAGACATTGCATCCGTGATGTCTCGTGGCGGCTCGATCTTCTGCACTTCGACGCGCGTCACCTTCACTCCCCATCCATTGGTAGCTTCGTCGAGCACCTGTCGCAAGTTCGTGTTGATCATGTCGCGCGCCACCAGCGTTTCGTCCAGCGTGCGATCGCCGATTAAATTCCGCAGATTGGTTTGCGCCAAGGTCGTGCATGCGAAGCCGAAATCCTGCACTTCGTACTGCGATTTCACCGGGTCAATCACTTTGTAGTACACGACCGCGTCAACTTCCACCGTCACGTTGTCTTTTGTGATCAGCTTCTGCGGCGGCACCGAAATCACCTGCTCGCGCATGTCCACGCGCACGATGTCATCGACGAACGGCACGATAAACGTAAGCCCGGACGGCGCCATGCCGTGATACTTGCCCAACCGCGTGATCAGCCCTTTTTCATATTGCCGGACCGTCCGCGCTCCTTTGGCGAGCGTCACCAGCCCGAATACGACAAAGATAAAAAGAAATGTGATGAACAAGACGCTGGTATCCATTCCACTCACCTCACCTTGAGCGTTACGCCTTCCACCGCTTGGACACTGATCTCGACTCCCGGCTCTTTTGCGCTCTCTTCGCCTGCGACCAACTCCGCGCGCCAGACCTCCGCGCCCACCTTCACCATTCCGGCCTCATGCGATGCAATTCGTTTCGTGACGATGCCGACTTTTCCGATCAGCGCATCCACATTCGTGGGGTGATGTCTGACGGTCGCTTTTGCCTTCAGCCAATTTCGAAGAACCGCGAAATACAACAGCGCCAATCCACCCGCTGCGAGCAGCCCGATTTTTTCCGATGCAGCAAGAAGACCAATGCCTCCGCCGATCGCCAACGAACCGCCGACCAGCGCCAGGTCGAGTCCTGTCATCGCCCCCATCGCCAGCTCCGCGATGACGCACACGATGCCCACGATGACCAGAACCCAATTCACCCAAAGTCCCAAGGAAGGTTCTCCTTATGCGTCAAGTATGTCGGAGGGTAGCAGTTCGAATGATTCTGTTTGGTGGCGAGCAGCCAACCGGTAACCTACCGGCGCTTCTTGCTCTTGGACTTGCGACTCGACTTGCGTGCCGGCTTACGTGATTTTGTGGCGCTTTTTCTCTTTGTGGATCTTCCCAGGTTGCCGTTCGCCGCCGCCAACTCCCGACGCTTCTTCGTCGCCCAACCCGCCTTCACAACTTGCCGCCCGCGCGCAATCCCCAGCGCCTCCGCCGGCACATTCTCCGTAATCGTCGAACCCGCCGCGACATACGCCCCGTGGCCAATCTTCACCGGCGCCACCAGAGCCGAATCGGTCCCGATAAACACGCGGTCGCCAATCGTCGTCGGATGCTTATGAAACCCGTCGTAATTGCACGTAATCGTCCCAGCCCCTATGTTCGTCTTCGTCCCGATCTTCGCATCGCCGAGATACGCGAGATGTCCCGCCTTCGTCCCTTCGCCCATCGTCGTCTTCTTCAGCTCGACGAAGTTCCCGATGTGCACGCCCGCCTTCAAATGATTCTCGTTCCGCAACCGCGCAAACGGCCCGATCGTCACGCGCTCATCCAGCCGTGAATTCGCGATCACGCAATGCTGTTCCACGATCACATCGTCGCCCAGCACCGCATCTTTCAACACGCTGCCCGTCCGCACGATGCATCGCGCCCCGAGCTTCGTCTTACCCAGCAGTTGCACGTTCGCTTCGACCAGCGAGTCCTCGCCCGCCGTCACATCCGAATCCACAACCACCGTCTGCGGCAACTGGATCGAAACTCCGCCTGCCATCAATTCACTCCGCTTCCACTCGCGGAAGATTCCATCGACCTCCGCCAAATCCGCACGCGTATTGCATCCCAGCACCTCGCGCGAATCCGGAGCAATCTGCGCCAGCACCGTCTCGCCCTTCGCCGCCAGCACTCCGACTGCGTCGGTCAGATAAATCTCTTTGTGCTTGTTGTTCGGCTTCACCTGCGCCAGCGCCGGCCACAGCTTGTCCAACGAGAAGCAATAGATACTCGAATTGATCTCGTTGATCTCGCGCTGCTCCGGAGCTAGCTGCGACTCCTCGACGATCGCACCAACCAGCGTCTCCGACTTCCGCACGACACGCCCGTATCCCGACGGATCGCTGAGCACCGCTGACAAAATCGTCACCGCAGCATTTCCCGAACGATGCGCCGCGATCAGCGCCTTCAAAGTCTCTGTTCGAATCAGCGGCGCATCTCCCGGCAGCACCACCGCAATCTTCGCCCCCCCGATTGCCCGCCGCGCTACCTGCATCGCGTGCCCCGTGCCGTGTTGCGGAAATTGCAGCGCCGTTCTCGCACCCATCGGCTCGACTACTGCCGCAACCTGCTCGGCCTGGTGCCCGATCACCACCACCGTCTTCTTCGCGCCCAGCGGTGCGCACGCCCGCAGCACCTGTTCCACCAGCGACCTTCCGCCCGCCTGATGCAGCACCTTCGCGAGATTCGACTTGAGCCGCGTGCCTTTGCCCGCCGCCAACACCACGATTGCCAGATCTTTGTTTGCCATGACTTATTCAGTTTGGAGGGAGTCGCCACCCGCTGCAAAGTGGCGTTTTGTCAACACGATGCGAAAACCTTAAGACCGAAGTAAAGCTGTTGAAGAGTGGGGTCGGGAGGGCACAGCTTCAGCTGTGCCGAAAAGTCACCAAAACGAGGGCCTCAGCCCTTTATCGCTTCTAATCCGCCGCCGGAACCGGAGGGTGCGGCTCGCCTACCGACAGATCACCATCAAATCCCGAATGCGCATGCTCGCGCGCCTCGATCAACTCGCCGCTCGCCGCCCCATCCCCCGACGCCGTCGCAATCGTCCAGGACGAAGGATCCGCCAATAACTTACTCACCAGCGCCGTATGCAGCGAATGCCCCGCCTTGTACGCCTCGACCCGCGCCAGCAACGGCAACCCCGCCAGCGCCAAGTCCCCGATCAAATCCAGCGCCTTATGCCGGCCGAACTCATCCGGATACCGCAGCGGCCCATTCATCACGCCGTCATCCGTCAGCACGATCGCATTCTCCAGCGACCCGCCTCGAATCAACCCCATCGACCGCAGCGGCACGATATCCCGCTCAAAGCAAAACGTCCGCGCCCGCGACAGCACTTGCCGGAACGTCTCCGGCCCAACTACAGTCTCCACCTGCTGCTGCCCGACCAGCGGATGGGGAAAGTCCACATAGCACCGCACCCGAAACTCATCCGCAGGATAAATCCCGATACGCCGGTCGCCCTCGATCACTTCCACCGGCTTCAGCACCTTCAAAAATCGCCGCTTCCGCCGCAGTTTCCTCACGCCCGACCGTTCCAGCATCTGCATGAACGGCTCGGCCGACCCATCCAGAATCGGGATCTCGATCGAATCGATATCAATAAAAATGTTGTCGATCCCGCACGAATAAATCGCCGCCAGCAGGTGCTCAGTGGTCGATAACAGCACGCCCTGCTTCATCAGGCTCGTCGCATAGCTCACGCGCGCGACGTTGTGCCCATGCGCTTCAATTGGAAAGTTGTCGAGATCGACGCGGCGAAAAACAATCCCAGTGTCGGCGGGAGCCGGCACCAACCGAACGTGCCCGTAAGCACCAGTATGAAGTCCGACGCCCTCGGCAGCCGACGGACGCTGAATGGTAGTCTGAAACATCTGTCTATATAAGATACCACACTGTCAGGAGAGGTTTCCTCACTTTCCTCCTTGCAATCAACAACTTATAGACACTAAGTGTCCATCTCGCCAATTCGCCGTGGTAAACAAGCAACACATATGCCTCTAACTCGTGTCTTTCCCGATTCAGTCCAGTACCCCTTATGGCCTGTTCTGAGCGCCAGCCCTGGTCAGCCGATCCGAATAGGGGGTGCAGCACGCTGCGCCCAGCTTGTCCGAGCCTAAGCCATCCTCGCCCCTCAACCTACCCAAGCCTCAGCCGCTCGGCATCCCACCGGTCACCCGTCACAAATCGCCAGTCACTTTACTCCCAGGCTTCCTTCCGCAACTCCCCCGCGTCCTATAGATTTGCAGTGTTATACTTTTGGTTCCTGGCTGTGCAGGTGAGGATATGAATCGAAAAGCTCGCTTCGCCATCGTCGCCGTTTCGGTGGCTATTTTCTTGTACGCAGGCATCGGCCACGTTCTCGGCCGCACTCCGGACGACAAAGCCTACAAATCCCTCACCGTCTACGGCGAAGTCCTCAACAAGATCCAGGCTGATTACGTGGACGAGCCCAACATGCACCTCGTCACCGCCGGCGCGCTCCACGGCCTGCTCGAATCGCTCGACGCCGAATCCAGCTACCTCACTCCGCGCGAGTACACCGAATACAAACAGAAGCAGCAAAGCGCCGGCACCGGTGAAACCGGTCTCACCCTCAGCAAGCGCTTCGGCTACGTCATCGTGATTTCAGTCCTGCCCGACAGCCCAGCCGAAAAAGCCGGCATCCACAGCGGCGACATCTTTGAATCCGTCGGCGGCTTCACCACGCGCGACATGTCCGTCGGCCAGGCGCTCAATCTTCTCAACGGTCCAGCCAGTTCCGGCGTAAAAGTTGGCGTCATCCGCCGCGGCAAAGCCGATCCCGACACCGTCGAAATCGTTCGCCAAAAGCTTTCGCCCGCGAAAGTGGTCACGCAAAAAGCTGATCCCGACGTTCTCGCGCTGCGCCTGACCTCGCTCGATCCCGGCCGCGCTGATGATGTGCGTAACCGCCTGCTCGAAGCCGAAAAGCAAGGCATCAAGAAAGTAATTCTCGATCTCCGCGAATGCGGCCGTGGTCCTTCGACCGAAGCGGTCGCCGTTGCGCGCCTCTTTATTCCGAGCGGCACGATCGCCACGCTACGTGGCCAAACTGTTTCAGCACAAGTAATGTCCGCTGAACCCTCCAAGGTCGTCTGGAAGGGCCCCGTTTCCGTTCTCATCGACGGCACAACCTCCGGCGCCGCCGAAATTCTGGCATCCGCAATGGTCGCGAATAAACGCGGCGACGTCGTCGGCGAGCGCACCTTCGGTCTCGCCTCGGAACAAAAGTTGATCACCATGGACGACGGTTCCGCGCTCTTCCTCACCGTGGCGAACTACTTCAACGCAAAAGGCAAGCCGATTCTTGAGGACGGCGTCGAGCCCACGGAAATCGTTCGCGCCACCGCCGACAACGATGATGATGGTGACGATGATTCCGCCAGCACCTCAAACCAGTCGACGTCGAAATCGTCGAAAGAATACGGCCCGCGCCCTCTATCGCCCGAAGATCAGATCTACCGCAAAGCGCTCGACATGCTGAAGAACCCCGGCGCCGCGAAAAAAGCCGCTTAATCGCCGGCCGCAGCTCGGTCGTCCGAACAGGCTGTTCCATCCCAATCATTGGGTTTAAGGTCACAGCCTGTGTTGCGTCCTTACCGTTCACGTGCACGCAATCGGCCAGGCAGTTGGCAGGTGGGTGCCACATCCTTTCCGATTTTGAAAGGGTGCGGGTTTAGATGCAGCTCCACCACTGCCACCCCCACGATTGCAACTCGATCGAGTCAGTCCAACCAAGTAGAAAAACGTCTACCCCAAACCTCATTTCAATTTCGCATCGCGTAGAATATTTCGCGTGACCGCATCTTTCTTGAGACGCCAAATATCTACCGGACGAAATCGGCGTTTCTTCGCACGGTCGCTCGCCGCGACACTCACATTTATATTCCTGTTCGTCGGATGCAAAAAATCAAAACCGCTCACCGCATCTGAAATCCACGCGATCACGAACGAATTCGCCAACGCAGCCAAATCCGAAGGCCCGCTCAACGCATCCGCTCGCACCTCTCTCGACGCATCGGACAAAACTCAAGGCAGCACCGATCGCATCAACATCACTCTTCGCCCGCCTGCTTCCGAAGCAGCACAACGCGCCGACAAAGCCCTGATCCTCCAAGCTCTCGATGATGTTGCGGCACGCCACGAACTCACGCGAACCGGCACGATCGAAAACCGCGACGGACTCGCCTTCAAATATCTCCGTGGCGAAGTCCCTACGCACACAATTCACATCACCGAAACCGCGATTCCCCCGGTCGAACTCGCTCCGAACACAACCTCCGGACCGCGCCTCGCGATCATTCTCGACGACCTCGGCCAGGATTATTCCGCTGCCGAAGCCATCTTCGCTCTTCCCTACCCGCTCACCATCTCCGTCCTCCCCGACAATCCGCACTCCGTTGACATCGCCGAAGAAGCGCACCGTCGCGGTTACGAAGTCATGCTCCACCTCCCGATGGAATCCGTCAGCCAGCGCCATTCCGAGTCGCACGAACTCCGTCCCGGCATGTCACAGCGCCAGGTCAACGCACTCGTCGGCGGTTTCATCGCCGCAGTTCCTGGAGTCTCCGGCGTCAACAATCATCAAGGCTCCGAATCCACCGCCAACCCCGCGCTGATGAACGAACTCATGCCCGTCCTGCGCGACCACAAACTTTTCTACATCGACAGCCGCACGACGCCCGCAACTGTCGCATTCGACGCCGCGCACCGCGCCGGTGTCCCCGCCGCCTCCCGCAACGTTCCGTTTCTCGATGATGTAGCAGAGGTTGGCGCGGTCACCCGCCAACTCAGGATCGCGCTACGCGAAGCGAGAGAGAAAAACGACGCCGTCGCGATCGGCCACCCGCACCCGGCCACGCTAAAAGCGTTGCGCGCAGTTTTGCCCGATGCCAAAGCGCAAGGAGTGCGCCTGGTCTACGCCTCCGAATTAGTTCACTGATTTTCGCCGTCGGCAACGATGGACGGCCTTTCGATCGAAACTGCAAACTCGCTGCCTGAATTCATCGCACGGGTTGCGACCGCCGCCGGCAGCTCCGGCTTCGCCGGATACATTTTGTTCACCACAAAAAAGAAGATCGCCAAAATCGCAAAATCCAAAACGCTTGCTTCCGGCCCAGCTGTTCCTCCAACTAGCCAAGCCGGCCCGTTATGAATCACCGCGCTCGAAAGATGCCCTGGAAAAACCATTCCGCTATCCGGCACCGAAAATAAAAATGTCTCTCCAAAATCAAACGCCGCATGCATCCCAAACGCAAACCAAAGCGTTCCCGTCCGCCGCACCGTAAAGCACCAGAAAACTCCAACCGCCATAACTCCCAAAATCCCCGGCCAACTTTCGCCCGGATTCCCAAGGTGCACTGCGCCAAAAATCACCGACGTCACAATCGTCGCCGGCCAAAACCCGAATCCCTTTGTCAGCGCAAACTGCACGTACCCGCGAAACGCATACTCCTCGAAAAATCCCACCGTGACAAAGACCGCAATCCAGAACAACGCCCATCTCACCAAGCCCGTGCCCTGAACTTCCAACGACCCAAAGCTGTAGTATCCGGCTGCCGCCAGCACCCCAACGATCGCGCTAATCTCCACAATGCCAAACGCCGCACCCTGTAAAAACAGTCTCGTCTGTCCAGAACGCCAAGGCAGCCCGTACTCACCTAACCTCCGCTTCTCTAACCGCGTCATCAACCATGCCGCCAGCAACGTCCCAACAGCTCGGGTCAGTTCCGAGTAAAACAGTCCACTCGTGAACTGATTCGCACGGGTGATGAGCCCGGCCAACGCCGCCAGCGTCCCGAGCGTCGCGCCGAACCCAACCATAAAAACCAGGAATAGAAACACCCGCAGAATCACCGGGCCTGGAGCCATGCTCTCCAGAAACTTGGGCTCAGCCGGTGTCGGCGGCGCCGCATTCACCCACGAATCGCTGGCTCCCCCGCCCTCAAGCCCCGGTTTTTGCTCCGTTTCCGTCTCCGCCTCCCAATCACTAGCTGAATGTCATACAACAGTATGTACTGGCGCAGCACTGCTACGCCCCAGCTTGGCAAAATCTCAACACGTTCCCGCTAACCGTCTCAACCAAATTAACCGGAACCCTGAATTCATTTCATTTTCGCCGCCCTATCCCACACAAAACACTTGCATTGCCGCAATAACCAGTGTTCTACTCCTAACCGGTTACTATCTCTCGGGCCAATTCCACTCCACGACTCCACTCTCGGAGGCTCGAAAATGTCTCCTGCTGCCGAAATTGTCGTCCTTCTGGGCGGCCGCCTCGCCGTCGATTTCGCCAACGCCCCGTCTTACCCAGGAGCACCTTTCAACGACCTTTCCTGGGAAGAATTCATCGGCTTCCTCGAAGCTGCCGGCATCGTCTCGTCCGAACGCAGCGATCAACTCTTAGCCCTGCCTGAAACCGACCCTCGCTCGGCTCACGGTCTTCTGACCAGAGCCATCAATCTCCGCGATGCCCTCCGCGAAATCTTCACCGCCCTGGTCCGCCACGAACCCATCGCCCCCGAATGGACCAAACCCATCAACGACGTCCTCCGCATCACCGAAGGTCACGACGAACTGACTCAGGTCGATGGACGCTGGAAGCTTCAATTCGTTGCACGCGAGACCGGCCTAGACTGGCTCCTCGCCGCTGTCGCCCGCTCCGCCGCCGAAATCGCGCTCGAAGGTGAAGGCGCCAAAGTCCGGGTCTGCGCCAATCCGGCCTGCGGCCTCTTCTTCTGCGACAAATCCCGTACCCACAAGCGCCGTTGGTGCTCAATGTCTGTCTGTGGCAATCGTAACAAGGTCGCCAGCTTCGCCCGCCGGCGATTTCCTCCCGCCGCGTCCGCAGCTCGCGCGTGATCGCTGCGGGGCACGGCACGCCTGGCCTTCTTCATCGAATCGCGGCAGTCACTTCGTCGAAGTCGGCGCCATCTTCACATACTTCGGAGACTCACCCTTCGACCACGGATCATACGTGTGTGCAAACACGAGCCTCTCCGCCAGCGGCGGATGCGAGTACAGCCAGAACGTAATCAGCCCCGGCGGATTCGGATCGGCCAATCCAATTTCACCCAAAATCTGAAATGAGTGCGCCGCCACTTCCGGCGCATTCGGCACGATTCCGTGAATTACTTCCAGCCCGTAAACATCGGCATTGTGTTCCTGCATCCGGCTATACCCGTTTTCGATCGGCATGGAAATAAACACGAGCAACTCAAGAATCAGCAGCATCGCCGCCAGCGACGCCCAATCTTCCGGCCCCTCGATTCCCCATCGGCGTCCCCACCTCGCCAACGCCCAATTCAACGCGCGGAATCCGACATAAAGCGCGGCAAGTAGCCCCACCGCAAAAAACGTAAATCCCTTGGCGATGTGATTCAGGACGTAGTGCCCGGCTTCGTGCCCGAAAATAAAGAGCGTTTCGTCGGTGGTCAGCTTCTGCACGGTCGTGTCCCACACGACGATGCGCTCGGACGCGCCAAATCCAGTGACGTAAGCATTTACGTCGTTCGTCTTCTTGCTCGCGTCCATCAGAAACATGCGATCGGTGGGAATGTGCAACCCCGTCCGCTGTACGACTTTCTCCATGTCCGCCGCCAGCGCGGGATATTTTTCCGCAAGTGGATGAAATGTGTTGAACATGGGATCGACGAACCACGGACTGATAAAGAAGATGAACAGCAGTATCGGCAGCGCTGCAACCCAGAAGAAAAACCACCAGCGGCGCGGGCTCCAGCGCATCACGCGAAACAGCACCATCACCATCAAGATCGCCGCGCCAATGCCAAGCAATTCGCTCTTCGTCCAATCCCAAAACCACGGCGCCCAGCCTTCCACCGACTGCTCAAATCGCAGCGAAAGCGAATGTCCATAGAGGTGAATCGGCAAGCTGCATAGATCGAGCACCGCAATCAGCAGTGGGACGAAGATCAATCCTTGCAACCAGTGATTCGGAGTTTTGCGTTCAGCGAAGCTGCGAATTTTCGCTGCGATGCCGAAACGCAAAATCACGATGAGCACAAAAACGCCGAGCAAGTACGAAACGAAATACAAAATGTATTCCGCGCGAGAAAATGCGATGGCCTTTTCGTAGCGATCGCCCGACAGCGTGTACTGTTCGGTTTTCGGCGCCTGTGGCTTCGCTTTTTCGCTGGCAGGTGTACTCGGAACAGCGGCCTGCGAAGGCGTCGGACGCTCCGGATAAGTTTGCATTTCGGACGCTTGCGGTCTGGCGGCCGCAAATCGCGCAACGGAAGGCGCCGCGACAATCGTACTCAGCAGTACGAGGATCGTCGCAGCACAGAAAACACGCACTTGCCTCATATCCCATTGGACGCGCCACTCGCGCATTTGCGGGATTTCCACCGTCTTGTCCACCATGGTTAGCCGGAGTATGAAACGTCAGCGTCGCGACTGCAAGAGCGTGCAGATCAGAACACGAGGAAGCAATATGCAGTAAAGTGCGTGTGATTTAGCGGAATCAGCGCGGCCCAATTCCGGGTGAGAACATTGCCGAAACCGGCGCCGCAGTCGCTGGGTGAGCTGTCTTCAGGCAGTAGTTGCGCACGGCGCCAGTCGTAGCGAGCCCGATGTGGACGATGGAAGTTGCGCGCTCGAGCTTGTGATGGCCGTAGTGATGGAATAAGTAGGAGACGCCGATCGACGCTCCGGTGCCGGCCGCTTCGATCGCGGCGAACGCGGCGTGATTATCGACGACGTCGTTGGTAAGCAGAATCTCGTCGCGTCCACGCCGCCGCATGTTCAAGGTCGAAAAATAATCGAGCGTGCGCGAAGCCCCGACTCCGGCAAACAGCAAATCGTTGGTCGCATCCCAAAAGCGATGTTCGTTGCTGCTCGTCGTTGCTGGCTTGGGAGCGAGCGACGGTGCGGGACGAGCGCTTACACGGGTATCATCGCTACTCGACGATGGTGAAGTGGACTGCGACTGCGGATGCACGAAGTCGTTTGGTGCTGCGGAAAGATCCAAATTTCGCCGCACAGAAACCTGCGGCGAACGCAACAACCACGAAGCGTTTGCATCTTGCGCCCGCGTCAAACTGCCACACAGAATTATCGCTGCGATCGCCAGAGCGATCCGAATGTGTCGGGTGAATGCCATCGATTCGATTGTCTCGATTTCTCCTTAGTATTTTGCCCCATCGCCCGGCGTACCGCATCGCCCTTTCTGAATGACTCGCTAGTGACTGAGAACACGTCATTTAATCGCGGGTGCCTCATTCGCACTGCCGTTTGTCGAGGCGATTGCCGCCCAAAGATCGCGGGAGTATCCTGACCCTTGGCATTGCACCGTTTCACGCGTTCCACAGCAAATCGAGGAACCACCATGCGGCACAAATTCCAAACCTTCGCCCCCATCGCGCTTGCCGGAGCATGCGCTGCTCTTTTCGCATTTTCTTTGCCTGCGAGCGCTCAGGATTCGCAATCGCAACAGACGCAATCCGTTGCCGACGCCGCGCGCCAGGCTCGCGCCGCCAAGAAAGGCAAGGCGGCGAAAGTCGTCAGCGACGACGACATCCAACCGAGTTCTTACCAGCCAGGCAATCAGGGATTGAACGTAGGTTCCGCGCCAACTTCCGATTCGCAGGCGCCGAATGCCGCCGAAGTGAAAGCGGACCTAAGAGCTGACGAAAAGCAGCTGAACGCCGAAACGAATGCGACACCGAAGCAGGGCGAAGACCCGGCAATCGCAAAAGCGCGGCAAGAACTGGCCGAAGCCGCCGAGAAACTGGACTTACTGAAGCGCGCGAATGCGCTCGACCAAGACACTTATTTTTCAAAACCCAACTACACCACCGATCATGACGGCAAATCGAAGCTCGACGCCGAGCAAGCGGAGATCAAGGATCAGCAAGCGATTGTTGACGATCTCAAGGCAAAGCTCGAGCAACTAAAGGCCGAGCACGGCGTCGTCGATCCCGAACCCGTGAAGAAGAAGCCGTCGAAGCCGCAAAATGCGGGATTCACGATGCCCGATAAAACGAGCGATCAGCCGGCTTCGGATCAGCAGCCCGCACCGCAGTCTCGACGCTAATTTTAAGGTGCGGTTCTGGGCCGTCGGCGGCCAATCTCTGCCTGAAATTTGGCTAAACTTTTCCCCCTCCCCATTCGTATCCTCTCGTAGCAAGTCGGTTCCTATCGAGCACGAATTCCGGCAAGTCCGCCGAACGGCCGCGATGACGCTGTGTACGTCCGCGCGCAATAAATCCAACTGCATTTAGTGAGATCAAAATCAACATGCAACTGACAATCGACAATCTGACGAAACGGTACGGCGGCGGTGTGCAGGCGCTGACGAATGTTTCTCTCACGCTTGGTCCCGGAGTGCTCGGGCTGCTTGGTCCGAACGGCGCCGGCAAGTCCACTTTGATGCGGATTCTTTCCACGATCACGCAGCCGACGTCGGGAAAAGTTTTGTGGAATGGCGGCGACGTCGCGCGCAATCCCGATGCGCTGCGCGATGTGCTTGGGTATTTGCCGCAGGATTTCGGCGTATATCCAAATCTAAGCGCGCTGGAATTTCTGGAATATCTCGCAGCGGTGAAAGGCATAGCGGCAGCACCCGCGCGGCGCCGGATCGGCGAATTGCTCGAGCTTGTGAATCTCACCGATGCGGCGAAGCGCCCACTCGGCGGTTACTCCGGCGGCATGCGGCAGCGTGTGGGAATTGCGCAGGCGTTGCTCAACGATCCGCAACTTCTGATTGTCGATGAGCCGACAGCGGGGCTCGATCCGGAAGAGCGCGTTCGTTTTCGCAATTTGCTTTCGGAGCTTTCGGGCGAGCGCATCGTGATTTTGTCGACGCACATCGTGTCCGATGTGGAAGCGGTCGCGACGAACATCGCGATTCTGGCGCACGGACGATTGCTTGCGCACGGTTCGCCGGAATCGATTCTCGATGCTGTGAGTGGGCAGGTGTGGGAACTTGTCGTGCTGAGCGGAGATCTGCCGGCATTGCGCCAAAAATATCCGATCAGCAGCACGGCGCATCGCAGCAACGGCGTGCATGTTCGCATCGTGTCGCCGGCGCCGCCGATGATGCCGGGAGCGCGTGTGCCGCGGCCGCTGGAACCATCGCTGGAGGACGCGTATCTCGCGGTGCTTGCTGAACGCCGCAGCGACGCAACCGCAGCGGCGGGCGCAAACGTGGCGAGCAATGCTGGTCGCGCCGCCGGAGCGATTGCGTGAGCCAGTTTCGCGGCATCGAACTTCGTGCGATCGGGGCGATTGCGCGCGCGGATTTTCTGGAGCGTGTGCGGCGTTACAGCTTTCTGCTCACGCTGCTGTTTGCGACTTTTCTCGGTTACGCGGCAGCTACCGGGCGAATCATGATGCAGCTCGGCGGTCATCGCGGCGTGTACACCTCCGCGTGGGTTGGGGCGCTGGTGGCGCTCGTCACAACGTGCTGGGTTTCGCTGGTCGGCTTTTACATCGTGAAGGGTGGAATCGATCGCGACCGGCAAACCGGCGTCGGGCAAGTTCTCGCGGCGACACCGCTGTCGAAGCCGACGTACACGCTCGGAAAATTTCTCAGCAACTTTGCGGTGCTCGGCTCGATGGTGCTGGTTCTCGCTGTCGCCGCGGTCGTGATGCAGATTTTTGTGCACGAAGATACGCATCTCGATTTTTCCGCGTTGCTCAGTCCATTCGTCGTCGTAGCGTTGCCGGCGATGCTGCTGACGGCAGCGGTGGCGGTGCTGTTCGAGGCGCTGCCTGTCTTGCGCGGTGGAGTCGGGAATGTTGTGTGGTTTTTTGTGTGGGCGTTTCTCGGCGTCGCGCTTTCGGCGATCACCGGAATCGAATGGCTCGATCCGCTGGGAAATATGACGATGGCGCACAGCATGCAGCAGGGCGCTTGGGCGCACATTCCCGACTACAAGGGAGGGTTTGCGTTCACGATTGCGGACAAGCCGGTGGAGGTGGTGCAGTCGTTTCGCTGGGAAGGCGTACCGTGGACGACGTCGCAGATTTTGTTGCGGTTGGCGTGGTGCGGCATGGCGATCGTCCTTGTGTTGTTTGCGGCGGTGGTGTTCGATCGATTCGATTCAGCAGGCTGGCTCGGTCGAGCGCGAAGAAAGGTCGCGAATGCGCCTGCCGACGCCGCGTTCGCAAACGGAACTGAGCGTGAAAACGGCGCGACGACCTCGACCGAGTCAGCTGTTTCAGTTGGAATTTCTGCGCGGCCAACCGCCGCTAGGATCACGCCAGCGAGGCTGAATGCTCTCGCCGTTGGAGATCGCAGCAATGCGTTCGTGCGATTGTTTGTCGCGGAGTTGAAACTCGCGGTCAAAGGTTTGCACTGGTGGTGGTACGCCGTGGCAGCGGGATTGTTGATTGCCCAGGCTACTGCACCGCTTGCAACGGCGCGTCAGCAATTGCTCGGTACTTCGTGGCTGTGGCTCGTGCTGGTCTGGTCGGGCATGGGAGCGCGCGAATCGCGCTTCGGAACGCGGGCGCTGCTGTTTTCGTCGGCGCGGATTTTGCCGCGTCAGCTTTTTGCGTGCTGGCTTGCGGGATTTGTGCTTGCTGTTGCGTTTGGTTCTGCCGCCGGCTTGCGGATTCTTGCGACGCACGGTTTTGGTGCGCTGCTGCCGTGGGTTGCAGGCGCAGTGCTGCTACCCTCGATGGCGCTTGCACTCGGCGTGTGGAGCGGGACGTCGAAACCGTTCGAGGGAATTTTGACGGCGATGTGGTACATCGGGCCGATGAATC
>Ga0070735_10003067_pt1 | contig 14771 bp, 9 predicted proteins | sample Coa_R1_FD_66443 | JGI IMG/M metagenome (GOLD analysis project Ga0070735, IMG submission 66443) | Surface soil microbial communities from Centralia Pennsylvania, which are recovering from an underground coalmine fire - Coalmine... | ecosystem: Environmental > Terrestrial > Soil > Unclassified ... | reverse complement strand
CCGAGGCAGGAGGGACATACCTTGTATCGAAGCAGCCCTTATGATCGCGCCAGTTTAATTGCAGATTTCGATTCCATCCGGATCAGCCTGGCCAGTCCGGAAAAAATCCGTTCCTGGTCGCACGGCGAAGTCACCAAGCCGGAGACCATCAACTACCGCACCTTCAAGCCGGAACGCGACGGCCTGTTCTGCGCCAAAATTTTCGGCCCGGTCACCGACTGGGAATGCCTCTGCGGCAAGTACAAGCGCATGAAGCACCGCGGCGTGATCTGCGACAAGTGCGGCGTGGAAGTCACGCTCAGCAAAGTACGCCGCGAACGCCTCGGCCACATCGAGCTGGCCTCGCCCTGCTCGCACGTGTGGTTCTTCAAGGGCCTGCCGAGCCGTATCGGCTACCTGCTGGACATTTCCATGCGCGACCTCGAGCGCATTCTTTACTTTGAAGGCTACGTGGTCATCGACCCGCTCGAAGTTCCCGGCATCAAGGAACGCGAGATGCTGCCCGAGGAAAAATACCGGGAACTGCAGAAGGATTTTCCGGGACAGTTCCGCGCGCAGATGGGCGCCGAAGCGATCAAGGAACTTCTGAAGCGCGTCGACGTCGAAAAACTTTCCGAAGAGCTGCGCGAAAAGATGAAGGTCGATCCCAGCCTTCAGAAGCGCATCAAGTACGCCAAGCGCCTGAAAGTGGTCGAATCGTTCCGCAAGAGCGGCAACCGCCCGGAGTGGATGATTCTGGACGTGCTTCCGGTTCTTCCGCCGGAGCTGCGTCCCCTGGTGCCCCTGGACGGCGGCCGTTTCGCGACGTCCGACTTGAACGATCTGTACCGCCGCGTGATCAACCGCAACAACCGCTTGAAGAAGCTGATGGAACTGCACGCGCCGGACGTAATCGTTCGCAACGAAAAGCGCATGCTGCAGGAAGCGGTGGACGCCCTGTTCGACAACGGGCGCCGCGGCCGCGTCTTGCGTGGCACCAACAACCGCCCGCTGAAATCTCTGTCTGACACTTTGAAAGGCAAGCAGGGCCGCTTCCGCCAGAACCTGCTCGGCAAGCGCGTCGACTACTCCGGCCGCTCCGTGATCGTCGTCGGTCCTGAACTGAAACTGCACCAGTGCGGCTTGCCCAAGAAAATGGCGTTGGAACTTTTTAAGCCGTTCATCTATCACCGCCTCGAAGCGCAGGGCCACTGCACCACCATCAAGCAGGCCAAGGAAATGGTGGAGCAGCAGGAATCGGTGGTGTGGGACATTCTCGAGGAAGTGATTCGCGAGCACCCGGTGCTGCTGAACCGCGCTCCCACGCTGCACCGCCTGGGCATTCAGGCTTTCGAACCGACGCTGGTCGAAGGCAAGGCCATTCGAATTCACCCGCTGGTCTGCACTGCGTTCAACGCGGATTTTGACGGCGACCAGATGGCCGTGCACATTCCGCTGTCGCCTGAAGCGCAGGTGGAAGCCTCGGTCCTGATGCTTTCGGCCAACAACATTCTGTCTCCGGCCAACGGTTTGCCGCTGGCGGTTCCGACGCAGGACATGGTTCTCGGTATCTACTACCTCACCAAGTCCAAGCCCGGCGCCAAGGGTGAAGGCCGCGCGTTCGGCAGCACCGAGGAAGTCGTTCTCGCCCTGGAATCCGGCGAAGTCGAGCTGCTCACCCCGATCCGCATGCGCTACGAAGGCGAAATGATCGATCTCGCGGCCGCGTATGACGATCAGGACGTGCCGCATGCCGAGTCGGTCACATTAAAACGCCAGTTCATCAACACCACGGTCGGCCGCGTGATCTTCAACGATCACCTGCCCAAGGAAATGCCGTTCATCAACGGTTTGATCAAGAAGAAGGGCGTGCAGCAGCTCTGCTACTTCTGCTACCTGCGCTATGGATTGAAGCGCACCGTGCAGATGCTCGACGAGCTGAAGGAATTGGGCTTCCAGTACGCCACCAAGTCCGGCATCTCCATCGGCATCGATGACATGCTGATCCCCGGCGACAAGTTCACGCTGGTGGACAACACCGAAAAGGAAGTCGTCAAGGTGCAACAGCAATACCTCGACGGCGCCATCACCAACGGCGAACGCTACAACAAAGTCGTGGCCATCTGGAGCGACATCACCGAAAAAGTCGCCGAGCAGATGTTTAAAGCGATGGAGCGCCAGGACAAGGAAGGCGTCATCAACCCGATTTACGTCATGGCCGATTCCGGCGCCCGCGGATCGAAACAGCAAATCCGCCAGCTTTCCGGAATGCGCGGCCTGATGGCCAAGCCCTCGGGCGAAGTCATCGAGACGCCCATCACTTCCAACTTCCGCGAAGGCCTCACCGTGCTGCAGTACTTCATCTCCACGCACGGCGCGCGCAAAGGTCTCGCCGACACCGCGCTGAAGACCGCCGATTCCGGCTACCTCACGCGGCGACTCGTGGACGTGGCGCAGGATGTGATCATCAGCGAAATCGATTGCGGCACCGCCGACGGAATTTTCGTCGAACCGATTACCGAAGCGGGCGTCGAAGTCGAACCGCTGCGCGACCGCATCGTGGGCCGCGTTTCACTCGACAAGATCAAGGACTACGAAGGCAACGTGATCGTCGATGTGAACCAGGAAATCAACGAAGAGCTGGCCAGCGCCGTGCAGGCTGCCGGCATTGAGCGCGTCAACATCCGCTCCGTGCTGACCTGCGAATCCAAGCGCGGTGCGTGCGCCCGCTGCTACGGCCGCAACCTGGCCACCGGCCGCTTTGTCGAGCTCGGCGAAGCCGTCGGCGTGATCGCCGCGCAGTCCATCGGCGAGCCGGGCACGCAGCTCACCATGCGCACGTTCCACATCGGCGGAACGGCCACTCGAATCACCGAGCAGTCCAAGCTCGAAACGCGCAACAGCGGCATCGTGCGCTTCATTGACATGAACGTGGTGCGCGGCCGCGGCGAGCACCTGATCGCCATGAACCGTAACGGCCTGATCGCCATCGTCGACGAAAAGGGCCGCGAAAAGGAACGCTACCACGTGGTTTACGGCGCGCGCCTGCGTGTCGAGGAAAATCAGCCGGTCAAGCTCGGCGAACTGCTGGCCGAATGGGATCCGTACACGTTCTCGATTCTCACGGAAGCGGGCGGCACGATCCAGTTCAAGGACCTGCAGCCGGGGATCACCATCGAAGAGCAGGTCGACGAAGTTACCGGCCTCTCGCAGTTGGTGGTCACGCTGCCGCCGGGCGATGAAAAGCACGCGCCCACGATTCAGGTGCGTGACTCCGCCGGCCGCGTCCGCAAAAAGTACCTCATGCCTTCGCGCGCCCACTTGATGGTCGCCGACGGAGATGAAGTGCAGCCGGGTGACGTGCTGGCCAAAATCCCGCGCGAAACCACCAAGACCAAAGACATCACCGGAGGACTTCCGCGCGTCGTGGAACTCTTCGAGACCCGCAAGCCGCGCGATCCGGCCGTCATCAGCGAAATCGACGGCGTCGTGAAGTACGGCGAAATCAGCAAGGGTCTGCGCAAGATCTACGTCGAGTCCGAAGACGGCAAGACGCAGAAGGAATACTCCATCATCCGCGGCGTGCACATCAACGTGCAGGAAGGCGAGCACGTCAAGGCGGGCGAACCGCTGATTGACGGCCCGCTCAACCCGCACGACTTGCTGGCCGTGCTCGGCGAAAAATATACGCAGGCCTACCTCGTGAACGCGATTCAAGAGGTCTACCGCCTGCAGGGCGTCAACATCAACGACAAGCACATCGAGACCATCGTCCGCCAGATGATGCGCTGGGTGAAGGTCGAAGACGTGGGCGACACCGCGTTCCTCCTCGACGAGCAGGTGGACAAGTTCCGCTTCCGCGAGGAAAACGACCGCATCATCAGCGAAGGCGGCCGCCCGGCAACGGGACGCCCGCTCTTGCTCGGAATCACCAAGGCGTCTTTGTCCACCGATTCGTTCATCAGCGCCGCCAGCTTCCAGGAGACCACGCGCGTCCTCACCGAAGCCGCGGTCGCCGGAAAAGTCGACTACCTGCGCGGCCTGAAGGAAAACGTAATCATGGGCCGCCTCATCCCGGCCGGCACCGGCCTGGAGCGTTACCGCAACATTCAGCTCCTGACCGAAATGCCGCCGCCACCTCCGCCCGAGGAGATCATGCCTCCCGCGGAACTCTCGGCGGAAGAAGCCGCGGCGCTGGACTTCCTGCGCAAGGATGCGGATGCGCTGGCGGAGGGCGGTTCGGACTAACGGGAAGTTTACAAACGAAAATAAAAATGGGCGGCCCGAGGGTTTGGGCCGCCCGTTTTATTATGTGGGTTCGGAAGTCGCCCGCCGGTTGCGGTACCTGGGCTGCGACACACAAAAATCGTCGGGACGCACAGGAGTGTATGCAGGGACAGAAATACCGGGAAAGTGCCGCCCCTTTGGGGCTGATGCGCTTTTGGTTCTTTGGTCCCACCCCTTCCGGGGTGGGCTACGTTGTATCGTCCCTTCGGGACTAAAGAGTTTGGTTGCGCTTGGGACCTCGTTCGGTCATTCCTTTTGCATCCTTTCTTGGCTAGGGGATTCTGGAAGCTGTGTGTGATTTCGTTTGAGTCAAAATGAGGTTCGACGTCGGGCAGCCGTATAAGACAATGGTTTTGATGTTGGGAAGCAAGGCCTTCTTGTTGGAAATGGCGTCAGTCCCGGAGGGACGGCAGATCGTAGCCCACCACGGGAGTGGTGGGAACCCGGGATGCGGTAGGATAGAGCCCCGGAGGGGCGGCACAATGGCCCACGCATTCTCCCGCAACCACATTCATTTAGTCTTCAGCACGAAAGAACGCCGCAATTCGATCTCGAAGGAAACGCAACCGCGGTTGTGGGCTTACCTCGCGGGCATCTGCAAGAATTACGAGATGGTTGCGGTTGCGATCGGCGGGACGGAAGATCACGTGCACATTTTATTTCACCTTTCGCCCAAGATGGCCCTGGCCAAGGCGGTTCAATTATTGAAAGCCAATTCATCCAAATGGATGAGCGAACAGGGAAGCAATTTTGCGTGGCAGGAAGGGTACGGGGCATTCAGCGTCAGTTCCTCCAATCTGGGACAGGTCACGCGATATATTCAGAGCCAGGAGGCGCATCATCGAAAGTTCAGCTTTGAGGATGAATTCCGCGCACTTTTGAAAAGACATCACGTGGATCTTGGGACGGAATATATTTTTGGGTAGAGGGGCGGGCGCCGGTTGTGTCGCCCTGCCGGGGCTTTTGAGGGACGCGTGCCGGCCTTCCCACCACTTCCGTGGTGGGCTACGCTGTTTCGTCCCTTGCGGGACTTTTTCTGTTCTAGTCGTGGAGGTGTCCGACGAGTGGCCACCGTCCAGATTCTTGCTCGCTAAGACGGTACGTTTCGGAGGTCGGGACTTCAGTCCCGATGAATCGGTTACGACGCGCAGGGGTTTTAACCCCTGAAGCTTCAGGGGCTGAAGCCCGCGAGAGGCGCGTCCGAAACGGCCGGGCTGAAGCCCGGCCCTCGGAAGGCAGCCCGTCACTCCTTCTAGGCTGATCGCAAAGTCTGATGTCAACCCGCTGATGCTTAAAGATGTAGGGATTGTATTTCGTTGCTTGACCGAGACCGTTAGCGGGATGATAAAGCGAATGGATTCCGAATCGTAAGCCGCCCGTCGATTGTTTGCCCATCTTGAAAATCTTCGGAATAGAGGTACGCGCATCCCGCTTCGAGCGCGGCGGCAACGACCAGTGCGTCGTACATCCCGTAGCCATACCGCTCTGCAATCTCAATCGCTGCTTCATGCAATTCAACCGTGATGGGAAGTGGAGCGGGGCACAGAGTGCGAAAGGCAGCCAGAGCTTCCCTTACGTCACGCCACGGCATGATAAGTTTTCGCCGGGCTACGGACACAAATTCATTTAGAATTTGCACGCTGATGGTTGCCCCGGAGGCGAGCAGTACTTCGGCCCGGGCACTTCGCGGGTCATCCAGGGCAACGGCATAAATCAGCACATTGGTGTCGAGGAACGCTTCACCGCGCATTGGCATTTTCGCGGTCAAATATGAATCCGGGGGGCAAAGGCCGGCGGAGCTTGCGCAGGCGGGCGAGCGCCCGAGATTTGCTTTGATCGCGGCGCACTTCGAAAGTCCGCTCTCCGGCGATCCGAATCTCGATCTGGTCGCCTTCCCTTAGGTCGAGCGCCTCCACCACCGCCGAGGGAAGCCGCACCGCGAGGCTGTTTCCCCATTTGGAGACTTGCACTGGGCCTCCTAGATATACATAGTAATTGTATATCCTTAGGCCCAAAAGCGCAAACCGTACGCTTCGTCGCGGCCCATTCTGAGGCCAAGATGAGGAAGAAAGATTCTTCGGGCCACGGCAGCCCTCAGAATGACAACTGCCGGAACGGGGGCCTATGCGCCTTGCACCAGCGCCATCATGTCCGGCGTGTAGCGCTCTCCGACGACCTGGAACTGCGCGACGCGCTCGGCGATTTTCTTCTTGTCACTCTCGCTGAGCTGCACCTGAAGCGCAGCCATGTTGTCCTCGAGGTACCGCAGGCGCTTCGTGCCAGGAATCGGAATGAGGTCATTGCCTTGCGCCAGCACCCAGGCCAGCGCCAGCTGCGCGGGCGTCACACCTTTTTCCTTGGCCAGCTCTTTCACCGCGGCGGCCAGCTTCAGATTTTCCTGCAGTGCTTTTTCGCCGAAGCGCGGGTTGGTGCGGCGCCAGTCTGTTGTGTCGAGGTCTTCGAGCTTTTGAATTGCGCCGGTCAGGAATCCGCGACCCAGTGGGCTGTAGGGAACGAAGGTGATGCCCAGTTCGCGGCAGGTCGCCAGCACGCCGTTGGTTTCCGGTTCGCGCGACCACAGCGAATACTCGCTTTGCAGGGCCGCGATCGGGTGGACTTTCACGGCGCGGCGCAGCGTCTCCGGTCCGGCTTCGGACAGTCCCAGCATGCGAACTTTTCCGGCGGCCACCAGCCTCGCCATCGCGCCCACGGTTTCTTCAATCGGGACGTTGGGATCGACGCGGTGCTGGTAGTAGAGATCGATGGTTTCGATGCCCAGGCGCTTCAGGCTGCCATCGCAGGCGCGGAGGACATTCTCGGGGGAACTGTCCACGACGCGGCCTCCGCCGGGAGTGATGCGAAAGCCGAACTTGGTTGCGACCACCACGCGATCACGCGGCACGTCGCGCAGGAAACGGCCCAGCAATTCCTCGTTCTTGTGCGGGCCATAGATTTCGGCGGTGTCCAGGAAGTTGCCGCCGAGTTCCAGGTAGCGGTGCAGCACTCGAATCGATTCCTGATCATCGCCAGGTCCATAGGCGAAGGACATGCCCATGCATCCGAGTCCCAGCGCGGAAACCTGCGTTCCGGTTGTGCCCAACTTTCGGTGTTCCATATTTCCTCCCGGGTTCTGAACTTCGCGCCCTGATTGTACGATGTTTCGCAGTCCACCAGAGTTACGGCCGTGATTTCGATCAGAGCGACGCGGACGAGGCGCAACAATTCATCCCGGGGCAGGTTACAGTCCCCACCACGGTACGCTAACGTACTGATGCCCAGGCCCGTGTTTCATCTCCTGGGCCGGCGCTGTTATCGAATTCGCAATTCGCGGCGGTCTTTGCGTTGCCCCGGTGTGCGAATCACGCCATAATTTTTGGGCAAGGCAGCTCTCCCCGGCCCCTGCCCAACCGGAGCAGCCTTCCACTATAACTTGCTGATGAGTAAAGACTCTACGCCGCGCGTGGACGCTTCGGCTGAAACGCCTTCGATCCGCTCGGAACGCGACCGCCTCAGTCGCCGGGAACGCGGCGTCTGGCGCTCCACGCTCTTTCTGCTGGGCGCGCTGGCGGTGGCATTCGCGGCCACCAACTGGCAATCGATTGAGGCCTTGTCCCTCAATTTAAAAGCTTTGCCAGTCGGCCTGGTCATCCTGGTGCTTTTGTTCGTGGCCTACGCGTGGTCCAAGACCACTGAAATTGCGGAATTGCGGGGACTCGTCCGGGGCATCGAGCAGCGCACCGAGCCGGGGCACAATGCCGAGCAACTCGACCAGCTTTTTTCGCTGATTTCCCGGTCGCAGCAGGGCTACCGCGACCTGATCGACACGTTTGAAGATCTGCTCTTTTCCATCACCAACGACGGCCGCGTTCTCACCGTGAACCGCAGCTTCGCCGATTTGCTGGGCCTTTCCTTCGCCGATGTGGTGGGGCGGCGCCTGGACGAATTTTTCGATCTTCCCGAGGCCAGCGATCGCATGGCTCTCGAGCAGTGGCTGCCACGCTTCATGCAGCTCCGCCGGTGGACGGGCGTGGTGCGCGCGCGGGTCAAGCAAACCGGAGTTCTCCGCTATTTCGATTGCGTGCTGCACGCGATTGTGCGGGATGACGTGGTGCACGGAATCAGCGGCTTTGCGCGGGACGTTACCAAGGAACGAGAGAGCGAAACCCGATTCACCGAACTGTTTCAAACCTTGCGCGAAGGCGTCTACCTGGCATCGGCCGACGATCGCATCACCGAAGTCAATCCAGCGCTGGCGCAGATGCTGGGATTTGAAAACAAGGAAGATTTGCTGAACCGCGAGATTTCTTCGCTGTACCAGAAGCCCGCGGACCGCGCGGAAGAGCAAGACCAGCTCACCAGCCTGGGGTTCCTGCGGGCCCACGAAGTCACGCTGCGCCATCGCGTCGACGGCCATGAAGTCGTGGCCGTTCACACCACGGCGGCCATCCGCGATCCGGCCGGGAAATTTGTTCGTTATCAGGGAACGTTCGTGGATGTCACCGAGCAGCGGGAAATGGAACGCCGCCTGCATCGCGAGCAGGAATTCGCAGGCCGCCTGATGGACAGTTTCCCCGATCTGGTAATCGCCCTCGATAAGGATGGCCGGTATACCTTCGTCAGCCCGCAAATTTACGAAATTCTCGGTTTCCGCCCGGAAGAATTGGTCGGCAAGCGAATGGGCGGCCGCACCGATCCCGCGGACCGAACCGCCATGCTGGAGTTGTTTGACGATCTGATTTTCAAGCGGCTCTCCGAAGGACAGATCGAATACCGCACCCAGCACAAGAACGGGGCGTGGCGCGTGTTCCGCGCCTCCGCGCGTCCGCTGCATGATGAGAATGGCAGCATCACCGGGGTCATCGCTTCCGCGCGGGACATCACCGACCAGCAGCGGCTCCAACAACAGGTCATTCAGTCCGAGCGCCTCGCGGCCATGGGCCAGATGATCGCCGGCGTGGCCCACGAGCTGAACAATCCGCTGACCGCCATTCTGGGGGTCACCGAATTGCTCCGCGATCAGGCCAAGGATGAAACAGAATCACGGCAACTCGACCTGGCCCACCGCCAAGCGCGCCGCGCTGCGCACATCGTCCAGAGCCTGCTGGTTTTTTCTCGCCCCTCGACGCCGCGCAGTACCCTACTTCATTTGCCGGACTTATTGCAGCGCACGCTGCAGCTTCACGAGCACTCCCTGCGTTCCAATCATGTTCATGTGGACCTTGCCGCACGCCCTGACCTGCCCACGGTGCTGGGCGATTCCAACCAGTTAACCCAGGTGTTTCTCAATCTGATCGTGAACGCCGAGCAGGCCATCCATGAAGTGCGCGAACGCGGCACGCTGCGCATACGGCTTGGCGTGGTTGGTGATCGCGTGCTGATCACCTTTCAGGATGACGGCGTGGGCATCCGCCGCGAGCTTTTGCCGCGCATCTTCGATCCGTTCTTTACCACCAAGCGTCCGGGGCGCGGCACCGGACTGGGCCTCAGCATCTGCATGGCGATCGTGCGTGAGCATAACGGCGACATTTCCGCGCAGCCTGGCTCCGACGGCGGCTCGGTATTTACCGTCTCGCTTCCGGTTTGCACGGAGTCGCAAGTCGTCGTCCCGAGCGCCGCTCCGGCGGCGGGCCGGGCGGAACACACCGACACACCCGCGCCGGCTCTGGCCAACAAGAAAATCCTGGTGGTGGATGATGAGGAAAGCATTCTGGAACTGGTGACGGACAGTCTCGGGGCGCGCGGATGCTCGGTGGATCGCGCATCCTCCTCGGAAAAGGCCATGGAGCTGGCGATCCAGAATTCTTACGATGTCATCCTGTGCGATTTGAATCTGGAGTCGGTGTCCGGGCGGGTCGTCTCGGGATTCGACCTGCACGACAGCATTATGGAAGTCCTGTCCGAACGTCCCGGTCCGCGTCCCACATTCATATTTATGACTGGGGATCTGGTGGGCGCAGCCGTCGGCGAACAAGTCGGCCGCGAAGGAAACCGTTTTCTGCAGAAGCCGTTCCGCATCTCCGAATTGCTCTCCATTGTGAGCGAATTGCCGTCCGCCGCCGTTCTGGAGCCATAAGACCGCGCATCCTGAGCATCCGCAGGCCCAGCCAGAACTTAACGGTCCTATCTCGTTTGAGCCAATTATTTTACTTCGCTTTGGTTCCCGGCAGGTCGATTCCGAAATCCCACACGTAGCCGCTGATGCCGTCGGCGGTCATCTCGACGAAGGCATATTCGCCGGGCTCGAGGCGCTGGTCGACGGTATAGCGGAACACGCCGCTGGCGGGAGTCCACGTTTGAATCTCGATGTCGGTGGTCTTGTGCTTTTCCTGGCCGGTGAACTCGATGCTGACGTTGTCGATGATGCGGTGGCCTCCCTTGACTTGGGCGCGGAGCAAGCGGAAGTGCGGCTCGCGCTCATCGGCCGGGCGCATGAAGAATTCCGGCTCGTCGGTCTTCAGGCGCATGGAGGCGCGCTCACCGGGGATATCCATCATCCTCTTGCTCGGGATCAGCGCGACGCCGCTCAAAATTTTCTCGACTTCCCGGCCGGTCGATGTTTTCACTTCCGCGGTGCTCTGCTTCATTCCCCGGATGAGTTTGTCGCGGTCGAGGGCGTAGAAGCCGACCGCGTCCGGCAGAAACAGGCCGGGCTTGATCTCCAGGCTGCGATCGACGTCGATGTCCTTGGTCAGTTGAGCCTGGTTGGACGCGCGGATTTTTGCTTTCAGCGTGGCATCGCGGGAAGCCTGCTCAGCCTCGTCCTTGCGCGTGGCGTCCCAGTCGACGAGTGCTGACGGGATCTCCTCCCACTGCGAGCGCTCCACGCTCCAGTAGCGTACCCGGTCGCCCTCCACCGTGTATTCGCGGGCTACTTGGAACGTGCCGTCGGTCAGGATCAGTTTTTTGCCTTTCGGAGGGGCTACGGGGATCTGGCCAGCCGGAGCCGCGGCCCTGGCGCCGGAATCCTGTGGAGGCGCGGCGGGTGTTCTCGATCCTGCGGACAGCAGAGTAAGCAACATCACCGAGAGTATTGCGATACATCCTGGCAGAGTCTTGCGGCACGCGATTGATCCAAGGTTGTGCACTGGTTTTACGATGCCGCCAGGGTCCTTCAGGTTGATCCCGATGGTTCGAGAATAACGCTGTCGGGCGGGGTGCGCAACGGGAGGAGGCCGGGGAGCGAGGCGTTCGCAAGTCTCGACGGGAAAGCGGGCTTGACTCGTGTAGCGCCCGCCTTCAGGCGGGCACCCTGCGATCAACTAAGAGCTGCCCGCCTGAAGGCGGGCGCTACAAAAGCCTCTCGAATCTCAGTGTTCGCAGCGGGAAAACAGCGCGGTCAACACGCTCAAATCGGTATTCGTGAAGAGCCAGCGTTCCACCTGTCCCCCGGCGGCTCCGGCAGCGCGCACGATAGAACCGATATGCCTGCTGCGGGCCACGTCGCGAAGATGTTCGGAGCAGATCCCTGTCAGGCGGGAGATTTCGTCCTCGGTGAAAATCTTCTGGGTCGATTTCACGGTGATCATTTTTCCCGGTGTCCCTTTCGCTGTTTGGTTCTCGTCGCGGGTCGCTGTTTTTCTATTTTAGAAAAACGATGACACCCACGCGCTTATTTTCCGAGCAATCATTCTGCCGTTTCTTGGGATTCGCATGGTTACGCCTTCGTGAATTTGCAAATATTTCCAATCACAAGCTTTAGTGTGGAGAAGTGAAAATGAAGAGCGTTGATTCGTCCGGGCGGCGAGGCCGCGATCCGAAGAAGTGTGTGATTTTTGGTACTCTTCTACGAAAATTTGTGCACGATTGGGAGCGATTGGCCACGGACTTCAGAGCCTATTAACAAAAATTCAATCCTGCTCATTGTTGTAGCGCCCGCCTTCAGGCGAGCATCCTGGGTGCGGCCACGATGCCCGCCTGAAGGCGGGCGCTACGCGAGTCAAGATACCTTACAGCGTCGCTCCGCCGGCGTGTTCGAAACCATGCGCAATTTGTAGGACGCGATCCTCGCCAAACGCCGGACCATAAACTTGCAGGCCGACCGGAAGTCCTGCGGCGGTTTTGCCGCAGGGAACCGAAATGCCCGGCACGCCCGCCAGCGATCCGGTAACCGTGTAAATGTCGGCCAGATACATTTGCAGCGGGTTAGCGGTGCGCTCGCCGAGCCGAAACGCCGGTACCGGCGAGGTGGGCGTCACGATGGCGTCTACTTGTTCGAATGCTTCCCGGAAATCCCGCGCGATCAGCGCGCGAACCTTTTGCCCCTTCAAATAGTAGGCGTCGTAATATCCGGCCGAGAGCACGTAGGTGCCGAGAACAATACGCCGCTTCACCTCGGCACCAAAGCCGCGGCCGCGGGTCTTCTGATACATCTCAATGAGGGTCCCGCCAGGGACGCGCGGGCCGTAGCGCACGCCGTCGTAGCGCGCCAGGTTGGAACTCGCTTCAGCGGTGGCAATGATGTAATACGCGGCGATCGCGTACTCCGTGTTGGGCATGCGGATGGAGACGCGCCGGCAGCCAAGCTTTTCCAGCAAGGCAATTCCCGCCTCGATTTTCTGCCGCACTTCGGGATCGATGCCTTCGCCGAAATAATCATCCGGGATACCGATGCGCAAGCCGTGCAGGGATTTCCCAAGGCTCGCGGCGTAGTCCGGGACGGGGACGGAAGCCGAAGTTGAGTCCATCGGATCGCGCCCGGCGATTACCGACATGATTTCCGCCGCGTCGCGAACGGTGTGCGCGAACGGGCCGATCCGGTCCAGCGACGAGGCGTACGCGATCAGACCGTAGCGGGAGACCCGCCCGTAGCTTGGATTCAGTGCCGGGACGCCGCAGAACGATCCAGGCTGCCGCACCGATCCGCCCGTATCCGTTCCAAGCGAAGCCACGGCAAAATTTGCAGCGATGGCAGCGGCCGAGCCTCCGCTCGAGCCGCCGGGTACGTGGCCGGGCGCCACCGGATTGCGCACCGGGCCATAAGCGGAATTTTCGTTCGAACTGCCCATGGCGAATTCATCGCAATTCGTTTTGCCCAGGATGACCGCGCCGGCACGCTCGAGGCGCGTGACAGCGGTCGCATCGTACGGCGGCTTATAGCCGGCCAGGATGCGCGAGCCGCAGGTGGTGGGAATCCGGTGCGTGCTGATGACGTCCTTCACCGCAATCGGAACGCCAGCCAGCAAAGGCAGCGCATCGCCGGCAGCGATGGCAGCGTCGATGCGATCGGCCTGGGCATAGGCGCGCTCCGGAGAGAGCGCCAGAAAAATGTTGAGCTCCGCGTTGCGCTGCTCGATGCGCGTGTAGAAATCCTTGACCAGCTCGCGCGCCGAAATTTTGCGCGCGTCCAGCGCGGAGCGGACCTCCGGAATCGTCCATGCGGCAGGGGCGCTCACTTTTCAATCACCCTGGGAACGCGGAAATAGGGCGCGTCGGGATCGGGAGCGCCTTCCAGAACTTCGTTGATCACGTCGCAGCGCTCGATCACATCATCGCGCAGGGTCGAGTCGCCAGCCGACGCCGCGACCACTTGCGTCAGCGGCTCGACGCCGGCAGTGTCCACCTCGTTCAATTTATCGATGTACGTAAGGATATCGTCCAGATGGCCGCGATAGGTATCGACCTCCGCGTCCGATAGTTCCAGATTGGCCAGAGCCGCTACTTTTAATACGTCCTCCCTGCTGATTTTCATGGGCTTGTTCGCTCCGCAGGATTCAAGTGCAAGATTCTAGCATAGCCGCAAAGCGCCACTGTTTTGCCCGGCCGGCGCACGGTCTCGCGGGTACTGAGACCATCTGTACTCTCACGCGTAGCGGTGCCAGGGCGTCCCAGCCGCCCATCCGCGGCTGTTGAGTTTTTGTAACTGATTGCAAATAATACTCTTAGGCGTATAAAGCAGGTTCCAGTACCCCGGGGCCAAAATATTTGAAGCTATGCGCCTATCGGTCATTTTTCGATTCCATGTTCAACTGGGATTGCAATCGAGCACCGTTTCGGAGGCCTTGACCACAAATCATGCACTCGCTGACTCCTGGGATGGAAATGTACCTGGCATCTGCAACGGGCATTTTGCTCTTGGCGCTCTTGGTGGTCTCAGCGAGATTCCGGAAAACGCCGGCCAAAACTACCCGCTTGGCCTACGCACCGTCGCTGGCTGGCAATCGGCGTCCCGGGTCGAAAAACAAGCCGGGGCGCGTCTCTCGCGTCACCAACACGCCGGCAGGCCGCGCTCTCGAGAACGGCGCCCTGGCTACGCAGCCGGAACTCTCGCTGGCCAGCGCCTCACAAAGTTCCGCCACCCTGTTGTCATCTCCTGTCGAGCTCTCGCACACGCCCATTCCAGAAGAGGTGAAAATGGATTCCGCAGCGTTTCCGTTTGAGAAACTTGCTCCCATCGCCCAAGCTCAGATTTCCGCACTGGAATCCCCGGTGATCGAACCGGCGCTCCCCGAATTGATTCCCGCCACGCTGGCCATTCTGGGTTCCGCGGAAACCTCGGAACGATCCGC
>Ga0070735_10003066_pt1 | contig 14772 bp, 16 predicted proteins | sample Coa_R1_FD_66443 | JGI IMG/M metagenome (GOLD analysis project Ga0070735, IMG submission 66443) | Surface soil microbial communities from Centralia Pennsylvania, which are recovering from an underground coalmine fire - Coalmine... | ecosystem: Environmental > Terrestrial > Soil > Unclassified ... | reverse complement strand
CGAGGAGCATTACACCACCGCGCGCATGGTGCAGCAGGTGTTGCAGCGTTACAAATCCTTGCAGGACATCATCGCCATTCTCGGCATGGATGAATTGTCGGAAGAAGACAAGCTGACGGTGGCGCGCGCCCGCAAGGTCGAGCGCTTCCTGTCGCAGCCGTTCCACGTCGCCGAAGTCTTCACGGGCTCGCCCGGCAAATTCGTCGATCTCGCCGACACCATCAAAGGCTTCCGCGGCTTGTGCGAAGGCAAATATGATCATTTGCCGGAGGCCGCCTTCTACATGGTCGGCACCATCGAAGAGGCGGTCGAGAAGGGCAAGAAGCTCGCGGCCGAAGCGGCGTAAGAGCGAATAGGAAGCGAATAGCGAATGGGGAGTAGCGAATAGATTTCTGGCGTGGTGCTTTCTACTCGCCATTCGCTATTCGCCATTCGCAGGTCAATTAGACGGGCGCATTCATGGCTACATTCCACTTCGATCTCGTCTCGCCTGAAAAGCTCGCTTTCTCCGGTGAGGTCGATCAGGTCGATGTCCCCGGCCTCGAGGGCGATTTCGGCGTATTGGCCGGTCATGCTCCGGTCGTGGCCGCGGTTCGTCCGGGCATCCTGACCATCGTCACGGGGGCCACCAAGCAGAAGATCATCGTGCTCGGCGGGCTTGCGGAAATCTCCGCCAAGGGGCTTACGGTGCTGGCCGACGTCGCGACGTCGCTGGAAGAGATCGACCGGGCCCAGTTCGCCCAGGAGATTGCCGAGATGCAGGCCAAGCTTTCCGAAAAGGAAGGCTCCGAACTCGACCACGCGATCGAGCGGCTCGATCACTATAAGAGCATCGAGCACGAACTCAGCACGACGGCGCTGCATTAATTCAGCCCGCCTTCTCCGCTCAAGCGACAAAGCGGGCAAAACACTCCGCCACGGTTCGATACACCTCGCGCCGGAACGGCACCACAAGCTCGGCGACGCGATCCAATTTTTCCCACCGCCATCGATCGAATTCCGGCGGCTGGCCGTTGCGCGACGTCAACGGATCGATCTCGCGTTCGGATCCAGTGAAACGCAGCGCGAACCATTTTTGCCGCTGGCCGCGGAATTTGGCGAGCCGATGCGCGGGCCCCTGATAGGGCGGAAATTCGTAAACCAGCCAATCGGTTTCGCCGAGATAGATCGCGCTCGATACGCCGGTCTCTTCCCAAAGTTCGCGCATCACCGCCTCGCGCGGATTCTCATCGGCGTCGATGCCTCCTTGCGGCATCTGCCATTCGAGACCCGGAAGGATGATTTCAGGTCCGTCGTCCCTAAATCGGCGCCCGATCAAAACCTGGCCTGCGGCATTGAACAATGCGACGCCGACATTGGGCCGATAAGGCTTTTCTGTTGTCATGACTTCAGTTGCTATTTTTCGGGACGCTTCCCATCGGCGCGCGCGGTCGCAATGACGGCCCGCGTCATTTCTGTGCGAGTTTGGAAAATTCGCGCACCACGCGCTCGTAGACCGGGCGCTTGAACGGGACAATGAGATCGGGGAGATTTTTCATCGGCTCCCAACGCCAGTTGACGAATTCCGCCTTGTGTCCGCCGCCGGGGCTTTCGACATTGATCTCGCCATCATCGCCGGTGAAGCCCACGGCGTACCATTTTTGCCGTTGGCCGCGATAACGGCCTTTCCAGGCGCGGCCGGCGATGGTGCGGGGAATGTCATAAATCAGCCAATCGGCGATCTCGCCGAGCTTCTCGACGGAGCGGACGCTGGTTTCCTCATAGAGTTCGCGCTTGGCGGCCTGCCAGGGATCCTCGCCCGGATCGACGCCCCCTTGCGGCATCTGCCAGACATGGGATTCGTCGACATGCTCGATCCCGCCGGCGCGGCGACCGATGAAGACGAGCCCTGCTGCGTTGATCAGCATCATACCGACGCAAGTTCGATAGGGCAGATCCTCATAACGCGCCATGCCGTCAAAGCCTCTATACGTGGCTGCCCAGGGGAAGTGCCTTTAGCTCGATTTTGATTTCAGGATCGCGGTTGTCAATGGCGCGAGCATGATGCCATGGCTCTCGAGCGTCTTGGCCCAGACGCTAATCCGTTCGATCGAGATCGGCAACGCCGAAGCGACGCCGATCGCCAGCCCGTGCTCCTTCGCCGCCCCCTCCAGTTTGGATAAAGCGCGGTCGATTTCCGCGGGCGTTGGAACCGCATCGATGGTGGCGTCGGCCTTGGCGAAGGGCATGGCTTGGGTGGCGGCGATCGAGGACGCGACACTGCGCGAGGTCCCGTCGTCGAAATAGCCGAGGCCCCGTTTGGCGGCTTCCTTGACGATCGGCTGCATCGCGGTATCGACGGCGACAAAGCGCGCGCCCATGAAGTTGGCGATGCCGGCATAACCTTGAAAACGGCTCATATGCCAATGAAGACGGTCGAGATTCTGTTCCGGCGCAAGCGTCGTCAGCAGTGTTTGCGGCCCCGGATCATTGTCCGGATAATCGTAAGGCTCCATCGGTATCTGCAACAGAATCTCGTGATGTTGCGCGCGTGCCCGTTCCACAAGTTTGGTCGGGTCGGACCCGTAAGGCGTAAAGGCCAGCGTCACCGCCGCCGGCAGCTTTAGAATCGCTTCGACGGTTTTGGCAGCCCCCACGCCAAGGCCGCTCACCACGATCGCCACCACAGGCATTCTGGCGGCTTTCGCACGGTCGGCCTCTGCGGCGTAGGCGTTGAAAGGCTTTAAGCCGTCGGAAGCCACTGGGATCATGCCGTAGCGGGATTTCTCCAACAGGCGCGGATTGATTCCCGCCATTATGCCGGGGACATCGGCCGCGCTTTTTTCCGAAGCCTCGCCGGAGATCGTCACGTCGTGACGGGCCCCGCTGGAGCCATCGATAATGGTGACTGTCCGCGGCTCCGAAGATGCGCCGGCCTTGCCGTGGGATTCGCTGGCCGGCTCGGAATCATGCGCCATCGCCATTTTGTCGGCCGGCATCCCGCCGGGCTTTTCGTCTCCGGGCGGAGTGGGCGCAATCGCGATTCGCGCCAGCGGCTCTCCGCCAAGCGGATCGTCGTTGAATAACGCATAGCCCGCGAAGGTCGCCAAAAACAGGCCGAGCATCACCGCCAGGGACTGGATTCCGGACACGGGCAGCCGCAGGCGGCGCTTATTGCGCGCGGGATTGCGTCCAAGCGGAGTGCTCAGATCGTCGGCCGCCTCTGCCATCGAACTCCCCGAATCAACCAGTGTCTCGGTTCTGACATTCGTATCATATCGCGGCGTATCCGGTTACGAATGTCAGAACCGGGGAGACACTGGCAAATATCAGATTCCAGTGTGGTTTTGGATTTGGCATTCGCTTGGAGGGCTCGCGGCGATACCGTAGCGAATGCCAAATCCCCACACTGGGGCGGAAGATACCACGGCCGCCCAAGGCTGCGGCAGACATGGGCGGCAGGTTACAAAAAAGGGCGGCCGATTGGCCGCCCTTTTGAAAACCTCGATATTTACACCGGTCAATTGGCTTCCTTGGTGACGGGCTTGTCGATCGCCGCCTTGTCGCCGGTTGCGGCCGAACTGGCATCGACCCTCACGCCATGCAGCAGGTCGGCCGCCATCTTCAGCGCCTTGTCGTTCTTGGGATCAGGCGGCACATAGGATTGCGAGCCGGTCTTCTCATCGCCGTCATTCTTGAGGTGGCCGCGGAGCGAGGCTTCGCCCCTTGTGTCGGTCCGCGCCTTCAATTCATCCGGCACGTCCTGCAACACTTCGATGTCGGGAACGATGCCCTTGGCCTGGATCGACTTGCCCGACGGCGTGTAATAGCGCGCCGTGGTCAGCCGCAACGCGCCATTACCGGCGCCGAGCGGTATGATGGTCTGGACCGAGCCTTTGCCGAAGGAGCGTGTGCCGACCAGCGTTGCGCGCTTGTGGTCCTGCAACGCGCCCGCGACGATCTCGGAGGCCGACGCCGAGCCGCCATTGATCAGAACGATCAGCGGCTTGCCCTTGGTCAAATCGCCCGGATGGGCCGAACGGCGCTGGGTTTCCTCGGCGTTGCGCCCGCGCGTCGAGACGATCTCGCCCCGTTCGAGGAACGTGTCGGAAACCGTCACGGCTTCTTCCAACAAGCCGCCGGGATTGTTGCGCAGATCGATGACGAAGCCCTTCAGTCTGTCGCCGAGCTGATTGCTGAGATTGTTGATCTCCTTTTTCAGCCCTTCGGTGGTCTGCTCGTTGAAGGTGGTGATGCGGATATAACCGATGTCGTCGCCCTCGAGGCGCGCGCGCACCGATTTGACGCGGATATTGTCGCGCACCAAAGTGACGTCGATGGGATTATCCTGGCCTTTGCGGATCACCTTCAAACGAATCTTGGTGTTGACGGGGCCGCGCATTTTCTCGACGGCCTGATTGAGGGTGAGGCCCTGCACCTGCTCGTCATCCAGCATGGTGATGATGTCGTTGGCCAGAATGCCGGCTTTGGACGCCGGCGTATCGTCGATCGGCGACACCACCTTGATCAAGCCGTCTTCCATCGTGACTTCGATGCCGAGCCCGCCAAACTCGCCGCGGGTTTGCACCTGCATGTCGCGGAAGCTCTTGGCGTCCATGTAGCTGGAATGCGGATCGAGGCCGGTCAGCATGCCGCTGATGGCGGATTCGATCAGCTTGCTGTCGTCGGGCTTCTCCACATAGTCGCTGCGCACCCGCTCGAATACGTCGCCGAACAGATTGAGCTGACGATAGGTGTCGGAAGTCGAGGCAAGCGCGCTCGATCCCATGATCACCGCGCGCGGCTGCGTCACGAGCAACGTCAACGCCGCGCCGGTGGCGGCGCTGAGAAGAATTACTGAAGTCTTGCGCATCATCCGCGAACCTTTTCGCCTTCATTTGCGGCCCACCATGGGCCTGGATCAATGGGAGTGCCGTCCTTACGGAACTCGATATAGAGCACGGGTTGGCTTGCATTGGTCGCCAATATCGAAGCGACCTGGGAGGTTGTCCCCATCGTCGCGACCGGCTCTCCCGTAAGTACAAACTGGCCAATGTTGACCGAAATGCGCCCCATTCCGGCGATCAAGACATGATACCCGCCCCCGGCATTCAGGATCAAGAGTTGTCCGTAGCTGCGGAACGGTCCCGCATAGACAACCCAGCCGTCACACGGGGTTGTGACCTGGGCGCCGGCGCGGGTTGCCAAAGAAATGCCTTTTTCGACGCCGCCCGCGCCATTGGAACCGCCAAATTCCCGGATTTTCACGCCGTTAACCGGCAGGGCCAATAATCCCTTGGTGGCGGCGAAGGCAATGGCCGGGCTGAGCCGTGCCGGATTTTTCAACTCACCCAGATTGGGCTTTCCGTCGGCGGAGGCGGGCGTCCCTTGCAGACTGGCGATGGCGGCCGCTTTCGCCGCGCTTTTCAGATCCTGCTCCATTTTACCGATCAGGCCCTGAAGGCTGTCCACTTGCTTGGAGAGCGCGATGGCGCGCGCGCCTTCCGCCTCCAGGTCCTTTTCGATGCCGCTTTGTTTTCGTTGACGCTCCTCGACCAGGGCGTCGAGCCGGGTTTGCTCGTCCTGCAAACGATCACGATCGCCGGCGAGGCGATCGCGTTCCGAGGCGATCGTCTTGCGAACACTGACCAGTTCCGTGAGGTCGGTGGCGAGCGTCTCGGCCCGGGCCCGCAATTCAGGCACCACCGATCCGAGCAATATCGCGGTCCGAAGCGATTGGAGAGCGTCTTCGGGTCGCACCAGCAAGGCCGGCGGCGTCCGCCGTCCGGCGCGTTGCAAGGCCGCCAACACCTCCACCACCTCGCTGCGGCGCGAATCGAGGATCGTTCTGATTTGTTGCTCACGGAGATCGAGCGGACGAAGGCGCGCTTCCGCATCGCCAATTCTGCTTTCGATGCTGCGAACTTGGGTCGCGATATCAATCAGTTGCGTATTCAACCGGCTGCGATCCTGGCCGATTGCCGCGATTTCGGCCTTGAGCTTTTGCTGAAGTTCGGCGGCGTTTTTTTGCTGCGCGCGGGTCGCGTCGAGCTCCTGCTCGCGTTGCTTGATGATTTCGGCTTCGGCGGAGGGCGGCGCGGAGCTTGCGGGCTGCGCGGCGGCAGGCGCATCGAATGCGGCAAGGCTCGCCGACAACAGCAGCATCGAAAGCGGAAAACGGATCGCCGCACCGCCGCCGCGAGGGCCGGTGTGATCAGAGGCGATGTCCGACATGGATTGCATGAAAATTCAAACGTGCCTTGCGCAAAAGTGGCCCCGCGCCTTAGCCGCGGTGGTAGGGATGGCCCATCAGGATGGTCGCGGCCCGGTATATTTGTTCAAAAAGCATGACACGCACCATTTGGTGCGGCCAGGTCGCCGCGCCGAATGCCATCCTCATATGGGCCATGCGCCGCAATTCAGGCGAAAGTCCGTCGGCGCCGCCGATCAGGAAAATAGTCTGGGCGGTCTGGTCGTCCCGCCAGCGCCCCAGAAGTCGCGCAAAAGCGTTGCTGTCGAGATTGTCGCCACGCTCGTCGAGCGCGACAGCTACGGATTTGGGCGGGATCGCCGCCGCAATCGCCGCGGCTTCTTCCGCCATGCGCGAGGCGGGATCGCGGGCGCGGCTTTCGGCAATCTCCTGAATCTCAAGGCCGCGGAATCCGAGCTTGCGGCCGATGTCGTCGAAGCGCTCGCGATATCGCTCGGCCAATTCCCGCTCCGGCCCCTGCTTGAGCCGGCCGACCGCAATCATGAGAAGGCGCATCGTGATTTTTCCGGCGAATCGAACGCGCATTTTGGCGCAGGCCGCGTGCGCACGGCAAGCTAGAGCATGATCTTTTCGGAAAACCGCTTCACACTTTTCCGGATCATGCTCTAGCCTTCCGTCTGTGTCGCGGCCGATCTTGATCGGCCGGTCAGATCGCTTCCGCGGCCATAGGCCCTTGCGTCCACAATCTCTCCAGATTGTAGAACGCACGGACTTCGGGTCTGAAAATGTGGACGATCACATCGCCGGAATCGATCAGCACCCAGTCGCAATTGGGCAGGCCCTCGACATGGGGTGCGGCGATTCCATGTTCCTTGAGGCCTTTGGCGATGTTTTCCGCGATCGCGCCGACATGCCGGTTAGCCCGGCCCGTGGTGACGACCATATAGTCGGAGAACGCGGATTTGCCGCGAAGGTCGATGGTGACCGTTTCTTCCGCCTTCATATCGTCGAGGCGGGAGAGGATCATCTTCAGCGTCCTGTCGGCGTCTGATTGCGCCTGCAAGGCCGCGGTTTTAGCCGATGTTTTACGCGCGGGTTTGACAGCCTTGGGTAAAACCGACTTGGACAATACAGATGTGGCCAGGGACCATTCCTTTCACTGTATCGCGAGCGTCGAATCCTGTGACGCCCAGCGCCATTCTATGCATGGGGGGTTAACGGTTTCAATATCCGCTGTTCCGGTTCTGACATTCGTATGTATCGCTGTGGGCTCGTTTACGAGTGTCAAATCCGTCACATCGGCATGCGTTTTTCGAAGTTCGAAGGCATCATGGCAGCCATCCCCCTTCGAACTTCGAAACAAGAAGGGGAAGTCCGGTCATTCCAGGCGCGGACACGGTGTTATTGCAACCTCCAGCTTCCATCCCGGTTCCGCAAGCCGGTCGATGACAGGTTTAATTTCAGGCCGGTAAGAAAAACCCAGGCCGGCGCACGCCGTTCGGCGAGGCTCGCCGCCCGATTTTCCGGGATGCGGTAGGGGGCCAGCGCTTGGGCGGCGGGCGAAGCCAGGGCGCGAAAACTTTGCGGCGGGCGATCGATCACAGCGATCGGCACTTCGGAGGCGATATGCCGCCAATCCTGCCAGCGATGGAATTGCGCAAGATTGTCCGCTCCCATGATCCAGACAAAGCGCAACCCACAAGCGCGGCGGCGCAAATATCGTATGGTGTCCACAGTGTAGCGCGTCCCGATGACGGATTCGAGACAGCTCACAGCGATGCGCGGATCATGCGCGACTTGCCGCGCGGCCTCCATGCGCTTTTGGAGGTCATGTGGGGCTCGCGCGGCCTTGAGCGGATTGCCGGGCGTGACCAGCCACCACACGCGGTCAAGCTTCAAACGTTTGATCGCAAACAGGCTGATGGCCCGGTGCGCCAGATGCGGCGGATCGAAGGAGCCGCCAAGCAGGCCGATACGCATGCCGTTGACATGGAGCGGAAGGCTCGATGCGAGGGATGGCGCGGTCAAAGAAACTTTATTCAACGGCGCCACCGCATCCACGTGGCGCCGTCCGATCTGTTTTCCGGCGCGCTTGCCGTTGGCGAACTGATACCACCGATCACGGCCGGGTCTGCCCCGTGCCGTGAACGCGATATTTGAAACTCGTCAATTGCTCCGCGCCCACCGGGCCTCTCGCATGGAAGCGGCCGGTGGCGATTCCGATCTCCGCGCCGAAGCCAAATTCGCCGCCATCGGCGAATTGGGTGGAGGCGTTGTGCAGCACGATGGCCGAATCGACTTCGTCGAGAAATTTCCGCGCTACGGCTTTGTCCTCGGTCACGATCGCGTCGGTGTGATGCGATCCGTGGGTATGAATATGGGCGATCGCCTCATCGACGCCGTCCACGAGTTTCGCCGCGATGATCGCGGCCTCATATTCGGTATCCCAGTCCTGGTCGGAGGCCGGTTTAACGCGTGGGTCGGCGCGTTGAACGGTCTCGTCGCCGCGCACTTCGCAGCCGGCATCGATCAGCATTTCGATCAGCGGCTTGAGAGAGGCTGACGCTCCCTTGCGATCGACCAGCAGGGTTTCGGCGGCGCCGCACACACCCGGCCGGCGCATCTTGGCGTTCAAGACGATCGATTTCGCCATCTCCAGATTGGCGGCGCGATCGACATACACATGATTGACGCCCTCAAGATGCGCAAACACCGGCACGCGGGCTTCCGCTTCGACCCGCGCCACGAGGCTTTTCCCCCCGCGCGGCACGATCACATCGATGGCGCCATTCAGTCCTGTAAGCAACAGCCCGACGGCAGCGCGATCGCGTGTCGGCACGAGCGTGATTGTGGCCTCAGGCAGGCCCGCTTCGCGTAGGCCTTGCACCAAGCAGTCATGGATGGCGCGGCAGGAGCGAAAACTGTCGGAGCCGCCGCGCAAGATCACGGCGTTGCCGGATTTCAAGCACAGCACGCCGGCATCCGTTGTGACATTGGGGCGGCTTTCGAAGATCACGGCGACGACGCCAAGCGGCACGCGCACGCGCTCGATCGTCATGCCGTTCGGACGTTGCCAGCTTTCGGTGACCGCGCCGATCGGGTCTGGAATCGCGCGCACGGTCGCAACGCCGTCGGCCATGGCATCGATGCGCGCCTGCGTCAGCGTCAAACGGTCGATAAAGGCCGAGCTGGCGCCGTTTGCGCGCGCTTCAATAACGTCCTCGGCATTGGCCGCGAGAATCGCCGCCGCATGGCCGCGGATGACGCGTTCGATCGCCTCCAGCGCCCGGTTTTTCTGTTCGGCCGAGGCAAGCGCCAGCACGCGCGCGGCGGCGCGCGCTTTGGCGGCAAGGCCGGTCATCAACGCCGGCAAATCGGCATTGGCGTCGATCGCTTTGAGGGGTGCGGTCATGCAATTAGCCTGCAATTAAGGCCAAGTTCTAGCATGGAAATCGAGAGCTTGGCGAGGCGCGGAACCGGCATGGCAGCTCACCAAGGGCTTACTCGGCCATTGGCCTAGTTCGTCGAAAATGCCGCGCTTGGACCCACCACGAGGTCGTCGCGATGGATCATCTCGGCGCGCCCGGAAATGCCGAGGATGCTCATCACGTCGCCTGACGAGCGGCCCTTGATCTTCTCGGCATCCTCGGCGTCGTAGGCGACAAGCCCGCGGCCGATCTCATGGGTGTCGGGGCCGCGCACGATGACCGCATCGCCGCGGGCGAATTGCCCGTCGATCCGGATCACGCCGGCCGGCAGCAGGCTCTTGCCGGCGCGCAGCGCGCTCACCGCGCCGGCGTCGATGGTCAAGGTGCCCTTGGGTTCAAGCGAGCCCGCGATCCAGCGCTTGCGCGCGGTGACCGGGTTGGCCGGTGTCAAAAACCAGGTGCAGCGGCCGCCATCGGCGATCGCTTGCAATGGATGCTCAATCTTGCCCGAGGCGATCAGCATATGCGTGCCGGCGGTGGTGGCGATCTTGGCCGCCTCGATCTTGGTGTACATGCCGCCGCGCGACAATTCGGATTCGGCCGCGCCCGCCATCGCCTCGATTTCGGAGGTGACGGATTCCACGACCGAGATCAGCTTTGCGTTGGGATTATTGGCCGGCGGGGCGTCGTAAAGGCCGTCGATATCCGACAATAGGATCAGAAGATCCGCGCTTGCCATGGTGGCGACGCGTGCGGCCAAACGGTCATTGTCGCCATAACGGATTTCGTTGGTGGCGACCGTGTCGTTCTCGTTGATGATAGGGACCGCGCGCCATTCCAGGAGCTTGGCGATGGTGGAGCGCGCATTGAGATAACGGCGGCGCTCCTCGGTGTCCTGCAAGGTCACGAGAATCTGCCCCGACCCGATGCCATGGGCGCCGAGCACTTCCGACCAGATACGCGCCAGCGCGATCTGGCCCACGGCGGCCGCGCCCTGGCTTTCTTCGAGTTTCAAGGGGCCGCGCGGCAGCTTCAGGCGGCTGCGCCCGAGCGCGATCGAGCCGGAGGAGACGACCAGGAGTTCGCGTCCCTCGCCATGGAGTTTGGCGAGATCGCCGGCCAGCGCCGTAAGCCAGGCGGTGCGCACCTCGCCCGCGTCGGAATCGATCAGCAAGGAGGAGCCGACCTTGACGACGATCCGGCGAAAATTTTGTAAGCTTGGGCGGGCCATGGATGTGGGCTTGCGTGACATCTCGCCAAAAGCGATACGCGCCACCTCCACGATTTGGAAGTGGCGCGGGGAAAATATTGCGCGGGTCTCAGCCCATCACGAAGGCGTTGAGCTTGTTGCCCTCGGGGTCGCGGAAATAGGCGCCGTAAAATCTTTCATTGCGCTGGCCGGGAGGGCCTTCACAGGAGCCGCCGAGCGATAGCGCGAGCTTGTAGATACGATCGACATGCGCCTTGTCCTTGGCGGCGAACGCCGCCATCACGCCATTGCCCACCGTCATCGGCTTGCCGTCGAAGGGCAGCGCGACGCCGAAGCCGGCGCCCCCGCCGGGACCGCCCCATGCGATGATGCGATCGTTCTCCAGGAAACGGCCCATGCCGACTTCGCCGCAAAGCTTGTCGTAGAACGCGCCGGCTTTCTTGAGATCATTGGTCCCCACGGTGACATAACCGATCATGATTTTCCTCCTGCGGTTTGGTGGATCTGAGAGCTTGTATGGACTTGTTTTCGAAAGCTACGGCGTCGCCGCCCATGGCTCGGCCTGCGCGCTGCCTTTGGCTTTGCCCGAAACCGGCGCTTCGCCGATGACCGCGGTCAGCGCCCGCAGCGCGTCCTTGATGCCGTCGCCGGTGGCGGCCGAAATAAGAAGCGGCGCTTTTTTGGCGGCGCGTTTCAACCGGTCTTTCTGCTTTTTCAATTCGTCCGGTGTCACCGCGTCGATCTTATTCAAGGCGACGATCTCGGTCTTCTCAGTGAGATCGCCCTCATAGGCTTCCAGCTCGGCGCGGATCGTCTTATAGGCCTTCCCTGCGTGCTCGCTGGTCGCATCCACCAGATGCAACAAAACGCGACAGCGCTCGATATGGCCGAGAAAGCGATCGCCTAGTCCTGCGCCCTCATGGGCGCCCTCGATCAGTCCGGGAATGTCGGCAAGCACGAATTCGCGGCCATCGGCGTTCACGACGCCAAGCTGTGGGTGCAGCGTGGTGAAGGGATAGTCGGCGATTTTCGGCCGCGCCGCGCTGACCTTGGAAAGGAATGTCGATTTTCCGGCGTTGGGAAGACCGACGAGGCCGGCATCGGCGATCAGTTTCAGCCGCAGCCATATCCAACGTTCCTCGCCCACTTCGCCGGGATTGGCGTTGCGCGGGGCGCGGTTGGTGGAGGATTTGAAATGCGCGTTGCCGAAGCCGCCATTGCCGCCTTCCGCGAGCACGAACTTCTCGCCGAGCGAGGTGAAATCGTGGATCAGCGTCGTCTTGTCTTCGTCGAAGATTTGCGTGCCGACCGGCACCTTGAGCACGATCGGCTTGCCATTGGCGCCATGGCGATCCTTACCCATGCCGTTGGTGCCTTTTTGTGCCTTGAAGTGCTGTTGGTAGCGATAGTCGATCAGGGTGTTCAACCCGTCCACGGCCTCAATGACGACGTCGCCGCCGCGGCCGCCATTGCCGCCGGAGGGGCCGCCGAACTCGACATATTTCTCGCGGCGGAACGCCACGCAGCCGTTACCGCCGTCGCCGGAGCGGATATAGACCTTGGCTTCGTCGAGGAATTTCATGGATCTACAGGTAGGGCAGGGGCGGTGTTGCGGCAACCCTGCAAATCCGGCATTTGACAAAAAGCCTTAATTTTCGGGCCTTTTCATCGCAAAATGGATCGCTTGATGAATATTTTTGCCAAACTAGTGGTTGCGGCCGACGAGCGCTCCGCGCGGCTCGCCGGCATCGCATTGATGCTGATTGCCGTCTGCATGTTTTCCTTTGGCGACGCGCTCGGCAAATATATCGTCGCGACCTATTCGGTCGGTCAGTTGATGTTGCTGCGCGCCTGCGCGGCGCTGTTATTGATGGCCCCATTGATCTGGCGGCGGCGCGGCGAATTCCAGAAACTCGAACGGCCCCGGTTGCAGCTATTGCGGGTCGTCTTGTCGAGCTTTGAGATCGCGGCATTTTTTCTCGCCACCGTCTATCTGCCGCTGGCCGATGTCGTCACTTACTATCTGGCGACGCCGATCTTCGTGACGGCGTTATCGGCGCTGGTTTTGCGCGAAAAGGTCGGGTGGCGACGCTGGAGCGCGGTCGGAATCGGATTTTGCGGGGTGCTGATCGCGCTCCAGCCCTCGGCGCAGACGGTCACATGGCCGGCGATGATCGCGCTCAGTGGCAGCCTTGCTTTCTCGGTGTTATTGATGATCACACGATCATTGCGCGCAACGCCCGATATCGTGCTGGCTTCCGCGCAGTTTTTGGCGACGCTGGTGTTCGGCCTTGTCACCGCGCCGTTCGGCTGGATCACGCCGGCATGGGATAGTCTCGGCTTCTTTTTGGCCTCCGGCGCGATTTCGGTCGGCGCGCTGCTCTGCGTCAACCGTTCGTTGAAGCTGGCGCCGGCGAGCACGGTTGCACCCTATCAATATACGATGATTCTCTGGGCCGTGATGTTCGGCTATGTCGTGTTCGGCGATGTGCCCCCGCCATCGACGGCGTTGGGCGCGGCCATCATCGTCGGCGCCGGCCTTTATATTTTCCTGCGCGAGCGGGATCTCGGGCGAAGCGAGCCGGTGTTTAACCCGCCGGCGTGAAATATCGCGGTCACCGTTCGCGCTTGATCGAACGACCCCACCGCTTGAGCGAAGCCCAAACGCTTCGCGTCAGGCGGAAGCAATCGACCGGGCTCGATGATCCCAGCGCCTCGAAACGATGCAATTCGACGCCGCTCCATTGGAAGCCGCATTTTTCCAGAACGTTGCGCGAGGTCGGGTTGGCGACGCGCGCGCCCGCGCGCAAATATCCAACGTCGAATTCCTCGAAGGCGAAATCGATCGCCGCGCGCACGGCTTCGGTGGCAAACCCGCATCCCCAATGCTTGACGCCGAGCCAATAGCCGAGCTCGGGGGCGGCCGGCTCATGCCAATCGAGGCCGACGATTCCGATCGGTTTACGATCGTTCTCGATCAGGAACACGGTTTCACGTTCGTCGCCGGCAAGGCGGCGCACGAATTCGACGGCATGATCCTGCAAATACGGGTGCGGCAGGCGGCGGGTGTTCTCAGCGATGCGGCGGTCATCGGCCAGTTGCGCGATGGCTTTGACGTCCGCGAGGGTAGGCTTGCGCAGCAACAGCCGTTCGGTCTCAAGGACGCAGCTTCTCGCCTCGCGCAATGCCGGGGGCGGAATATTTTGCAGCATCGTTCGGCTCCTTGAGTTTCGACCCTCGGATTGGTGCGGCTGTTCGATCCGAAAGGGACGCAAACGCAACGAAAAAGGGGAGGCCGGTTTCCCGCCTCCCCTTTGGAGCCTTTCATCGCTCCGCCGGTTCAACAGGACCCGGCGGACGCATTATCCATCCACCGTCTATTCGGCCGCGGCTTCCGTCATCGGGACAACCGACACGAAAGTGCGGCCATTGGCTTTCGCACGAAACTCGACATGTCCTTCCACCTTGGCGAACAGAGTGTGGTCAGTGCCCATGCCGACATTGAGGCCGGGATGCCAAGTGGTGCCGCGCTGACGCGCGATAATGTTGCCGGGAATCACATGCTCGCCGCCATAGGCCTTGATGCCCAGGCGCTTGCCCGCTGAATCACGGCCGTTACGTGATGAACCGCCTGCTTTTTTGTGAGCCATGGCCCGTCTCCAACTTCTATCTGATCGCTAAATCGATTCCTTGACGGAATCATATCAATTTATGTCACGCTCATCTAAAGCGCGTTACTTCTTGGCGCTTTTACCTTTGGCGGCGGCCTTTTTGGCCGGCGCCTTTGCCGCGGTCTTCTTGGCGGCAGCCTTCTTTGGCGCGGACTTTTTCTCGGCGGCCTTTGGGGCCTCGCCCGCATCATCGGCCGGCGCGGCGGCGACCTTCTCACGCTTCGGGCGCGGTCCGATCGTCGGCTTGTTGTCGTTGGTCAGGATCTCGGTGAT
>Ga0070735_10003065_pt1 | contig 14773 bp, 5 predicted proteins | sample Coa_R1_FD_66443 | JGI IMG/M metagenome (GOLD analysis project Ga0070735, IMG submission 66443) | Surface soil microbial communities from Centralia Pennsylvania, which are recovering from an underground coalmine fire - Coalmine... | ecosystem: Environmental > Terrestrial > Soil > Unclassified ... | reverse complement strand
CTCTGAATTTCCTGCAGAAGCTCTCCATCTGTAGTGCCGACCTTTTCCATCGGCTCATTGAAAAATAACGACTTAGCCTAAACTGCCGCTCCTTATTGCGAAAGACAGGTTAAATCGCATAATGATCGATGCTCGGAGACGAGGTTTGACCGTCAAAGCATTCATTGCTGAGGGGGCGCCCTTACCCGCAAAATCATCCGGGTTCCGCTGTCCAACTTCACATTTTGCGTGGTGGACCTGATCACCGAACCCTGGGCGCCGGATGCTGCCGAATTCTGGGTCAATCCTTTGAGCCCAAACACGCCAGGGATGGCGCTGTTCAAAGTGCCATTTGCCGCATCTCCATTCGCAATTCCGCCAGCTGATCCATCCAGCCCACCGTATGCAATTGCGGCATCGTTGGTAACGAACGAAACCGGCACCGCTGGCGCTGCGATCAAGGCCTGCACGACCGCGTTCAGCGTTACTTCAGAACCATCTTTCAGTACAGCATGATCGAAGACAATTCCTAGCTTGGACTCGGTGCTGTCTGTCGTCTGGACCTGCGCCTCCGTCACATGACATATCAATTTTGAACCTTTACCGATAACTATGCGTCCGTTGGACTGAACATCCTGAGTCGCTTTGGCGGTCACTACGTCACTTACTGTGGCTTTTTTGGTATCCAGCGACTTGCTAAGTTCAGCCTGGAGCGTTGTAGCGTTGGCCAGTACTGGGCCACTACCACTGGCTACAGCCGTACTTGGTTCACTCCCGCACCCGAAAAGATGTTCATTTGCGCCAAATGACGCAAAGGTCACCAGCGCGTTTTTGCCGGCCAGCGTCCTATGTACGGCGCCTCGTTGGGACTAAGCACAGCCGGTGTCCCAGTTTGGAAAACGAAGTAATAGGTCACTTTGCCCGTGTATCCTGTCGGATGGCCATCGTTGGCGGCGGTCTTGAAGCGCCACTGGGACAAAGCATCCGAGAGAGAGGTTCCAATCGAGAGAGACGGGGCCTCCAGCACCTCGACCCTGGACACAACCCCCTTCTCCGTGACGGTCACCAGGGCCACGGCTACTCCTGTCAGGCGGTTCGTGATTGCATCCTTGGGATAGAGAGGCACCACGATGGTTTCCGTGATGGTGCGCAGATTACGTCCGGAGAACCTAGGCAGCGACGTCGTTTGAGAACGAACCGGAACGGAAAAGATGATCGTCATTGCGAACAACATTCTTACTGAGAATCTCCACATAGAAAATTCCTCCTTCAAGGGAATGGTTGCTTTATTCGTCGCGTAACGCGACATTGGGAGAGAGCCTGGTGACACGGCGGGCCGGGGCGCAACTGGCCGTAAGCGCCACCACTGTGAGTAGGGCTCCTGTGGAAACATAAGTCAGCAGGTCAGCCGGCTTGACCTCATACAACATGCTGGCAAACGAGCGAGTCATGGCGAGGGCCACAACGCTGCCGACGATGATTCCTACGCCAATCAGCACTATGCAATCCCGCAGTACCAGTTGGACAAGATTTACCCGGGTTGCGCCCAGCGCCACGCGAATGCCGAATTCCCTGGTCCTCTGGCTTACTGAATAACTGGTAACCGCATACAATCCGGTCATGGCAAGCGCGACCGCGAGCAGTGCAAACAGGCCGAGAACGGTTGCGCGGAGTTGGGGTTGATAGGCTGAATTGCTTATGACCTGATCGAGACTGGTAACCGATTCTGCATCCAGAGATCCATCAATGGCGTGCGCAGCATGGAGAATCTCATTGGTAGATACCAATCCATTCTCATCCGTCCGGATCAGCATTGCCTGGGTACCCAGGCTTCTCTGTGCAAAATGAAAATAAATCTCGGGGTGCCCTGTGCCCTGGAGAAGAACGTCCTTCACATCTCTCACAACACCAATCACGCGACAGATTGCCGGTTGCGTCCCGAACCCGCCATTCAAATCAATCTGCCGGTCCAGGGGGTTCTCATCCGCCCAGAAGATGCGGGCCAGGGCGGAACTAACCACTACCACGCAGGGAGAATCATGCCCGTCGTGATCGCTGAATGTACGTCCAGAGATGACGGGGACTTGCAGGGTCCTGAAGTAGTCTGCACTGACTGCCTGCGCTTCGATCGCGGGGCTGGTCACCCAGGAGCCGTCCGTTGTTTGCGCAGAAAAGAGCGTAGCGATGCTGATCCCCAGAAAGGGCCGCATGCTGCTGATGGCCGCGCTATGCACCGATGGCAATCGCCGAATGTTCGACAGCACCTGATTGAGGGTCACTGTTCCTTGCTGGCCCGAACGATTGAGGGTCCCGAACTGGATTGCGATCAGCTTCCTGGGGTTGAAGCCCGGGTCCACGTTCATGATTCTTGACAAGCTTCTAAATAAGAGGCCAAACCCAATCAACAACACCAGAGCCAGCGCAATTTGCGATGCGGTGAGCACGCTCTGGAGACGATGCCCGCGCAGCAGCCTGAACCCTGCACGCGATCCGCCCGCCAGCTTGGCCTCAAAGCCAAGCGTACTTACCGGCGTTGGTCGTTGAAGGAGAAGGAAAAGCTGGAGGACTTGCTGGACGCGCACAAAGTTCGAGAAACGGCCATTTTGTTGCGCCGGTCGCCGGATCAACTCTATTCGATAATGCACCGCTTGGGTATCAGCGGTAAAACCGGTTCAAGCCTGTCCGTGTATAAAGTGGCCGAATATCTCCATAAGCGGCCGGCAACCGTCAGGAAATGGATTGATTCCGGAGTCTCTGGAAGCCCCGAACGAAGGCACGGAAGAAGTGCCCCGTTACATGATCACCTTTGACGCTTTGAAGCGATTTCACAGGAAACATGGCGGGCTCATTGATGCGAGTCGAGTGGATCGAAGGCGGTTTCAATTTCTGCTGGAAAGCGTATTCCCGAGCCTCTCAAAGGAACACCTATCAACGCGCAAGAGCAAGAAGGAGCAGATGGCTTACGAAGAGCAACAAGAGGAGGAAACAAGAAACGTCCAAATCGTTCGTTTCGGGTCGTGGGTTCAATCCCGAGCCGGTTTCACATCCATGCACACCAAAACGACACGGCAGAGAAGAGCGACCTCTGAAGTCCCGCGGGCCTCAACAAACTCGGCGATGCCGCAAGAAGTGGGAACAAAACCGGAAACAAAATGGGAACATAACACCGCACACACCTCGATCTATATCACAGGCGACTACATTAGAAATTTATCATTTAAATTGCCGGCAATAATTCATTGAAATCTAAATCTTTGATTGACTTTCTGCAATAAATAGTTATTCTTTGGTGGGGTCCGCAGTAACTCTCTGATTCGGGTACCCGTTCCGAAACAATTTCCAGAAGAGCAGCAGCCTATGTACGCTTTAGCTCTCCAACTGTTTGAAAAGTGCTGTGTCCACCGCGGATGTGACGCTCGTCGGTGCGGAATATGGCCGCAGGCGTCAGAACATTGCGAGCCGGATAGTGTTTCTCGCCGGGCGCGACACAATAACTAAAGGGTGCAAGTTCGGGGAAGCAAACACTCTCTTTGCAAAGCCATACAATGCGTGTTGCGAGACACGGCTTTGCGCATTTAAGCAACTTTTTCGGCGGGTGAGCAAATGCCTGCCGTGTCAATCAACAGTGCTTAACCACGGATTGCCAGGAGAACTCAATGGATCGACTTCGCTATTTTGCCTTTTGTCTCATGCTGATCACGGGAATACTGGGCACGGTCTCAGTTCACTCCCAGGTTAGTTCCACACAACGTGCTCCAATCATTACGAGCGGCGCTGACAAGCCATCCATATTCTTTTATTCAGATCGTCCCGGATCGGGAAACGATGTCGTGTATCACATGACGCTGCCCAAAGATCCTATTGTTGCTCCACGGCAGGATGGCGGAGGGGGCACATTCAATTTTCAATTGCACGCGGCTCTCGAATTCGGCATGGTGCTGTGCGATACGCAATCCTCTCCCAATTTCACGGATGTCTGCGAGCCGGACACGGACGCCAATATTTTCGAGAATCCCGACCCCAACGCGCCGGACTTCGTTGGACATCATGCGGGTTCTGCCGTATTCGAACTCCAGTTTTATCCGCCAGCAGGCTTGAATACCTGTTCCGATCCGAATCTCTGGTGCTCAGCCGTCACCATTACAGGTTTCAGCTTCAAGAACCGAACCGAGACGCGAACCAATGCCGATTGCTTAAGGAAAGTGGGGCAACAGCCTGTCAACTTCGCGTACTTGACCACGGATGGCGTCGCGCAATCCGCGGCTGATCCATTGAATCCCGACACAGCGGGCAAAACTGCGGTAATACCGGGGCGAACATTCCAGATGGGTTCCGGCGACCGTCTTCGCATCAGCATTCGTGACACCCCACAAGGAGTACGGGTTGTCATCCACGATCTCACTGCGCACTCCAGCGGATCTATGACGGCTAGCATTGCGAACGGCTTTGCGCAGGTTAACTTCGATCCCGATCCCGATCCAGCACACCCGCAAAAGACATGTTCGTCGACTCCCTATGAATATCATCCGATGTACGCGACCTCGAGCGAACGCACACGCTCGACTTGGTTGTCCCACGCCGGCAACATCGGGTTTACCGCCGTGATCGGGAATTTTGAATATTGCAATGCGGTTACCCGCGAAGGTGGAAATTGCGTTCAGGCGGGGCCGAACGATCCTTTGGGACCGGACAGCGATGGCATCCATGGCAATTGCTTCAGTGGCGGCTTTCTGGCTTCTTTTGGACTGCAATCGATTGGCGCTTGTTTTGGAGCGGATCTAGACTTCGATAGTATTTCCTATCAAGCTAAATGGCCGGGTACTGGTGATGCGTTCATTGACTTTCTCTTCAAGCCTCGTCCAGTGCGTTTCACCAGCCCTGAATTCCGCGCCCGTGGAGACGAGGATGGGAATCTTCATGATTTTGACAGAGCGGCGTTTGAATCGGAAGCCCCTGTCGTTGAGTCGGCCGGCAGTCCGCCAACCTGCAATGTCTTCACGGGCGCGGGTTGCGTCGATCCCAGTGCGCCATTTTATCCTATTTTCTCTACCGCCGGTTCCGAGGATAGATGCGAGTGGCAGCTTGGAGGGCCACACATTCCGGGTACCATCGACAACTTCGGCGGAACCTCCGCCAGCGAATATGGGAACCTTGTTTCTGTCCTCTTGATTGGAGAAGCTGACGACGGTTTTCCGGATGGCACTCCGACGCCCGCCTTCCTCGATTTCCGCAGGATAGTACGAAACCCATGCAAGAACGAAGGCCGCGGCGGCCATCGAGATCGAGATTGATACGCTGATCTTGATTGAGGTTTTACGCGACTTCATCGAATATCTGTCGCAAAGTGTCATGATCAAATGCCACGAGATAGTCGCGGGCGCCATTCTGAATGGACGGAGTCAGTGCAAACCTCACAGGCAACAATTACCGAACTGCCTGGGGTAAAACCGCTTCGTACCCCGGGCGGAAGTCCTCATCTACTACAAGACACTTTGAGCCTTTATCAGCTCAAACCACTTTGGAATCAATGAAGCCTGAGGCCGCCGGGTTGCGGAGTTGACAGTCACCATGATCCACCCTGAGAAAAGATCCTTCACTTCACCACACATCGACCGGGCCAGCACCGCCATCGGCCGAGGTGGCATTACGGACGATTCGTCACGCCGGACTATCGTGCAGATTTTTGAAAGCCAAGTCATGCAAATGCCAACCGCTGTGGCCGTCGAGCATTTGGAATGGGCACTCACATATGAGGATCTGAATCGACGTTCGAATCAGCTGGCACGGTTTTTGAGAAAGACAGGAATAAGACCGGAGGCGAGGGTAGGGATTTGCTTTGAGCGTTCGCTAGGGATGGTGGTGAGCGTGCTCGGAGTGTTAAAAGCGGGCGCGGCATATCTGCCGTTAGATCCGGCTTACCCGGAGGAGCGTCTCGCATACATGGTGCAGGACGCCGCGCCAGAGCTTCTGTTGGTTGACGGCAAGCAGACCTTTTCCACACAAGCCGACAATCTGCGCGTCGTGAACATGAACGAAGCACAGGCGCACATTCAGAAAGAGGGCACGGATAACCTGGTGGAAGGTCCAGACCCGCGGAATGCCGCCTACATTATCTATACCTCCGGATCAACCGGCCGCCCAAAGGGAGTGGTGATCGAACACGCCGGCATTTGCAATCTTGTCAATGCCGGCCACGAAACATTCTCGCTCGAACGCAGCGATCGCACCCTGCAATTTGCCTCGCTTTGTTTTGATGCCTCGGTTTTTGAGATTCTCCTGACTTTGAGTGCAGGGGCAACGCTGGTACTGGCTGGAAAAGAGCATTTGTTACCGGGGCCGGACATGATTGCTCTTTTGGAGGAGCGCAGGATCACATGGATTACTCTGCCACCGTCTTTCCTCCACTATCTTCCGCAATCTGAGCTGAAGGACCTGCGCCGGCTCATCGTCGCGGGAGATGTGTGCCGCGAAGTGCTGGTGCAACGGTGGGCAGCAGGCCGCCGTTTCCTAAACGCATACGGACCCACCGAGATCACTGTGTGTGCCAGTGTGGCTGAATGCCTGCCAGGAGAAGGGCGACCGAGCATTGGTCACCCGATCAACAACACTCACATTTACATCGTAGATGATGCCGGAGATTGCCTGCCTGCTGGCGCAGTAGGAGAACTGTGCATTGGGGGCGCGGGGCTGGCGCGAGGTTACTGGAAACGGCCTGACCTGACCGCGGAACGATTTGTGCCGGACCCGTTTGGCGGAGTTACCGGGGGGCGGCTGTATCGCACAGGAGATATCGGTCGATACCGGGATGACGGGCAGATCGAATATATCGGCCGGAAAGATCACCAGGTCAAAGTGCGGGGCTTTCGGCTTGAACTCGGCGAGATTGAGGCAGTGCTGACACAGCACGAGGCAATCCGAGAGTGCGCCGTCGTGGCGCGCGAGGGCTCCGATGGCGACAAACGCCTGATTGCATATTGCGTCCTAACCGCGGAGGAAGGTCCTGACCGGATAGTCGAGCTTCGGCAGTACGTAGCGGAGCAATCGCCGGAATTCATGGTGCCCAGCGGGTGGGTTCTCTTGCGCCAACTGCCGTTGACGAGCAACGGAAAAATTGACCGTCAGGCGCTATCTGAGTATGAACATGAGAAGGAGATTGACCTTCCACAAACCGCGATGGAGGAGATTCTGGTCCGTGCCTGTGCGGGCCTGCTCGGCGAATCCGCAATTCGACCCGGTGCAACGTTTATGGAACTGGGTGGAAGTTCGCTGAATGCAACACAGGTCAACGCCGCGATCCAGGAACTGCTCGGCGTCAAATTGCCTTTGCAACGTCTACTAGGTGGGGCTACGATTCGGGAACTGGCCCGCGAGTTGGAAGAGTTACAGTCAATTGCTTCCGTCCGTTCCGTGGGCATCAAGAGAGAACCAAGACAGAAAGGGCCTATCCCCGCTTCCTTCGCGCAGGAGCGGGTATGGTTTGTCAACCAAGTGGGCCCGTCGGGGCCGGCATATCACGCGATGGCACGGCTTGCATTCAAGGGAAACCTGGATTGCCGATCCCTGGCCCGAGCCCTCAATGTGATTGTAGAACGGCATGAGATCTACCGCACAACCTTCAGTGAAATCGAAGGCCGGCTGTTCCAGGTGGTTCACGATCCCTGGAGAGTCGATCTTGTCGCAACCAAAGTGGAATCAGAGGCCGAGGCAGAAGAAATCTTCCGTAGAGAATCGCGTGAGCCATTTGACCTTGCTTCCTTGCCACTGGTGCGGTGGAGACCGGTGCGAGTCAACGATCACCACCATGTCCTTTTTGTGACTGAACACCACCTGGTCCATGACGGATGGTCTTTCAACGTGTTTCTCAAGGAGCTGACGGAACTCTATTCAGCCGAGGTTCAAGGATGCACGCCGAAGATCAGCCCGACTCCTTTGCAGTTTGCCGATTTCTCGCTCTGGCAAAGAGCATGGATATACAGCACGGAAGCCCAGGAGCAGTTGGACTATTGGACGAAGGCGCTGACCGGCGTTCCGTCCCTTCTAGCTCTGTCGTATGACCATCCGCGCCCAAAGGCCCAGGCATACAGAGGAAATACTTTAAGGATAGAGATAACGAATGCCTTGCAGAATGCTCTGGCAGCCGCGGCACTCCAATATAGGTCAACGTTATTCATGCTATTTTCCGCAGCCTTCCAAGTACTACTCTTCCGGTACAGCGGTCAGAAGGATTTCTGTACAGGCACGGGGGTCGCCAGCCGGAACAGAGCGGAAACGAAAGACCTGATTGGAATGCTGGTCAACAACCTGGCGCTGCGAGCGCAGATGGATCTCAGTTTTACAACGGCCGAGATAGTCGAGCGCGTCAAAAAGACCACGATTGAAGCGTACGCTCATCAGGACCTTCCCTTCGATCTAGTCGTCCAGGCCCTGCATCCGGTTCGGGACCTTAGCTACAATCCCGTGTTTCAGGCGCTGTTGAGCTTCCATGACTCGCCTCTGCACTGCACCTTGCCTGCGAATCTGACGCTCGAAGTCGAGCCGGCCCTCAGTAATGGTGCGGCCAAGTTTGATTTGAATGTGGTTGTGATTCCTTCCCAAGGCAGCGTCGTGGCTTCCAGCATGATCCTTTGGGAGTACAACACTGATCTGTTTGAAGAGGCTACAGCGCGACAGATGATCCGCCATTTCCTGCGGATTCTGGAGACACTCACTCGGATTCCATCGCAGAGGGTAGGGGACATTGAATTGCTCAGCGCAGAAGAGCATCGACAGATCGAAGACCAATGGAACCGGACGGAACGGAAGCATCTGTTGGACAGGTCCGTCCACGAATTGGTGGGCGAGCAGGCGGCAAAAATGCCCAATGCAATCGCGGCCGCGTGTGACGGACGACATCTGACTTATGCTGACCTGAATCGGCGCGCCAACCAACTGGCGCGTTATCTGCGAAGAGCGGGCGTGGTTCCGGAAGTTCCAGTTGCAGTTTGCATGGAGCGTGGGCCGGAATTATTGGTGGGATTACTCGCAGTGCTCAAAGCGGGCGGAGCCTACCTGCCGATCGACCCGGATTGGCCTCCAGAGCGAATCTCCTACATGCTTGCTGAGTCCCAGGCGCCAGTGTTCGTGACGCAGTCATCAGCATTGGCCCGCGTTCCGAAGGATTTCCCCGGAACCATTTGCATTGACGAGAAGTGGGAGGAGCTTGCCGGAGAGAAGGGTGACAACCTGCAGAGCCGGGTACGGCCTGAAAACCTTGCCTACATAATCTATACGTCGGGATCTACGGGTAGGCCCAAGGGCGTCGGTGTGTCTCATGGTAGTCTCCTCAATCTGGTGAACTGGCATATCGGCACATACGGCATCAGCCATGAAGACTGCATGACCCAGTTTGCAGCGCTCGGCTTTGACGCCGCTGTATGGGAGATCTGGCCCGTCCTCGTGGCGGGCGCTCAGCTGCAGTTTATCGATAAAGAGATCCGGCTAGCTCCGTCTCGACTTCCTGACTGGCTGCTGGAAAAGAAAGTCACGATAACATTTTTGCCGACGCCAGTAGCCGAGAGTGTATTGAATCTGGACTGGCCGCCCGAAACCACGCTACGAGTGCTCCTCACCGGCGGCGATCGGCTCCGCCAATTCCCGAGAACCGGTCTTCGTTTTGTCCTGGTGAACCATTACGGCCCCACCGAAAGCGCGGTGGTAGCGACGGCGTGCGAGGTGGAGTCCGGCGGGACGGCAGGACTGATGCCGTTAATAGGAAAGCCCATTGCCAATACGCGGGTGTATGTGCTGGATGAAGAAATGACATCGGTTCCAGTGGGAGTCGCTGGTGAACTGTATATCGGGGGCATCAGTCTGGCCCGGGGCTACGTCGGGTGCAGGGAGACCACCGCAGAACGGTTCGTACCCAACCCATTCAGTCAGATAGACGGTGAGCGCTTGTACCGAACTGGAGATCGAGTCCGGTATCGCACGGATGGCAACCTGGAGTTTTTGGGCAGACTCGACAGCCAGGTGAAGATTCGTGGTTTCCGGATTGAGCTTGGTGAGATCGAGGCAGCACTTAAGAGTTGCCCAGGGGTACAGGATGCCCTGGTCACTGCCCGCGATGACAAACCGGGGGACAAGCAACTTCTCGGGTACGTAGTAGCGACTGCGGGAACGACGCTGGATGGCGCTGACTTGCATCAGCAATTGCGTAGCCGTTTGCCGCATTATCTGGTTCCTTTGGCCATCGTTGTGCTGGCTTCCTGGCCGTTGACCGCGAACGGCAAGGTGGATCGCGAAGCTCTACCCATGCCGGAACTTCGCACTAAAAGCTATCGTGCGCCACGCACCCCACAGGAAGAGATGTTGTGCGAGAGTTTCGCCGCGATACTGGGGACCGAAAGTATCGGCATTGATGACAACTTCTTCGACCTCGGCGGCCACTCACTCATGGCAACCCGCCTGGCCAGCCGGATACGGTCCACGCTGGGGGCCGAATTGTCTGTGTCCACGCTCTTCGAATCGCCTACCGTGGCCGAGTTGAGCCCCCACCTGCAGCAGGAAAGGAAGCCCCGCCCCCGATTGGTTCGCAGGACTCGGCCGGAGCACCTTCCTTTGTCCTATTCCCAGCGCCGACTGTGGTTCATCGATCAACTGGAAGGAACGAGCGCAGAGTACAACATGCCCGAAGCCCTCAGGCTCAAGGGTCGCTTGGATCAAGATATCTTGAAGCGAGTGATTGGGGCCATCGTGGAGCGCCACGAAAGTTTGCGCGCTCGCTTTGTGCAGGTAGATGGTGAGCCGGTGCAGATCATTCAGCCGGCACTGCGAATTGATCTGCCCCTTGAGGACTTGCTTGGGCTGGATGAACAAACTCGCAATGAACGAGTGACTGCGGCATTGCGGAGAGAGTGGGAACTGCCATTTGATCTGGGGCACGGACCGTTGGTGCGGATGAGACTCCTCAGACTGGATAAGGAAGAGCATATTCTGCTGCGGACCTTTCACCACATCATTTTTGACGGCTGGTCAAGAGGGATATTGAATCGAGAATTCATGGTGCTGTACGAGGCATTTCTTGATGGGCAGCCTAATACTCTGGAGCCCTTGCCTATACAGAATGCGGACTTTGCGTTGTGGCAGCGGGAATGGTTGAATGAAGATGCTATGGCCGGCCACCTGGCCTACTGGAAGGAGCAACTGGCAGACATTCCAGAACAAATGTTGCTGCCCAAAGACCGGGCACGGCAAGACCTGCAAACCTTCAACGCTAGTCTACGCAACTTGATTCTGCCCGCTGAAAGTGTGCTGCGACTCAAACGTCTCAGTCAAAGCAGTCAAGCCACACTCTACATGACGTTGTTGTCTGTGTTTGCAGTGCTGCTGCAGCGGTACAGCGGCCAGGACGACATTGTGCTGGGTTCACCGATCGCCAACCGGCAGGAACCACAATTGGAGCAATTGATCGGCTTTTTCGTCAACTCGCTGGTGATGCGGGTCCGCATCAATGCAGCCGGCAGCTTTCGCGACTTGTTGGCGTCTGTGCGGGCCACGGCCCTGAACGCTTATCACCACCAGGATCTGCCGTTTGAACGCCTCGTGGAGGAATTGTCACCCGATCGCAGCTTGAACAGGACCCCGATCTTTCAATTGATGTTCGCACTGCAAAACGCTCCTATGGGAATGCAGCAGCTTAAGGGGCTCGAGGTTAGCCGGGTGATGGGAACCGAAGTGCGGACACGCTTCGATATGGAGCTGCACGCATTCGAGCGTTCCGGAACAATCGAGCTCTCATGGGTGTATAACCACGACCTTTTTGAGTCATGGCGAGTCGAGCAGATGGGCCGGCACTATCTGCGCCTGCTGGAACAGGCGTGCGCCTCGCCCGAACAACAAGTCGGACATCTTGAGATGCTCGATTTCGCCGAACGTCAGCACGTCTTGCGGGATTGGAACCGTACCGAACGAGCGTATCCGAAAACGGCTGTACTAACTGAATTGTTCGAACATCAGGTGGCGAGCAACCCCGGCGCGGTCGCTGTCTTACATCAGGGCCGGCAGTTGACATACGCAGAGTTGAACCAGCGAGCCGATCAATTGGCTTCCTACCTGAAAGGGTGCGGTGTAGGTCGAGAATCTCTAGTTGGCATCTGCGTCGATCGTTCACCGGAAATGGTCGTGGGCGTGCTAGCGATTTTGAAGGCCGGCGGAGCCTATTTGCCTCTGGATCCAAGCTATCCGCAGGAACGGCTGGCGTTCATGATCCAAGACGCGGCAACAGAGGTTCTGCTTACGCAAAGCACTATCCGAAAGCGGTGGGATGTAGCGAGGATCGTACACATTGATCGCGATTGGCAACAGATTGCCGCCGGGCCTCACGCCCGACCGTCCGAGCCCCTGGATTCCTTGAGCCTCGCTTATGTGATGTATACGTCGGGATCCACAGGCGTTCCTAAAGGAATCATGGTGCCTCACCGCGCGATCACGCGTCTGGTGGTGAATACTGATTACATCAGGATCACAGAAGCCGAAAGGGTGGGGCAAATCGCTAACGCATCGTTTGATGCTGCGACCTTCGAGATCTGGGGGGCCCTGCTCAACGGCGCATCCCTGGTAATCATCGACAAGGATACGGCCATTAGTCCTCCTGACCTAGCAAAGAAACTGAGCGAGGAAAAAGTCTCGGTCATGTTCTTGACGACCGCCCTCTTTAATCAGACGGTGCGCGAAGCTCCGGAGATATTGCCCAATATGCATTCGGTGCTATTTGGTGGGGAAGCTGTGGATCCACAGTGGCCACGGCGTGCCCTGGAGGAAGGCGGGCCCAAAAACCTGATCCACGTATACGGACCGACGGAGGCAACAACTTTTTCGACCTGGTTCCGCATTCTCGATGTAGCCGACGACGCAACCACGGTCCCGATTGGCCGAGGAATCGCCAACACGACAGTTTATGTGCTGGACGGGCAACTGCAAATGGTCCCGATCGGCGTTACGGGAGAGCTTTACGTGGGAGGAGACGGTCTGGCATTGGGCTACCTCAACCGGCCGGAGTTGACGGCAGCCAAGTTTGTGCCGAATCCCTTCGGGGAAACCGGTGGACGTCTGTATAGAACTGGTGATCTGGTGAGATGGTGCCCGGATGGCAATATCCAGTTCATAGGCAGGAATGACGATCAGGTAAAGATCCGAGGTTTCCGCATTGAGTTGGGCGAAATTGAAGCGGCACTCAAAGCGCATGGAGAAGTCCAGGATGCGCTTCTGATGGTGCACGGCGAAGGCGACCGGAAGCAGTTGCTGGCCTGGGTGATTGCGCGCCAGAGCCATGCGGAGCAAACTGAGGCACAGACTTCACATATCACCCACTGGCAACAACTCTACGAATCAACTTATGGGCAAGCGCGTGCGGACGGCGCTGATTTCAACCTCGCGGGCTGGAACAGCAGTTATTCAGGCGGGCCAATTCCTCCGGAAGAGATGTTGATCTGGATGGAGGAGACGCTGGCGCTGTTGAAGGCATTGCGCCCTCGGCGTGTGTTGGAGATCGGCTGTGGAACGGGCTTGCTGCTGATCCGGCTCGCGAGTGGGTGCGAGAGTTACACGGGGTTGGATTTCTCCGGCCAAGTACTCGGACAATTGGGAAAATATCTCGCCACGCGACCGGACCTACGTCATGTGACATTGCGACACGGCCTTGCTCATGAGCTTTCATTTGCCGAAGATGAAAGCTTCGATTTAGTCATCCTGAACTCCATCGTGCAGTATTTCCCCGATGTTGCGTACTTGCTGAAGGTGTTGGAAGCAGCCGTCCGAGTCACCGCGGAAGGAGGAGATATCTTTGTCGGCGACGTGCGAAGCTTGCCTTTGTTGGAGGCATTCCACAACTCAGTGCAATTGCATACGTCATTCCCCGACGTTCTACCAGGGGAGCTACGGCGCAACGCTGATCAGGCCCGACACAACGAAAAGGAGCTGGTTGTAGACCCCACGCTGTTTGACGAGTTCGCGCTACGCTCCAAGAGGTTAGGCCGGGTGCAGAAATTCCTGAAAGCAGGGGCCTATGACAACGAACTAAGTCGCTTCCGGTACGACGTAATGTTGCGCAAAGGAGAAAAGGCGCGTGTGGTCGAACCCGAACAGTGGCTGACATGGGACGAAGATGGTATTTGGCGGCAACGGCTCGAGATAACGCTGACCGAGCAGCCGCGAGCAGGGGTAGGGGTTTCAGGCGTTCCTGATCGGCGGGTCAGTGGCGCGCTTGCGGCAGTCCGGCTCCTTTCCAATCCGAACCAGACCTTACAGTGCGCCCTCCAGCTTCGGGAGGCTTGTGAGCGTGTGCGGGGCGAAGATCCGGATCAGATAGTGCGCTTGGCGCAGCGGCTCGGAGTGGAGTTCTTTTGGCAGGGTTTCGGAACCGACGGTATCTATGACGTAGTTTTCCGGCCGCAGTGGGAACCGGCGCAGGCGATGAGAGAAGAGCCTGAGTGCTACTATCGTCGTTTCGCCAATGCACCGGCCAGGAGCGACAACGTCCAAAGGCTGGGTCGCACGCTGCAAGACTACCTGCGCCAATTGCTGCCCGATTATATGGTGCCCTCGGCGATAACTGTGCTCACAGCGTGGCCGCTGACCCCCAACGGGAAAGTGGATCGTAAAGCCGTGCCTCTTCTGGATCGAGCGAACCGCAATTACCTGGCGCCGGGGACGCCGGAGGAAGAGATCTTGTGCGAGATTTTTGCGGACGTGTTGGGTGTGGAGTGGGTGGGTGTGGATGACAATTTCTTCCATTTGGGGGGGCATTCGTTGATGGCCA
>Ga0070735_10003064_pt1 | contig 14774 bp, 15 predicted proteins | sample Coa_R1_FD_66443 | JGI IMG/M metagenome (GOLD analysis project Ga0070735, IMG submission 66443) | Surface soil microbial communities from Centralia Pennsylvania, which are recovering from an underground coalmine fire - Coalmine... | ecosystem: Environmental > Terrestrial > Soil > Unclassified ... | reverse complement strand
GGAGAGTCTTCATCCAGCCGTCCAGTTCCCAGCGCGTCGCACCCACCCGGCCTTCCCGGTGCACCTGACCGCTCGCATCCTTCACGCAGTAGCTGATCGTCTTCTTGTGAACATCCAATCCGATGTTATACATATGTCCTTGAGGAGCCTCCGTGGTTGTTGTCTGAATCAACGTTCCCGTTGAGTTCAGCTTTTTCTACACCACGCGCTCCTCCTGGACTTAGCATTCAAACAATTCGTCCAGATTACACGGTGTTCGTTATATCATTTCCGATGAGCTTGTCTCCGACCTCGAACCCTTGCCCCTGTTCGGGACTTGGTGAGCGCACTTGACCAAGGAAGACTCGTTGCTCTTACTCCTCTAGCAACGCTCCAAACGCCGATTGCCCGCCTAGCGCGACCTTGAAGCCATACAACGCGAGCAGGAAGAGAAAGCTTACTGCAACCAGTCCCCGCCAGGCATACCAACGGGATAAATCGGTCGTGAGAGGGGCAAAAACCTGAGATACAATCCAGGCCACTGCCGACGCAAGCAAACCGAAGCGCAAAAGGCAATACAGCATCACAGTGACAATTAACGCCGCCAACGGTATCTCGATAACCAGGTTTTCGCCAACCAAGTTGATAGCGCCGAGAAAAATGCTCACTAGGATAATTCCAGCCCACTTCCGGCGCGTAATGCGGGCTATGACGAATAGACATGCAAGGGTGCCCATGGCGTTCATCAGTGCTTCAGACTGAAGACAAATGCCGCCGATGAACGCGGGCACCGTGCCCAGTTGGCTTTCGACTCCTGCGCCAGCACTTATGTTTGCGATGGGAAACCAATACGGAAGAGCAACTCGAGCCAAGGGCGCAATCGATGCGGCGATGCCGAAGAGAGTCCCGATTAGCAGATCCCGTCCCACCAGCGGATCACGCCATCCGCCGACGAGCAGCCGACTCCAGGAAATCAACATTTCGGGCCATGTGCGCCTCACATACGGCTCCAGGGCCAAATAGAAGACGCCGAACGTTAGTGCCGTCCCTGCGGCTATACCGAACTCGACCTGGAACCAAGTCCAGATCCAAACAGCAGAACTGCTGTAGTGTGGAGTCAGCAGGAAGCCAATGAACACAACAATAAGAAAGAACCCCGAGGCCCGTAGCGCACCCCGCCAATCCCCCCTGCCGAGCTTCAGATTCTTGCGCGCGAACACCAGGCTCAAAACAAATACACCTATGGCTACGACGACAAACATCGCGAATCCAATCCGTCCCGCAAGAGGAGCGAACATAGGACTGATACGGCCGGGCTGTGCCCAGGGGGCGAGTACGCGAAAGAACACAATTCTCCCGTGGTACGTCGCGCCTGCGATCCGGGTACTTTGCCCGCTGCTGACGGTTTCCCACCCGAAGGTGCGGTCGGCTGGAACGTCCGGCATCCAAGTGGCAGGTGCGGCGCGGCTCTGCGACCAGTCCAGACCCGCCTCGCGAAACAGATCCTGCCACTGAGGCTGCACATCGCCGTTCGGGAGGGTCTCTTTTTGCGGTGCTATGGCCGCGAAGTAGTTCAGCCGTCCAGCTGAGTCCAGGCCCACCTCTGCTTCGCCGGAATAGTAGAGCGCTGGGTCTTCTTGGTTAACGCGAAATGGGTCATGCGTGGTCTCCAGCGCTTGGGGACTCTGGCGATACCAGAACTGCAAAGGCGAAGGGAATGCGGTGGCCAGAGTGCGATAACGCGCAGGCGAAGCTATTCTGGCAGAGTATGGAAAATAAGCAGCATCGATATTGAACCAATATGCCTTGTCGTTCGCGCGGTTATAGCCAAGGGATGAAGCGATCTGCTGGCTCCGCTCCACCAGCAGCGCGGGATCTTTACTGGGAACGAGATTGACGAGCATCCCACGTTGAGCCAAAAAGGCAACTACCAATAAAGCTGCGGCCACACCCGCGACCAGAATCCACGCCTTCGCTGGAGCAACCGCTCCCGTCTCCCCGGCTGCGGCTACCATTTCGGGAGACGGAGTTTCACCCGCGGCGATCGCCAGTGCCAAAGGATTGCCTCCTGGTAACGCAGCCGCCACCTGCAAGACCGACGAGGGACGACCTCCAGGATCCTTCTCAAGACATCGCAGAATAATCCGATCCACCGCTGCATCGATTTCCGGGGCGTGATGCGAGGGCGAAGAGGGTGGATTGGGCAACTGTCTCCGGCGTGAATCCGATGCCGGTCGCCGGTCCCACGGATGTTTCCCCGTATATAGTTCATACAACACAATTCCGAGAGCATACAGGTCGCTCTGCACCGTGGCGGGCCTTCCTTCAAACAACTCAGGCGCCATGTAAGCCGGGGTGCCCGCCAGTTCACCGGTCTTAACCGCGTCCGGCGCGACCGCCAGGCCGAAATCGGTGATGCGCGCATGACCGCGCCCGTCGATCATGATGTTGGCGGGCTTCAAATCGCGATGCACAACCTGGCGTGCATGCGCCGCCGCTAACCCGGCGCACAACTCGTGGGAAATCTCCAGCGCCTTTGCCGGAGGCAGCCGCCCTATGCGCCCTAGTAGGGTTGCTAAGTTCTCGCCGTCCACATACTCCATGCTGAGAAAGTAGTGGCCTTGCGACTCCGCAACGTCATACACACGGCAAACATTGGGGTGTGAGACCTGGCGTGCCGTACGCACCTCTGCCAGAAAGCGTTCGAGGTCTTCTTTGTTACGCGCCAGCGATGTTGGCAAGAACTTGAGCGCAACCGTCTGTCCGAGTTTCAAGTCGTCGGCGCGATAAACCAGTCCCATCCCTCCGCGCCCAAGAAGGTTGAGAATACGGTAACGCCCAAGCAGGACCGATCCGGGAGACAAGTTCAATGCCGACAGGCCCGCCATGCTGTCGATGCTTGCGACCACATTATGCGCGGCTGGTGATACTTTATTAAAAGAAAGGGTCGGAACTACCAATGCGGAGCTTGCCGGGCGTCCACAGCTCGAACAGAATTGCGCATCTTCCGCAAGGTCAGCTGCGCAATGAAGACAGGGTTTCATGGGTGTGGGCACCTCATAATGCGTTCACGACTTACTCGGTTGGCTGCTTTACATCCTCCGTGATTATACGGACAGGCGGATGTACATGGTCCGTGATCAGGATCTTGCCATTCGCCATTTCATCCATCACCTGGGGCAGGTGGCTGTGTCCAGAGGATAATCTGTCTCCGTCTGAAAGGCATTTTTCAGCGGCAGCGAGGTGTGCGCGCAATGACTCCAAGCGAGTCACGGGCAAACCGGAATGTATGGTCCGCCGCTTTGTCGCAAGCGAAAAATGAAATCGACAGGATGGTCTGCGCAAATGTATTCGGCCTTCGTTGGAGTACAAAGCTCCTGGCCTTGATGGAATGCGCTGCGCGCTCGTCCTATTTAGTTAGGCAGCCTTGAAAGGCTTTTCCGGTTTACAGGTTTCGAGAGCGCCGGGTTCGACCGTTGTGTCATCTCATAGTTCGCCAGCAGACCTGGCAGAAAATCTCCACTCCGTTGCAGCCGCTGGTCTGTAGATGTGGGAATCGCGAATGCGATTTCCAAGCCTGGCCTCAGCCAGGCGTCATCTGCAGGCCAGTCACGTTGTCGCCGCGGCGGCTAACATCGGGGGCCGATAGGGTTCATTCTTCGCGAGCACAGCCCAGGCCATGCGGGCTAGCTTATTCGCTTAGGCTACTGCGGCCACGTTACTGTGGACGCGAGTTGTGAGTTGGGCCAGCCATGCACTCAGACGGGAAGATTGTTTCGCGCGCTGTTGCAGGACTGCACGAGCCCCTTGCACCAGGAGTCTTCGCAAGTAAGAGTTCCCCCGTTTGCTAATTCCCAGCAGCTTTTGCTTGCCGCCAGTGGTGTATTCGCCCGGGACGATTCCCAGCCACGCGGAAAATCCTCGCCCTTTTTTGAAAGCTGCTCCATTGCCGATCGCGGCGATGATGGCAGTCGCCGTCACAGGTCCGATGCCGGGAATCACGACCAGCCGTCGGCAGGCTTCGTTCTCTCCAGCGATCTTCTGAATGGCCGCATCGGCTTCGTCGATCCGCATTTGCAAATGATCGAGTTCCAGCCTCAGTTGTGCCAGCAGCAAGCGCACTGCGCCCGAGAGCTTGGCGCTGGCGTCTTCCAGTATCCCGGGCAAGGCCTCATCCACATGGCGTCGCCCCTGCCGCAAGGTGATTCCACGTTCGAGCAGCAAGCCACGAATCTGGTTGATGACTGCGGTGCGACGCATCATCCAGCGCTCCCGTACCCGATGCAGGGACTGCAGATCCAGTTGCTCGTCGCTCTTGATCGGTACGAAGCGCATCTTCGGCCGCTCGACTGCCTCCGCAGTCGCCTCGGCGTCAACTGACTACCAAATTCCGATCATTTGCTTCCGGCGCAGTATTACACACTGGAGGCAAGATGGCAGTCACACTCTATCGCCAGATCGGCAAAGGCAAGGCTCGGCGCTATCAGAAGGTCAATCTCGGACGTGGGCGCCGCCCCGCCGGTCTCACTGGTCCTTACTTCCTGCGGTATTCTCTGGCTGACGGCACCCGTCCGTGGGAAGCGGTTGGCGACGACCTCGACTCGGCAATCGATGCGCAGAAGCGCAAGCAGGCATATTTCGAAGCTCTCGACGCAAACGTTCCGGTTGTCCAAGACCAAGACGAATCTGGTCGAACGAAAATCACGGACGCTCTATATCAGTGGTTCGCCGAGCTTCAGCTTTTTCAGGGGAAAGACCAACAGGGCAAGAGCACTGCTTCCCCAGTTGTCGGCCATCCAGAAACCATGATGCCCACCTGCGGTTTCCGAGTCGCCCGTAATCTGCTAAGTCAGCGTCCTACAATCCTGAGCCCTCGCATCTCACTACACCCTAAAAAACCGCAGTATTTCCAGGGCGAGCTGATTCGGCAGCGGCATTTTCGGGTGAATCATTTGCGGCGCACAAAGCAGAAATTCCTGTGCTCCTACTTCATGGCCTCAAATAGTTCCTCAATGCTCGGATTCTTTCGGAGGCGCATCGTTCCCGGCCAATACTTGCCAAATGTGGATAGCTGCGGGTCACGGCTGGCGTATGCCGCTTGAAAGAACCGAATGGCTTCCTGCTCATTGTCGGCTGCAGCCGCGGAGAGGGACAGTAGAAACGGAGATATGTATTCTCGCGCGGACCGGACAACCAGTTCGGTGTGAACCAGTTTGGCATCCGCAAATCTGCTCGAATCGGCTAACGTTACAGCTAACGCTGCCATAAACATCGGGTGGCGCCCGGACATCAGCAATCCGGCCTCGATTACAGTAACAGCTTCTCCATATCGGCCTTCCGAGTGGAGTGCGAAGGCAAGACTCACCCGCGCCAGAAAAGATTCGGGCTCAAGCTCGATCGCATGTTGCGCAGCCTCTAAAGCCTCCGAGTATTTGCCCGAGACGTAATAAGCGAAGGCCAGAATGGTCGCGGAATAGTCGGAAAGAGGATCAAACTCCAGTGCTTGCTTGGCCTGCGCGATGCCGTCTTCGGTTCTACCACCAGCTACCAGCAGACACCACAGTGCATAACGCGAACGCGCGAGCACCGATCGCGGATCTAACTCAATCGCGCGAACAAATTCGCTTTCCGCTTTAGACCAATTCCAATCGCAAAGAAAACATGCCGCCGCAAGTGCGTTGTGCGCCGATGCGACGGTCGGATCCAGCGCTACGGCTCGAATCGCTGTATCCTTTGCTTTGCCAAGAATTGTATCGGGCTTCACAAAGCCGTAAAAAGCTAGCATGACATAGGTGTCGGCGACGTCCGCCCATGCGACTGCGTACTGCGGGTCGAGTGCGACTGCCAAGTGAAAAGACTCGAGAGCCCGCGCGATGCCCGCTCCGCGCCGATAGAGAAGCGTCCGTCCTTTCAGGTACGCCTGGTAAGCTTCGAGATTGCCAGTTCCGGCCTTGATGAGAGGCACTCCTTCGATGTGTCTCAAGTTGACTTTCAACTGGGCCGCTATCGATAGGGCAATCTCTTCCTGCACTTCGAAAATGTCTTTCATCTCGCGATCGTACTTTTCCGACCAGAGCTGATATCCGTCGACAATATTCACCAGCTGGACTGAGATTCGAAGCCGATTGGCAGCCCTCTTAACGCTTCCTTCCAGTGCCGTGATTACGTTGAGCCTCTCTCCGACTACCCGCAAATCCACGTTCTTTCCCTTGAACGAGAATGAGGATGTTCTTGCTGCGACCCTCAGGTTTTCAATCTTTCCCAGCGCATTGATGATCTCTTCAGTAATGCCGTCGGCCAGAAACTCGTTGTCTGGATCCGCACTGGTGTTCGTGAAGGGCAAGACGGCAATCGATGCCCCGGTGTCCAGATCCATGTTGTTGGAACGGATCGCGGGAATTACCGACCGCTGCAATCGCTCGAGATCTCGCCGCACGTCGGTCATAGAGGTATACCTGTGAGTGAGCGACTTGGCGAGACAACGATCCAGTATTGTCTGCAACGCAGCCGGAAGTTCTGCCCTCAATTCCCTGATGGGTTTGGTTTCGCCGTGGAGAATAGCCGCCCGTATTTCCAACATGCCCTCGCCATCGAAGGGTCGCTTGGCGGTTGCCATCTCATAGATAACAACTCCCAGCGAAAAAATGTCCGTGGGCTTGTCTAGCTTCCCTCCTTGAATCTGCTCCGGCGACATGTACGGCAGAGTGCCCATCAGCGATCCGGAGCGTGTGTTCGGAGAAAGGGTCTGCATTGCAACATCGGCTGTGAGCGCATTCCCGTCGCCGTAAGATGTTAATGTTGCGGTCTCCGCATTTGGATCTGACCGATCGAGAAATTTAGCCAATCCGAAGTCCAAAATTTTGGCATGCCCAATCGCCGTGACAAAGATGTTCTCTGGCTTGACATCCCGGTGCACAACACCTTTGGCATGAGCGGCTTCGAGAGCCGACGTAATCTCAATGCTCAAGGCAAGGAGCTTGCCTAATTCCATCGGTTTCCTGGCAATATAGTGCTTTAGAGTTTCTCCTTCCATGAACTCCATGGCGATAAAGGCACGACCATCTTGCTCACCGATGTCGTAGATCGTGCATATGTTTGGATGGTTTAATGCGGAAGCCGCAAGCGCTTCCTGTCGAAATCGAGCTAGTGAGATCGGATCGCCGGCTACATCATCAGGAAGAAACTTGAGCGCAACGAAACGTTGCAGGCGGGTATCGTGAGCCTTGTAAACGATTCCCATTCCGCCACCACCAAGCTTCTCGGTAATCCGATAATGGGAAAAGATCTTGCCGGGTATCGAATCGTTGACTTGGGACAAAGAGGGATCGAAGGGCCCACCTTTGTCGTGGGCCAGAGCCGCGGCAGCAACGTCCAACGCCGGGGATTCAAGGAAGTCATCGGCTTTCCCATCGTACCTTAGTAGACGCTCCACTTCCCGAACAAGCGCTTTATCCCTTCCGCAGACTCTTCTGAGGAAGGCGGATCGTTCGCTGGCAGGTTGTTCAAGCGCCATGCGGAGCAAATCGAGCAGTTGGGCACGGTCAGGCTTCACTTCGCTGGTCCTCACTCAACTCTTTAAGCAACCAGATTTTCGCCAGCTTCCAGTCGCGCAGGACTGTTTCCTGCGAGACTTTCAGTACTTGTGCAGTCTCTTGCACGCTGAGCCCGCCAAAGAAACGCATTTCCACGATTTGGCTCTTCCGCTCATCCACTTTGGACAGTCTCTTGAGAGCGTCGTCGAGCTCAACAAGATCGGCCCAAGGCCGGCTTGAGAAGATCAATGCGTCGTCTAGAGGAACGCGCTGAGCATCGCCACCACGCTTTTGGTAGTGACGGGAGCGCGCCGCGTCGGTAAGAATTCGGCGCATCATCCGGGCACACACCGCGAAGAAATGGACGCGATCGTTCCACTCGATTTCCTTGAAATTCACCAGGCGCAGATAAACTTCGTTGATCAGCGCAGTGGGTTGAAGCGTCTTGACACCGGAACGCTCCCGCGCCATGTAACGACGGGCGCGACGATAGAGTTCCTCGTATACAAGAGGGAGTAAGCCTTCGAGCGCCTTCTCATCCCCCTGCTCCAGGCGCGCAACAACTGGGTTACGTCATGCTGTTCGGCCGACATGCTGGAAGGCAAAACCTTGGGGAAAAACGGTTTCAAGTCTAGCACAGCTCAAAAGCGCCTATTTGTAGAGACTTAGCGGATATCGGATCAGATTTACCCAAGGGAATTCTGGATCGTCGTTACAGTTTTCACGTCGGGTTCCCGCTCAACAGGTTGAAAGGCCACTCGTGCCGTTCGAGTGGACGAGTCCAATGAGAACAGGAGACGACCATGCCCCGACTGCTCAAGCTGGGATGCACCTTCGCAATAACCGCTCTATGCCTGCAGCCAGCCAAGGCCCAGGCGCCGCTCGCCGACCTGGCTCCCACCGCAGCGGCGCAGCCAGCAACCACCAATTCGATAAAACCTACCCCGCAGAGCTACATCTCGCGATTCGAGATGTTTGCCGCTCCCTCTTATATGACGTCGCCGAAGCTGAATCTGGTACAACGCGGGCTCAACGCCAATTTCCTGATCAACGTTAACCGTTGGCTCGGTGTCGGCGCCGACTATACTGACCTTTCAGGGCGCAGCGACGTCGTTCCGCAGGAGCTAACACCAGCGCTCCAAAACCTGCTGTCCGCCTCAGTTCCGGCAGGAACCGTCATCGCAGTGCCGTACAAGTCTTCCGCGAGGGCGTTCGGAGTGGGTCCGCAGGTGCATTTTCGTTTCTTGCATAGAGCCACTTTTTTCATCCGTCCCGCCGGTGGCATGCTGCACGAAAGCATCACACTCAGTCCGGATAATCCGCTCACAGCCGCGCTGGTGGGTCAAATTGTTCCCAGTCACCAAAAATCCGACCTGACCATTTTCTACGGCGGGGGTGGTGGAGTCGACCTGAACGTGTCGAAACACGTCGGGGTGCGGGTTGCGGCAGATTTCGTTCACTACCGGCTCTTTAATGACCTGCTCGCGACGGGACAGAATAGTGTGCGCCTTTCTCTCGCTCCAATTTTTCGTTTTGGGGGAAACGTTAGATAGAGTCGTGACGTGTCAACTCTTCGCCCCAGTAAGGTTGAGAGCTCGCGCCCAGCTGATACGATGCATCGGGATGTCGCAGCAACCTGCCACAATGCGAGCGGTGCAAGTCAGTGCCTATGACGGACGACCGGAAAGTATCTCGATTGTCGAAATGCCAGTACCGCGCGCCGGTCGTGGAGAGGTGTTGATTCGCGTGCATGCGTCCCCAATGAATCCGTCGGACCAGTTGTTTATTCGCGGCCTTTACAGCTTTCGGAAACCGCTTCCAGCCGTACCTGGTTTCGAGGGCAGCGGTACCGTCGTTGAGGCTGGCAGTGGTGTTCTGGCGCGCTTCCTAAAAGGACGACGAGTGGCATGCAGCGCCGCCAGAGCCGACATCGCGGGCGGCATGTGGGCGGAATATGTGGCAGTGCCTGCAACACTGTGCGTGCCTTTGCGGAAGACCGTGGGCCTTGACGAAGCCGCGACGATGCTCATCAATCCGCTAACGGCTTGGGCTTTGATCGACGAAGCGCGAAGGGGCAACCATACTGCCATCGTTCAAACTGCCGCTGCCAGTAGCGTGGGGCAGATGATCATCCGGCTGTCACGGCGTTTTTCGATTCCAGTGATTAACATCGTCCGCCGAACACAACAGGCAGAACTATTGCGGAGTATCGGGGCAGAGCACGTGCTTATCACCGGCAATCCCAGCTTTGCGGAGGATCTTCGCAGATTCTGCCATGACCTTGGAGCGACGATTGGTTTCGACGCAGTCGCCGGTGAGATGTCGGCGGTGGTACTGCACGCCCAACCTCCAGGAAGCCGTCTCATCGTCTATGGGGTGCTATCAATAGCTGCCAGCCAAGTGAACCCCGCTACATTGATCTTCGAAGGAAAGCATGTGGAGGGATTTCACCTGGCGGAATGGCTCAGTCAGCAGAACTTTCTGAAGCAACTGCTGCTCGCGCACCGAATCCAGGCCCTTTTGCACGCAGATCTCAAGACCGGAATTCAAGCGCGCCTCCCGCTCGAGGATGTCGTCCACGGTTTGCAACTGTACTCGACCCGCATGTCCGGCGGAAAAGTCCTGCTAATGCCGTCCAAAGATTAACTCGAGTTAGCACAAGCACTTAATCTCTTGAAGTCGCTTACCTTCCTCTTGTTCGCGGCCTGGCTGCGTCCGCTCTTCCGCAAAGATTGGATCGTCTACTCCAAACCACCCTTCGGCGGACCCGACTACGTCCTGCACTATCTCGGCCGCTATACCCACCGCGTCGCCATCTCCAACCACCGCTTGGTCGCTCTGGCAGACGGCCAGGTTACCTTTCGCTGGCGTGACTCTGCCGATCACAATCGGCAGAAAGTGATGACCATCTCGCGCGATGAGTTTCTCCGTCGCTTCCTACTTCATCTGCTCCCCAAGGGCTTCGTCCGCATCCGCCACTTCGGCTTCCTCGCCAACCGAAAACGCGCCACCCTGCTGCCACGGTGCTTCGCCACTCTCCAAGCCACTCCACCGAAAAGCGAATCGGAAACGTCCACCCCTCCTACAGCGCAATCGCTGTGGCGCTGTCCCAAGTGCGGCGGAGCCATGGTCGTCGTCGAACCATTCACCGCAGCACAACTCCAACTCCGTTCTCCACCGCTGCTGACCACGGCTGCATGAACCACTCGCCCACACACCGCACCCTCGGCGCACTTCAGAGCCTCTGGCCGAAGTGTGTCTCCCTTCCATCCAAACATCTTCTTTCTATCCCTGCCCAGGTTCACTTCCGCCATCGACTCGTCTTTACACCGTGCGCCCACTCCTTCTCCACCCGCCTTGACGACTCCCGCCACCTTCTAAACCCCTCCTCACTCCATTCAATTTGCATAAGTCCCGCGTCCGCCGCGCCAGCGGCTTCCTTCTGACGGCTTTTTCGAACGCGACGCCTCACACCTTCTTTCAGGCTTGAGCACTCATCCCGGCGTCGCGTCCGAAAAAGCACTAGCGTCATCCGTCCGCACGGAGGTTGCAACTTGTGCGCGGTACGCGCGTGCAGGTCTCGCCGGCAAGGAGTAGCATTTCTGCCATGAAAAGCCTCGAACGCCGTGATTTCGTGAAGCTAGCGATGGCGTTGTCTTTTGTGCCGCCATTGAGGTCATTCGCTGAAGTTGCAGGCCCGTTGGGAAAGCCAGTGTTTGTCGCTGCAGGTGCGGACGCAACTGGGACAGAGCATCACGGGCCGCGCGCAGGCACGCACCTGGATTTCAAGGTCCTTAGCAAAGATACCCAAGACGGTTTCTTTCTGATCGAGCATCGCGACCTTCCGCGAGGCGGGCCGGTGCGCCATCTGCACTATGTGCAAGAAGAATGGTTCTACCTCATTGACGGCAACAAGCTAGTGATCGAGGTAGGCGACGAGCGGTTCACGCTTCGGCCTGGAGATTCCATACTCGCGCCAAGAAACGTGCCCCATGTGTGGGCCTACGTAGGCGAGAAGCCGGGACGGATGCTGATGGGGTTCACGCCGGCTGGCCAGATGGGAGATTTCTTTACCCTCTCTAGCAAGCAGCCAGTGGATGCGAAAATCGCAGAAGCACACGGCATGAAGTGGTTGGGGCCCCCTCTCGACCTATCGAAGCTCGTTGGATGATTTCCGTATTGTCGGCAATTAGGAAATTGACTTCCGGTTTGCCCGTGATCACAGTGTTGACGAAATGGCCTTCTGCACTGAAATGAGTTCGTCGCCGAGTATATTGCCGTGGCGGCCGTTAACAGGGCCTCAGCACTAGGATGGCGGAGCTTCCGAAGCCGCATTGATTCGAGATTGGCCCACTTTGGGAGTGTGAATTCGGGACTTAGGACTGATGTCTTTCTTACTTTTTCAGGATAGAGGAAAAATTGGTGACAACCGTAACGGAGTCGCTGACCTTCTGGGAGACACGGTAGAGGAGGATTTTCTTCCCGTCGGGACTGACCTGGTACCAGGGATCGGGGGCGGACCAATTCGCCAGGGTTTGCGGGGCGCCGAATTGCAGGGCGCCTGCCGCTTCTTTCACCGGGACGGCGTAAATCGAATTCGTGGAGTCCACGTAGTAGTAGAGTTCTTTACCGTCGTGACTCCAGCTGGGCCAATAGCCCCCTTTCGCCGAGACTTGCCATTTGCCGGGTCCGCCCTTGAAGGCAACGACATAAATTTGCGTCAAGCCGGATTCATTGGACATGTACGTCAACCATCGGCCGTCCGGAGAAAGAGTGGCGCCGACACGTGATGTCTTGGGCGTGGTGGGTACGACCGGGAAGGGCTTGCGATCGCCTTCGAGGGGAAGAGCCCAAACCTCCTGGGCTCCGGCCGTACCGCGCTGATACAGAATGTATTTGCCATCGCGCGACCAATCGGTGGGAACGATGAGCTGATCATCACTCGTCAATTCCTCCTCTGCACCGCTGCCATCGGCCAGCTTGCGGTAAAGGCCGACCTTGCCGTTGCGGCGCGAAAAATAAACGATCCATTTGGCGTCGGGCGACCACACGGGAACAGCGTTGGACTCGGGGCCGAAGGTGAGACGGGTGCGTATGCCGCTGGCCGGATCGAGCACCCAGATGTTGGAATTGCCGCGCGCGCCGATCTGCAGGGCAATGCGATCGCCTTGGGGAGAAATGTTGGCAAAGTCCAGATCCGTGGTACTTTCACCGACAACAGAAAGCTGCTTCGACGGTCCATCCATAAGAGCTGGATTTCACCCGACCCCCCACCGCCGTAAAGGAGCAGGCCTTGATTGGAGGCGGTTACATCCATGTGCCAGGTCACGGGATCATTAATGACACCCTTGATCAGGGTTTGCGGCTGGCCGCTCAGAGCGCCGCTCGAGGGATTGAAGGACTGGGCGAGCAACTGCTCGTCACGGGCAAACAGGAGATAGCCATCGGCGTAAATGGCGTTCGATTGAGCCTTGAACAAGGGCTTATTTTCACGGCCATCCACCGACGCATAGTAGATCGTGTCGTTTCCGGCAAGCGAGGGAGTGTGGTTAATGGCGAGGTAGAGGAAGTGTTTGCCGTCGGGAAGGAAGAAGGGCCAGCGATGGGAGGTGTGTTGCGTGCCATCGACGTTAGTAATGGGGGTGACCGTGCCGCCGTTGGCGCCAATACTATAGATCCGGTCTATACTTGCGGGCGAGAAAACGATCATGCCGTCGGCTCCCCAAGCGCCGCCGCGTCCGATCGGCGCATCGGCGATGATCTGCGCAGAGCCGCCAGAGACATCTACAACTTTCAGTTTTCCCTCGGCAAAGAACCCAAGCGAGCGGTTGTCGAAAGACCAGAAAGGAAAGATGGCGTTGTCGGTCCCGGCGAGTTGGTGCGCTTGGAGGGAGTTAGTGGGGCGCACCCATATTGCTTTGTTGCCATCGGCGCCGGTTGCGGTGAAAGCGATGGTGCTGCCATCAGGTGAGAGGACGGGAGGACCGGCTGCGTCGCCGGTGAGATTGACACGAGTCTTCTCGGGTGCATCGATGACGGTGTAGATGGATGGGATTGGAGCTTCGCGGTGAAGGACTGTTCCACCGATTGCGCCGAGAATAAGCGCGATGAATGCGAGTGCTGCCCACAAGATGTGAGCACGCAAATTTGAATGCGGCGAGGGCTGGTCAGATGCGGGTTTTTCCGAGCCAGGTTTTTCGGTCGCGATCCATTGCAGCTCGAGTTTGATGTCATGAGCCGCAAGGTAGCGGTCGCAAGGATTCTTCTCGAGGCAGGTGGTGATGACGTGCTGGAGCGCAGATGGAGTAAGCGGCTGAAGCGTGCTGATGGGGTCGGGATCGCCTTCGAGAATTGCCGACGCCAGCGAGATCTGACTTTTCCCCTGAAACGGTCGCTTACCGGTAGCCATCTCGTAAAGCACAGCGCCGAAGGCGAAGATGTCGGAGCGGGCGTCGGCTTCTTTGCCTTCGATCTGCTCGGGCGACATGTACTGGATAGTGCCGATGACGGAGCCAGCGGTGTAAGCGGGCTCGGGCCGCTGAGCGTGGGCGCGGCGGTGAAGGAAGGCACGGCAGTTCCTGAGGCAGAGCTTGCATTCGTAAGACCCGAGGGCTTGGCAAGGCCGAAATCCATAAGCTTGGCGGCGACCTGCGTCAGCATGATGTTTCCCGGCTTCAGGTCGCGATGGACGATTCCTTGGCGGTGCGCGGCGGCGAGTGCCTCCGCGATAGCGATTCCAGTCCTTAGGATCTCATGGAGCGGGAGCGGGCCTTTTCGCAAGCGCTCGGCGAGGGTTTCTCCATCGAGAAACTCCATGACAAGGAAATCAACGTCGTTTTGGGAGCCGATGTCGTAGAGGTGGCAAATATGCGGGTGGTTCAGTGAGGAGATGGTGCGAGCCTCGCGCTCCATGCGCTGCTTGAGTTCGGGGTATGAAGAGAGATGCGATGCGAGGATTTTGATGGCGACGGTGCGATCCAGGCGGCTATCTCGGGCGCGATAGACTTCCCCCATCCCACCCACACCCAGCTGTGATTGAACTTCGTACGGCCCGAGTTTGGTACCAACTGGTAGCGCCATGTGTGGGGATCATTATATGCCGAGCCGTACATTGCACGCGGATGCGACGGTTCTGGGTGGGTTGTCGCTAGCCTTGATCGGAAACGCCTCGGTCGGACACTTCGAGGCTGAAGCAGAACTCGACGCGAGGCGTTTTCGATAAGGAGACTAGGAGGAAGCCGCTGGCGTTTGCGGCGGACGCGG
>Ga0070735_10003063_pt1 | contig 14782 bp, 11 predicted proteins | sample Coa_R1_FD_66443 | JGI IMG/M metagenome (GOLD analysis project Ga0070735, IMG submission 66443) | Surface soil microbial communities from Centralia Pennsylvania, which are recovering from an underground coalmine fire - Coalmine... | ecosystem: Environmental > Terrestrial > Soil > Unclassified ... | reverse complement strand
TGAGGACGACACGCCGACTGTGGCGCCCGGCTCCAGACGGTGGGGACGGCACAAGATTAACATCCTCATCGCCCTCTACGATGAGCGTATGACGGTACCCGTTCGCGTTACCGCCACCGACATCAGCGGGCGCGGTTGTTATGTGGAAACACTTTCGCCGTTTCCCATCGGAACCGGTCTGGTCGCGGAACTGTGGATTGGCCAGGAGAGGCTCATGGCCCGCGCCCTGGTGCGCACCAGTGATCCGAGAGTTGGCATGGGTATCGAATTTGTCGGTTTGAAAACCGAAGACCAGCGGCGGTTTCAGGATTATCTCCAGGCCAAGGATCCCTTCGGCTGCTCCATCGAGTACCAAAATCCCAAGGCCAGGAAGGCGCCCAACTAGAGTGCCGCTAAAGTTCGTCCCCGTCCATCGCACGAGAGCGGGCTGCCCATTAAGAATAGTTAAGAGGCTGTATATGGGAATGAGTGACCCAGAGGCTCGAAAAAAGTTATCTGACGCCAGATATCGTCAGTTTAAGCATCAGTCCGATAAGCAGAGCTGGCCGTGGTGGAAACGGCTGATCCATCGCTTCCAGCGCTGCCCGATTTGCAAGCCAGAGAAGCTGAGAGAGAGCGATAAGATTCGCGATTCCTTCACTCATCCGCTCTGAGTCCGCTTCATTCTCCCGCCACCCGAAAGCAAGGAACTTTGTATTCGCGTACCCCTTGGCTACATTTCCCGCTTATGAAAGACTATGTGGCAACGTTTGTTCCTCGAGAGGTTCCCCATGCTCCCTGTTCGCGTAATTCTCTGGACGGTACTGATGGCGTACACCGGATTCCTTCTGACCGGCCAAGGGCTGCGGACTTTCAACCGCCTCTCCATTTCAGAAGCATGTCTCGGCGCTTTAACCGGATTTTTACTCGCGATCATGTTCATTCTCCGCGAGAAGCGGCGACAAAGATCTGCCTTGGTTACATATTCCGTTGAAGAAATCTTCCCGCACTGGGGCCTATCCAGCGAAAAACGCAGCTCACCTCCCAAGCCAAAGCATTGAGCAGACAGCCCGGTTGCGTTCGGGCTCGTGCTCAAACTGAGCCGCGTAAACCAGATTCTCGGTCGACGATATTTCGACACAGCCTTCGTTTAACCGGTTGTGACAGAAATTATCTGTTAGCCTTGCCCTCATGAGCTTTCGCGAGTCGCGGCGGAGTACTCGGGTCCCTCTCAAAGTGGTCATCGCCATTGAGGGCGGGGCTGAGTGCGAGGGCGAGACCATCGTCGTCAACTTGCACGGAGCTTTGGTCGCAACCGCAATTGGATTAAAGGTCGACACGCGAATCTCGATTCACGTCCACTTGACCGATAAGCGATCTGCAGCCCGGGTCGTCTACGTCGATCCTCGGAATCCACTGCGCTGCGGCATCGAACTGGAGAAGCCGCAAAACATCTGGGGAGTGCCCTTGCCACCCGATGACTGGGAAGAGATGGGGCGCTAGAAGATCAGGCACTGATACGAGATCTCCTCAATGCGTTCGTGGTTGATGCAGATAGCACAAGTTTGTACGCTCTGGCGGACAAAAGGCGCACGGCTTGTGATAAGGCCTGTTAACGGCAGATACGTTGCGAGCGTCTTACAAAGATGTAAGATAAGCGAATCTAGTGTACTGCGGGAGGCTTTATGGTTCTGCGTCTTCTCGCCTTGTTCTGTCTCACTTCACTCTGCCAACCATCTTTTGCCCAGCAATCAGACATTGTAAGGGGGAGAGTGCCCGACACTTGTCCGGTTACGAAACCGTCGGACCACCCCTTCGTGCCCCCGCCGCCATATCGACCAAGTCCTGGCTTTGCCTTCTGGTTTGGGAGCGACACGCTATGGACCACACTTATGAGCGACGGAATATCTGGACAAGGGGAAAAAAGTTTTTGGTTCTCACAAGAGTGGAGCCATTATCGTGGCTGGATACCTGATAAGGTCGCCATGAAGTTGACGATCACGGCGAGACGATTGGATGCACCTGTTCCGCCGCCTGAGATTTCAGCAGGGCCGACATTCAACCGAGATTGGAAGGCATTCATGCTGGGAGGTATCAGCTTTCCCACACCAGGATGCTGGGAGATTACTGGACGGTACGAAGATGCCCAGGTGCAATATGTTGTGTGGGTCGTGTCTGATGCGACCGCGAAACAAGCAGCCCCATTGCCAATCGTCGTTGACAAATCGTGCCAGATCGAGCCTGAGTCTGACCCCTTGGTCCTCGGCGACCATGTTGACGGCTTTCGTGATGACGCCATCTGCCACCTTGAGAGCGTGTTGTCCTCCCGGCATATCGAAGAAAAGATCCTGGACGGCCAGCGTTCTCGCTTCAATGTCCGGGTCGCCGAACAGGAATACGTCGTCCAGAATCCAACCGACAAACCCGTCGTATTCATTGTTCGGCATGAGGTTCCGAAGGATTGGATCGTAGACTCCGACCCGCAGCCATGCTGCATGGATGGCTCGACGGCGGTGTTTCGATTAAACGCGGAACCGGGGCAAAGAGTGCGGCTGCATGTGGGAATGCACCGAAGCAACGCCATCGATTGACGTAATATCCATCTCGCTCATTAGTCCGGTCTTAAGCGAACAAACAGCGCAAGCTGGTGCTAACCCTGTTTTCGTCAATTGACTAATGACGACAGGATCTCGTTGTTAAAGACGGCATAAGCTGTATGCTCATGCGATTCGCGTAAATGGAAAGTAAACTCCCGAAGGAGATTTTCCAATGGCTTCGTTGTCGGATGCAAGAGTCAAGCAGTTGCTGGAAAGCCGATATATCGCGTCCTTCGCTACGCATAACCTCGACGGCTCTATCCATATCGTAGCTGTCTGGTTCTGGTTCGACGGCACCGACATTTATGTTGCTACGGCTTCGCGGAGCCGCAAAGCTCGCAACCTTCAGGCCAATCGGGAAGTGTCTCTTATGGTCGATTCTCGTGACCCCGCCGCATCCTACGGAGTTACCGTAACGGGCAGTGCGCAGATACTTAGCGGCGAGTCATCTCACAAATGCAACACCCAGATTCATCGCAAGTACCTAAGCGAGGCTGCGTTAGCCGACCCGAAGGTGGGGCCAGTGTTTGCAGGATGGGATGACATTACCGTCCGACTCGTGCCGACTTCTGTAATCGTGTGGGATATGCGCGAGGCAGATCAGCACGTCTTTGGCAGCTCGTTTAAGAATAATCCTACATACCTGTTGCCGCTGGAGCGGTAGATTGTCGAAACATGGCGATAGCGCTCAGAATCGGCTTTGCGGCTCAAAGCGTGTAATGGCCTGATAGAGTCAGCTGACCAGAACAAGGGGATATGTTCACCAATCATAATTCTCAATTTTCATCCTTTCCTCACCATTCTCGTCTAGCCATCTCAAAATGGCGCTCGCATTGTCCCTTCTGAAAACGAATCTATAACGACGTGTAACGCCATTTCGTGCAATATGATGCAGGAACATTGATTGAATGTTTTGACCTTCACCTGAAGCGGTCACGTCGAGGACATACGGTTCTGTCCCCTTCTCTTTGATTTCGATCTCATAAAGTCCGACTTCAGCGTTACACACCTCAATAGCAAGTGCTCTGCTTTTCTGCGGATCACGTGGAAGCTGAACAATCTCTGCATACCGAGACATCGGAATCTCGCCAATGCGAACACCCTGACCCTGGACACGTCCCGAGGAATCTCTCAGCAGAAGCTCCACATGCGGAGCCGTTTCCCGTGTTCGGGTTCGGGCGGAAATGCTGAGAAAGGAACTGTTTTCACATTGAGTTTCTAATGACGATTGCTGGAGGTGCCCGTTAGCATTGGGCGTCGTCCAAGCGCTAACTGCAAAAATCAAGGAAAAAACAGCAAACGTTAGCCAAGCTCCAATCATTTGCCTCATCGCAAAACGCGCCCGGTTGGCACTCGTTCCACAGTGTAGGCCAGCGCAGTTTGGAACACCAGTTGTTGATAAATCGCCATATCGCTCACTGACACCGAAAAAGGCGAAGGAAAAGCGCACGCTTGTGATAAGGCCTGATTACAGAAGTAATGAGTCTGCGGACGCGTCGGCTCTTTACAATCGAAGTCAAATTAGGAATGAGTGGAGACTCGGGAACGGCAACGAGAACGAGGGGTTAAGCCTCGCGGGAGAGGACATACTTTACTCCAGAGCCAAGACTATGAAGCGTTCAACACTTTTCGTACGGGCATCAGCATTTTTTTGGATCTGCTTCGTTGTATTGAATCAGTATTTCTATCGGACACGTCCCCGATCGCCAGACCTTCAACACACTTATCCGTGGCCCGACCATGGCCATAGTGTTTATCTGAACGCAACGGAAAACTACGGTCTTTTCCTTCTCGTGGCGGCTGCGGTCGGCTGTGTGTTGGGAGCTTTCTTCACTAAAGCGCAGTCCAAAGCACGCATGGAATGAATCTTGGCGTAACATCTCGATTACGCTCGTTGACCCGGAAACCGATGAGACACGACAAAAAGACGTGCCCGCTATGCGGTCAACGCATCGAGAAAACCGCGAGAGGCGGCAGGCGCAAGTACTCGTGCGAGAACTGTGGGGCAACTATAAACAAGTTGCTCGTCTGTGAGCGCTGCGGCACGCATCGAGTATGGCAAAGCAAGAAGGGAGCGGCTTGCAGCGGCTGCGGCGCACCTCACACTCGCTAACTAGCGAAAAATCGCGTTTACGCTCAGAACCCTCAATGATTGAATGGCCAGTCTTCGTCATAAGAGTCTGCCGAGTTCCGCGTAAAGTACGTGCGCCCGCTGTTCCACGTCGCCCTCTCAACACGCACGACCAACACCCGAAGAGAATCTAATACGTCGTGCCAGCGACCTGGGTCCGAGGCGGTACTGGATTGACCAGTGTCGCAACACATGGAGACTTTTCCTGACAGCTCACATCCAGCCGCAACGTGAGAATGGCTGCGCTGTCTGGCGGTATCTCCAGCGGATAGTGCGCCGCCTCCAGCTTGGGCAGCAAGGGTTCGAGCGTATTGTCTCCGCCTGCGTAGCGCACCGACGTCTTGTCCTCCTTGAGCATCAGCGTGAATTGTGCCGAGCCTGAGCGCTTGCCTTCATTGCCAATCTTGATTTCGCGCGAATGACGAAGCTGCTCCGCCGGAGTCTGCGTCCACTCGCCATTGGGCAGGCGTCTGATCTCCGGGCTCGGTTTTTTGCCCATCAACTTTTCATAGCGCGCGACGATCTTATCCACCAGCGTACGGTCGAGATTCGGCGTCGGGAAATTCGGCGCGTTTGGCGGAACCCTCATCGGAACGGCGGGAACCGGCGAAACCGCGAGCGCAAATTCGTAGGCACGGGCGGCCTGCTCTTTCTTGTCCTCTTTCTCGTAAATCTCGCCCAGATGTTCGGCCACGATGGTGTCTTCGCCCAGCAGCCATGCCGCCCGCACCAGGCTCTCCGCGCGCTTCAGGTCTCCTTGCTGAAAATAGACCCAGCCGAGCGTGTCCCAGACCATCGAGTACTCGTAGGTCACGCGCATGCTCACATCATCGGAAGACTCCGACCCTTGCGCTGTGTCGTCGAGTTCGTCAACTGCCTTCTCGGCATATTGCTTGGCCACGTCCAGCCTGACGTTGCCGTCCGCGAGCGTGTAGGCGACGTTGTTGAGCATCATGGGATCATCTTCCTTCTGCTCTGCCGCCGCCTTCATGTGACTGACAGCCTGCTCGGTTTGCTTGTTTTTCAAATAAACGTTGCCCAGCTGGAATTGCAAATCCGCCCTTTCGGGCGAGTTCTTGACTGCGGCCTCGAGCACGTCGGCGGCTTCGGAGTATTTGCTCTGCTGCGTCAGCAATCCCGCCAGGGTCGAGGCGCCGGTCTGGCTGGTGGGATCGGCCTTCATCAGCTTGCGCGCTTCGGCAACGGCGAGGTCTTTGTTGCCGGTGAGATTGGCGGCGTACACCGCCGCCTGAATGGTACGCACGTCATCGGGCGAAATCTCTTCTTCCTTCTGGAACTCCGCCAGCGCGTCCTGAGGCTTGTTCTGCACCATGAGAAGCGCGCCCAGAGCGCGATGCGCGCCTTTGTACTTCGGATCTTTCTGGATCACCTTCTGAATTAATTCGCGCGCCAGAATCATGTCGCGGCGCTGCAAGGCCGAGGTGGCCTGCTTGAAGACCGCGTCGGCATCTTCGGATGTAGTTTCGTTCCCACTGCCTGAGTTGTCTGGCCGGACGATGTCGATCGCGTCGGCCGTGATGTCTCCGCTGCCGCGCTTCAGAGGAATGAAAGCGTACTCGTCATCGCTGACCGCTCGCCCGAACTTGCGGAAGCTCTCCCAGTCGCTCAGCGCCACCTCGTTTTTCTTCACCACCAGCTCGCGGGTAGTCGTCATGACGCCTTTTTCAATGCGGGTCTTGGCGGTGTATTCGGCGAACGATTCGGACAGGTGGCGATCCCCCGGAGCTGTCGCGCGATAACCGGCGGGCAACTCCAGGCGCGCGTGATATGCGACCTTTCCCAGCGCGCCCAGCGGCACCGGATCGTGCGGCTGTTTTTCCCTGCCATCTTTGCCGAACTCGATGCCCATTGGCGGCAGCGGCGGAATAATCTGGCGGTTCTCCCAGTCTGCATAATTCTTGCGCACGTAGTCGTAGGAAATCTTGAAGGGCTGGTCCAGATCGTCGGGCGATGAGATCTTCACGTTGCTCACGTCCCCGCCGAAATTCAAGCCATAGGAAAAGCGCTGCACTGCCTCTTTCCACTGCGATTCCGAAACCTGGCGGAAGATCGACCGCAGCAACACTTCCGCATCTCCACGGTAGGATTGCTCGGCGTGACCGGTGAACGTTCCTTCGCCGTTCAGCTTGCCTTCCATCGAGAATTGCTGATCGCTCGCAAACGGCGGATTGGCGGGCGTGGTCATCAGCAGGGGCGGCTTGCTGACGGGAATCACCAGCGCCTGCTTGTCCCGCAAGATCTGCATGAGCAGCCCGTAGGGCGAGACTTCCGGCGTGGTATCGAGCCAGAGATATGTCCCCGCGCGCGGCACCACCGTGATGACGTGGTTGAATTGCGCGGGCGAGGGCACATCCGGATCGAGCTTGCGCATGCTGTGAATCAGAGCCGGCCAGGCCTCGATGCCCGCCGCCTTCAGCAAAGCCGCCAGCAGCGTGTGCTTGTCTTTGCAATCGCCGTAGCCGTTGTCGAGAACGTCGTCGGCTGCGTGCGGCTGGTAGCGCCCGATGCCGAAATCCAGCCCGATGTAGTGATACTTCAACGAGACGAAGTTGTAGATGGCATGAATCTTTTCGTCGTCGGTTTTCAGGCCCTTGGTCAGTTCTGCCGCCTTGGCCTGAATTGCCGCCGTGACTTCGAGCGGAGCTTTCTGCAGACCGCCGTACCAGTTGCCGACCTGCTCCCAATTGCTGAAAGTCGTGACCTGCACATCGGGATTCGGCGGAATCCGCCGCGGAATCTCGTTCGGATCTTTTTCCGGCACGATCAGGTTTTCATGCTTCCAGCGATAGATGCGCCGCCCGTTTTCTTCCGTGATCTCCGGCTTGAACTCCGGGCTGACGACCTTGACGTATTTGCCGGAGGGGACGCTGATCTCCAGACGCTCGTCGCGAGCGATGGCATTGTTAATGAAGGATTGGTCGTACCAAAAATGTCCGGGAACCTCGGGTTTTAGCACGCGGGCGCGAACCACATACTCAAGGAGATCGCCAACCGCCAGACCTTTCACAGCGATGTGTTTCTCATGAACGTCGCTGTACAAAGGGGCCGAGCGGCTCACTTCGGCCGGCATGTCCTGAATGTTGTACTCTGGAGTGTTGACCACGCTCCCGTCCGGCTTGCGTACCCGGACATAATCGACGTCCATGGCTTCGTTGGCGCTGGTATAGGGAAAACTCAATACAGCGAACGTCTTCACGCCGGCCTGCGATAGTATCTTCACCTGGGCCGAGCGCTCGCGCGAACCGGTTCCGTCAGTTTCGTGCGTGACGCGAGTGTACCAACGCTCGAAGACGTAGGCTTCTTTGGAAAAATCGTGGGGAGCGGGTGACGGGTTTTCCGGTGGCTTCTGCTGGGCGAGTGCCAGCGGAAGCGCAAGAACAGCCATCAAACCAACGACGAGCGGTCGTCTCTGGGACATCTGATCGCCAACTCCCACCACTGGATGGTTCGAATTCCTATTTCTTGCCGCCCACCGCGCCCAGGCACTTGCCGTAGAGTTCGAGCAAATGCGCGGCATAGTCCTCGGGCTTGGCCGCGGCGCCACCGCCGGTGAATCCGACTCCGCCGGCGCTCGAAGTGCGGCCATATCCGGTCGTCATGGCAATGAACTTCATCAGATCGAGAGCGATGTCTTCGTTCCGGCGCGCGTGACCCGAACCGGTGGCTGGTACTTCGTCCATGATTCCTTCTCCTCTACCAGAAATGATGGGGACTTTGTCGTCCTCTTCTTCGTCTTGCATGTGGGGTATGACGGGAATTCGCATGACGACGGTGGATGACTCCGATTAGGGATGATAGCAGAGCGGGGCGCCCGGCTTCCGGCGTTCGGCTTCCGGTTTCCAGGCCCACGGAGTCGCTGCTTTCGGAAGCCGGCGAGCGGAAGCCGGAAGCCGTCATTCGAGCGGCCGGGAGCTATCTTTTCACTTCGCTCATCAGCGCCAGCAAGTTCTCTTCCGTGTCGCGAAAGAACGTCATCCACAAATCGTGATCCGGCAGGCGCGCGATCATGTGCGGCTCGTCTTCGAAGCGCACGTTTTGCTCCTTCATGCGGCTATGCGCGGCCTGGATGTCGGGCACGGCGAAGTAGAGAATCGAGCTGGCATGATCGAATTCCTGCTTTTCCGGGCGATCGAGCATCAGGCGAACCCCGCCGCAGTCGAAAAATGCCAGTCCCGGCGGCGCTTTGAACAACAGCTTCAACCCGAGGACGTTTTCGTAAAAAGCGGCCGCGCGCTCAACATCGTGGGCGCGAATCTGGATCTGCCCTAACTTCGTAATTCCGGGGCCGGTGGCAGTCATGGTCTTAATCTCCTTGTCTTGATCTTCTGTCGCAAATTAGTTAGCATAGCTAACTATATTTCAAAACAGAAGTCAAGCCCATGCGCGATAATTTTTCAATCAACCATCAAAAATCAACAACCGACGATCCCCCGGAGCCCGCTCCCGCACCCGACCTCCTGACGGTAGCCGACCGCCTGCACTCGACCGCCATCCACTTGCTGAGGCGGGTGCGCAAGCAGGACATCGCCACCGGAGAAGGCCCGGCCCGATTGTCGGCCCTGTCGGCATTAGTGTTCGGAGGCCCGAAGACGTTGGGCGAACTCGCTGTGGCCGAGCAGGTCAAGCCGCCGACCATGAGCCGGATCGTCGCCGGCCTGGCCCGCAGCCGCCTGGTTGAAATCACCAAAGACCAGCAAGATGCCCGCCGCATGCACATCCGCGCCACCGCCAAAGGCACAAAGCTGCTGCAGAAAGGACGCCAGTTGCGGATTGCTGATCTTGCCCGCCAGCTGGCGCGACTCGCCCCGCAGGAATTGTCGCGGCTAAGTGAAGCAGTGGAAATACTGGCCCAATTGCTACAGAAATGGTGCTAATTTTGACGTTGCTGGGCGTGCGGGCCGCGGTTACTTTAGGCACATGAAAAGCCATGTCCCAGTGGCCCATACTGTATTGGTCTTCAGTCATCAGGGTGCAGTTGGGAGTGGGGTGATAAACATCAATAGCCCTCCCTCCGCGCCGTTATCCGTACAACTGCTGCCCGAAAGGATCGCATTGACGCGAACACGGACCATTCTGATCGCCGCCAGCCTGTTGTGGCTTGCGCACGTCGGTGTGGTCGTGTTTCTAGGCGGCAACGCGCCGGGGCCGACGCTGTCGGATGCGATCCAGTTCGCGCTGGGAGCAGTACTGATTTACGCCATCGTGCAGGCCGAACGCCGTTCGGAAGGCATGGCGATTGCATTCTGGCGGCTGACGGCAGTTGCTTACGCCCTTCTGGTTACGGCCCAGGCGCTTAGCCTTTACAACGATCTTCACGCGACGCCGGCCTTGAACTGGATCAACAACCTGCTGTTCTGCTTCTGGTTCGTTCCGCTGGCGATGACGATGTTTCTGGATCCGGACAGCGAAGCCGGAAAGATTGACACGCTGGTTGCGCTCGATTTCTTGCAGGCCGTGCTGGTGTGCGTCGCCGCCTACGTTTATTTCTTTTACCTGCCTAATGCGGAGTGGTCGGGCACGTTGTCGCACGAAGTCTGGGCTCCGTATTTTGTGGGCTACTCGTTCGTCGCGGGAGCGTTCCTGCTGCGCGGCATCGTCACCCGCTCGCGCGACGCCCGCGCCCTGTTCGGACGAATGGGAATTTTCCTGACGCTTTCCGGCTGTGTTGATGCGCTTTGGGACTACGGGCCGGTGCAGGGGTTGCACCTGGGATCGTGGTTCGACCTGCTGTGGAGCGGGTTGCTGGTCGTTCCCATCGTGATCGCAGCCACCTGGAAGCAGCTGGAGGCGCCGCAGGTCATGTTGAATGCGCCGCGGCGCGAGAAGCCCATCTACACCGAAGTTTTCTATTTGATCTACCCGCTGCTGGTGCTGTTCATGTCGCTGCGCATCGCCCGCGAGCGGCTGGGACTGGCGGGGCTGATTGTGTTCCTGGCATTTGTGTGTTCGAGCGCGCGCCTGCTGGTGACGCAGGACCGCTTGCTGAAAACGCGCGAGGCGCTGCGCCGCGAGGCTGCCCACGACGGCCTGACCAGCCTCTGGAACCGCAAAGCAATTCTGGAAATTCTGCAGCGCGAGTTGTTGCGCGCCCAACGCGATCGACAGCCCGTGGGGCTGATCATGATCGACGTGGATCACTTCAAGAACATCAATGACAGCCGCGGGCATGCTGCCGGCGACTCCGTGCTGCGCATCATTGCCAGCGGGATTGCGGCGGTGGTTCGTCCTTACGATTCGGTGGGACGCTACGGCGGAGAAGAGTTTCTGATCGTCGCTCCCAACTGCGGACTGGCAGAAACCTGGGAGCTGGCTGAGCGCGTGCGCGTGCACGTGGCCGGTTGCTCCATCATGGCGGGCGGATCGAGCGTGCAGGTCAGCCTCAGCCTGGGAGTGGCCACGGGAGAAGCGGCCGCTGATCTGGAAAAACTTCTGCACGCTGCCGACTCGGCTCTGTATCAGGCGAAAAATGCCGGACGCAACCGCGTCGAGCCCAGCCTGGGACGCGCCGCAGGCGCTGGCCAGAGCAACACGAGCACTCCGAACCGCGACTTCTGGCTGTAAACTTCAAGGCTTCCGGCTCTCGGCTTCCGGGCTTCCGGAGAAACTTTCCTATTCTTCGCGGGTTGCAATCATCGGCGCTCTCGTTTGTGACAGCCGGACAAGTGTCCCATGCGACCAGGTAGGACATTCCTGCCTCATGCAAAGATGAGCGTGCTTTGAGATGCAACTGACGGGCCTGACTCACTCTCCCGCTTATTTTGCGGTACGATTGGGTGGGGTAACGGGCACCGTTTCAGGAGGGGCATATGTGCACGGCTCGCCCGGCTGCGATTTTTCCGATCCTAATCTTTTGTCTCGGGTTGTTCCTCAGCGGGTGCGGCTCCAGCAAAACTCAGGTATGCAATGTGGCGCCGGGCTGCTGCGGTCCTGCCGGTGCCTGCCCCGCCGCCCCGCAACATCTGTTCGCCGCCGGCATCAACGGCCAGATCTCCTCTTTCCCGGTCTATGGCGGCACCTTTCTGGGGCCGCCGACCACGGTTACCGGTCCCCAAGTCAGCTTTGGCATGGCTGTGATCAATAACGCGTTCCTCTATGCCTCGAATTCAGTCGCGCAGCCCACGGGATCGGTGGACGCGTGGACCATCAATGCGGATACCGGCGCGCTCACCGCGGTCAGTGGATCTCCATTTAGCCTGGGAACGTTCGGCCTGCCCGCCGGACTCGCCGCCAATAACAACGCGCAGGTCCTCTACGTGGCCGATGTAGGCGCGATTGATGCTTTGCACGCCGACGCTAACGGGGCGCTCACTGCGATCAGCGGATCGCCGTTTCCGGCGGGAACCGGTCTCTATCTCGCGGTCGACCCGTCTGACAAGTTCCTTTTTGCCTCCGACACCACTCCGCCCGGGAACGTGCTCGCGTTTACGATTGATTCCACCGGCGTGCTGACCGCAGCTCCGGGATCGCCGTTCCCCATTGCCGGGACGACCAGCACTCAGCCACAGCAGGTCGTGGTCGATTCCAGCGGAAAATTCGTTTACGTAAACTTGTTGACCACCAACCAGGTTGCCGGATTCTCGATTGATTCATCTACGGGTGCGCTCACGGCAGTGCCGGGCTCGCCTTTTGCCACGGGCAATGGCCCGCTGGGCCTGGCCACGGCCAACAATGTGCTTTACGTCTCCAACTCGATGGACGGCACCATCTCCGGATACACGATCGATGCCACCAGCGGCGTTCTAACGCCGATAGCCGGATCGCCCTTCGCCATCAATGCCGCCGCGCTGGCCCTCAATTCCACGGGAGGCTTCTTGTACACATCGGGAGTGATGGGGCTGCAGGTCTGGAGCATTGACGGAGCTACGGGAGCGCTCACGCAGGTCGGCTCGCCCGTTTCCAACCCCGGAGCGACGATGCTGGTATTTGTGATGTAACGGCTTTTACGTTCCGGCTCTCGGCTTTCGGCTCTCGGCTCCCGGAAGCCCCGCCTCACGCGCTCTGCAGGTGGAAGATCGGATTCACACCCTTCGCGGCGGCGATCAGTTGCTGCGTTTCACCTTCGGTGATGGGTTGGAAATTTTGTCCGATATCCATGCCCAGGCGGAAGTAGCGCTCATCGCCGGGAGGAATCGCAGCGGTGATCGGCTGCGAAAGCGTCCAGCGTAATCCCAGGCTCGCCTCTTCGGGAAAGGCCGCGGGCTCGTACCAGCATTTGGGATGCGGGTGATCCTTCTTTTCTGCATCGCTCCATGTGGTCTTGGCCATGCCTTTCAGAGCCATGATGCCCATTCCCTTTTGCCGCGCTTTCTCAAGAACCGTCGGGCCGAACTTGGCTTGCGAGAAGAGAACGAAGTTGATGGGGAACAGGATGGTGTCGAAGGGATAGCGGTCCATGGCGGCGTGGGCGACTTCCACCGAGTGCGCGGAGAATCCGATGAAGCGCAGCTTGCCTGTCTTTTTTGCGGCCTCGAAAGTTTCCATGGCACCGTTCGGCGCGAAGATCTGCTCGAGATCCGACATCTTCGAGAGCGCGTGGAACTGGTAGAGATCCACGTGGTCGGTGCGGAGCAGGCGCAGCGACTCGTCCAGCAATTTGGCGGAGCCGTCTTTGGTCCAATCTTCTTCCTTGCAGGCGAGGAAGACTTTGTTGCGGTATGGCTGAAGGGCCGGCCCGAGGCGCTCTTGCGCGTTGCCGTAAGAGGGAGCGATGTCGAAGTAGTTGATGCCGCGGTCGACGGCTTCCGAGACGATGTTGGCGGCATACGAAGAGCTGTTGTCCATCACCACGATGCCGGCAAAGCCGATGATGGAAAGTTGCTCGCCGGTCTTGCCGAGCTGGCGTTTCGGGATCGGGGCGGCGTGGTTGGCTGGTTCTGCGTTGGCGAGGGGTTCAAGCATTTTGGTCGAGCCGAGTAATCCGGCGGCGGCTGAAGTTTTCAAAAACTCACGGCGTTCCATGGCAAGCCTCTCCTCGGACGAAGTGAGAATTGCAGTCCCATTATAGATTCTGAGGGGGACTTCTACGCTTGCTCCGCGAAATCTTTGGCGCGATCGCCCGCACAAACAGGTTCTCTTCGTGGCAGGTACAATGTCTCTCGCTTGAACGGGGGGGACGAAATGAACCGGCAACGAACGCGGCTGGCAGTTTGTCTTTTTTTAGTTTTTACAATTTCAGCGCTCGCGCAAGAACTGCCCAAGGTTTCTCGCCCGGAGGACGCGGGCTTTTCATCGGAGCGCCTCAACCGGCTCACGCAATTTTTTCAGAGCGAAGTGGACAGGGGCGCAATTCCCGGCGCCGTGCTGATCGTGGGCCGCAACGGCAAGATCGTTTACAGGCAGGCGATCGGATATCAGGATCGCGAGAAGAAGATCGCGATGAAGCCGGACGCCGTGTTCCGCATTTTTTCCATGAGCAAGCCGGTGACGAGCGTCGCCGTGATGATGCTGGCGGAAGAAGGCAAGATCGACGTAATGGCGCCGGTGGCGCAGTATCTGCCGGAATTCAAAGACGTGAAAGTGGGCGTGGAGAAGATGGATCCCGCTGGCGGGAAGCCTTATCTCACGACGGAAGCGCCCGTGCGCCAAATGACGGTGCAGGATTTGCTGCGGCATACCTCTGGTCTCGTGTACGGACCGTTTGGAACTTCGCTGGTGCATCAGGAATACAACAAGGCCAACTTGTTCGACAACGGCCAGACGCTGGCAGAGTTTGTGACCAAGCTCTCGAAACTGCCGCTGGCGCATCAACCCGGGAGCACGTGGGAGTACGGCATGTCGGTGGACGTGCTGGGACGAATCGTCGAAGTGGTTTCGGGAATGCCTTTCGACCGCTTCCTCGAAGAGCGCGTCACGAAGCCGCTGGGCATGCGCGACACCGAGTTCTATGCCAATCCGTCTCAGATGGCGCGCATGGTGCAGATGCAGGTGGACCCAGCCACGGGCAAGAGGCCCGAAATGGGGGTGGTCGAGAATCTCACGAAAGAAAAAGTGAAATGGTTCTCGGGCGGAGGTGGGCTGATTTCAACTGCGTCGGATTACGCGCGGTTCTGCCAGA
>Ga0070735_10003062_pt1 | contig 14783 bp, 10 predicted proteins | sample Coa_R1_FD_66443 | JGI IMG/M metagenome (GOLD analysis project Ga0070735, IMG submission 66443) | Surface soil microbial communities from Centralia Pennsylvania, which are recovering from an underground coalmine fire - Coalmine... | ecosystem: Environmental > Terrestrial > Soil > Unclassified ... | reverse complement strand
ATTTCTGAAGATCACCGCTGGAGCCGGCGCCGGCTTGGCGATGCCATCTTTCGGCCATGCTGCTGTCTCCTCCAAAACGATCGGCATCCAAGTTGGAGCAGTCTCCTTTGTGGATGAAGGCACCGAGAAAGTCCTGGATGTGCTTCAGGAACGTGGGTGCGTGAATACCTTGTTTCTTGCGGTATTCACCTACGGTCGCGGTATTGCCGGAAGGCAGATTCCGGGGCAGCCACTGCCCGACCACGGCAAGCAGGAATACGATCTCAATTTTCACGGCGGGAATTTCGCGATCCCTCATCCCCAGTACTACAAGAACACGATTCTCAAGGACACGCGCGCGCCCGACCACGGAGACCTGGATATCCTGGCCGAAGTGCTCCCCTCGGCTAAGAAACGCGGTGTGAAAGTGATCTGCTGGCTTGAGGACGTTTTTCGCACCGACTTGCCCAACATCGAAAAGCTGCAGGAGCGAGATCTGTACGGACGAAATGCCGAGACACTGTGCGTCAACAATCCGGAGTACCGGAATTTCCTGACCGGCCTGGTCGAAGACTACGCCCGCTCCTATGACATCGACGGCATTATGTGGGGATCGGAACGGCAGGGCGCCCTTTGCGACAGTTTGGGGGCGACGCATGACAAGCCGCCGGTCGACCCGGGGAACGTGACTTGCTTCTGCGAATTTTGTCAGAGCAAAGCAAAAGACCGCGGCATCAATGTGGAGCGCGCCAGGCAGGGATTTCTGGAGCTGGAAAAATTCGTACGCTCATCACGGAGCGGCAAGCGCCCTGTGGACGGTTACTACGTTCATTTCTGGCGGCTCTTATTGCGGTATCCCGAACTAGCCGCCTGGGAAATGCTCTGGACGGACAGCCTTCGCGAGACCTACGCCGCAATATACAAAACGGTAAAGACAGCGAAGCCCACGGTGCCAGTAGGCTGGCACATCTGGCACAACAATTCTTTCAATTCGATCTACCGCGCGGAACAGGACCTTCACGAGCTCTCGAATTATTCAGACTTCATCAAGGTCGTGATGTACAACAACTGCGGTGGCGAGCGGATGGCGCTGTATGCAGACAATATCGGCTCAACGCTTTATGGAGATCTTTCGAAACAGAGCCTGATCGATTTTAACTATGCCGTGATGGGACTCAAGGAGGGCAGCTACGATCAGATTCCTCACACAGGGCTTTCAGCGGATTACGTTTATCGCGAAACGAAACGGGCGCTCGAAGGTGTTGCTGGCACGAGGACTCTGATCTGGCCGGGCATTGATATCGATATCCCGACCGAGCCCCATAACAGCAAGTGCACGCGTCAGAGCGTGAAAGCAGCAGTATCGGCTGCTTTCCGCGCAGGCGCGCCCGGCTTGATTCTGTCTCGCAAGTATTCCGAGATGCGCCTCGCGAACCTCAGCGGCGCTGGGGACGCGATTCGCGAGCTGAAATCATAGCCAGCGGAGACGCAAGTGATAAATTACAATCGCCATTTGGAGGAAGCATTCATGTCTAAGCAAACGATTGGCAGTCGTGGCAACGGGAATATTCGGGCAACTGTATTCGCGCTGACGGCGTTAACGTTGATGCTCTCCATGCCGCTGTACTCCCAGCAGAAGCCTGCCGACACCACTGAGGTTCAGCCATTCCTCGGACGTTGGGATTTGACCCTCAAGACTCCGGTTCGCGAAGCCCCCTCGTGGCTGGAGATAACTCAACAAGATGGGCAGCTGAAGGCGCGCATGGTGGGCCGATGGGGAAACGCGCGGCCGCTTCCGAAAGTAGAAATCGCAGATGGCCGGATCACATTCGTTTCTCCCAAGGAGGAGGAAGACCGCAAAGATGACATGGTCTTCGAGGGCAAGCTATCGGGAAAGATGCTCGAGGGGACGACGACCGGCCCCGATGGCACTCCGTGGCAATGGACCGGAGAGAAAGCTCCATCCCTCGAGAGAAAGAATCCTCCGAAGTGGGGCAAACCGATTCAGCTATTTAATGGCAAGGACCTCAGCGGGTGGAAGATGAGCGATCCGAACGCAACGCAGAAATGGACGGTTGAAAACGGAACCCTCGTGAGTCCCGGGCATGGGCCTGAATTAATTACCGATGCGAAGTTCGAAGATTTCAAGTTACACCTGGAATTCAATTGCGCCTCAGGATCGAACAGCGGCGTATACCTTCGCGGACGCTACGAACTCCAGATCGAAGATGATCCGCATCCGGAAGGGCCGACGATGCGCACGGGAGGCATCTATGGCTTCCTGGCACCAACGCCGGAGCAGCCGCGTAAGCCCGGAGAATGGCAGACCTACGACATCACCCTGGTTGGACGCGTGGTCACCGTCTTGCAAAATGGCACGATGATTATCGACAAGCAGGAAATTCCGGGCATCACCGGCGGCGCTGTGGACAGTCACGAAGCGCTACCCGGCCCGATCTATCTGCAGGGTAGTGAAGCTGGACACGTCACTTTTCGAAATATCACGATTACGCCAGCAAAGTGATCTGCGGGCCTTAGGGTGGCCACCACTGGGGGGAGCTTTCCTTCCTGCTATTCCTACTTCTGCCCTAGAACGCAAAGCGACCCCTCCACCGCATTTCGCTTGGCGGCGTCATCGCCACCGTTATCGTCCCAAAACTGGGGTTCGTTGACGAAGCGGTTGGGTGTTCCCAGGTTGACCATATTGAGGGGCACGTCCACCATCGCCGATAACCAGAAAACGTTAGCGCGCATCGAATAGCTAGACTTCTTCTCTGCAACTTTCTGCATACGAGCCTTTGGACCTCTTGCGAGAGAGATTCGTCGCTGGTAATGTCCCGCCGGGCCACGCAACACCTTCTCACACAATAAATTCGTTTGCTGTCGGAGGAACTATGCGCGCAACCAAGCAGATCGGAGTAGCGATTGTTGTCTTATTTTTGGCGGGATTTTCAACCGCTTGGGCCCAATCCACCCTTCACATCGGTCCCGGTTTCGGCACCAAGTGCGCCATGGGCTGCGCCGGGGATCCCAACCTTCTGGCCGGGGCGAGAAACGTCGACATTTATCAGACCAGCGACGGCGCCCCGACGCTTTCGCAACCAGTGCTGATTATTTTGGGTGTGCCCAGTAAATTCGCGAGCCTGATTCCCACCATGCCCATCACCGCGGTTAAGGCCGTCAATCCTTATCCGGGAGGAGCAATCACCACCGGCACCGCAGCTTTTGCGGCAGGTGGAACCTACGGCTTAATCGATCCCATTTCTGACGGATACTTTGGAACGATGATGCCGGGGCAGGAAATCTACAGTTTTCTCGGCCTTCCCGGCGCAAACAATTCCAATAGCTTTACGAATTGGTTTGCCGAGGACGACGAATATCTCGGTCTCGAGCCTACGAGCTTCGCCATCCACGTGTTCGCCCTGAACGCAGATCTTGGGCCAAACGGCCTTATCAACGTGTCACTAGTCAGAAACGTTCCCAAGGGCACTTACATCGTTGCCTATGGCCAGGTGAACGGCCAGGCTTATGCCGTTCCCTTCACCGAGGCAGGATTGAAGTGCAGTTATTAGCGGCATGTTCAGAAGTGCGGGCGGCCGATGATTCCCATTGAGGATCATCCGGTCGCCCGAGTATTGATCTGAACCCGCTCGCCCTCTCCGCTGGGAAATCAATCCCCACTTGGCCTACAATTCTTACCACTCGTCATCTGGGGAAGCGACCGTCATGCCCGCTACAATCGCGACGAATGCTGAGACCAACCTTGAATTCGCGGGCAAAGTTGCCGGACCGTGCGTCTTCGTCCTCTTCGGGGCTGCGGGCGATCTAACCAAGCGAAAGCTCGTCCCGGCCCTCTTCAATCTGGTGAATGCTAAGTTGCTTCCCGACAACTTCGCGGTGATGGGCGTCTCCGTGGATGACCTCGACGTGGAAGCCTTCCGTATACAGGTCAGCGAATTTCTGCCCACGCATGATGAAGCCCCGGTCGATTGGCTGCGGAGTCGCCTCTTCTACGAGCGCGGCGATTTCGGCGATCCTAATACCTTCTCGAAACTTCGCGACCGCCTCGCCGCGATCGACGCCGAACGCCAAACTGGCGGCAATTATCTCTTCTATCTGGCAACCGCGCCCAAGTTTTTCGCGCCGATTGTGCAGCAGTTAGGCAAAGCCGAACTCTCCAGGCAGGAGAATGGACGCTGGCGCCGTGTCGTCATCGAGAAGCCCTTCGGACAGGATCTGGAATCCGCCAAGGCCCTGAACCGCGACATCAAAAGCGTGCTGCAGGAAAACCAGATCTACCGCATCGATCACTATCTGGGCAAAGAGACCGTACAAAACATCATGGTCTTCCGCTTCGACAATGCCATCTTCGAGCCCATCTGGAACCGGCGCTACATCGATCACGTGCAAATCACGAATGCCGAGACGGTCGGAGTAGAGCGGCGCGGCGCCTATTTCGACAACGCCGGAACCCTGCGCGACATGGTGCCCAACCACGTCATGCAACTGCTCAGCCTGACTGCGATGGAGTCTCCCGTCTCGTTTCAGGCCGATGCCGTAAGAAATGAACAGGCCAAGGTCCTGCATTCGCTGCAGGCGCTGAACGCCGAAGATGTGCTGCAACAAAGCGTACGCGGACAATACGGGGACGGCGTAATCGCCAACGAACGAGTGCCGCGCTACCGGTCCGAGCCTGGAGTCAACCCCGAGTCGCGCACCGAAACTTTTGTTGCCCTCAAGCTCAATATCGACAATTGGCGCTGGGCGGGCGTTCCCTTCTATTTCCGCACGGGCAAGCGCCTGGCGCAGCGACACACCGAAATTGCCATTCAGTTCAAGCGCATGCCGTTTGAGCTGTTCCGCAATGCTCCCTTCCACAAGTTGCATACCAACACGCTGGTCATTCAGATTCAGCCGGTGGAAGGAATCTCGCTGAGCTTCGGCGCCAAGATTCCCGGCCCGGTCCTGCGCGTGGGCTCGGTAGACATGAGCTTCGAGTATTCAAAATACTTCGGAGCTGACGCCTACACCGGCTACGAAGTCCTGCTCTATGACTGCATGATGGGCGACGCCACTCTGTTTCAGCGCGCCGACATGGTCGAAGCCGGATGGAGCGTCATCGATCCTGTCCTCGACGTCTGGAGGGCTGTGCCTCCACGCAAGTTTCCGAACTACACTTCTGGCAGCTGGGGACCGGCTGAATCCGACCAACTCCTCGAAACCGACAACCGTCAATGGAGGAAAATCGAGCCATGATCCTCGCGGGAGAAATCGGCGCCACGCGCACTCGCCTGGCCGCTTACGACACCGAAGGCAATCGCCTGCAGTGCGTCGTTGAAAAAATCTATATGAGCCAGGAGCACGCCAGTCTCGCCGACATCCTGCCGCAGTTCATCCGCAGCGAGGGGATTCCCGTGCACAGCGCCTGCTTCGGCGTGGCCGGACCGGTGCGCGCGGGGCGCAGCAAGATTTCTAATCTCCCCTGGATCATCGACTGCAAGGAATTAGCGCAGCAGCTCAAGCTCGCATCGGTCGGCCTGCTCAACGATCTTGAAGCCTATGCATACGGCATCGACGCGCTCGATTCTAAGGATTTCATCGCGCTGAGCGAAGGCTCCGAAGATGCCGAGGGCAACCGCGCCGTGATTTCCGCGAAAACAGGACTGGGCGTTGCCGGACTCTACTGGGACGGATTCCGCCATCATCCCTTCGCCTGTGAGGGCGGCCACGCCGATTTCGCTCCAAAGAACGATCTACAGATGGAATTACTCGCGTATCTGCAAAAAAAATACGGCCGCGTCAGTTGCGAGCGGATTCTCTCCGGCCCCGGCATCAAGCATATCTACGAATTTCTTCGCGACGCGCACAAAGCGGAGGAACCCTTAGGGCTGCGCGATCAACTCGCTGCCGCTCCTGATCAGCCGGCCTTGATCTCGAAGCTCGCGCTCGAAGGCAAGGCCCCAATCTGCGAGCAGACGCTCTCCATCTTCGTCACCGTGTTTGGGGCCGAGGCGGGAAACTGCGCCTTGCACTACATGTCCACTGGGGGAATTTTTATTGGAGGGACGATCGCGGCAAAAATAGAAAAGAAGATGAGGGATGGGGAATTCATGCGGGCCTTCCTCGACAAAGGCCGCATGGAGGCTTTGCTCAAGGACGTCCCGGTCAAGATTATCGTGAACGACGACTGCGGGCTGCTAGGCGCTGCCCGCTATACCCTAGTTCAGAAGGCCTTCCGCGCCCCCAGTCGCGCAGCCGATTAAGCTATGAAACGCGGACTTGCCCTGAGCAAAATCCACAGCCGGCTCGTTCCTGCAGCGTGAAGTTCCCCTGGATCTGGGTTTCGACTTCGACCGGATTTCCATTCAGCAGATACGGCCGGTACTTCCATTTCTTCACTGCTTCGATCGCAGCCGGCGCCAGCATGGGATGCCCGCTGATCAGCTGAATATTCCCAACGTCCCCCGACTTGCTGATCACCAGTCGCAGAATGACCCTGCCTTGAATCGGTGCCTGCCGCGCTAACGGAGGGTCAACCGGCGCGACCTTCTTTACGTTGTCATTCTGCCGGAACTTCCAGTAGCGCTTGCAATGTCGGGTTTCTCAGCAATCTCTGTCCGATTCCCTCGATGATCTCGGCGGTTCATGCTGGTCTTCTAGGACTTCGCCCGACGTCGCCGTTTTCCTCCCTATACTTCAGTATTTCTTGCCTGATTCGTCCGCTGGGCTCCGGACCGATCGCGCAAAGCCTTGTCTGGCGCCGTTTTAGCGTGATGTTTTCAAAACGGCATTTTCCACGTTACTTAAGGTCAAGAGCCGTTGACACGTTTACCCCCTGTCCTATCTCCCGTATTTTTAAGACTCCAAGCTCCCGGCTTTCTCCCCAACTGGGTCCCAATGGAGTGATATTGAATGGCGGCTTATCGCGGATTTCAACTCGGATTATTGCCCGAACGCAAGATCAACAAACGGGCGCTAGCGACGGCTTATGGACTGGTCGCGCTCACGCTGCTGGTGGTAATTAACATCGGGCTACTGTTTCCGCAGACGCTGCAAATGGCGCAGTATCACGTCACGGAACTGATTCCGATGCCTTCGTTGCGTCCGGCGCCGGAACCAGAGCCGGTCAAGGTCGAAGCGGTGAAACCTAAGCTGCTGCCCGCGGTGAAGCTGCCGGTGTTCGAACAGCCGAAGCTGGTCATGCCCAAAGAAGTTCGGCATGAGCTTCCGCAACCGGTGGAAGCGCCGAAGGTCGTGGTGAATCAATTTGCCGCTCCGCAGTTGAAGCTGGCAGTAGGCGGGGCGCGACCGCAATTGCTGCATACCGGAGAATTCGCCGAGACGGGAAGCTCGCAGAAACCTACGGTGAACGCGGCCGTTGAGCAAGTGCAGACGGGTGGCTTTGGCGATCCCAACGGAATTGCGGGAACCGGCAAGATGAATGCGAAGTTGTATGCCGCGCCAACCGGAGCTTTTGATATGCCCGCCGGCCCGGGACAGGGCAACGGCTCGGGCGGAGCAAAAGGGATAAAGGGCACGGTGGCCAGCGCCGATTTCGGTGCCGGCGTGGCAACGTCCGGGAAGGGCGATGGCCGCAGCAATGGCAAGGGCGGCATCTCCACCGGCGGTTTCGGAGCGGAGCAAGTCGTGCATCAGGGGCCGAAAATCGCACAAATGGATTCGGGCCCGGCAACGACGCCAGTGCAAATCACTTATAAGCCGAACCCGGTTTACACCCAGGAAGCACGCGACATGAAGTTGGAAGGCGAAGTCCTGCTGGAAGTGAGTTTCGCAGCGGACGGAACATTGCACATAAACCGCGTGGTGCGCGGCATGGGGCACGGACTAGATGAGGCCGCTATCGCAGCCGCCAACAAGATCCGCTTCAAGCCGGCGTTGCGTATGGGGCAGCCGGTCGATTCGACGGCGGTGGTTCACGTTTCGTTCCAATTGGCGTACTGAAAAGCTTTTGGCGAAGCAAGTTTGGCAGTTGTACATGACAAAAAACGGTTCACAGAAACTGGAGAAAGTTATGCGTACCTCGAAATGGATCTTTGCGGTAGCGCTGTTGACAGCGATGAGCGCAGCCGCGCAGCAAGCGGCAGATTCGCAGCCCGTGGCGCAACCGGCGGCTCCGGATGCCACGCAGACGGTACAGCCGACGCAACCGGCTGCTCAGGCACAGCCCGCACCCGTGCAGGGCGATCAGTCTCAGCCAGCGCAGCAGGCGCCTGCAGCGGCCTCGGCGCAGGCACAGCAGGCTCCTGTGCCACCGCCCGTAGCCGCCGCTCCCACGACCATGGACCAGGTCGTGAATCTTTTCATCGAGCATGAGCACGGCTTGATCAAGGCGCTTTCGACCCGCACGCCCGTGGTTGAAACCTATCTGCAAAACCTGACCGCCGATCCGCAACTAGGCCCGGTGCCCAGCGAGGATCACTATTTCCTCGGTCGCATGGACATGGGCGAAAACATCGATCGCAAGGATTATCTGAAAGAGCAGGAAAAGAGTATGCAGTCGCGTCTACTGGGCGGCTTCCAGAAGCTCTATAAGGTTCAGTACCAGCCTTTGGGCTTCTCGTGGATGATATATGCAGACCGTACGGACTTTGACCGCGAGCACTACGATTTCCGCTATGTGCGGCGCGAATTCCTGGGCGATGTACGCTGCCTGGTGTTCGACGTCACTCCGAAAAAGAAGTCTGGCACCGGCCGCTTTCTGGGCCGCATCTGGGTGGAAGACCAGGGTTTCAACATCGTGCGGCTGAACGGGACCTATTATCCGGCGCCGCGCAATTCCGACTTCTTCCACATGGACAGCTGGCGGTTAAACCTGATCCCTGGGTACTGGGTGCCGTCATTCATCTACAGCGAAGAAGGTGACTTCAGCGCGGGCGCAAAAAACAGGATTGCCTTCAAGGCGCAGACCCGCATCTGGGGCTATGACTTGAAGAAGGGCGCGAAGGACGACGAGTTGACGCAGATCCGGGTGGACAGCGTGACCGACGAGACGCCGACCACGCAAGATGCCTCTCCGCTGCAAGCTGAGCGCGTATGGCAGCAGCAGGCCGAAGACAACGTCGTCGAGCGCCTCACTTCAGGCGGATTGCTCGCTCCGGAAGGAGATGTTGACCGCATTCTGCAGACGGTCGTCAACAACTTGCAGGTAACCAACAATATCGATCTGCCGCGCCCGGTTCGCACGCGTGTGCTGCTCACTTCTCCACTAGAGACATTCAGCGTGGGCAACACCATCGTGATCAGCCGCGGCCTGGTTGACGTGCTTCCCGACGAGGCCAGCCTGGCGGCGGTGCTCGCGCATGAACTGGCGCACATCGTGCTCGGCCACAATCTGGGTTCGAAGTATGCCTTCAACGACCGCATGCTGTTCTCGGATGACTCCACGTACCAGAACTTGGGCTTCCGGCACATTCCCGAAGAAGAGGAAGCGGCGGATAAGAAGGCAGTCGAATTCCTGAAGAACTCGCCGTACGCGCAAAAGCTCGACAACGTGGGCTTGTTCCTGAAGGCCCTGCAGCAGCGCGCTCCGAATCTAAACGCGCTGCTGACCACGCACCTGGGAAATCCGCTGGCCACCAGTGGGACCGTGAGCCGTCTGGCGGCTCTGGCAACCCAAGGTCCAGCGCTGGATAACGCGAAGCTCGACCAGATCGCTGCCCTGCCATTGGGCGGGCGCGTGAAGGTTAATCCCTGGGACGACAAGGCGGAGATGGTGAAGACGGCTCCGGTCGCCATTACCTCGGCGCGCGACAAGATGCCGTTTGAAGTCACGCCCTTCTTCCCGCGCCTGGCCCGCTTTGGTGCAAACGCCGCGCCTGCCGCAGCGCCCACCACGGCCGCTAATAACCCGAATACTGGCAATTAAACTTCGAACGACGTTAACGCTGTCATCCTGAGCGAAGGGTCTCGGCTTTTCGCCCAGGATGGCATTCCAAGTTGAAGCAAAAACGAGGCCGGGACCCGGAACTTCCTTGCGGGATACCCGGCCTTCGTTCTGCTTGCGGCGCCACCTGCAGTAATTGCTTTCTCTTTGAACAGAAGTCAGCGTGGCCGACCGGTCCATCCGGGGTTCCATTCAACAATCAAAAATCAACATTCAACAATCTTGGCTACTGGGTCGGCCCTGCTTCCTTGGTCTGATCGCACACTCCGTTCGTCGTCCTACTGCGGAGTTTCTAACTGCGGGTTACAGACCCCACTTGCCGTCTGCGGACGCAAGAGCTGCGGCCACGAAGTAAATCCGCTAGACGCGGGCGGATGCAACAATGCCGGATTGCTGAAGTCGAAGAACTCGCTCATGTCAGAGCATCCCGCACCTTGCGAAGTACACGCTGAACTGGTCCAGTACGCGTCGCGCTTGGTCAACGCCTGTACTCCGAACGTGCTTTCAATGAAGGCCAGGATCGCCGTGTAATCGCGCGGCGTATGCGATACATAGTTTGGTTTCGCGTAGGGCGAGATCACGATGACTGGCACGCGGAACCCAGTCAGATCGAAAGTCCCGCCCAGCTTCCCAACCGTGCAGTAGCCGGATGAGCCATTATTCGGATCGGGACACTGCCCCGGCAAGATGTCGTCTGGCGGCGGGACGTTGACGGGCGGCACGTGATCGTACAAGCCCCCGCCCTCGTCGTAGCTCAGGATGAAAACGGAATCGTTCCAGGCATCGCTCTGCATCAGCGCCGCAATGATCGATTGCACATAGGCGGCTCCGCTCTGCACGTTGTTATCGGGGTGCTCATCGAGATGGCTGGCGCCTGAGGCACTGTCAATAAAGATTACCTCCGGCAAGGCCTTGTCGGGATCGCAGCTGCCATTGCAGCCCCCGAGACGGTTCATCAGGTCGCTGACTGGAAACGTCTTTGGGCCGATCGCAGGGTCCGCAAAGTCGGCAAAATTCGCGAGGAAAATTCCGTCGGTATAGTAGTACAGCCAGCTGACGTTCGCCGTGTTCATCGCCCGGAAGATGGTAGGCGCAGCGTACTTCGGGTGGTTAGCGTCGCCGTCAGGATACTCATGCCCAAATGATGTGCCGGCCATTAGGTACATGCGATTCGGCACCGTGTTCGCCAGAATCGGTGAGTGCCACGCATCGCTGGTCGCAAAGAAAGTGGCAAGATCGTAGTAATACGGCAAGTCCGTCTCGTTGTAATAGCCGAGGGCGCGCGTGCCGTTAGGGTCGTAGTTTTCCGGCACCGAGTCGGTGGTGTCGAGAAATCCTTGCATCGCGAATGAACTGGGGCTGTATGGGCTCGTGGTCGTAGCCCAAGCCGCGTCGCCGCCAGTCAGCGAGGTATCGTGATGGCTCTCATCCCACGCCGGGGTAAGGTTCTCCGTGCATACCGTAGCCTCGTGGAAGGGCTGAACCTTGGCACCGGTGTTGCTGTTGGTGAGCGTGACATTCGGATCGAAGCCATCCACCGTCTGCGTATCGGTGATCCCGACGCCGTTGAGCCGGTTCAGGCGGTAGGCGCCCAGTTGTCCCAGATACATGTCGAACGAGCGGTTTTCCTGCAGCATGAAGAAAATGTGCTTCACCACGCCCACACTCGCGGCGTTCACCGTGACCGTAGCGGATTGCGTGATGGACGCGGACGGATTCACGGCGGCAGTTGCGGTGTAGGTTGTAGTGGTACCGGGATTGACGGTCGCGGAGCCCTGCGGCAGCGCGCAGGTACCGCTACACACCGAATTTCCGGCCGCATCTGTTACAGAAATTGAAGTCGCGGTACCGCCGGTAACTTGCCAGGCAAGTGTCGCCGGTGTGCCGGGTGTGATGGTGCTCGGCGAGGCGGTCAAACTCAGGTTAAATGGAACTGTGACGGTCACGGTCGCCGGGGCCGATGTGCCACCCGGCCCCGACGCGGTGATCGTGAAGGTCGTCGTGCTGGTCACTGGCGTGAGCGATGAACCAGTGGTCGGCAATGGCCCTGTGTCCTCTGTCTGGGCAACCGCCGGACTAATCGTGACGGAGGTGGCGTTGGTCGTGGTCCAAGCGATGGTGGAAGGCTGTCCTGCGCTGACGAACATCGGGCTCGCAGTAAAAGATGTGACCTGCGGCGGGACAGGCTGAGCCACCTGCACCGTCGCGGTTTGGGGCGTAGTGCTGCCGTGCGCCCCAGTCGCGACCGCCGAATACGTCGTGGTCTGCGCCGGCGAGTCATTCACACTGCCGGAGGCCTGGGACGTAGAGGTTACAGTCCGCGTCGCACTGCCAGCCGTGGCGGTAATCGTAACCGAAGTGGCGTTCGTGGTTTGCCAATTGAGGGTGACGCTCTGTCCCGCGTTGATCGAATTTACGCTGGCCGAGAAGATAAGAGTTGGTGCGGTGCTTGGTCCCGCAACGCCATTGCAGGCGGTGAGCCCCCATAAGGCCAACGGAAGTATTCCGCTGGTAATGCAGCGAACCCTTTTTTTGCTCATTTGTTTACGCCGGTTGTCCCGATCTACGCTCGCCGGAAATCAGATGCCATTCAGGGTTGCAGCGTTGGTTACGGGAAGATTTCGCATCGACATGTGGGCTCTAAAATTACTTTGGCAGTCTTCCGTATTGCTATGTTTATCAATGGTTTACGCTGTAGATCAACGAGATTGGCCTCACGTCATACGTGAGAAAATTGAGCCTTCTAGATAGTTCTATGGAGAGAAATTCCTATCCCGAATCTCAACCCGCGGAAGTAACTTGTCCGTGCCACGGCCATTCATTGAAAATTGAAGAACGATACCAGGCATTCGTATTTCTATTTTCTGAGGTCACATTTTGCGGCTGTGGATCAATACGTTGCTTCGGCTGTTCGCAGGAACGTACTTCGTCCTCACCTCGATGTATTGCCTGCTGGCATTTCTTCCCTATACCTATTACTTCCTCATCAAGGCCCCAGCCTATGCGTGGATGCCGTGGTTTGTGCAGCATCAGGCGGGGTTGTACTGGGTAGCGGGCGCGGCAGGATTGACGGCAGGCTGGAATCTGCAGGATTCGTGGCGCACGCGAAGCTGGCGATTCTTGGCAAGTGGTGGCGGTCTGGTATTGGCTGGAATTTATCTCAGCCTGCGTCCGTTCTTGCCTGCCCTTGAAAATTCGCGCGCGGCGTACTGGTGGAGTCTGGCTTCTCTGCTTCCCCTGGTTGCTGCGAGCCTATGGAGATCGCCAGAGAGCACCGGTTCGGCTGCGAATACGGGATGTGGCGCGGACGCGATCGCTCGCGAACCTGCGGAGCTTCGCTCCGCCCGACGGCCGATGGCGGCGGTCCCCACATTAAATCCGAGCAGTCTTCTGTTCCCCTATTCCACCGCAGTGCTGATTGCATGCGTTCTCAGCGCGATTTATGTAGCGGGAGCGAGACTGCGCATCTACACCCAGACACACACGTTGAGCGTCCACGCAGCCGACGGAGAGTTTGCAGCTTGGAGCCTGATCTCGCACATCGTGCTCGCGCTCGCGCTGGTTTCGCTCGTCAACCTCGTCGCTGCTCTCGCGCTCAAGACCTCGAAGCCTCGCGCGGTTCGGCGCTGGGTCAACGGCGCGCTCGTCTTCGGCGCACTATGGTGGGTCTTGTATCACTTCCTCGCGAGTGCAATGAGCTTCAGCGGATGGCTCGCGCATCTCTATGCCGCGTCGCTGGGTCTGACCCTGACGTTGTGGGGATTCTGGCTGGTCCTTCCCTTCTTCGAGCGAAGCAGGCCGACCCAGCCGCGTAAGGTTGCGTTCGGCACCTGGACCGTGGTTGGGTTCGCGTGCTCGGTTGCAGTCGCATTCCCGTACATCGTTGGAGACGCGGACTGGAGCGACTTTCTGCAGAGCACGGTTACGCTCATGCTATGGATCGTGGTCAGCGTCTGTGTCATGCGTTTGCGGCCTCGCCGGGCTCATTATTCGACCGTCGCTATGCTTTCGGCCGTGCTACTCAGCGCAGTTCTGTACAAGGGACTTCAGGCCACAGAGATTTTCTGGAGCCAACCGCTGGGCGCGACCGACGATGAGATCTCGCTGACCCTGGAAGCCTACGGAGGACACGACAACTCCTTTCAACTGGCGCATCACATTCTGGGCAACTCGCGCCATGAAGTGTGCGGGGATCTTTGCCGCATCCTGCGCGACAATACTAATATCCGCGACGCGCAGGTTCGCAATGGCGTTCAGTTAGTGGATCAACTCACGCCCACAAAGAACAACCGGCCGAATATTTTCGTGTTCGTGATTGATTCCATGCGGCCGGACTATCTTGGAGCCTACAACCCGCGTGTGGACTACACGCCGAATCTGGATGCCTTCGCACGCGACAGCGTGGTGCTGCATAACGTCTACTCGCAATACGCTGGAACTTCGCTCTCCGAGCCGGCAATCTGGGCGGGTGCGACTCTGTTGCATGCTCACTACCCGCAACCTTTCTCCAAATTGAACAGCCTCGACCGGATGCTGCACACCGACCGTTACCGTATGTTGGTCAGCGCGGATGAGGTGCTCAGCGCGATCTTGCCAGTGAACGACGATCTAGTGAAGTTAGATACTGACAAGAAGCTGTGGAATCAACTCGAACTGGGATCGACGCTGCGGCAGGCCGAGACAATGCTGAGTGCAGAGCAGAATTCTGACCGCCCCGTATTTCTGTATACGCAACCGAAGAACGTACATCAGTTCGCGCACAACGACGTGCCTTCGCCTACATCGCAACACTGGCCCGAAAGACCAGGTCTGAATACACGCATCACGTACGAAGTGCACTGGGTTGACTCGTGCCTCGGACAGTTCTTCAGTTATCTCAAGCAGCGGGGAATGTACGACA
>Ga0070735_10003061_pt1 | contig 14784 bp, 13 predicted proteins | sample Coa_R1_FD_66443 | JGI IMG/M metagenome (GOLD analysis project Ga0070735, IMG submission 66443) | Surface soil microbial communities from Centralia Pennsylvania, which are recovering from an underground coalmine fire - Coalmine... | ecosystem: Environmental > Terrestrial > Soil > Unclassified ... | reverse complement strand
GCCTGTACCTGGCCGTCGATCACGTGGACGACATCCTCCTGGGGGTGGCGCTCGGCGTCGCGATCCCGGTCAGCGCGTTCCGTTTCTTCACCCCGAACGAGATCTTCCCCGTCGCCTACCGGACCGGCAACACCGCGCACGTGGACGTGACCGGCCCGCGCGGCGACGCGATCCGGCAAGGCGTGCGCGACCAGCTCGGGCTCACCGTCACCGGCATCACGCCGGTCGGGCTGGAGTCCTCAGCCGGCTCCACCCCGCTGCGGCTGCGGACCGAGGGCGCCCCGCAGGAGTACCTGTTCGCCAAGCTCTACACCAAGGGCCACGTCCGTGCCGACCGCTGGTACAAGATGTGGCGGACGATCCTGTACGGCTCCCTGGAGGACGAGAATTCCTTCGGGACGGTTCGGCGCCTGGCCGAGTACGAGGACTACGCCCTGCGCCTGCTGCAGGACGCCGGGATCACCGTTCCCAGGCCCTACGGCATCGTGGAGATCACCCCCGAACGGGAATACCTGCTGGTCACCGAGTTCTTCGATGGCGCGGTGGAAATCGGCGGCGCCGACATCGATGACCAGGTGATCGACCAGGGGCTGGCATTGATCCGCGCGCTGTGGGACGCCGGGATCGCCCACCGCGACATCAAGCCGGGCAACCTGATGGTCCGCGCCGGGCAGCTGCTGCTGATCGACGTGGCCTTCGCCCAGGTACGCCCCTCGCCCTGGCGGCAGGCCGTCGACCTGGGCAACATGATGCTGGTCCTGGCGGTCCGCACCGACCCCGCGCGCGTGTACCGGCAGGCGCTGGACTATTTCACCGGGGCCGAGCTGGCCGAGGCCTTCGCCGCCACCCGCGGGGTGGCCAGCCCGACACAGCTGCGCGCCTTCATCAAACGCGACCCCCGCGACCTGCTCGCCGAATTCCGCACGCTCGCCCCGCCGCGGCGCCCGATCGTGCTGCAGCGCTGGAGCGTCCGGCGGGTAACCCTGGCCGCGGCGATGCTCGCCATCTTCGCCGTGCCCGCCGTCTTGGGCATCGGCCTGTTGCTGCCAGCCAGCACCCCAGGTGTGCACGCGCCCGATTGCGGCACGGGCCACACGATGATCCTGACCGCCCAGGCGGTTCCCTCGGCGGCCTTCCTGCCCTGCATCGCCGCGCTCCCGCCGGGCTGGACCGCAGCCGGCGGGCAGATCGCCAGCGGACAGGCGACCTTCGGGCTGGACTTCGGCCAGGCCGGGCTGCAGACGGCGACGATCACCTTGACCGCGACCTGCGACCTGGCCGGCGCCCGGCAGATTCCTTCCGGCCAGCCAGGCATGAGCCAGTTCGAGCGCCCGGTATCTGGGTCCTCAGACGTTCGCTACGACGTCTTCCCCGGCGGCTGCGTGACCTATCAGTTCGTCCTTGCGTCCGGCTCGTCCCCGGTCGTGACCACTACTGTCGATAGCGCGGTGGCGTTCATCCCCCGGTCACAGCTGGTCGGCTACATCCGGCAGACCGAGGGCCTGGCCCTGTGCGGGCGAGGTGCGGCATGCCCGGGATGACCCGCGCAGTCACGGTCCGGCCGCAGGAGGACGCGCTGCTTGGCCGCCCCCGGCAGGCCGCGCTCCTGACCGCCGCGGTGGTGGCGGCCACGGTCGTGGTGTTCGCTCTCGTCGCCGACCACGGTGCAGTGGCCCGCATCCAGCGGGTCGACGATGCCTGGCTGCGGCTGATGATCTCAGGCCGGACGGCACCGCTGACGGCGATCGCCAAGGTCCTCAACGTCCTCGGGCTGGTCTACGTCACGCTGCCGGTACGGATCGCCCTGGCCGGGTTCCTGGCCCTGCGCCGCCGGTGGTGGCATCTGGCCGCTTTCGCGTCCGCCATCGTGGCGTCCGAGGTGCTGATCGGCTCGCTGAAAGGCAGCTACGACCGGGCCAGGCCACCCGGGTCACTGGTCGCGACCAGCGGCGCGTCGTTCCCGTCCGGGCACGCCATCGCCGCGTCGGTCACCGTCGTCGCCGCGGTCATCGCGCTGGTGCCCGCGGGGAGACGACGGGTCGGGTGGGGCGCGGCCGCGGCGGCATTCTCGATCGTGATGGGGCTTTCCCGCGCCTACCTTGGCGCCCACTGGCTGTCCGACGCCATCGCCGGGATCGGACTCGGCACGTCGTGCGCCCTGGTCGCGGCCCTGGTCACCGACCAGCTTCAGCGACGGTGCAGCCGGGGGCCGCTGCTGAGGCGAGCGCCACGCCCGGCGGACGTCCGTCCGCCCCGGCACGTCAGGAGCGGGTGAGAGGCATGAATATGGACTGGGCTCAGCTCATCACGAGGCGTCCGGAGCGGTTCCTGCCGCAGACGCGTTACCGGCATCCGGGCGATGTCATCCGGCTGATCGCCAGCGGCCTGGTTCTGACCGGGACGCTGGTCGCGGTCGCGGTTGCTCCCGGCCCGCTTACCGGCCCCCGGGCCGCCGCCGTCAGCTGGCTCGGATCCGGGCCGGCCGGGCGCCTGCTGACCGGCCTGGTGCAGGTGACTCTGGTCCTCGCGGCCGCCGGGACCCTGGCCGTGGCCCTGCGGCACCGCCGGTTCCGCTTGCTCGCGAGCCTGGTGGCGGGCGCGGCCGTGGCCGGAGCTCTGCTCGCGGGAATCGTGCACCTGACGGGCGAGCACGCGATCGCGGCGGCGGCCGCGCACTCGTGGCTGGCCAGCGCGGCGTTTCCCGGTCCGGCCCTGCTGGCCGCGGCCGCCGTGGTCACCGTGGCCCTATCGCCGTGGCTGAGCCGTCCCTGGTGCCGGACGGCCTGGATCACGCTGGCCGCTATCAGCGTGGCCCGGCTGCTGACCGGTGCGGTCCTGCCCGCCGAGCTCATCCTCGCCCTCGGCGTCGGAGTGACCGTCGGGGCCGGCCTGCTGGTGACCTTCGGCGTTCCGGACCGCCGGATGGGAGCCGGGGAGATAGCGGCCGCGCTGCGGTCAGCTGGCCTGGCCGTGGGTTCCGCCGAGCCGGCCAACGTCCAGACGAAGGGCTCCCGGCCGTTCACGGCCGTCACCGGTGACGGGCGCCGGCTGTTCATCAAGGCGCTCGGCTCGGACCAGCGGGACGCCGACCTGCTCTACCGGGGGTACCGGTTCATCCGGCTGCGTGACATCGGCGACACGTGGCCCGCGGCCTCAGCCATCCGGGCGGTCGAGCACCAGGCCCTCGTCGGCGTGATGGCCGAGCGGGCCGGCGTCCGGGTGCCCCGCGTGGAACGGGTGATCAAGGCCGATGACGGGACCGCGCTGCTGGTCATGGAGCGGGTCGACGGCCAATCGCTGGACCAGGTCCCGGCGGAGCGGATCAGCGACGGTCTCCTGCGCCAGCTGTGGGCGCAAGTGGACAGCCTGCATCGCGCCGGGATCGCCCACCGGTCATTGCGGGCCGCCAACGTGATGATCGAGGACGGCGAGCGGCCCTGGCTGACCGACTTCAGTTTCTCCGAGCTAGCGGCCAGGCCGCGGCAGATAAACCTTGACCTCGCCGAACTGCTGGCCTCGCTGGCCACCCTGGTTGGCGCGGACCGGGCCACCGCCAGCGCCAGCGCCGTCATCGGCGCCCAGCAGGTGGCCGCCGCGGCGCCGCTGCTTCAGCCGCTGGCCCTGTCGGCCGCCACCCGGCACGCCGCCGGCCGCGGCGGGCTGCTCGCGGACACCAGGTCGGCCGCGGCCAGCGGGCTGGACGGACGGCCCCTGGCCCGGCTGCAGCGGGTCAGGCCCCGGACCCTGCTGGCCATCGCGGCCGCAGCAGGCGCCTTCTACTTCGTCCTGCCTCAGCTGGCCCAGGTGGGCAGCAGCTGGCACGCGCTGCAATCGGCGCAGTGGGCCTGGCTGCCGGTCATCATCGCCTTCTCGGCGGTGACCTACCTGGCCAGCGCCGCCGCCCTGATCGGTGCCGTACCTGGCCGGGTCCCGTTCTGGCCAGCCACCCTGACGCAGGCCGCCTCGTCGTTCGTCAACCGGATCTCCCCGGCGAACATCGGCGGCATGGCCCTGAACGCCCGGTTCCTGCAGAAGAACGGCGTCTCACCCAGCGCCGGCGTCGCTGCCGTCGGCGTCAACGCCCTGATGGGCGCCGTCGCTCACCTGCTCCTGCTGGTCATCTTCTTCGCCCTGGCCGGCCACCGGCTGGCGCAAGCCTTCAAGCTGCCGCCGGCCAGCAAGCTGCTGCTGGCCCTGGCCGTGGTAGCCGCCCTGGCCGGACTCGTGCTGGCCAGCCGCCGGGGCCGGCGGTTCGCCGTGACCCGGCTCTGGCCAGGGGTGCGGTCGGCCGCTGCCAGCTTGCGGGCGGTAGCGGCCAGCCCGGTCAAGCTGGCCCTGCTGACGGGCGGTTCCGCCCTGATCACGCTGGCCTACATCGGCGGCCTGGTGGCCTCCGTGCAGGCGTTCGGCGGCCGGGCCGGGATCGCCGAGATCGGCGCGGTCTACCTGGGCGCTGCTGTCATCGCCGCCGCCTCCCCGACCCCCGGCGGCCTCGGAGCCATCGAGGCTGCCCTGGTCGCGGGCCTGACCGGCATCGGCGTGCCGCCCGGGCCCGCGGTCTCGGCGGTCCTGGCCTACCGGCTGGCCACCTACTGGCTGCCCGTCCTGCCCGGCTGGCTCTGCCTGCGGTTCTTGCAGAACAGACAGTACATCTGATGTCCGGTCAACTCGATTCCAGTGGTAGGACCAGAAAGATGGAATACAAGGTGCCCAGCGGGCCATTCAACGTCGGCCAGCTCAACGGTGAGCGTCCTCGAGCGCGCGAGGCCCTGAGGTTGCCATGACCGCTCTGTCCTGGTCCGTGCTGGTCATCGGAGCTGCCCTGACGCTGCTGTTGTTCGCGTTTGTCGTGCGCCGGCTGATCGGGGTCCGCGTGCCGGCGCTGCGGACGCTGACGGCCGGGATCATCGCGGTGCTGGTGTTCTCGCCGGTCGTTACGGCCATGATCGGCGGTCCGGGGTTTCCCAGGAAGGGCAGCGCGCTGCCGGCCCTGTGGTTCGTGATCCTCGGGGCGGTTATCGCGCTGCTGGCCGGCATGGTCTTCCTGGTCATCGCCGAGGCGCTGCTGCCGAGCGGGTCGGTGCCCGGGCCGCTCTACGTGCTGCTGGCCACGCGAGGGCGGATGGGCCGGGCGGGTCGCTACTGGCAGATCAGCAGGATCCTGGCGCGGCGCGGCCTGCTCCCGTATGCGCGGGGCGGGCGCCGGTCCGAGCTGGCCACGCCCGGGGGCCGGGTCCGGCTGGCCCGCTCGGTGCGGCTGGCCATGGAGGACGGCGGGGTCACCTTCGTCAAGCTCGGGCAGGTGCTGTCCACCCGCCGGGATCTTCTCCCGGCCGAGTTCACCGCCGAGCTGGGCCGCCTGCAAGACGACGCGGCCGGGGTCCAATGGCCCGTGATCGAGCAAGTGCTCCGGTCCGAACTGGGAGCTGAGGTCGGCGAGCTGTTCGCCAGCTTCGACCCCGAGCCGATCGCAGCCGCGTCTATCGCCCAGGTCCACGCGGCGACCTTGATATCCGGGACCCGGGTCGTGGTCAAGGTATGCCGCCCCGACGTCAGCCAGACCGTAGACAGGGACCTGGATATCACCGGGCGGCTGGCGGCTCGGCTGGAACGCAGCACCGGCTGGGGCCGGGCGGTCGGCGCCGTCGGGCTGGCCGCCGGATTCGCCGCCGCCCTGCGCGAGGAACTCGACCTGCGGATAGAGGTACGCAACATGACCTCGGTCGCCGCCGCGTCGGGCGGCGGCGACATCGCCATCCCGGTTCCTCACCATCCGCTGTGCACCGCCCGGGTGCTGGTGATGGAGCGCCTGGACGGGCGGCCGCTGGCCGCGATCGACGAACGCACACCCGCCGACGTGCGTGCCGCGCTGGCCCGCAGCCTGCTGGACTGCCTGCTCCGCCAGGTCATGCTGGAGGGCACATTCCACGCCGACCCGCACCCGGGCAACGTCCTGCTGCTGGCCGACGGCAGGCTCGGCCTGCTGGACTTCGGATCGGTCGGCCGCATCGACGCCGGGCTGCGCACGGCGCTGCAGCGGCTGCTGCTGGCCCTGGACCGGGGCGACCCGGCCGGGCTAGCCGACGCGCTGCTGGAAGTGGTCGAGCGGCCCGGGGAGCTAGACGAGCCGCGCCTGGAGCGGATGCTGGGCCGGTTCCTGGCCCGGCACATCGGACCGGGAATGACCCCCGACGTGACCATGTTCACCGACCTGTTCCGCATCGTCTCCGAGCACGGGCTGGCAGTGCCACCGGCGCTTCGCCGCCGGGCAGCTCGCCGCCCAGTTCAGCCCGGACGTACTGCGCAAGACGGCGGCCGACGAGCTGATCGCGCTCCTGCCGACGCTGCGCCGCCTGCCCCGCCGCATCGACCGGATCGGCGGAGCCCTTGAAGCCGGACGCTTCAGCGTCAATGTGCGGCTCCTGGCCGACCCGGCCGACCGCCGCTACCTCACGGGCCTGCTGCACCAGGTCATCCTGGTCGCCCTGGCCGCCACATCCGGCGTCATGGCCGTGCTGATGCTCGGCCTGCACGGCGGACCGGCCATCACCAAGGCCGTGACACTGTACGCGTTCTTCGGCTACTGCCTGCTCGTGATCGCCGCGATCCTGGCCCTGCGCGTGCTGGTGCTCGTCTTCCGTCCGGACATCCGATGACCGGCATCACCCCCGGCCCGATGGCCGGCCAGACGGTCCTGGTCACCGGCGGCACCGGCGGGATCGGCAAGGCCACCGCCACCGGGCTGGCCGCGATGGGCGCCCGGGTCGGCATCACCGGCCGGGACAACGCCCGGACCCGGGCCGCTGCCGCCGAGATCGCGGCAGCATCCGGCAACCCCGCGGTGGACCCGTTCCCCGCCGACATGTCCTCCCAAGCCGAGGTGCGACAGCTGGCTGATGAGGTGCTGACGGCCTACCCGCGGCTGGACGTGCTGGTCAACAACGTGGGCGGGTTCTGGGCCACCCGCCACCTCACCGCCGACGGACTGGAGCGCACCTTCGCCGTCAACCACCTCGCCCCGTTCCTGCTCACCTGTCTGCTCACCGGCCGGCTCGCGGCCAGCGCCCCGGCCCGGATCGTGACGGTGTCCTCCGGTGCCCACGCCGCGGGGAAGATTGACTTCAGTGATCTCCAAGGAGAGCGCCGCTACTCGGGGCAGCAGGCCTACAGCCAATCTAAACTGGCCAACATCCTGTTCACCTACGAGCTGGCACGCCGCCTGGACGGCACCGGCGTCACCGCCATCGCGCTCCACCCGGGCGTCACCCGCACGGGATTCGCCGCCGAGGATCCCTCGCCGATGTTGAAGCTCTTCCTTCCCCTGGTACGGCTCTTGCTGAAGACGCCGCAGAAGGGGGCGGCCACGTCGATCTACCTGGCCTCTTCCCCCGAGATCGAGGGCACCACCGGCACGTACTTCGCCGCCCGCAAGCCGAAGGCCTCCAGCCAGGCCTCCCGCGACACCGCCGCCGCGGCCAGGCTGTGGCAGATCAGCCTCGACCTCGTCGCAAGCACCTCATCGCGCTCACCGAAATGATCGAGCCCCGGCCAGGCGACACCGGTCATCGACAAGAGAACCCGGCCTCCCGCCTGAACGGACCCACCCGATGAGCCGACGGACCGGATGGACCGTCAGCCCACGACGGCGACTCCATACGCAATTGCGCCGGACGTTTCCGCGGAAACGTCGGGGCGCATCGGCCCTGGTCCTGGTCCTGGTCCTGGACAGATACGGCGGCAGGGCCAGGCCCAAAACGTGAACAAGGCCTTCACCGAAACGTGAAGACCTCACCAGCGCGACCGGCCAGATTCGAACCCGCGACCCCGCTGCTTAGAAGGCACCTCCGACGGGTGCCTGGAGATGTCCTGACGTCGCCTGGCGTGAGATCTCGTGCCGCGACCGCTGGCAGTGTGGCGGGTATGCAGGGTCATGGACTGGATGATGGGTTGTCCGGCTCCGGGAGTGGGCCGATGATGATTCGGCCTGGTATGCCGGGAGCGTGCGCGATCCGCTGATACAGCGCTTCACCACGGAGTCGCCGGTGCTGGACGCCGGGCAGGTGCTCGCGGCGATCGTCAGGCTGCGCGCGGCCGGCGATGCCGAGGGCTTCGTCATCTGCGATGCGGTTACCGGCGAGCGGCTGGGCAACATCGCGTTGCATCATGACGGACGCGCGGGGGAGGTCTCGTACTGGGTGGCCGCGGGGGCACGTGGGCGCGGGGTCGCGGCGCGGGCCCTGGCCTTGTTCAGTGCGTGGTCCTTCCAGGCGGTGGGTTTGGAGGAGTTGTGGCTGCGCACTTACCGGGAGAATGTCGCGTCGCAGCGGGCTGCGCTGCGCGCCGGGTACCAGCGTGCTCCAGAGCGTGATGGGTCTGCGGAGGTCAAGGGCGCGGTATGGCCGATGCTCGGGTACGCGCTGCGCCAGCCTGGTTCCTGACCGGGGGGGCAGGCGGCGTTCGCCCGGTCGATGCGCCTCTACGCGGGTTGACCAGGACGAATCCGTGGGCGTACAGGCGATCTCGACGTTGCTGGCTTCCGCCCGGGCCCCGACCCGGGCGTCCCGCCTGGTGGTCAGGTGCGGGCTGAAGTTGCCGCAGGTAATCGCGATCCTGGGTCGCGGGCGGGTAGCGGGAGCGCAGGTAGCTGCATCGATGGTGGCTGACAATGGCCCGGCGTCGCCTGGAAACTGTCAGCGGTGGCTCCGACCATCAGCGAATTGCGGCAACCAATGGCATCGCGCTCAGTGATGAAGGAGGTCAGCGCGGGTCAGGTCCTGGGTCGTGCTGCCGGTCTTAGTGCCGCTCGTGCTGGTCGTTGCGGTGCTTGCTCGGATGGCTGTCGTCCGCGGTGCTGGCGGCCCAGCTGGCCAGCAGGCTCAGGGCGTCCTGGGAGGGCGACCCGGGCTCGGCGGTGTAGGTGAGGAGGCTCTGACTGGGATCGGCAGCCAGCGCGAAAGACTCGAATGCGAGCTCAAGGTCCCCGACGACCGGGTGGTGGATGAGCTTGACGCCGGTGGTGTGGATCCGGACGTGGTGGGCGGCCCATCGGACCCGGAACTCGTCGCTGCGGGTGGATAGCTCCCCGATCAGGTCCGAGAGTCCCCGGTCGTAGGGATCGCGGCCGGCCTGGGCGCGCAACAGGGCGACCGTGTCGTTGGCCACCGTGTCCCAGTCGCGGAAGAACCCGCCCGCGTGCGGGTTGAGGAAGATGAACCTAGCGTTGTTGGGCGGCCTGGCCGGGTCGGCGTAGACCGGTGAGAACAGCGCATGCCCCAGGTCGTTGGCGGTCAGGATGTCCAGGCGTCCGTTGAGCACGAACGCGGGCGTGCCGCTCATCGAGTCCAGGACGCGCTGCACCGTGGGCCGGACGCGCGGCGGGGCCGGCCGGCGGCGCGGCGGACGGCCCGTGGCGGCGGTGCGGATCAAGTCGAGCAGATGCGCCCGTTCAGCCTCATCGAGCTGCAGTGCGTGCGCGATGCCGTCGATGACGCTGGCGGAGACGCCGGTGGCGTTGCCGCGCTCGAGCCTGATGTAGTACTCGCTTGAGATGCCTGCCAGGACGGCGACCTCATCGCGGCGCAGGCCCGGGACCCGCCGGCGGTCGCCGCCGTAGGCGGGCAGCCCGGCCTGCCCGGGGCTGATCCTGGCCCGTCGCGTGCTCAGGAACTCCCGGATCTGACCGCGGACGTCGCCGCGGATGTCGCGGTTGTCGTCCCTGCCTGCCATGTCTTCCACTCTACGAGCGCTTCGGCGGGGCTGGGGGTTCCTGCGAGTACCCCTCTCATCAGTGCCTCCCGCCTGCCCGCGCCGGCTGGTTCGGTAGAGGTTGCACCGCCGATGTCGCGGTGTCCCGCACGCAGGTCAACCAGAAGGAAGTGCACCCGCATGACTGAGAAGAAGGTCTGGCTCATCACCGGCGCCGGCCGCGGCATGGGCGCCGACATGGCCAGGGCCGCGCTGGCGGCCGGCCACGCCGTCGTGGCCACCGCCCGCAACATCGGCACTGTCACGGCGGCTCTTGGCCAGGACGACGACCTCCTGGCCGTCAAGCTCGACGTCACCAGCCCCGCCGACGCCGAGGCGGCCGCCCGGGCAGCCGTCGAACGGTTCGGACGCATCGACGTCCTGGTCAACAACGCGGGCAACTTCTACGCCGGGTTCTTCGAGGAGATCAGCCCCGGGGACTTCCGGGCGCAGGTCGAGACCACCTTGTTCGGCCCGCTGAATGTCACCCGCGCGGTCCTTCCGGTCATGCGCGCCCAGCGCTCCGGCCTGGTCGTCGCGATCTCCTCGACTGCCGGCATCGCGGGCCAGGAGTTCTGCACCGCGTATGCCGCCTCCAAGTTCGCGGTGGAGGGCTGGATCGAGTCGCTGACCCCCGAGGTCGCCCCGTTCGGCATCCGCACCATGCTCGTCGAGCCCGGCTTCTTCCGCACCGAGCTGCTCACGCCGGAGTCGACGACATACGCCGGGCCCTCGATCGAGGACTACGCCGAGCGCACCGAGCAGACCATTACTGCCTGGAACGGCATGAACGGCCTCCAGGGCGGTGACCCCGCCAAACTCGCCGGCGCGCTGGTCCAGCTCGCGGGCCAGGAGGAGCCACCGCTGCGCTTTGTGGCCGGCGCCGACGCGATCGCCACTGTCGAGAACAAGGCCAAGGCCCTCCTGGCCCAGGCCGGCGCCTACCGCGAACTGTCCAGCAACCTCGCCTACCACGACGCCTAAGTCACCCACCGCCTGCCCTTACGCCGCACATCTGCAAGAAAGGACAACGTCCCATGGAATCGGCACTGACCGGCACCGCCGCCCTGGTCACCGGCGCGAGCAGCGGCATCGGCGCTGCCACCGCCCGCCGGCTCGCCCAAGACGGCGCCCGCGTCGCGCTCGTGGCCCGCCGCCGCGACCGCCTGCAGTCCCTCGCCGCCGACATCAAGAACGCGGGCGGCACCGCGCTGGCCGTGGAAGCCGACATCACCGACCGCACCCAGGCCGAGGCGGCCGTACAGCAGGCCGTCGAGCGGTTCGGACGGCTGGACATCCTGGTCAACAACGCCGGCCTGATGCTGCTGGGCCCAGTCCTCGGCGCGGATGCCCAGGAGTGGGACCGCATGATCGCCATCAACGTCCAGGGCCTGCTCTCTACCACCCGCGCCGCCCTACCCCACCTGCTGCAGGCCGCCGAACAGGGCCCGCGCCGGGTCGCCGACATCGTCAACATCAGCTCGATCGCCGGCCGCGTCGCCTGGAACGGCTACGGCGTCTACAGCCTCACCAAGTTCGGCGTGAACGGGTTCACCGAGTCCCTGCGCCAGGAAGTCACCCAGCGGCACGTCCGCGTCGGCCTCGTCGAGCCCGGCGGCGTGGCGACCGAACTGGGCTCGCACAACAAGCCCCAGGTCCGCAACGAGATGATCGACCCCTTCTACCAGCAGACCGAGGTCCTCGCCCCCGAGGACATCGCCGACGGCATCGCCTACATGGTCACCCGTCCCCGCCACACCGCCATCGGCGAGCTCTGGATCATGCCCACCGAACAGCTCTGACCGCATCGGCGTCGCGGGTGGTGGCCTGAGCACGAGCTCAGGTTCGGTTGAGCGTGGTGTTTTCTGCGTTGTCGGGGGCGTTCCAGCTGGCCAGCAGGTTGAGCGCGTCCGCGTCGCGGCTGCCGGGTGCGACACCGCACACGATGAGATACAGGCCCTGGTCGGCGGCGAGTTCCATGGTCTCGTAGGTGAATGTCATCTGCCCGACGACCGGATGGTTCAGCCGCTTGGCGCCGGCCCGGTGCCGCCGGACTTCGTGCCGCGCCCAACGCCGCCGGAAGGTGTCGCCGCGGGTGGACAGTTCGCCGATCAGGTCCGACAGGGCCTTGTCATAGGGGTTGCGGCCGGCCTCGGCGCGCAGGGTGGCGACGTTCTGGTCGGCGACGGCGTCCCAGTCGGGGTAGAACTCGGCGGCGGCGGGGTCCAGGAAGGTGAAGCGAGCCGAGTTGACCGGCCGGGCCGGGCTGGTAAAGACGGGCGCGAAAAGGGCGCGGGCCAGGGCGTTGCCGGCCAGGAGGTCCAGGCGGGCGTTGCGGATGTAGGCCGGGACGCCGCTCATCGCCTCCAGCATGTTCCTCAGTTCGGGGCGCACCGGCTGCCGGGCCGGGCGGCGAGTGGCCTGCGCGGCCGCCGTGGTGGCGTTGGCCGCGCGGACCAGGTCGAACAGGTGGGCGCGTTCGGCGTCGTCGAGCAGCAGGGCGCGGGAGATGGCGTCCAGGACCGCGTCGGTGGCGCCGCGGGCGTCGCCGCGCTCCAGCCGCGTGTAGTAGGGCACGCTGACCCCGGCCAGCAGCGCGACCTCCTCGCGGCGCAGGCCCGCGACCCGGCGGGCCCCGCCGAGCGGGGGGACCCTCAGCCCGGCCTGCTCCGGCGTGATCCGGGCCCGCCGGGAGGTGAGGAAGTCGCGGATCTCGGTCCGTCGGTCCATACCTTGAGACTACGACCGGGCATCGCGGTTCAGCAGCGGCCCGGGGGACCCGGTCAGGGTCCCCTTCACCGTCGAAACGCCGGCGTCAGCGGTGGTTGGCTTGATGGCATGAAGGCGACGCTGATGTACGGAGCCGGTGACGTCCGCATCGAAGACGTGCCCGACCCGGTGATCCACGACCCGGCCGACGCGATCGTGCGCGTGGTGCGCGCCGCGATCTGCGGCAGCGACCTGCACCCCTACCGGTCCATGCCGGCCACTGACCAGGGCCGGCCGATGGGACACGAGTTCCTCGGCATCGTGGAGGACACCGGCGCCGAGGTCACCGGGCTCAAGCGCGGCGATCTGGTCCTCTCGCCGTTCACCTACGCCGACAACACCTGCTTCTGGTGCCGCCGCGGCTTGCAGACCTCCTGCCCGCACGGCGGCCGGTACGGCTTCGACGGCGTGGACGGCGGCCAGGGCGAGGCCGTGCGGGTCCCGCAGGCCACGGGCACGCTGGTGAAGCTGCCGGCCGCCGCGGACCCGGCCCTGCTCCCATCGCTTATGACACTCACCGACGTGTTCTGCACCGGCCACCACGCCGCCGTCACCGCGCAGGTCGGGCCCGGCGTGAGCGTCGCGGTCGTCGGCGACGGCGCGGTCGGGCTGTGCGCCGTGCTGGCCGCCAGGCGCCTGGGCGCCGAGCAGATCATCCTGCTGGGCCGGCACAGCGACCGCACCGACCTGGGCGCCCGTTTCGGCGCCACCGACATCGTCCTCGCTTCCGGCGAGGAAGGCGCCGAGGAGGTCAGGAAGCTGACCGGCGGTCACGGTGCCGACGCGATGCTGGAATGCGTCGGCAGCATGCAGACCCTGACCACGTCGTTCGCCGCCGTCCGCGACGGCGGCGTGATCAGCCGGGTCGGCGTCCCCTCCTACACCGACGGGCCGATCGGCATGGACATGATCATGCGGAACATCACCTTGACCGGCGGCGTGGACCCGGCCCGCCACTACATCGACGCCATCCTCCCCGACGTGCTGGAGGGCCGCATCGAACCCGGCCGGGTCTTCGACCGCACCGCCGGGTTGGACGGCGTGCCCGACGGCTACCGGGCCATGGTCGGCCGTCAGTCCCTCAAAGTCCTCATCGCCCCATGAACGTGACCCTGAACAACGGCATCCGGATGCCTGCGCTCGGCTTCGGGGTATTCCAGACCCCGCCGGACGTCACCGCGCAGGCCGTCGGCACGGCGCTTGCGACCGGCTACCGGCTTATCGACACCGCCGCCGCGTACGGCAACGAACGCGAAGTCGGCCAGGCCATCCGCCACTCGGGCCTGGCCCGCGAGGACGTGTTCGTCGAGACCAAGATCTGGATCAGTGACTACGGCTATGACCAGACACTGCACGCCTTCGGCAAGAGCGCCGGCAAGCTCGGCGTCGACCGGATCGACCTGCTGATCCTGCACCAGGCGCTCCCCGCGCGGTTCGACCTCACCCAGGAGGCATACCGCGCGCTGGAGACCCTGCTCGCCGACGGGCGGGTGCGGGCGATCGGCGTCAGCAACTTCATGCCCGGGCACCTTGATGCCCTGCTGACGCAGGCGACCGTGGCCCCCGCGGTCAACCAGGTCGAGGTACACCCGTACTTCACTCAGCCGGCCGTGCAGGCCGCGGACGCCGCCCGCGGCATCCTCACCCAGGCCTGGTCCCCGATCGGCGGCATCACCAGCTACCGCGGCACCTGTACCAGCACGTTCGACGACCCGGCCATCGCCGCGATCGCCGCCGCCCACGCCAAGACCCCGGCGCAGGTGATGATCCGCTGGCATCTGCAGGAAGGGCGTTCCGCGATCCCGAAATCGGTGCGGCCCCGACGGATCGCCGAGAACTTCGACGTGTTCGACTTCGAGCTCACCACCGCCGAACTCAAAACCCTGGACGCACTCGACACCGGCGTGCGCGGCGGGCCTGACCCGGCCGACATCACGCTCGAGGCCTTCGGCCGGCCCATTCCCGAAGCCTGACGTCACCACAGACCGGCCTGCCCGCCAGCCGGGGTGGTCAGGAGGCGGCCGCCACGGGAGGGTGAAGATGAACGGCCCGGGCGGCGAAGCGCTTGCGATAGGTGGTGGCGCTGAGCCCGTAATGGGCCTTGAAGCGGCGGGCGAAGCCGCTCTGGTCGGGCCAGCCGACCGCGCGCCCGAGGGGAGGTGGCTCAACGTCGATTGACGTTACGCGCAAGGGGATCGATAAGGCCTACGCAGTTCGCAAGCTCATGACACAGATTCACGCCGCCCCGGAGGAGCTGCTGTTCGTCGGTGA
>Ga0070735_10003060_pt1 | contig 14787 bp, 11 predicted proteins | sample Coa_R1_FD_66443 | JGI IMG/M metagenome (GOLD analysis project Ga0070735, IMG submission 66443) | Surface soil microbial communities from Centralia Pennsylvania, which are recovering from an underground coalmine fire - Coalmine... | ecosystem: Environmental > Terrestrial > Soil > Unclassified ... | reverse complement strand
AGGCGAGCCAGGCGAGCCACGGGCGTCAGCCCGTGGGTTGACGGCCGACGAATCGGAATCGCAGAATCAGTGCCGGTCATGTTCCTCTTGTATCTCGCCCGCCCGATCGGCGACGAATGAAACCTTCCAATCGGACGAAACGGATCCACGATGGGCACGCTTCGATTTCGGGGATACCATGATTGAATACCTCAAGACGATACTCACGGGCCAGTTCGAGGCGGCACTGTGCATGCTCAACGACTGCGTCCGCAAGTGTCCCCAGGAGCATTGGGAAGGCAAGATCGCCAACGACACGTTCCGGCAGGTCGCGTATCACACGCTGTTCTTCGTCGATTTGTACCTGTCGCCCGGCGAAGCGGCCTTTCAACTCCGCGATTGTCACCGCCGGGGGGGCGACGAGCGGTCGAGCACAGAGGTCAGCTCCGGGCTGAGCCGGGAGGAGACGCTGTCGTATCTGGCAATCTGCCGGCAGAAGGCGCTCGAGACACTGGCCTCCGAGACCCCTGAATCGTTGCAACGGGAGTCGGGGTTTTCGTGGTTGCCCTTCTCCCGCGGCGAGCTGCACCTTTACAACATCCGGCACGTGCAACATCACACGGGTCAGTTGAGCGCCTACTTGCGCCGGCTCGTCCAAGACAGCGAGCGCTGGTGGGTCAAGACGGGCTGGCGGTAATGGCGCGCCGGGACAGAAACAGGAAGAAACGCGGCCGCCAGTTGTGATCGCGCGAAATCTCATCATCGAAGCCGCCGATCTGCTGCCGCACCCCGCGTCGAGCCACCGGCGACAAGGCCAGCGGCGATCCGCTCGGCCAAGTCCCGGAAACGCTGACGCAGGTCTGAACTCAGTCCCGCGACTGTGGGCCGGATCCTAAGCGCATAACGCCCGCACCCCCAAAGACTGGGAAGCGAAACGAAACCGGCGGTCTGACGGCCCGCGTCGAGGACTGCGAGCGAGTCAAGGCGTCCATCGCGGGCCGCCCCGAGCGTCCGGGCGCGTCGCGGATCGGTGTTGACTCAGGTACAATCCATCGCATCGAAAACCAGGACGGGAATTCGCAGGGAACAACCGGTGCCGAAACGACGATTTACGACGCTTTCGCTTTTCTCTGGCGGGATGGGCCTCGACCTCGGAGTAGAGCAGGTCGGACGCTTCAAATTGCTGGCGTGTGTCGAGAGGGAACGCGCATTCTGCGAAACGATTCGCCGCAACCGAGACACGGGCCGGCTGGATAATCGAGAATTCAAAGTCTATGAAGGCGACGTATCGGACCTGAAGGCTGTGCAGGTCATGGAAGACCTTGGGATTGCTCCCGGTGAACTTGACGTGTTGCTCGGCGGCCCGCCGTGCCAGAGTTTCAGTACAACCGGACGGCGCGGAACCGTGCAAGACCCGCGCGGGACGATGCTTTGGCAATTCCTGCGCTTCGTGTCAGACCTGCAACCGAAAATGTTCCTGATGGAGAATGTTCGGGGTCTGATGTCGGCCGCGCTACGGCATCGTCCGATTAAGGAACGTCCCGAGCATGGCGGGCCGCGGCTTACTCCCGATGAGCAACCCGGATCGGTAATGCGCCTTTTCGTTGACGACCTCCACAACGCGTACCGAGTGGATTGCTTTGAAGTGAACGCTGTGAACTATGGCGCACCGCAACTTCGCGAACGGGCAATCTTTATCGGAAACCGTTTCAACCGGCTAACAGAGTTTCCTGCGCCGACGCATGGCCAAAACGAGCGCAGGGAGCGGACGTTGTTCGATGAACCCGAACCCGACTTACAACCATTCCGCACACTGCGCGACGCGCTCGCGGGACTGGTGGAAACCAACGCGGTTATTCTGGACTTCAGCCCGCGCAAAAAAGGATATTTGGAAATGGTCCCGACCGGGAGCAATTGGCGTTCATTGCCTCCTGAGATTGCGAAAGAGTCAATGGGGAGCGCGTATTTTGCAAAAGGCGGGCGTTCGGGCTGGTGGAGGCGGCTGACGTTCGACCTCCCAAGCCCGACCATCGTGACAATGCCGAACCATGCGGGGACGGCGCTTTGTCATCCGCTCGAAACCCGTGCGCTCACTCTGCGCGAATGCGCTCGCATCCAAGAGTTTCCTGACGAATGGGAATTCTTCGGGACTACGCAGCAGCAATACACCCAGGTCGGCAACGCCGTGCCGGTGCGCCTAGGCCGGGTATGTGGTGACGTAATTGCGGAACAACTCGATCAGATTTACAAGGGTCGCGAAAAGATTGCGGAGGGCGACCATCCTGCGTGCCGAATCGTGTACGTCAAATCGCACATCCGTACTCGCCAATGGTTCAAGGCTGGAACAACTTTCGTGTGGGAGGACGGCGCAGAAAACGGGCATGCAAAATACGGACCTGCGAAGACGCAACGAAGGGTCCGGGGGCTTTGACTAGGAAATCATGGCGAAGACTTCTCCGAGAGGATTCTACAAGGCGTTAAAGCCACATGACCGGAGTTTCGACCCGGAACAAGTCCGCAAGTTGCTCGCGCAGACGAATAAGGATCGCGTCACGAGGTTAGCCAATGACATTTCCACCTACATTGTCAAGAATCTTCCGAAGGCCATCGACCAGCGCGAGGGACTGGCCGAATGCCGAACGAATCCATACGTTCTCCTGACTTCCGCAAGCGTGATGCGGCTCATCGACCCGAACGATTTCGCCAGCTTCCTATTCAACAATAAACTCTACATGGGGTTGGAAACCTCGTTTGGGAAATCCATCGAATCTGTTTTGGTTCTCCCATACCCCTTTGCGGCCGCCGACGGAAATAATTGGCAAGACCCGCCGGAGAAAATTGCCGAGAGCTGCGCGCTTGCACGCCTCGGAACAGAAGAAAAGGCGCAGAAGAGAATCGATTCAGTCTGGCGCGAGATTGACAAGTCGTGCATCGTGGGCTCGCGCCGGTACATGCTCAGTATCAAGAGCGGCCCGAGTTGCATCAATGATACGCAAGTGAAGGGGATGACCGACGCGATTGGACAGCAATTCAAATCATGGAAGGCGCACACGGACAAGAATTTCCGCGGCGTGAAGGAATTGCACATCATCATCGGTTTGACCTATGGCACGGACCGAACAACGAACAATAAGGAGAACCAGATTCTCGTTAAGCTGCTGCAAAAGGGGTTCGTTGAGGAGGATCGTGCAACGAAACCCGGCGTATTGATCGATGCAGAGACCCACACAGTGCGCGTCTATCGGAAGGTGGGCATTGATTTTTGGTCCTTCGTCGGCAATCCCGGGAGTCCCGGACAGGGGGAATTCGTTTACCTCGAAGTCTTGCTTGCACTGGCAGACGCGCTGTCACAAGGGATGACGGCAGCAAGTCTCGAGGAACGAGTGAACGCGAAGATTTTGCAGCTATCGCAAGCGCTTGCGAAATTGAACTTCCCGCGAAACAGTTTGCCGGATTGGGTCCGCGAGAAGTTTAAGGATTACGAGATTACTTGGCTGGCGGCTGCAATGTCCGCGTTCTACGACAAAGGCATCTGAACGGTGGAAAGCGTTCTGCGAATGCAACTGAACGGCGGTCGCTTTGGCGATGTCCCTGTTACCCATTCCCGGCGGATGCGAGCAATTCGTGGGCGGGGCAATCGAACAACGGAGGCGCGCTTTCGAGCGCTGTTGATCCGCGCGGGCGTGCGCGGTTGGACGATTCACGCGACCGGGCTAAGAGGCAAACCCGATTTCTACTTCGCAGCCGATCGGGTCGCGGTCTTCATTGACGGATGTTTCTGGCACGGCTGCCCGCAGTGCGGTCACGTCCCGAGTGTGAACCGACCATTTTGGAAAGCAAAACTCGATCGCAACCGGGAGCGAGACAGGGCCGTTGACGAGTCACTGCACCGGGGCGGAATCCAAACGCTGCGATTCTGGGAACATGAGCTGCGACGCGACCCGCGTGACTGCCTTGACCGGCTGCTGAACGTCTTGAACGGAACAGGTCATTGAATCTCAAGCGCCCCGCGCCATTGCCGCGCGGGCGCCGTCAAGACTGATTAAGCGCCAGCCCTCCACGGCGCTGTCCTCATTCGTGCAAACGCCGTCCAGGTCGTTGCACGTCAGCCAGCGAATTATTTCTTCCCGGCTGCCGGCAGCTAGTATCGCTTGCTGCGTCTCAGGGATTCGCAAAAACGTCTCTCATCGGTCCTCCATGGAACCCGGCGAGGCTCGATCCGCTGGCGTCTCAGCACACAAGGAAAGTGTTCAAGCCCGCCGTGAAGGAAATGTAGTTCGGCCTCCCCGCTCCCGCATGCGCGACTCCAAAAAGGTTTGCGTTGTAGTTCAACGCCCGCACCCATTCCTGCGCAGCGTCCGGATCATTTGTGGCGATGACGAATTTTCCAACGCACGCGCGCCCTTCATTCAGCATTTTGCCGAATGCAGACTGATAAGAAAAGATTCGGCCAAAGGTCGCCGAATTTCCGACACGCTCATTGTTCGCGTCTTTCGCGTCGCCGACTAGGATTTGCCCGTCAATGGACTTCAAGGCAACGTCGGGGTTCGGCTGGAATCCCACGAACCCGCCGGCTTCATTGGCCAAATCGAAGGGCCAGCAAAATCCCAGGTTGAACGCAAAGCCTTGAATGACGCTCGACAACCTCTCGTGTTCCGTTTGACCGTACATATCGCTTCCTTCCGTGAAATGGTGAAACTGTACTAACGATCATTATACGCGGCGCGCTCCCGGTCGTCAACTTTTTCCTACCCGCAATCGTCCGCGCAATTCGGCGAGGCTCAGCCATTCGGGGGATCGGCGAGGCTCTGCAAACCTGCCCGCGGCCAGCGTCACTGAGACCTGATACAGATTACGACCGCGGTTTTCCAATAAAGGAAGTCATTCCTGACGCCGAGAGCCCCTTCGCAAGACGAGCCACCGGCCTTCGCGGCGAACGTCGATCTTTCCGGGAAATGTCGCCGCTCCGCCGGTGAGGGCAATGCCGGCCAGCTCTTCCCAGTGGTCGAAACCCATGTTTTGCCGCGGCCAGCGCTGCCGCCGCCACAGAACGGCCAGCGCTTCGCGAACCAGGTGGCGCGGATAAGCTGAAAGGGGCTGCCATTTCAAGCGGCACTGCTCGGTCGATGACGAATCGAACACCCGATCCAGCAGCTCGGCGGCCAGCGCATCGAAGGCGGTCTTAACATCGCCCGCTTGCTGTCCCAAGCGGCGCAAGGCGCCCTTCACGTTGGGGTTGAACTCGCGCGCCAAATGGGGGAGCAACTGGCTGCGAATGCGGTTGCGCGTGAAGGCCTCGTCGCCGTTCGATGCATCTTCGCGATACTCCTGCCCGATGCCGCGCAGATACTCGATCAAGACGCTCTTTTCGAGGTCGAGCAGGGGACGCACAATCCGGATTCCCGAGTCGAGATCGCGCTGGCGCGGAATTCCACTCAATCCCGCCAGGCCCGTACCGCGAAGAATGTGATAGAGAACCGTCTCGGCCTGGTCGTCGGCCGTGTGAGCCAGGGCGATCACGGTGCAGCCGGACTCCAGCGCGGCCGTTTCAAGAAACCGATAGCGTTCGTCGCGCGCCGCTTCTTCAATGGTTTGCCCGGCGTCGCGCGCCTTGGCGGCCACATCGCTTCGTCCGATCGAAAAGGGAAGCCCGAGCGCGCGGCAGGCGCCCGCCACGAAGTCGGCATCGTCGCACGAAGCCCGGCCCCGCAGTTGGTGGTCGAGATGCGCCACGTGCAAAGCCAGCGGGAAACCCGATTGCAACTCGCACAGCCCGCGCAATAAGGCCATGCTGTCGGCGCCCCCGGAAACGGCGACGAGCACCTTTCGCGGGGGAGGAAGCGCGCCGATTTCGCGAACAAGCAATTCGATCAGGGGATGCCGGCTCATCGAGCGCCTCGGGCGCGACTTTTGGCGAATGGTTGACCGCCGTTCTGGCTTTGGTAGTATAAAGTTACGTAAACCGTTCATTCAAGATGAGGATTCCGGGTGACTTCAACGCCCGGAGGGCGAAATCGAACGGGCCTTTCTGGCGCGTTCACTTCTTCGAGTCGTTACGATTCAGGTTACGTGGGAAATCTGAGATGCAGAACAGAGTCATTACGCTATGTGTGGCATTGATTCTGCGCATCGTTCGCGGCTGTTGGAAAGAGGCCGCGGGGGTGTTCGTTTTTCGGCGCTCGCACGCGGGCCGATGCAGCCCGGGCGCATTCTGGCCGAGCCTCGATCTCGATTCCGCACGGTTGGATGCCGTCTCACGGTCGTTGTGGTGGGGTTCCGGGATTCCGATTCCGGATCCGGCGCAGACTGCCTGCGCTCCTCCAAATGCCGCAGGGCGCACGTTGCGCCGGCACGGCGGCGGGTCCGCGACATTTTACCGCGACGCATGAACCTGTTCGCGACTTCTCGATTCCGCCCTCTGGCGCCGCGTTCGGGCTTGACGGCGACAGGGATCGACCTGCCGTTTGCTGCCCTGTCAGCCGGTTCTTCTCAAGCGTTTTCGGAGAAGGATAACCGTTCATGGGGATCGAAACGTGGGTCGCGGCGCTGGTGGCGCTGGGGATAGGAATCGTCGCGGGATGGTTCGTCGAACGGCAGCTTCGCGGGTCGGCCTACCAGAAGCGCGACGAAATTCTCGCGCAGGCGCAGCGCGACGCCGAGAATCTCAAAAAGTCACAGGAGCTGGCGGGCAAAGAAGAGCTTCTGGCCCGCCGTGAAGAGCTCGAAAAAGAGACCAACCACGTTCGCGACGAGCTTCGCGACCAGGAGAGGCGTCTCGATCGTCGCGAGACCACCCTCGACGAGCAGCAGCAGGACATCGCCAAAAAAGAGCGGATGCTCGAGCTCACACAGCGCAAGCTGGCCGAACGCTCGGAAGCGGTCGATGCCCGCGATGCCGAGCTGCAGCAGGTGCTCAAGCAGCAGCAAGACCAATTGTACAAGATCAGCGGTCTCTCGCCGCAGACGGCGCAAGACACGCTGCTGGCGCGCCTCAACCAGGAGCTCAAAAACGAAACCGGCGCGGTGATTCTGAAGCACGAGCAGGATCTCAAGGCCAACTGCGACAAGATGGCGCGCGAGATCATCGGCATGGCCGTGCAACGGTACGCCGCCGGCCACACCTCGGAAACCACGGTGTCTTCGGTCGATATTCCCAGCGACGAGATGAAAGGGCGCATCATCGGCCGCGAGGGACGCAATATCCGCGCGTTCGAAAAGGCGACCGGCGTCGATGTGATCGTCGACGATACGCCGGGCGTGGTGATCGTCTCGGCGTTCGATGCGGTCCGCCGCGAAACGGCCAAGCTCGCTCTCATCAAGCTCATTCAAGACGGGCGGATCCATCCATCGCGCATCGAAGAGATCGTGGGTGAAACCCAGAAAGAGATGGAAGTGCACGTTCGCCGCCTGGGACAGGAAGGCGCCCAGGAAGCCGGCATCCACGGCCTGCACGAGAAGCTCATCGACTTGATGGGGCGGCTGAGCTTTCGCACCAGTTACAGCCAGAATGTGCTCAGGCACTCGATCGAGGTCTCCTATCTGACGGGGATGCTCGCCGAGCAATTGAGCCTCGACGGCAATATGGCGCGGCGGTGCGGCTTTTTGCACGACATCGGCAAGGCGGCAGACCACGAGATGGAAGGGGGGCATCCTGCCGTGGGCGCCGAACTGCTCAAACGTTACGGCGAGGGGCCGGAAGTCGTGCACGCGGCACTGGGGCATCACGACGACATTCGGGTCGATTACGTTTACACCGTTCTCGTCGCCGCCGCCGACGCCATCTCAGCCGCCCGTCCCGGCGCACGCCGCGAGACGCTCGAAAAATACGTGAAGCGCCTGGAGGAGCTGGAAGCCCTGGCCTGCGGCTTTCCGGGGGTCGAGCACGCCTTTGCCGTGCAGGCCGGACGCGAGATTCGCATCGTGGTCGACGCGAAACAGGTCAACGACCGCGAGGCGGCCCGCATGGCGCACGACGTGGCGAAAGCCATCGAGCAGGCGCTGACGTACCCCGGCGAGATCAAAGTCAACGTGCTGCGCGAAACCAGGCACATCGAAATCGCGCGGTGATGATGCGGAAGCACCCCGCATAAATTCCCCCCTTAGCAAGGGGGGGCCAGGGGGGGTCGGGTGAAACGTTGTGCCTGCCCTCGATGCCAATGTCGTCGCACAAAATTGCTTCACGCGAAACCAGATTCCGAAATGTTGAAATGCACGGTCATTTTCCGAACGGTGTCGACACATACCATAAAGCTCGCGCGGTGAGGCGACGCCGCTTGCGTCGAAAAATTTCCCCCCGTTCACGGGGAGATTAAGGGGGGGTGTCGAGCCACTCTCGACGGCCGTCGCGTGTTTCGGCACCAAATGAAACGCAAGTCCGCTGCCACCAATTCTCCGCTTACCGAGCAAGGGAAAGGGTCGGCGCCGGGACGTCTCCTTCCCGGCTCGCAGCGAGTGGTTTTGGCAGGAGCTTGAAAAAGCCTCGCGGGTTGAGTCCGCCGTCGCCGCGCAGAACCCCCCCCTCGATCCCCCCGCGGGCGGGGGGAGGAATGAACCCCTGATGGCTACTCGCCCCAATTTTGGGCCAGCCTAATGCTGTTCCCGAAATTGACTCTGCCGTGGCCGGTATGGATATCGTAGCCCGGCTCGCCGATGTCATCACATCCCCGCTCGACGATGGCGATCACAGATTTGGCATCGAGCTTCGGTCGCACGCTGCAGATGAGTGCCACCAACGACGTGACGATTGGAGCCGCCGATGACGTTGCGCCGTTGGGGCGTTCTTCGTGCATTCCCTTGAACGGCAGCTTTGTGGGCCCCATGGGCCCGTCCTGGCATGAGTAGAACCGCTCCTCATGCGGCGCGCAGACGACCAGTTTCTCGACCGGAGCCATCACCGTCAGCCGTTTTCCGAAATTCGATCCGTGCTTGATTTTCGTTCCCTGGGAGTCCACTTCCTCTTCCCAGCGCGTATCGTTCAACAGCGTGGCGCCAGCCACGATCACCGTCTCCGAGCTGCCCGGGTAATCTTCCCATTGGGCGGCATTGTTGCCGGCGGCAAGGACGATAACGACCCCTTTATCGGCTGCATACGCGAAGGCATCTTCAAGTTTCTGCCATGTCTCTGCCGAGGGACACAGGCTTCGTCTCAGGGCCCCACTGAAGTTGATGACCTTGACGCCGCGATCCACCAGGTAGCGAATGGCATTCGTCGCACCGCCGACCTGATAGTGGATCCAATCCTGGCCGAATTTCATCAGCGTTCCCGGTTGCTTCATCATCTCCTTTTGCAGGTCCGCGAGGGTCGCCTTCGGGTGTTCCTGGAAGAATTTAGTCTGCACCTTCACGAGTGTGTGTTCGATCATCCCTTGCGAGGCGGTGACAACCCGACAGTTGGGCGCCAACCCAACCATTCCGGCGGGATTGTCGTCCCTGGCGACAATCAGGCTGGAGACCAAGGTGCCGTGCGCCATGTTCTCGTAGAATTCCGTGTGGTAACCGCTCGCGTAGTAGTTGCCCGGGATCAATTGGCCTTTCAAGTCGGGATGGAAGAAGTCGAAGCCGTTGTCGATCACTCCCACCAATACCTGTGGATCGCCCTTGGTGATTTTCCACGCCTCGTCCAGGTTGATCCGCTCAAACAGCGCTTGTTGCTTTGTGATGAGGCACCCGGGCTTCTCGTCTGTGTTGGGGGAATCGGCATCCTCTTGTGGCACGGCAAACGCCGGGAACAGCAGCGCCGCAAAGACGGTCAGCGAGATTGCAAGGGGAGCGAAACAACGGCAAAGACGTTTCATGGCTGGACATCCTTTTGCTGTAGGATAAAAAGCGGTCACAGTTGGGGGTTAGCCGGGCGAGCCTGCGTCGTATTGGAACACGTCCTCGACCCGGACTCGGAAAGCGCTCGCCAGGCGAAAGGCGAGCAGCAGTGATGGGACGTACTTCCCCGCTTCCAGCGCGATGATGGTCTGGCGGGTGACGCCGATCCGCTCGGCAAGGTCCTGTTGGGTCATCTCTCCGTTGTCGAAGCGGAGCCGACGAATCCGGTTGGCCAGCGTCTCCTGCTTCTTACTCGGCATTCTTGGAAGCTCCGGCGTATTGGACCAGGATGGCAATCGATGCCAGGGCATAGACGAGCATGAAAGCGCAGAAGACACTGATCCGCACGACACTGACAGGAACGGCCCCATCCTCCCCATAAATCACGGCAGACAGCACGACAGCAATGAGAACAAAGATCACCCAGAACAAGGAGTAGGCGAAAATCCATGACCGCCACTGGATAAGGTGGTCCCGCTCGTCGGTGACGACTCGCCCCGGCTTCTTGCGAAAGAACAGAGGCCCGAAACCAATGAACCCGAGACAACCGAGGCCCCCCATGGCCCTCGATCCCAAAAACGGCAAGAGCGAAAAGACGACGAGCAACGTCAACGCGATGACGGCTAAATTGAACCAGGCGAACATCTGCAAGCGTGACATGATTTGGCTCCCTCGTCCCATGACTTTGAAACCCGCGTGAAACAGCATGAAATGAATGTAATGTATACATTACATATTGTAAAGTTAAAGTTACCTATAATTTCTTCGCCTCTTGGGGCAGGCGAGCCCGCCGCGTTCCGGGGGGTTTTACGCCGCGAAGAATTCACCGGCTTGACGGCTGCATCGACGGTGCCATCGAAACGTGCCGTCCGCCGAGATCAAGGCTGGCCGTCGCGGACGATGCGGCCAGAGTGTCGATCATCCCGCTTTGCGCGACGGCCGACTCGGCACGGTCATTGAGCCAGTCGCTCTTCGAAAAAGTAGGTCCAGGTTTCGAATGCTTTTCCGGGAGCGTAGAGCGCGGGCTTATTCAAGATTTCTTTGCCGTCCCATTGGACGACCACGCCGCCATCGGTCATCGCCGCCACCGAGAATCTCCAGACTTGCCGATCTCTCTCCTTCTGCAACTCGATCAGAAATAAGGCAGTCGGGTTGGTTCCGTGCACGGCGGCGGTGAAAACGGCCCCCTCGATGATTCCTCTCGCTTCGTCAGCATACGAATACACAGGCTGCGTCAAAAGACGCAGTTCTTCGCGCGTTCCCTTGCCGAATTCGAACGATGCAGTGAACCGGCGGGAAAGGTCTTTCATCTGGCGCACTCGCGCGGCGGATGATTCGCCGGGCCGGGGCGCATCGGGAATGTCGCGAAATGAAATCCCCGGGCGGCTGGCGGTCCACTCATGACCATCGGGCCATTTGGCGCGGATGAGCTCGCCCGAGAGCGAAGCAAAACAATACAGCCATTCTCCACTCACCGTTTTCCGCGTGGTGTCGTAATGTTCGACTTTGCAAACAGCGACCGGGCGGCCATGCTTCGGCTGCGCCCACGCCCAAAGCGTCGCGCCATCAATGGCGAGAGGTTCGTCGGTGTAACTCATCAGCGGCTTGGCAACCAATTCCGGAGATTGCCGAGGAGCGGCCACGGGGGCGACTTTCACTTTGCCGATCCGGGCGGCCATCTCGTCGCGCATCCGCTTGCGCTCATCCGCTTTCAGCCCGTTGTTGTCTGCCGCGAGGCCTTCTTTCGCCGCGGGTTCGTCTGAATGCAGCGGGGGACACGTGGTTGCAATGCAGGCCGCGACCGCGAGGGCGGCTGTCCCGACGAGGCACGATTCTTTTCGTCGCGAGAACTTCTCAGAAGGCTTCGTCACGAAGAACTCTCCTGTCGAAAGAGAATTTGCAGCTCGCAGTCGCTCGAGGCGTTTCGCGATCGCCGCCACGTCGCGGTGGAGAATGACTGCGAACGCCACAAATACACATTATAAGACGCGATGTCTTTCACATTCAACTGTCGCGCGGCGGCCAGGTCAGAACCCTACCGCGCGGTGGCGTAGGTTTCCAACCTGCGACGTTCTTCAATACTCGATGCCCAAATGGCACAAATAAAATCTAATCGATCGCCATGTGATTCAACTCTCTTTCGCGCTCGACGGAAGACAGAACCAGCAGAGGCACAGAGGGCGCAGAGAGACCGACACCCGAGCCACGGAGTGCACGAGCGCCTTGCGACGAAAGGACATGCAACTATTTTCGGTCTCTCGTGCGAATCTGCGCGTATTGGGATTGTCGAAATCGAATTTTGGCGCGCAAAATTGATATAGGGGAGCAATCTCCCCAGCAGAATTCTCAGCGCAGCCGAAGGCCGCATCCAAAGCGATGAAATAAGACGAATCACCGCGGATTCCGCGGATACGCGCGAGCACGGAAATCTTTTTCGTGTGGTTCGCGTGTTTCGTGGTTCTCTCCGTACTCCTTGGTTGCTTTCGGCCGCGCCGGGAAATCCGCGGTTTTTTTGCATTCGCCGGCTCAACAAATTTGCGCGGCGCGAAAAGAAATGGAGGGATTGCTTGTGCGGGTCGACGCCCTGGGCACATTGCTGACGCTTCGAATCCGATGCCGAAGCTCAACCCGCCCGGCCGTTGGTCATGAAAGAAGGGCCGCGAGAGGCGGCTATGGAGATGCCGAATGGCACATCTCCCGCGCGGCGTTGATGTTCTTTGGGCGCACTTGAGTGCCTTTGAACGGATCTCGAGGAATATTGACGTTTTTGAGAGCCTGGCGTTGATGTTCTTTGTGGTGTTCTTTGTGAGTGCCTTTGAGACGCGTTTGACGTTCTTTGGCACATTCCGGTTCGCGAGGAGGGGTCTTAAGGACCAGCGATGGCGATGCTCTGCCGGCGCTCCTAAAGCAACTCAAAGCCGCGTGCGGAAGGTTTGACCCCAAATCGCCGCACCGCTAACATCGGCGCGCAAATGGGTTATGGTGAAGCGGCTCGGCGGCGCCTAGCCGGTTTGAGCCCGGCCGCCGTACAATTGTTTATCACGATCAATTGAATGGCCAGCGCGCGATGACCACTTCCACTTCACCGCAAAATAAAGACCTCGGGCCTGAGCCTGAGACGTTCGTCGAAACGGCCCTCAAGCTGTCAGGCAAGAGCGCCGAAGAGACGCGCACCACGGGGGCCCTCGACCGGGCCGATGAGCAGGTCGAGGCCCTGTTTGCCGCCAAATACCAGACGACCGGCAGCCCCGTGCACCGTGCGGTTTGGGACGACGTGCTGCCGGGCGAATTGTTCGTGGCGAAAGATCAGCCGGTTTCTGAAACCGTCAACGCGGTAATGCAAAAATCGCTGGAAATCGTCCGCGAACGCTGCCGTCAAAAGACTTTGCTCGATCCTCAGCGAAAAGTCTCGCCCGAAACGCTCGACGCGCTGGCGGCGGCCGGTTACTGGGGCCTGTTGGTCGATCGGGAATACAGCGGGCAGGAAGCATCGTTCCAATCGTTCGCCAAATTCCTGACGCAGATGGCAACGGTCGATGCTACCGTGGCTGGGCTCGCGTCGGTCCACGGCTGCATCGGCGCGGTCGATCCTTTACGCAGCTTCGGCAACCTCGATCAAAAGCGGCGATATCTGCCGCTCTTGGCCACTGGCCGGCGGCTATCGGCCTTCGCCCTCACCGAGCCGTGCGCGGGTTCAGATCTCACGGCCCTGCGCACGCGCGCCGTGCTTGACGGCGGCGAGTACGTGGTGAACGGCGAGAAACTGTTCATCACAAACGCCATCGCCGGACGCACGATTGGCCTGGTGTGCCTCATCGACGGAAAGCCGGCCGTTTTGATCGCCGACCTGCCCGATGCCGAAAACGAACATTTCCGGACGGTCAAATACGGCCTCTACGCCCTCAAGCACACGCACAACAACGGGCTGTTGTTCCACGACTTCCGCGTGCCGAAAGAGAACCTGCTGGCGCCGACGCGCGGCGACGGATTGACGATCGCGTATCACGGGCTCAACCGGGGACGAGTGGCGCTCTGTGCGGGGGCCGCGGGAACGATGCGCGTCATGCTCGCCAGCATTTTGCCCTGGGCCCGATTTCGCCGCACCTACGGCGCGGCCATCGAGACGCGCGAGCTGGTGCGCCGCCGCGTGGGGCGCCTGGCCGCTTTGATCGTCGGTTGCGACGCGCTCACCGAGTGGTGCGCGTGGCTATTGGATGAGGGCTACCGCGGTGAAATGGAGTGCATCGTCGCCAAGATCTTCGGGAGCGAGGCCCAGAAAGAGGCGGCCGTTGAAATCCTGATGAAGACGCACGGCGGGCGGGCCTTTTTGCACGGGCATCTCTTCGGCGACCAGGTTCACGAATTTCTCGCCCCCTGCATCTACGAAGGCGAAGGCGAAATGCTGGGGATGGCGTTTTTGAAGTCGCTCATCAAGGAGCACGGCCGGCAATTCTTCGAGCCCATTGGCCGCGCGCTCCAGGCGACGGGCATTAAGAATTTCAATCCGGCCAACCCCTGGCACGATTGGAAAATGCGCCAAGCGCTCATTCCTTACGGCAAATGGCGGCTGAAGCAGCCGTTTCGCGGCGCTCGCATCGAGCTCCCCGGCCTGCCGGAAAATCTGCAAGCGCATGCCCGGTTCGCCGCGCGCGGCTTGCAGAAGAGCCGTTTGTGGATCGACAGCCTGATGACGAAACACCAGTTAAAGCTCGCCGACCGCCAATGTGCGATGGCCGAACTTTCGCAGCGCATTCAAGGCCTGGTCGTGATGCTGGCGACAAGCTTGTACGCCGGCAAGCAAAAAGACGAGGTGGTGCGCGCGGCGGCCGACGTGCTCTGCCAAGACCTCACGCGGCGCCTGACCGGCGCGCGACCGAAGAACCCCTACTTCCGCACGGTGACGAAACTCGGCGAAACGATCGCAGAAGGCGGATTCAAGTCGATCGCCGGCGTCGAGCCTGCCGAAATCTTGATGCCCTACGCTCCTTGAAC
>Ga0070735_10003057_pt1 | contig 14790 bp, 11 predicted proteins | sample Coa_R1_FD_66443 | JGI IMG/M metagenome (GOLD analysis project Ga0070735, IMG submission 66443) | Surface soil microbial communities from Centralia Pennsylvania, which are recovering from an underground coalmine fire - Coalmine... | ecosystem: Environmental > Terrestrial > Soil > Unclassified ... | reverse complement strand
CCCGCCCCACGGCCGCATCCCGCCACCGTCCCCGGCCGGGAACCAGCTCCGCCAGGCCGCCCGGCTATTGTCCGCGCTCGCCTACCTGACCGGTGACCGGTCCATAGCGCCGATCGTGCTCATTACCCGGCTGGCAGCCCTCGCCGAAGCCGTCGCCGAACTCCGCGACGCCCAGCAGCACGCCGCCCAGGCCGCCGCAGCCCATGCCGCCGCCGAACAGCTGCACGCCGCCGCACGCCCGGCACCGCCCACACAGCCACTCCCGGCCCAGCGTGTTAGTACCGCCGCCCACCTCGCCGAGCAGTCTTTCCCCCAGTCATTCCGGCCAGCTACGCCAGGACAGACTGGTCCGGCTCTAGGCGGACCGCCACCAGTGCGACGGCAGCCACCACCCAGGCCACGCGGCCCTACCCGGTAACGATGCGAGCACGTACAGCCCAGCGCATCAGATCTATAGTTCCTTCCAGCGCCGAATGTCATGCGCCACTCAGCGGTAGCATCCTGCGGCACCTGACCAAAGGGTGGTTGCTGCATGCGCCTTCAGTTGCGGGCAGGCAGCTACATGCAGACCTGGTTGCCTTGGCGCGTTACGCCCAGAAACTTCCGCTTATGGTTGATATGAGTGCGCATAAATTTACACGCGACGGAGGACGATTGTGGCGGCTGTCAGTTCATTTCCTGCCTTTATCGTTGGATCTGCTGAACGCTAAATCTGCGTGGTCAGGTGCCATCCCACCTGCCGAGATTGTTCCTCGGAGGTAATCCAGTCCTGTGCCCCCAGACGCGCTATTACGGCAAAAGCTCCCGGTATCCGCGCTCTGTGCTTCGAGGCGATTACCGGGAGCTCTCGCGTGTGGTTATGCCGGTATATCGTACTGGCTTACGTTGATTATGGCAGTGAGTTGCTTGATCCGCTCCTTCACCTGGAGGGTAATGCTGAGGCGTTCTTCCAGCAGGTCCTTCGCCAGCGGAGGACGAGGCACCAGGCATAGTTCTCTTGGTGTGCCACCGATAATCGCAGGCACCTGGGCCGCTGGGTTGGGGGCTTCGAGTATCAGGATCGGGATTTTCGTGACCCCTAGTTCCTGCAGTGCGCATACGCGGTGATGGCCGTTGTTGAGGATGAGTCTCTGGCCGACCCGGAAGGCATTGATTACGGGTGTTCCGTAGCCGACGAAGCCGAGTACTGCCGCTGCCGGGAGGCCGCCGGCCTCGACGAGTGAAGTATCCGGGAGCTCTATCTCATCTTTTAGGAAAGCTCCGAGGAAGCGCAGGTCTGTGTTCGGTGAGGTGAATACGTGCGTGTTAGGCGCCACCTCCAAGTGCTGGATCGGGGCCATGCCCGTCCTAGGCGAGACGCAGATTCGCAGGAGATCCTCAAGATCGGGCCTCGACGGGTACTGGCTCTTAAGCTGCCCTACGTACCATTCGTTAATGGCACGCTGCGGGAAGACAAGCTTGCCGATTTCCGCCATGGCGATGTCATGGCTCCAACTTCCGAAGGCCTTGGCCACGAGAGGGTCTGCCAAGGTGATCGCCGTGAACGCACCCGCCGCAGTCGGCAGTTCCTTTATTTCTATATTGTCGGGAAGACCAGCCTCGGCGGCCTGCTGCGTCCGGACTGCGGACTGCAGAGTATCCCAGTCTGCGAGTATCGCCGGCAGCCTGCTCCGGTCGGCTGGGCTGGCCAGAGTGCGGACATGCTGGATGACCTCTCCGCGCATGGCGTAGGCATAGAGATACCGCTCGGGAACTGAGTGTGTGCCGACCCGGACTTCCGGGGCGGCAGCTGCTGCTGTACCGCTGTCCGCCACGGTGGGTAGCGCTGGGGCGCCGATATCTGCTGTCATAGACGTCGTCCTTCCGCGTGTCGTGCTGCAAGCAAGGCTTGCAGCATTGCGCTATGGGGAATAACTTGACGGTATGAACCCTAGTGGCCGGCAGGCTGCTGCGCAACCGGCACGCGGAAGGACCTGATGACCGAACCTACGCAGGAGATCGGAAGGCGCCTCAGGGCCGCCCGCCAGCGTGCGCACGTGAGCCAGGCGGAGCTTGCCGCGCGCTTGGACGTCACCCAGACGGCCGTCTCGTATTGGGAAGCAGGGCGGCGCCTGCCCGGTATTGACGATCTGATGCGGATCGCTGATGTCCTGGACGCGCCGCTTTCGGACCTGCTTCCCGACGAGTCTGAACGGCGGCCGCTAGGTGCTGTCTTGCGGGCGGCGGCGGAACAAGTCCAGGACGAAGTATTGGGGCGCGCGCTCCAACGTTTTGCCGACGAGGCCGCCAAAGTAGCGGTGCCTCGCGCCGAACTGACTGTCCGGGCCGCCGGGGCGCGGGATGCTGCCGAGCAGCTGCTGGAGGCAGCGCACCTGCGTGGCGCGCCTCCGGTGAATGTCATAAACCTTGCCTGCCGGTGCGGCATCCGCGTGCTGGGGTTCGACTTCGCGGGCATGGTCGACGGGCTGGTCGTGCAACTCCCAGATGGTCCTGCTATTGGACTCGATACCAGCCAGCCCAATAAGCAGCGCCGCCGCTTTACCATGGCTCACGAGCTCGGTCACCATTTGTTGCGGCACTCGGCATCATTTCATCTCGATTTCTTCGATGCCGGCGGCAGCGCTGGCGACGCACCAGGCTACAACTGGCAGCATGAACGAGCCGCCAATGAATTCGCCGCGAATCTGCTCATGCCCGCCGACCTTGTGCGTAGGACCGCCGATCGCATCACTGATATCAACGAGCTTGCAGCTACATTCGACGTCAGCCGTCAGGCTATGGCATTCCGGCTCGCAGCCCTAGGGCTGCGGCCAGGTCCCCTGACATAGCAAGGAGCGCAGATGACACCCCTCCTAGCTGTCGGAAACCCAAACAGGCTATGGTTCGGCCCCCGTGTCTTCGACGACGCACCGCTGTGCCCAGCGAAGGCCGCAGTGGCTCTCAGGAATTACGAACCGCCAACGGGGATCACCTCGGAGCCCTTGGCCAAGTTCTCCGGCGGCTCCTGGCTCGCTGCCGCCAATCTGCTCAGAGAACTCGCCGACCGCGGGCCGACTTCAGCGTACGCCAATGCTCGGCACCCCGTCACCGATCTCTACCGGCTCGCGGCCTCAATCCTCCCGCATGAGGCACAGCCAGTACGTGAGTTCGCGGTGATGGCGGTAGATGCCGTGCTCGACGCACAGGCGTCCACTGGGCCGCATGCGTTTGATCTCTACCCAACATTCGTCAAGATGCCGTTCTGGTCGGGCGAGATGCACGCAGGCGGGGCCTTCTTCTTCCAGGGGTCCGCCGGGGCATGGCAGGTATGGAGGCTCCGCATAACGAAGGCCCGCCCGGCCGGTGAGGCAACGCGGAACTGGGCGGTCACCGCTGCCTACTGCCTTTCCGGCCACCTGGACCATGAGCATCTAAAACCGCTCCGGGTAGTCGAGGCCTTCGAGATCGGAGCCGCCGGCGGGCCCGTCGAGCGCCTAGGCACATGGACACGCACAGACCTTCACGCCGAGTTCGACGCGCTCTGCCAGGGCTGCCTACGTGACATGGCCTCCGACCTGCGGGTCAGGCCCGGTCCGCATTGCTCCGACTGCCGGTTTGCCGGAATCTGCCCGGCGGTTCCCCGGACGGTCGGCCTACTGGAGTTCGTTCCCAGGCAGCCAGCCATCCGCAAGATCAGCGCCACAGACCTACGTACCCATGCAGACTGTGCACGCCGCTATCAGCTTCTCTCACTACACGGACTTCCCGGTGAGCCACTGACCGGAGAAGCGCTGCTACGCGGCCAATTGCTGGATGCTTGGCTCCAAGCCAACCACCGGCGAGGCGTCGCCTGCACTGACGATGACGTGCAGCGATTCCTCGGTGAAACCGATGATCTAGCAGGAACCGCCATGGCCAGGCAGCATCTAGGAATCTGCCCGCTAGCTGACCCTGCGACCAGCGGGCTCACCGTCCAGACAGAAGCGGTCGCCCTAGACGCTTACAGCCGGATCATGCTCGTCTGCCGTCCTGACGCTGTCTACATTCGAGATGCCGAAGTGGTATGGCGCGAGACCAAGACCCGAACCACGCTCACCCGATGCTCCACCCAGCAGCTCATTGAGGCTGATGTGACCGCCGCGCTCTACCTGACCGTGCTTGCTTCGGGAGCCTCTGGCACTCCAGATGCCCTGGAGTGGGAAGAGCTTAGCTCCGACGGTCAGGAACTCACGATATTGCCCGCCGATGATCCGGAACTACTCGATATTGCCCGTACGCACGTCAGTGCAGCAGTAGCCGACCTGATCAGCGACGAGGCTTATACGGCACGGCCTGGGGTTAGATGCGCCAGCTGCGCTGCCAAGCGCTGGTGCGCGGAAGCACCATGACTTCACCACACAGTCAACGCCACGAGAGACAGCAGTTCCCCATCAACCTCATGCGGCTCGCGGGCATCGACAATCGAACGGGCCGCTGACAAAGAGTCTGAGCTCTCTGTGGGGCATGTGACCGTTCAACAGTGTCCTGAACTGGTCATATAGCGTAAACGCGCCGATCTGGGGGTGACTGGGGCTAGTTGACCCTTCTTGGCTGTGCGTCACGGTCTGTATGCTCCGCGCGGTTGGCGTAGGGTCGCAGGGGCCGGGCGCGATTGCCTGGCTTCGTCTCGCCCCCCCGCATTGTGGAGCACGGCTGCTCTGCCAACTTCACCAGACGCACTTGCCCCCTACAGGGCTTCACTCAACGCAACTTTCGGCTGCCTTTAGGGAACAGGCGTACCAGGGCCCGTGTTGTCATCTTTGCGTATCAACTTAACGACTGGATGGTACTGTCTGATCATGGCTGACATGCGTGTTGCGCCAACCGTTCGGGAGAGGGTTACCAGCTCACGTGACTGCTTCTGGCATACTGACGACTTCGATGGTTCCCCAGCAGCGGTCACGAAGGAGCTGTCGCGGCTGGCAGACTCTGGCGACCTGCGCCGTGTGCGACGTGGGCTTTACTGGCGGGGAACGCCTACTCCCCTTGGTATGGCCCCACCTCCCCCTGACCGCCTCACCAGGGAAGTGGTCGGCAATTCAGGGGTTGGCCCGGCAGGGCTGAGTGCCGCCCTCGCATTGGGCTTGACAACGCAGGTCCCTCGTTTCGACACGATCGCTGTGCCTGGACGAATACCTAGAAATCCTGGCAGTCTAAGGCTTGTTAGCCGCGCAGCGAGTACAAAGCGCCACAGTGAGAACCTTCGTTCTGCGGAGGTCGCGCTATTTGAGGTGTTGCGGGACTGGCCTGGACTTGTCGAGCTTTCTACCTCGGAAGCCGTCAACTATATTGGACGCCTTATTGACGCGGACGAAATCCGTGTCGACAGGCTTGTCCGAGCGTCGTCATCGGAACCTCCTCGCGTGCGGGAGCGTCTGCGTAGTCTCCTTGGCTACATCGGGAAGTCACAGATCGCAGAGGCTATTCTGCCTGCCCGTAGTCGGCAGGTCCACCAGGACCTGGCAATCGCAGGCTAAGGTGCCACGCTTCCGCGACTCTGGCCCGTTTACGGCTACGATTGATGCTGCGGCAGAGCAATTGGACGTCAGCCCGACGGCAATCGAAAAGGACTATTGGGTAACTCAAGTGTTGCGGGCGTTGGCGCGACTTCGATAACGACTTCATTTTCAAGGGTGGGACAAGCCTATCCAAGGGCTACCACATCCTTGAGCGCCTGTCGGATGACATCGACGTCCTTGTCCTACCCGGGGATCGAGGGAAGGGTACTGTCGACCGGCTGATGAAGAACATGGGAGAGGTTGCTGCCGAGGCCACTGAGGGTCAAACCGAGCGGTCTGGGGCGGCTGAGACAGGAGTGCACCGCGCCTACAGGGTGAGCTATCCCGCTATGCACGAACCCACCGAGGCCATAAGGACGAGCGTACTTCTTGAGATGGGTGTGCGGGGCGGCCCGAATCCGCACGAACGAGTTGTGGTGAGCAGCCTTCTAGGGGGCGCGCTGGAAGCTGCCGGGACCAACATCGGCGACTATGAGGACCTCAGGCCCTTCGAGATCGAGGTTTTGCACCCGAGCCGGACCCTCTTGGAGAAGCTATGCCTAATTCATTCCCTTGCCATACAGGTGAGCACCAAAGCCATCGCTACAGACCAGCTTCGCAGGCATGGAAGGCATTTCTACGATATATTTAAGCTTCTGGGCGACCAGCGCGTACTAGACTTCCTAGCCGAGCCGGGCTATGTCGATCAGATCATAACCAGCATCGAGGAGGTAAGTCGTCAGGAATTCGGGATCGAAGGTGATCCGCGCCCTGAAGGCGGCTTCGCTAATAGTCCTGCATTTGATCGCGATAGTATAGTCTCCGAAGAAATGCGCTTCGCTTATGAAGCAATCATGCTAGAGCTATATTTCGGTGTTGAGCCACTGCCGACATGGAGTGAGATTCTCGAACGCGTGCACGAACGACGCGAGCTGCTCTAATTGCAAGTTCTCCTCTGCAAGGGGACGCACTCACATGCCCCCCGGCCAGTCGGCAGCCGAGCGCAGGTTGCGAGCATTGGCGCGGTGCACTGGGCGTGCTGACCGATGCAGCCCTACGAGGCGCCTCTGGTTGAGAGCAGCTCTTCCAGTCGCTTCTCCGTTGCGGCTGAAATGACATCCCCGCCCAGAGGATAGAGGCAATTCTGAAGGACCTCTTCGTGCCTATCTGGAGCTGGACAGGCCAATACGGCCGCTATCCTTACAGCACGCAGCAGGTTATCGATCTGGCTAAATACCGGTAGCTGCATGATCAGCCGCCAGGATGACCGGACTGCGACTCTTACGGCCACAGCGTTGAGCCCAAGCTGGTCGCTCTTTCCGGTGATCATCGCAATCACGGCATCAGGGACCCGGTTGAGCGCCTGTTTGAATCTGTCGATCGCTTCCGCAAGAGCGGCCAACAGGCTGCAAAGAAAATGATTAAGTTTTAGCTCTTGCCTGGAGGTGGCGTGACCGTACTTCTTCAAAGCCTCGACCGCCTGCTCTGCGACTAGATCAGCGATCGCAGTGACCTGCTCCGCGCCCGTGGGATTCTCTGCCAGCCAGTCGATGATCTCGGTCACGGCGTTTTGCACGGCGACAGTCATGTCCCCGGGGCTCTTATGCGTTGGCGGCTGACCGTTGCGTGTACTTGGACCGGGCCCGTTCTCCGCACGTGACCCGCCGCCAACAGTGCCGTGGCTGTAATGTGTCGCCCCGCCGTGATGGCTGCCGTTGCACGAGCATCTGCATTTCCTTGGGTCCGTCGTTGATTTCTCGCAGCGACTGTTGTGTGCCATCAAGCGCTCCGGGTTTGTACCGTCTGGAGGCGGCGGACCGTCCTGAACTCAACTTAGGCTGAAACAGCGGGCTACTCGGGCTAGCCTGCGGTCATCATCTCTCGCCATATGCATACTGTAAATACGCAGCCTGGAAACGGCGTGAACCACAGGGATACCGACGCGTACCGACTCTCAACGGTCGCCTCAGGCGACCCGCCAGTACCAGCCATTGAGGCCCAGGATTCCTGGTAAGCGCAAGCCTGCCTTGCATGATCATATTGGATGACATGATGGCTGGTAATGCCGCCAGTGCTTCGAAGATATCAGCAAGATTTTGCGGCTGCGTCGATCAACGCCGTCAGCTTGGCGCCTGCTCCGACTGGGCCAGAATCGATATGCGCAAGATTGCAACCTGCGCGCTGGTGATAGATCCTTGCTAAGGAAGTAGAGCCCGTGCGGACGGATAGCAGGCAAGGTGATTCCTAAGGAAGCGATGCCAGAAGAAGAGGCCGCGCAACTTATTGACCGGACTGAACTGCACCGGTGGGCACGGTCGCAGCTGCGTCAGGCTCGGCGAGCGGTGCGTTTGCACCGTCGGCTAGAACGGCGTTACCGCAAGGCGGTATTGAAGGCTCGTGGCCCGCAGCAGCAAGAACGTGTCGATCATCGTCTGGGCGAGATGTCAGTGGAGGAGCTTGCCCGCGGCTCAGGTGTGCGCGCCGCAGCTTTGCGCCAAGGAGGAGTAGCCACCGCAGCAGACGTCCTCCGGCGTACGGTGAACGACCTTAATAACATTCGCAATATCGGCCCGCAGTCAGCGCGTAAGATCATGGAGCTGGCGACCGAATACGAGCAGATCCGCCCGGATGACCTTCGTCCGTCCGCGAATCCTGACGCCTGGACAGGGCCGGATTACGCCTTGGTCCGCAGTCTGGCGATGCTCACGGCCGTTACGGGACTCGCTCCGCACGCGGCGGTCCTCCGGGAGGCCCTTGCCCCAGTACGTCGGCTCGCACGCACCACCAGCTGGCTAGCGTGGCTGTTCAGCACGTCATCACGCAAGAACCGGATCCGGTCTCGAGCACCCGAGATCCGCCAAGCCTGGCAGTCCTCGCAGGCCGTCGAGAGCCGGCAAAAGCTGCTGGCCGGGCTGGACCAGGCCCGGCAGGTCGAAACGGAACCCGACTCGGCCATCGCCGGCAGGTGGCGCGCGGGTTCTTCGTCTCTGCTGTCGTCGCTAGAGCAGTTGCTGTCCCGCAAGGGGACTTCCCGGGAGCGGGACTTCCTGCGCCGCGGACTGGCAACGCGGTTCTCCTCGGATCTCCTCAAGCGGATCCAGGCGATCACGCTGAACACCACGCGACTTGTCCTGCAGCTTCGGCCCTACCAGGAATTCGGCGCGAAGTTCGCAGTGGCCGCCTGCCGGGGTTTGCTGGGCGATGACATGGGACTAGGCAAGACCGTGCAGGCGCTCGCCGCGATCGCACATGTCACCCAGGCAGATGGCGAACGGCATCACGTGGTGGTATGCCCCGCATCTCTGATCGATACCTGGCTCCAGGAAATCCGACGGACACTTGCCGGTATTGATGGCCAGCGGTTCCACGGCGTGACCCGAGACACGGCGTTCCATGATTGGCAGGGAGCGGGAGGCATCCTGGTGACCAGCTTCCAGCAAGCCGAACACCTGCTGGCCAGGAACCATCCGCGGATCGGGTTCGTGGTCGTGGATGAGGCGCACGCCGTGAAGAATCCGGAGGCACGGCGGACGGAGGTCGTCCGATCCCTCACCGATCGCGCCAGCTGGGTACTGCTCATGAGCGGCACTCCGATGGAGAACCGGGCTGCGGAGTTCATTGCGCTGGCCGATCTCGCAGACCCAGACCAAGGCGTACGCCTGCGGCGGCGATTCGGCGACGGCAGCAACGCGCACCGCGACGCGGCAGCCTTCCGCGACATGATCGGCGATCTTTACCTCCGGCGCAATCAAGACGAAGTACTGACCGAGCTGCCGGACATCATCCCCGTGGATGTGCCTATCGAGGTAGGAGAGAACGAGTACCTGGCCTGCAAGCGGGCCCTGGCTGGCGGGAACCTCAGCGGTGCGCGGATTGCGCTTACTACAGGCAATGACAAGCGATCAGCCAAGATGGAACGGCTCCGCGAGATCATCGGAGAATGCCGGGACAGCCAGAAGAAAGTGCTGGTCTTCAGCCAGTTCCGCCGAGTCCTGGACCTGTGCCGCGTGATCATCGGAGACGAGACCCTGCTGTATCACGGTGACGTGCCGCTGAGTAAGCGCACCGAGGTCATCAGGCAGTTCCAGGAAGCAGATGGATTCGCTGCCCTAGCACTGCAGATCGATGCCGGCGGAGTGGGATTGAACTTGCAGGCCGCCTCCGTGGTCATCCTCATGGAGCCACAGCTCAAGCCGAGCACCGAGAAGCAGGCGATCGATCGCGCGCACCGGATGGGCCAGACTCTCCCGGTCGTGGTCTACCGGCTCATCGCCGAGAACAGCATCGACGAACGCGTCGTCCAGCTATCCGGCTTCAAGGCCGACCTGTTCGAGCAACTCGCCCGTCACAGCACTCTCGCAGAGGCAGCAGAGGAACTACCCGCTGGCGTCCACGATGTTCATGAGGGCGAACTACTCGCGTGGGGACGTGAACAGTACGGCCTATAGCTGCACATTCGTGAGGTTCCCTCTCGATTCCTCGAGGCCGAGGTGAGCCTGACGACGCCAGGTGGCTGTTGCTCGTGTCGTCCCGTCCCCTGCTTAGTCCTGCTCTCCAGCGAGGATCAATGATGGTTCTTCGAATCTCAGGGGCAGAGCATGCTGGGCCATGCCACGTGGCTCCGGCCTTGGCGGATGCATGTCGAGGTAGCGCAGCAGCGCTCGGGCGGCGTGCCCGACCTGCCATCTGCCGCGCCATACCTCGGTGAACGGGCCGGCGTCGCGGAGGACCTGGCGGACCTTTGCTTCGCCCTGCGCGATACCCAGGTAGGGCAGTTCCTTGGTCAGCTCGGCGGCCGACAGATTGCATCTACAGCTGCGGGCGAGCGTGTGCAGGCACGCACGCCCGAGGGCCGCCGACGGCGGAAGGTCGGCAGCCAGCGATACCCAACCGGGGGCCTTCGGCGCGGCACTGGTGAACTGGTCCTGGACTTCCTGGTAGGCGACCGCCGCGCCGAGCGCACAGTACATGAAGGACTTGGCGGCAGAGGCGACTTGCTGCCTGGTGCTGGCGGAAAGGTTCATGTACCACCAGGCTGCGCCGATGGCGGCCGCGACGAGCAGCCAAGGGCTGGTAGCGGCGGCGATTCGCCGGGCACCGCTGGCCAGCCCCTCGCTGACGAGGACCGTTGTGTTCACCATCAGCGAGAAGGCCTTGCCGAGCTGTCCGGCGTCACCGCCTGCCTTCAGGATTCCTACCCACTCCCGGTGGCTAGACAGGTCAGCGTCGCCATACACCGCGCTCAGCGGCTTGACGTCCTCGGACAGGAAGAACGCCTCCAGCAGCAGGGCCAGCACGGCTGAAGGCACGTCGTCAGGATCTTGGCATGGCTCGGCGAGATGACGGACGCGGTCCAGCTCGGCCGGGCTAAGCCAGGCCAAGTGCCCGTCCCCGATCTGGACGACCCGGATCAGCGGCAGGTACTCCAGCAGCCACCTGCGGAGAAACGCGTCACGGGTGACCTGCCCATCAGCAGCCCAGTCGCTGCTGTGCTCGATGACCTCCTCATAGACGTGCTCGGCGCAGAACAGGCGCAAGAAGCCGGCGTTCGCGGCCGTGACCAGGACTGTTCGCCGCCTGGTACGGCAGGCGTACAGGATGTCGTTCCTGAGCACGTTCGCATCGACTACCACCGGCGGCGGGCGCAGCAAGATATCTCCCGGGAACGCGCCCCCCGGATCGGGGAACCGGATCGGCGCCACCGTACTGTACTTATGCATCTCAGCCACCGCGCTGCGGACAACGCGCACGACGTCCTCGACCGAGTCGGCTCCATTTCCCACGCATCGAGGCTACTTAATGCCACAGCTCAGGCAACCGATTAGCACACGGTCAGCCCTCGTCTGGCGCTCGCCGAACCCGTTCTGCGTCACGTGGAAACGGTTTTCGGCGCCCGCCCGAAGCCGCCCACCTCGCGCCTGAGCACCTCAGGCAGGCCGCAAGGCACGGTCACTACATGTGAATGATCCGCCGGTCCCGCCCCACCAAGCCGCGTACTGAGATGCTCTGTCGTGCGCTTGACTGGTTAGGTAATTGGGGTGACGATGTTGGAGAATGTTTCTCTGTCATTCGAGCAAGGAGAACTTCTCATGCGCGTTCGCTTCCTCGGCAAGGACCCCGATTCGCAGGAGGGGCAGTCGCCTACCCTGTTCGCGACCGACCGGACCGACCGCAAGACCTATATCGCCCAGGGGTGGATTGTGACCGATCCGGTGGCGCTGGCAGAGCTGGGCGACATCCCGCCTGGTGAGGCTGTGATCGAGATTCCCGCCGATGTCCTGCGTTTTGCGGAGGAGGTCCGCTGAGCCTGCTCGTCGGTGAGGAGTTCTCCCGGCTCTTTCGCGCGTTTGAGCACACGGCATTCCGGCTGGAGGCGCGAGATTACTACTACTCGCCTAACGAGTCGAAGGCGCTGGCTCAGTTCGTCGCGGGAGAACCGGTTGACATGGGCTGGTTCCAGAACTGGCTGTCGATGATCCGTGCGGCAACCGCCGGTGGACGCCGGTTTTCGCGCGTCCGGGTGGTCAGCGTGCCGCTGACCGATTACAGCCGCTTTGGCGTGTTCTGCTCGCAGTACACGAACGAGGCTGGCGAGGAGATTCGTTACCTGACCCGCGATCAAGCCTGTGACCTGCCGGACTACGATTACTGGCTGTTCGACTCACGGCTGCTGGTCAAGATGCACTTCGATACCGAAGAGAACTTCCTCGGCGGTGAGGTGATCAAGGACCCGGCCGTGATCGTGCAGCACGGTTACTGGCGCGATGCTGCCTGGCATCGCGCGGTTCGACGGGACGACTTTGCCTCCGAGTAGAACTGCTGGCGTCCTTACTGTCCACGAGGCGCGCCACGCGCTGGGTCAGCGTCTTCGCGAGCTTCGCCAGCAGGCCGGGCTGACCGGCCGGCAGGTCGCGGACTCGCTGTCCTGGCCTGCCTCGAAGGTCTCCAAGCTGGAGAATGGCCGGCAGACACCGACCGATGACGATGTCCGCGGCTGGGCCAGCGTCACCCACGCTGGAGGTGAGGCTGAAGCGCTGCTCGCCACGCTGCACACCCTGGAGGTCCAGCATGCCGAGTGGCGACGCCAGCTCAAGACCGGGCTGCGCGCCCACCAGGACGAGATCTCCGACCTAGACGCGAAAACACGGCTCTTCCGCGCGTTCGAGCCCACGTTCATTCCGGGGCTATTGCAGACGGCGGAATACGCCCGTGCCCGTTTCGCGCAGAGCATCACCGTGTTCAAGGTGCCCAATGATATTGATGAGGCGGTCCGGGCGCGCGTGCGGCGTCAGGAGATGCTGTACCGGCCGGACAAGCGGTTCCATTTCTTGCTGACCGAGGCCACGCTGCGATACCGGCTGTGCCAGCCCGAGGTGATGCTCGGGCAGCTGGACCGGCTAATCTCATTCGCGGCACTGCCCAACGTGCGGCTCGGCATTGTCGGCTTCGATACCGCGTACGTGGTCGCGCCGGCGCACGGTTTCTGGCTGCTGGACGATGACAGGGTGATGGTAGAGACGTTCTCGGCGGAACTGAACCTCGCCCAGCCGCAGGAGATCGAGCTGTACAGCGGCATCTTCGACCAGATGGCGGCCGTGGCCAGTTATGGCCGGGCGGCGCGTGCGATCGTGACCCGTGTCATCGACGACCTTGCGCCAGAGGTACCAGAGGATAGCCCGTAATTTCCTGTCCTGTCTCATCAGGCAGTTATTTCTAGAAACTCTTAGAAACTTTCTGGCCATTCGCTCTCTCCGGTTCTACTCTCCCAATGAAGCGCCCGTGCATACCGGGCGACCGGGAGGCCAGAGTGAGTACGTTCGTCCCGCTGCTGGACACCGAACAGGCCCAGCGCCTGCCAGCGGGTGCCCGCGAGGTAGTCGAGTACCGAAAAAGCGGGCTGAGCCTGAACCACATCCAGGGCTGCCCGCTGGACTGCGCTTACTGCATCCGCCATACATACGGCCTATGGGATCAGCGCCAGCCGCGCGCCTTGATGCCCGACGCCGAAGCGGTGGAGCGGCTGGTCAGCCATCGTTACTTTCAGGTGCACGTCACCCCTGTTCAGCTTCTCAACCGTGCGACGGACCCGTTCCTGCCCGCTGTCCGGCCGCACACGCTGGCGGTGCTGGCCGATCTGGACGGGCGTGGCCTGCGCAACCACGTGCTTGTCATCACGCGGCACCAGATGAAGCCCAGCGACGCCGACCGGCTGAACCAGCTCGTGAACCTCAAGGTGACCCTGCTGTTCACCTATTCCGGCATCAACGACAAGCGCATCGAGCCCTATCCGTCCCAGGTCGCGGCCGACTCACTGAAGCTGATGGGCGCCTCCGGCCGCCGCCGGTACCGGACTATCTTGTACTGGCGTCCGCTGGTGCCTGGCCTGAACGACAGCGATGAGCATCTTGCGCGGGCGTACGCGCTGAGCCGGTTGGCCGACGCCACGGTCTTTACCGGCTTGTTCTACCGGGATCAGATCGCGCGATACTTCCGGGCCAACGGGCTGCCCGAACCCTACAGCGCCACCGCGCGCCGGAAGATTGTGCCCGAAACGCTCGAACAGCGGGTGCTGGCGGCCTTCGCGGGTTCAGCCTCGCTGTTCCGCAAGACCTCGTGCGCTGTCTCCTACGCGCACGGCCTGCCCGATTACAACGGTCATTACGGCATCCGGGAACTATGCGATATCTGCCCGGCTGGACAGGTCAGTCGGTGCCGCAGCGCGCACCGGGAACCTTCGGCGGACCAGATTTACCAGATGGCCCGCGCGTTGCCGGAAGCAGACGGCATACAGATAGTGGACATCAGCGAGCGGGCCGCCGTCGTGTCCGGGCTGGGCGATGAGCAGCCTCGCTACTACCTGCAACATGCTCTCGGCTTCCAGATGCACGACGTGCGGCACCCGCACCACGTGCACCGTCACGGCCGCGCCGATACCGGATGGGACACACCTCACGATGGCTGACTGGACAAGCCTGCGCTACGCGGTTGCCGATGTGGAAGGCAACGGCCAGCAGTCCCCCGACCTGGTAGAACTGGCAATCCTGCCGATCACCGGCGGCATCCTCGGTGAGCCAGCGAGCTGGCTGGTCAAGCCACCACGGCCGATCACGTCCTTCGCCACCAGCATTCACGGGATATCCGGAAAGGATGTCGCCGCCGCCCCCGCCTTCGCCGGCATCGAGCACGAGGTGCGGCGGGCGCTGGCGGACAGGGTGCTCGTCGCCCACAACGCGCATGTAGACGTAGCCGTCCTGCGGCGCGAGCTGGACGGCTG
>Ga0070735_10003055_pt1 | contig 14796 bp, 10 predicted proteins | sample Coa_R1_FD_66443 | JGI IMG/M metagenome (GOLD analysis project Ga0070735, IMG submission 66443) | Surface soil microbial communities from Centralia Pennsylvania, which are recovering from an underground coalmine fire - Coalmine... | ecosystem: Environmental > Terrestrial > Soil > Unclassified ... | reverse complement strand
ACCATCATGTACACCGCTCGGCGACCATTCACGAGCGCGAAGCTCGTGCGGATGTCAGTTCCGTCCTCAATGCCCCCCGCCGGTGCGACCACGTCCCGCAAGTAGACGTTTCGGCCCGGACGCAGGGGGATGCTGCCCAACTCCTGCGGATCGACGACCATCGCGTTGGTGGGGACAATCGGCATCATTCCCTGGATGCGCACGTTCCCCGATGGATTGATGCTGTTTCCGGTACTCAGCGCCTCCACCACGTCATCGGGCGACAGCGAATATGCTCTCAAACGATCGGGATCGACATGCACCACGATCGTTCGCTGGTTGCCGCCGAAGGGAGGCGGAGCGGAGACGCCTTGCAGGCTGACGAGTGTTGGCCGCACCCGTATGTAAGCCGCCTCCTGAATCTCATCAACCGTCTTCGTCGCGCTCTCCAAAACAATGTAACCGACCGGCGCGCTCCCCGCATCGAATCGAACGACGAACGGTGCGACCGTGCCCGGCGGCATGAACGAACGCGAGCGGTTGACCTGGGCCACCACCTCTGCCATCGCCTGCACCATGTCTGTGCCGGGATGGAAGAAAATCTTCATCTGGGAAAAGCCCTGAATGTTCCGGCTTTCGACATGGTGAATGCCGGAGATGTAGAGGAAGTGGTTTTCGTAGTGGAACGTCAACAAGCCTTCCATTTGGGCGGGGTCCATCCCGCCGTAGGGCTGAACCACATAGACAACGGGCAGGTTCAGGCTCGGAAAGATGTCGATCTTCATCTTCCATAGTGCCAGGCCACTGCCCACAATCAGAGCGGCAAGCCCGACCATCACCGTGATGGGGCGGCGCAGGGCGAATGTGAGTGGACTCATGGAGAATTAGCTTCGCGCGGGGCGTTCAATCAGGCGGGCGGCGACCGGACAGGGAGCAGCGAGCGCCGAGACCGAAATCGTCTTCACGCAATCTTAACATTTCTTTGAGGCCGAACAACCCCGGCGCCGGCAAGCGACGGGATCGCCGTTTCGCGAATCACGGGTTCCTGCCACCCTCGGGCGGGTTGGCTGGGTCGGGCGGGGGCGGTTCCGTGTCTTCCGCAATTGGCGTCAGCAGTCCAGCCGGCTGCCCTAATGCGCGATAGAGCCGAAACTGCGCCCGATTGCTGTCAGCGACGGCGCTGTAATAATTGACGTAGGCTTGAGCCAGGTCCTGAACGCTCGCCAGGACTTCTTGTGGACGAACGACCGTCTGCACCAATTCTCCGGCTCGAACGATCTGGCCGAGTCCTTCGATGTTTTTGTTGTACGATTCGAGGGCCAGTTTCGTCTCCGCCTCCGCAAGTTCGAGTCGGCGATGTGCTTCCTGAGCCTGCACATGTGCCTGGGAGACATCGGCCGCAACGCGGTCCTGAATGCGGAATAGTTCCAGGGTCATCGCGCGCAGATCGGATTGTCTACCGCGGATTCGCGCCGCGTTGCCGAATCCCAAGTTGTCGAGTTGCCAGAGCAGTTGCACGTCAAAGTCTTCTCTGATTCCGCTGCTTCCGATTGTTCCATTGCTTCCACCGCCGAATACGCCCACACCCAGCGTTCCCGTGACTGGGGTTGACCAGCCGCGCAGCAAGACGCTCGGGATCAAAGGTCGCAGCTTCTCTTGCCGCAAAAACGTCAGAGTTGCCTGGACCTGGGCCTGGTTGGCAGCCAGTTCTGGCCGGTTCGTCAGTCCAACGACGACAAGTTCATCCACCGTCCTGTTTTCGTCGATCAACTTGACCTCCAGGCTGGGAGGCTCGACGGGCTCTACCTGCGCCAGCGCGTCGAGTCGCAGCAGCCTGATGAGTTCGGCACTGGCGAACTGCCGGCGCTCCCGCGCGGAGGACTCCGCTGCCCTCCGCCGTGCCACGTGAGTTTCTGCACGCACGATCTCAAGGGGCGAAACCAGTCCCGTCGAGAGCTTTCTGACTCGATTCAAAACCTCCTCAGCACGCTGAGTCGCGTCGGTCGCACCAGCCAATTCACCACGAGCCTGCTCAATCGTAAAATAGGCGTCGGTGACAGCAACCATCGTGTTGTTGTTCGCAACCCGCGTGTCGGCGTTTCGTGCTTCAACAATCTGTCGAGCGGCCAGCGGGCCGAAAATTGCATCGTTCGGCGAAAAGATGGCCGCAGGGCCAATTCCGCTCCCGAGTCCAAACATCGTGCTGCTGCGGCCGGTCCTGATGATCGAGCCGTCAATTGCTTGAATCGGTCCGTCGTGGCGATTGTAATCCCCGCCGAAAGTGATCGTAGGCAGCCAAGCGGCTTTGGCCAGATCGAGCGCCGCTGTTGCCGCGCGGACTCGTTCCGCCGCCAGTTCGACATCAATGGGCGTCGCGCTCGAAAGCTGAAGGGCAGTTGCCAGATTGATCGGCAAGATTTCACGCTCGGGACTCAGTGGTTGGTTCCCGGCGTGATCTTCATCCGCATTGAGTTGAGTCGTCGCAGCAACTTGCCGGATCGGAGACGGTTCGGGCGCGGGCGTCGACGAGGACGCTTGTGATTCGTCGCCCTTACGCTGCTGAATCACGTCGCGCGCATTTGTGACTGCCAGTCGCGCCGCTTTATTGCCTGTTGTCGAATTCGCCGAGCGCGAGGGGGGCGTCGCGCACCCCATGAGAAGCGTGCTGCCGATCAACAGGAAACTGCCGGCGAAAGTCTTCATGTGAATCCCGTGGTGAATCGCTGAAGAGGCCCGTCTCGGAAGATAGCGCGTCTGACGAATTGCACCTGTCGGAAGTCTCTCGCAGAGATTTGAACGCGCGCAATCGCGCCTTAACTCAGTATCGGATATGTCGATTGCATGAATTCGGCAAACACTACGGCCGCCGCGCGAAAGCCCAAAATTGGCGGTGGAAGGCTGGGCAAAACTCAACGAGATTGCCGAAAATGACGATAAATCAGGATATCGCCGAATTGCCGAATTGCCGGGTGCCCGAAGCGCCTTCGTCGCGCGATTCAGGGGAGCATCGTGGACTTACGCATCGGGCCCATCAGCTATCGCGCCAGACTTCCTTTCCGCCCATTGCGGGCGACTCTAATCTGTGCCGCAGTCGCCACAGCGCTGGCCGCAGGGACAAGTCGATCGGAATCTGCCGGCGAACTGGCAACGACGGGTGGCAAAACAGTTGGGCGCGCTGCGTCGCTGTCCGCTCCTTCTGCCGACGAGTCGGGCGGAAGGAAGTCACCCCGACAGCGAACCGCCGAAGGAACCAAGCGACCGCGCGGTCGTCAGGCACATAAACAACCAGACTCGCGCGACGAAAGTCGCCAGAAAGCGACGCCCGTCTCGCCTGAATCAGAAACCGTTACGGTTGACCAGTCAATTGGACGCCGGTCGGCAGCAGGCGCATTTGATCCTGATCCGACTCCTCCGAGTAAGCGCTCGATTTCCCAGGCGAGCTTTGACGAGGTTTCGGCCAAAGCCGGTGCACCATTTGGCCAAGAACGGGACGGACAATCTACGGTTCCACCATCGCTGGAAGAACAAATTGTGGAGCTTCGAGCGCGACTCGATGCCTTAACGGCCGACCGACCGGCCATGCCGCTCCCGACCGCTGATCCCGGTATGGTGCCTGCGAGTTTGTTCGCCCAGGGAGAGACTTCATCTCCAATGGAGCCGGATGCAACTGGTGGAGCCCCCGGTGGCAGTAGCCCGAGTACGGTGCTCGGGAGCGTATTCGGGACCGACGCTGGACCGACGAGCACATGGGTCTATGACGGGCTCACCTTCATCTCGAAGGATGGCGACTTCAGGACGCATCTCGGCGGCGTCGTGCAATTGGACGCGATTGGCTTCGGCAGCACTCCCGGAATCACTTCCATTCCCGACGGCGCGGGAACGCAGGAATCGGTGACTTTCCGCCGCTTGCGCGTGCGCGCCGACGGCACGATGTACCGGTACATCGACTGGGTCTTTGAATTCGATTTCGCCTTTGCGCTTCAGAACACAGATCAACTCAATGCCGCTGCCCAGAACCTCGGACTGCGCAGCATCCCGCTGGGAGTCGGCGTCCAGGCCGGGAACACGATCAACGTTATTCAACCGACAACGGTTTTCCTGACCTTCAAGGAGATCGCGATCCTCGGGAACGTCCGCGTCGGTAATCAGGCCGACTGGCTCGGCTTTGAACACATCGAAAGCGCGCGCTTCCTGGATTTCATGGAGCGCGCCCCTCTGGCCGACGCCTTTACTGCCCCGAATAACAATGGATACACCCCCGGTGTCTCGGCGTTCAACACGACGCCCGATCAGCGGATCGGTGCGCAAATTGGAGTCTACAAAAACAATGCTTATGATTCGGGTGTTTCCTACAACATCGGGGATGCATGGACCTACGGTGGACGATTGATTTGGACCCCGTTTTATGACGAGCAGTCCAAAGGACGGTACATGGTCCATACCGGTTTCGGGGGAGAGTACCGCACACTGAACGACGGTGTTTCGGCGACAACGGGATTCGATAACGTCCGAATCCGTTCGCGCGGCGACCTCCGCAATGCCTCATCGACACTCGATCCCAACTACGCCGACACGGGGAACTTCTACGCCACCAGCCAGACACTTATTGATCCTGAACTCGTGGTTCAGCTTGGGCCGTTTCTGTTCCAAACAGAATACGTCGCATCGTGGTTCAACGGTGCAAAACCGGCAAAGAACTTGCCGACTGAGCTCGGTACAGTCACATTTCAAGGAGGCTACGCCGAGGTCCTCTATTTTCTGACCGGCGAGAACCGCAACTACAATCGGCAGCAAGGAGTCTTCGGGCGAGTCGTTCCGAACGCCAATTGGGACCCCAAAAAGGGAACTTGGGGTGCCTTCCAAGTCGGTATTCGTTACGATTGGCTCGACTTGAACTCTGGGCAGTTTGTCAATGGCGGAAACGCAAGCGACATGACGTTCGGACTGAACTGGTTCCTCAACGCGAACGCCCGCTTTCAGTTCAATTATGTGCTGAGTTGGGTGAACAACGCGCCCTCGATGACCTTCCCCGGCACGCTCGGCGCGCTCAACGGTTCGCGCTTCGTCGGCGACGGGACAATTAACTCCGCCGGCATCCGCATGGACTTCAACTTCTAAATCAGTCCACTTTGGCGGCCACGAGAATCCGTTCGCTTTCGGCCATTCTGGTCCGTTCTTCGCAGGCGCGTCGTTTTCGTGTTTTGCAGGAGTTCCAGCGCTCCGAGGTCGAGGCCAAAGCTATTTTTGCTCCTGGCTGAGGAGCGGCATAGCAGCCTACTCGGCCGGGGAGAGCCGGACCAGCACTGACAGACCGTCGTGGCCGACAGGCATTTGAGGCAAAAGCGTTTGGCTCCGCCCATCGGCGAGACCCACGGCGTGGCGCTCTTAGACCGATTACTTCTTCGTAGGCCACGGCCGCGCAAACTTGTCGCTGGGTCCGTGAATCGGAAAAGGGCCTGCTTTTTTCGGCTTTTCCGACGTGCCTGCGTCGCCCGGTCGCCGGCTTGAACTGAGCAACTTGCGATTGCCAGAGATGGCGGGCTCTTCTATAAAGCCCGCCCATATCTCTCAACCATTCCCCGTCCAAATCCAGCCGGAAAGCGCACCCCCCCGCGCCTCGGGTACGGAGCTGCCATGTTTAAGACGACCTGCATCTTAATCACGGTTCTTGCGCTCACTACCTTCAGCGCGCAGCCTGCTGCTGCACAATCGGATGCTCAAGGCAGTCGATTCAAACGGACGAAACGAACCTCCCCAACTTTCCCGGCCGATCCGTTCGAAGCTGAGGACTCGGATGAGGCCGATGGCAATCCGAGCGACTCGGAAATAGCCCCTCGTCCTTTCAGCCGACCAGCCAGTAACCCGCCGACGGCCGTCAAAGTCCGCGGCGGAGCGTCTGAATCGGCTGGCCGGCTCCGCTCGCCTGTTGTGCGGGATGACGGTCTTTCGGACGATTCGCTCGATTCAGAGCCGGCACAGCCCCGGAAGTCGGGGCTGCCGAAGACGAAGGAGCAGGATGGACCGCGTCAGACTCGCCATACAACGATCAACCGCGCTCTGGCCGCGCAGCCAGCCACGCGCAAGCCCGCGACGTACCTGGCCCAGTTTGAAGGTGGAGAAAACGTCGAACCCGGCCCTCAGCCGAGTGGCGACGGCACCCCGGCCGAAGTCACGGTGCAGTCACTTCAGGAGCAAATCGCGGAACTCACCGCGCGGATCAACGCGCTCACCGCTGGGCAAGGACGCGCGCCTATGCCTCAAAACGAGCCCAGCACGGTGCAGGGGAGTGTGTTCGGCCCCGGCGTTGCGGCTCCGCCGTCCAGCGCAACGAGCCCGCCAGGCCCCGGCGAGCCGAGTACGGTTCAGGGAAGCGTGTTTGGTTCGGACGTTACTGCACGAAGCGCATGGGCGAACGACGGCCTGACCTTCATTTCGGCAGACGGCACCTACAAGACCCACTTGGGTGGTCTGGTGCAGTTGGACCTCATTACATTCGCCAATGACATGCCAGGAATCACATCGGTTCCCGGCGGAGCGGGAACCCAGACGGCGACAAATTTTCGGCGTCTTCGACTTCGAGCGGACGGGACGATGTACAACTTCATCGACTGGGTCGCGGAAGTGGACTTCTCGGGATTCGTGCAAAACCTCGACCAGCGCGACGCTGCGGCGCCGAACCTCGGGCTTCGGAGTTTTCCGACCGGGACTGGCGTCGAGGCGGGCAACACGATCAATGTCATCCAGCCGACGACGATTTTTATGACTTTCAAAGACATCCCGGTTCTCGGGAACATTCGAGTGGGCAATCAGCAAGACTGGTTCAGCTTCGAGCACATCGAGAGCGCGCGGTTCCTCGACTTCATGGAACGATCGCCGATGATGGACGTATTCTCCGGGCCGAACAACAACGGCTATACGCCCGGCGTTTCTGCGTTCAACAATACCCCAGACAAGATGGCCGGCGCACAAATCGGGGTCTACAAAAACAATGCCTATGACTCTGGATATACCTTCAATGTGGGGGACGCTTGGACTTACGGTGGACGGTTGATTTGGACGCCTTACTACGACGAGGAATCCAAAGGCCGCTACATGGTACACACTGGTTTTGGCACCGAGTACCGCACGTTTAACGACAATGTCTCCGCTACGACCGGGTTCGATAACGTCCGCCTGCGATCACGAGGTGATCTTCGTAACGTCTCCGCAACACTCGATCCGAACTATGCCGATACAGGAAACTTTTACGCGACCAGCCAGTTGATGATCGACCCGGAGTTGGTCGTCCAAGTCGGGCCATTTCTGTTCCAATCGGAATACACGTCAACGTGGTTCTACGGGGCCAAGCCGGCTAAGAACCTGCCGACAAGCCTTGGCTCCGTCTTTTTTCAGGGCGGCTATCTCGAAACACTCGTCTTTCTCACAGGCGAAAATCGGGACTACAACCGCCAGCAGGGAGTTTTCAATCGAGTCGTGCCCAAGAACAAGTTCAATCGCAGCGCCGGGACGTGGGGTGCCTGGCAGGTGGGCGTTCGATACGACTGGCTCGATATGAACTCGGGACAGTTCGTAAGCGGCGGGAACGCCAGCGACGTGACGTTCGGCCTGAACTGGTTCCTGAACGCAAATGCTCGTTTTCAATTCAACTACGTGCTGAGTTGGGTCAACAACGCGCCGCCAGTCACTTTCCCCGGCACGCTCGGCGCCTTGAACGGGTCGCGCTTCGTCGGCGACGGCACGATCAACTCCGTCGGCTTTCGCATGGACTTCAATTGGTGAGGAGAATTCACGGAAAGCCATTTGAATGCGGGCGGCGACGAACGGCTCTTCAGTCCGTTGAGGGGTTGGCTGGTTGGAATTGACGACAATTCCCAAATCCCGTAAACCCTCGCTTCTTTGCACGGCAGCCACCATAAGAATGTCGGAAAGTCGTCGCGGGCTCGCCGTGCCCCGCGCCAGTGCTGGAGATTGCAGTATGTTGAGCCGCGCTCGTCACCTCGATCGGCGTATCGCAGCTCGCGTGCTTTTCGCCGCGACGGCATTACTGGCTGGCCTCTGCTCGATCGGTCGGCCGGACGATAGCAGGGACGTGCCAACCGACTCCCCAATTATTGGAAAATTCGCCGTTGGGAAATGCGGGCGACCAATTCTGCTCCCGATCACTTTGCAAGACGCATCGGCGTCTTTTCTTCTGGATACGGGAGCCAGTTGCAGCGCGATCGACCTCACGTTGAGAGAACTCCTTGGCGAGCCTCGCGGTACACGCACGCTACGAACTTCGGTTGGCCCCACGCGCGTCAAAACATACGCTTGGCCGCAAGCAGTCCTCGGAAACCGACCACTGCGCACCGACTCGTCGGTTTCCTGTGTCGATCTCAGTTATCTGCGACGAATCGGGAATGTCGATGTATCCGGGGTGATCGGCATGGACATTCTTCGGAACTGTCGAGTGCTGATCGACTTCGACCGCGGGATCGTCCGCTTCATTGATAGGCTTCCTGAAGATCGCGAATCGCTTGGGACGAAGATTCCGATACAGTTTGGAGAAGATGGCTGCCCGACCATTTCCGGCAGAGTGGCGCGGGACCGTGCTGAAAACTTTCAAATTGATACTGGTGCCGACACCAATTCCCTCCGCGACGAACTTTATGACGAACTACTGGATCGAAACCTCGTCGTCACGAAGTCCTCCTATGCCACTGGCACCGCTGCGGGCGACGTGCGCGGGGAGCGGGGGCGGCTTCACATTTTCGCGATCGGGCCGTTTACGCGCAAACAGATGCGATTTTCGCGGATGAATCCGAGCGCGCTGGGAAGGCAGTACCTGGCGAGATTTCGAGTCACCTTTGATTTTCCTGGCGAGGCGGTGTATCTGCGCGAGGGAGAACAGTTCAACCAGCCTGAACCAAGAGCGACATGCGGCCTGGCGATCAACTGGGTCGATGGCGCAGTACAGGTCCAAGGGGTTCAGAAGGACGGCCCTGGCGAGAAGGCCGGTATCCGGGCGCAAGATGTCTTGGTGCGAGTCGCCGGTAAGCCCGCAGAAGAGTTTGACCACTTCGAGCTTCGGCAACTGCTGACCTCCGTCGGCGGCAGAAAAGTGCCGTTGACCATTCGTCGCGCCGGGCGCGACATTGACGTGGAATTGACGCTCAATGAGGACTGACCGATCTTTCGGGGTCGATGGGTTCTTGGCGGCCTGTAGAATTGATCCCGATCAGGGCTGCCGCGGCGCGACCACCGCATCAAAGGAAATATCCTGAACAGCGATTGGTCTGAATCCGACCTGGCTGGCTTGAACTGCGGGCCGCACGGAACGACCAAAGGCCACGTGGCGCGTGGCAGAGCTTTGCACACAAAGGGCGATGGCGCTGCCGAGATTGCCGTGCTCAGTCCGGACAACGACCTCCACCGGGATCGTCGGACCTCGTTGCGGTCGGTCCGCGGAGTATTCTGTTTGTGAATGACTGCCGCGAGCCAATATCAGCCGGGTTCTTTGGGAATCTCTAGACGGCAACAACCCAGATCGAGGTGTTCGCGGGATCGGCCGGAACCGCCACCGTGGAAAACATCGTCGTGCAGCGAGTAAACAATAAAACGGCCTTTGCGCTCAGTCTTAACAAGCTTCGCGTTGCGCAGGATTTGCAAGTGATGCGACACTGTGACTAGCTCGACTTTCAGTCGTTCCGCCAGGTCGCTCACGCTTTTCGGACCGTCCCGCAATTCGCTCACAATGCGCAGACGAAGAGGCTCGCTGAGCGCCTTGAGTTGCTCGGCACAATGATTGGACTGAAATAAGTCTTTTGCCACGACGAACCGGCAAAGCCGGAGATCAAGAAATGCGACCGACCGAGAAGCTCCTCAGCAGAATTTTAACAAGTGCGAGCGAATGAGGAAGGGCGAGCGGGAAGTAGTTCCGCTTAGTGGCCGAAGGTCAAGTGCCGCACGCGCCGACGACTGTCCCTGATGGAAGCTCGACGAACAGGTCCGCCAGAGGGGTGCGTTGTAAAGCGTCCCACCGCGAGACGGGAATGATTGTCGTCTCTCCCCGCCGCCAGGTGTGGCCCTCGTCGTCGCTCGCCTCCGCAAACGGCCCCTTGAAAACGATCGTACACAGTTCCCCATTGGCGATGGCCGGACGGCGACATGTTACTCGGGTCTCGCGCAACGGGATGCCGTCATGTTCAAAACAGGCCCTGGAACGAAACGTTGTGAGTTGCATGTCAACGAACCCGGCGGCTTCGAGTGCCTTCAGCAGTTCGCCGTGCACCGGGACGTATTTGACCGACGCCGCTCCACCAGGCAGCCGTGGTTCGCCGGAAAGCGGGGTTTCGGCGGTGAGAATATGCAAAAGCAGGGCGCCGTCCGGGCGCAGCGCAGCGCGTACCTCTTCCAGGAATCGCACGACCTCATCAGTACCCACAGAGACGTTAAACGATCCGCGCAGCCGCACCTCGTCGAGCGATTCGTCGCCAAATTCATCGGGAACCTTCAGCGGCTGGCCGAGGCGATGCTCCCAAGATCGGAGAACCGGAGCACTCGGATCAGCGATGGGAAGGGCGTCCAGGGCCTGACCCGCGCCGCGATGGTCGATGTCCCCTTCCAGGACATAGAACTCCCACAGGCCGCCGTCGGGATCGTTTGCCCAGAATTTTGTCTGCCGCGCGTAACAGCACTCGACTCCCTCTTCGCGCTGGGTGTGGATTCCCGCCAATTCGAGGCGGCTTTGCGCTTCGAGCAGCACCGCCGAATTCGGGAATCGAAATCCGGCATGGTTGAGCGCCCCACGGCCCGCAGGAGGATGTGGCTCAAGCGAGAGCACAAGGGGGGGATCATCGAGTTCGAACTTGGCGTAGTCGGAGCGCTGCTTCGCCGGTTCCCTCCCGAACAGCGCCTGGAAAAACTGCACCGACTTCGCCAAGTCAGAAACGTTGAGCGAGAGGTGAAACCTGACCGCTTGCGGTACGTCAGCCAGCATGATGGATAACTCCTTGCACAAAAAGGGAAATAGCGCGAAGATTCGTTCCTGAATCACGTGGATAACGCGGTCGTTGATGGCACGTCCGGTGCGACCGCGGGTGCAACCGTCGTCAAGCTCGATTCACCGGGGTCAGGGATCTTTAAGAAACAGGTCCACAAACCGAGCGCCAGCACCGCCAGCGCGGACGCATAAAAAAACGGCATGTAGGAATGATAGCGGTCGCGGACATACGCCAGCAGTAATGGACCCAGAGCCGACGAAAACACCGTGAGCATCTGGGCAACTCCCTGAATCTGCCCCAGGTGGAGTCGGCCGAAAACCTGTCCGAAAGCCGTAAAGAATACGACCGTCATCATTCCCCCGCCGAAAGCCATTCCGACGGCATACAAAATGAGCTGCGGAAAGTTGCCGACATGCGGCAGCCAGAAGAGCGCTCCCGTCAAAAGCAACATCGACAACCCCATCACGCGCCGCAACGAAGACCATTGGACCAGCCAGCCGGCTAGAAAATTTCCGGCCAGCCCAAGTCCCGTGCTGACTTTGAGAAGCGTATAGTACGATTCCTTCGTGAAACCGCGTTCCACGAGGATGTCCTCGTTAAACAAAGAGACCCCGGAGCTAACCAGCCCGTACATCGAGGTCGTCAGGGCGAATGCCCAGAACGACGGCTCGGAGAGGGCCGCCCCCAGCGTGCTTCCCGTTGCGGGGACGCTCGGACCGATATTCGATCTTTCAATTCCATCGACGGTCAAACCATATTCTTCAGGCGTATTGCGGACGAAGAGCAGGGCGAGGGGGGTCATCCCCAGGAGCAGGGCGTATCCCAGACCGGACCAGACCGTTTGCCAGTGCGCGTCGCGGTAGTTTCCGATTACTTGAAAAGCAGTGATGAATCCCAGAGCCGTGAGGACGGTGTAAATTCCCATCGCCAGGCTCAGCCGGCGGGAAAACCACTTCCCCGCCATCGCCAGGCTAACCACGGACAAGGCGCTCTGCCCGAGTCCGCGCGTCAGGAGAATGGCCAGAAAGAACATCACGTGGCCCGTCAAGTGCGTCATCATCAGCACGACGATGCCCAACGAAGCCGTCACGCCCGTCAACGTCAACCGTGTTCCCAGGCGATCGAGGAGCTTGCCGCACGGGAGACAAAACGCGGCCCCCAGAATCGTCGCCCAGAAGTTGATCTTGCCGAATTGTAAGCGATCCAGATGCAATTCAGGGTCATTCAAAAGTCGTTCCGTAATCGTTCCCAGGCCATGAGTTCGGCCTGGAAGTGTTGCCAGCATCGCCAGCGCGCCGACCACAATGATGACCCAGCCATAGTAGAACGGGAGCGCCTGAAGTCCACGCTTCACGGTGGCCGGCGGGGAAACAGAAACGGTCATTCACATCCTCGCGGCGGAATCATCGAAAATAAACGTTGTCGTGCGATTGTGAGGTCAGATGCGTGCGCATCCGTTCCTGGAATTCGCGGTAGTGCTCAGCCCGTTGGTCCCCGCCGTCCGATCGGGAGTTGTAGCTCATGTAAAAGGCGCGTCGCAGGCCGGCAGAACGGTTCGGGTCCGAACGGTGCGGAGTCATTCCGTGGAAAATGGCAACGTCCCCCGGTTCGAGGAGAAGTTTGAGGCGCCGGGCCGGATCGACAGTGTCTTCGGGGAGCATGTACTGGTCCGGCCAACCGGCAGGTTGCAGGAAATCGTGGTGGTATCCCGAAAAAACTTCGGTGCAGCCGTTCTCTTCGGTGGCAGAGTCGATCGGAACGAGAACCGTCAGGAACGTCCGCGGGAATCCCTTCCAGTACCGCGGAATGTCCTGGTGCAAGCTGTAACCCATCGCTCCCGGCGGTTTGAAAATCAATTTCTCCTTGAACAGACAGGCTGGCTCGCCGAGGATCGCCTCGACCAGTCCCAGCAGGCGGGGGTCGCTTGTGAAACGGGCGCAGACGGGTGAAATATCGTTGACTGGATCGAAGACCTCGAACACCTTTTCCCCTGTCGCGACATGCGCCATGAATCGGCAACGTAGATTGCTCGGGTCGATCAGGTCACGGCACTCGGCCAGGAGTCGCTCGGTTTCAGCCAGCAGTGTCTGCATCTCTTCGGAACAAAAAACATCTCGGAGAACCAGAAAACCATCCGCGCGCCACTTGCGCATCTGGTCTTCGGACAATTGGCGATCGGCGGTCACGTGCAAAGCTCGATCCCTTTGAGAGCGAGAGCGCAAACAGGACAATGGAAGACGCTGGTTCAGAATTCTCCAAGCACCTCGCCTCCGTTGCGCGTGCCTAGCCCTCTCCAGATGTTCAGGCTGATATTCTCGCTGACGAAGCGCGTCGAGCCGTCGCAAAGGAGCAGATGCACGCCGCCCGAATGGAGGCTGCGGGCCGCTTTCCAGCCGATTGCAGTGTAGCCCAATGCTTGCGCATTCGTGATGCAGTCGTAGTTCTTAGAATTTGGCGTGTAATAGTGATTGTAGGCCGTGTTACGGATTTCCCCGGAGTACCACAGAAACTGCCTCAAATCGGCGTAGTTCCACGCGGAGGGCGACGCACACGACGCATCGTCCAGTGAACTCTGGAATGTAAGAAGGTAGCCGTATGTGGTTTGCGGCGGACCCGGAGCAGTCGGACCAAACACGCTGCGTGTTCCATCACCAAGCACGCTTTCTGACATGCAGGCGGTGTTGCTGGTGCCGTCTGTGATGTCGGCAATCCGAACGCGGGAATTGGCGAACATGACGCCATTGGAGTTGTATGGCGTACCGTTGCCAGAGGCATAGACGCCCGACCCCTGATTGGCACAATAATTCGACGGGGCCAGAGCCGCGACTCCGTAATCCCCTCCCAGGGATTGCGCTCTGTCGGTCGGGCACAGGAAGACCGGTACGATGATGCTGGCGGCAAGAGCATTGCTCGGATCGGCAATGTTGTAGGGCGGCGTCGGTGCGTAAGTCGGGGCGTTCAGATTCATCAGGTTGTAAATCGCGGTCTGGTCGAGATAGGGGCTCAGGTACGCCAGAAGGCCCCAGTTGCCGGCGCTGTAATTGAAATTCCCGCCCGGAACGAGATTCGGCGGAAAGGTCGAGAGCACACTTTCGTAGTTGTGCAGCGCAAGCCCCAGTTGCTTGAGATTGTTCTTGCACTGCGTTCGCCGCGCGGCCTCACGGGCCTGCTGGACTGCCGGCAGGAGCAGCGAGACCAGAACCGCGATAATCGCAATCACCACGAGGAGTTCAATCAGAGTAAATCCCCGGCGTCTCATGGAATTCTCCTGCTCCGAATCTGGATTGGAAAGACGTTCTGACGAACGTTAGAATAATGCCGACATTAGAATCGGCGGCTCGTCGATTTGCAAGCTCCGCGCGAAAAGTGGCCCGTGATATCCCCAAAAGAGAATCTCGATGCACCTCCTCCTGAAACTCACTTCTCTTTTCCTGCTGCTCTTGTCGGCCGGCGGATGCCAGCAGGCAAAAGAATCCGGCCCGCCGAACATGATGCCGCATATCCTGGGCGCGCTGCAGATTCGCGATGCGACAGAAAGAGATGCGGCTCTGGCGACGGCCTGTCGCGAAGCTGCCGATCAAGGCTCCGGGCCGGCCGTGCTCATGGGAATTCAGCGCATCGAAGATGGCAGTCTGCGAGATGAAGTCGCGCAAGAGTGCGCCGTTGCGCTCGGAGACCTCGGACAAATCAAAGCCGCGGTCGAGATTGCCCGTCTGATCTCCGATCAGCCAAAACGGGACGAACTTCTCGCAAAGCTGGGGGCGGAGTGACTTGCGATTGAAAATCGCTCGGTTCCTTTCGCCCAACTCTGGATCATTCAGTCTACATGATCGTT
>Ga0070735_10003054_pt1 | contig 14798 bp, 13 predicted proteins | sample Coa_R1_FD_66443 | JGI IMG/M metagenome (GOLD analysis project Ga0070735, IMG submission 66443) | Surface soil microbial communities from Centralia Pennsylvania, which are recovering from an underground coalmine fire - Coalmine... | ecosystem: Environmental > Terrestrial > Soil > Unclassified ... | reverse complement strand
ACGTACCCGGTCATCCGACCGCGGGCGGGGGGCAATTCGGGAGTGCGGCAAACGGGCGCTCCTGGGCAGGAAGGCGCCCCTCAACATGATGCATCGAACCGCGCGGCGCCTGCGGGCGAGATCCCGGATTGGGCGCAAAACGCGGCGGCGGAAGCTGGCCTTCCCGATTGGCGCGATCCGGTGCGCGCGCCGGCCAGACCGGGCGAAATCCCGAGCGAAGCCGGGCCGCGTCGTCCTGCCCAGGCATGGCGTGATGTTCAGGCGACGGCCGCACAATTGGGTCTTTCGGCGGGGCCTGCAGGAACGATCTTTTCACTGGGCGATTGGGCCGTCGCTGCTTCTCGCGAGGCGCCGATGAGCGCCGGTCCGGCGGCAAGTCACGCGGCTGGCCTTGGCGGACAGATGCCATTGCCGGCCGGCTCCGAGCAGCAAGGACCCTCGCCTGCCAATCGGCCAGCTCCGGCCGCTTCCTCCGACTTGCCTCCCTGGCCAGGCCGCCCATCGCTGCCGCCCCCTGCGCCGACTGAGGTCGTGCCGATGGGGCCGGCCTATGACCCTGGTCGATAACCCCCACCAGACTCGGCGTTAAAACTTGCCCAGTTTTTCCAGCGCCGCGCGCGATTGGGCGTGCCTTTCCGACAAACGCGGCGCCACCGTTATCGTCGCTACGTTCGCCAGCCGATATACCCAATAGGGCCGCCGTTCTGAGTCGACGCTTCGAGCCGTTTTGAAGCCTCGTTCCCATCGCTCAGATTCATCGTCGAACGCCTCATTCTTCCGGAATGCCCTATGCTCCGCACAGCATCTCGAATCGCCCCTGTCGTGCTCTTGTCCTTGGCCGGCGTGCTCTTGGCCGATGACGCCGAATTCTGGTATCCGCAATGCGATTCGCTGCCGGGCAGTCGCATGAGGTACCACGCCGGCAAGCAGTGGCCCCTGGAGCCTCGTCCTTGCGGCCCGAGCGAGCCCTGCGTGCATCGGTATCACACGGCCCATTACTGGCCCGACCCCTACCGCTGGCAGGACCGCATGTCGGTTCGGACGCATTTCGCGGCTCAGAGCGCCGCCGGCTGGATGACGAACACCACGTTGTACGATCAACATTTCGACCCGGCGACGCAAGAGCTGAACGACTCGGGCCGGGTGCACTTGCGGTGGATATTGCTCTATGCCCCGCCGCAGCGCCGCACGCCTTGGGTTCAGGCCGGTGATGTCGCCCAGATCAGCCAGACGCGCCTCGCCAGCGTACAGAACGAAGCCGCCGCGATCCTGGGCGCCGACGCGCCGATCATTTGCCTGCGCGTCTGCCAGCCTTACGGCGCTCCGGCTCAGGAAGTCGACCTGGTTCGGCGCTCGTACCTGACGACAATTCCCGAGCCGCGTATCTCGTACCCGCAGCCACAAGGCGGCAGCGGCGGTGGAAGCGGCAGCGGCGGGGCTCCGCAAGCGGGCCGGTAGTAACGGGCCTTTGCATCCATCCGACGCACGCGGAGACATCGTTATGCCCGACCGCAAGCCATCCGATTCATTTCCGGGCTCGCCAGGGCCGCTCGGGCATCCCGCCGAAATTCCAGGCGGGGTGCCCTTGGGCCCCGCGCAGCCACCCCGCTCTGAGCGGCAGATCGAACAATTGCTCGACGTTTACACGCAATTGTTTCAAGCGGCTAACCGCGATCAGGCGCCGGCGCGCGGAGCAGGGGCGTCAAGCGGCGCGGCGCGGCTCGAACCGCGTCCGGTCCCCAAAGCCCCGGTGGCGCCCGAGACATTGGCCCAAAGCGGCCTGTCGCTGATGCAGGTCTGCGACCTGATTCTCAAGCAACTCTATTTGCAAGGGGCCGCGCTGGGGGTCGATCTCGCGCGGCAGTCTCGTCTCCCCTTCAACGTGATCGACGAGGGGCTTGTCTTTTTGAAGGATGAGAAGTGCATCGAGGTCAGCTCGGGCGACCTCATCGGCCGCGTCTCTTACCGATTCAATCTCACCGATCTGGGACGTGCGCGGGCCCGAGAGGCGTTCGAGCAGTGCCGATACGTGGGTCCCGCGCCGGTGCCGCTCGAAGATTACGTGCGGCAGTGCATGCAGCAAACAGTCACCGGTACGCTCTGCAATCCCGAGTCGCTGCTGGATGCCTTCAAAGACCTCGTGATTCGTCCCGGGGTTCTCGATGAATTGGGGCCGGCGGTCTGCAGCGGCAAGTCGATTTTCATTTACGGGCCGCCCGGCAACGGCAAGACGATGGTCGCCAAAGGGCTGGGACGATTCTTGAACAAAAACGGGGGCGAGATTTTCGTACCCTACGCGATTCACTCCGAAAACAGCATCGTCACCATTTTCGATCCGACGATTCATGCGGCCACCGACAACGACGACCTGTTGGGGACGGCCATGCAAGGCGACCCGCGCGCCTCAGGTGAAAAAAGCCGCCTCTTGCACAATAATCCCCCCGATCTGCGGTGGCGGCGGATCAAGCGGCCGGTCGTCATCACCGGCGGCGAGCTGACGCTCGACATGCTCGATCTGCGGTACAACACGACGGCCAATTTTTACCAGGCCCCGCTGCACATCAAGGCCAACGGGGGGGTCTTCCTGATCGACGACTTCGGTCGGCAGATCGTCAGCCCGCGCGACTTGCTCAATCGCTGGATTCTCCCGCTGGAAGAGCGCATCGACTACATGACGCTCTCGACAGGCAAAAAATTCGCCGTCCCGTTCGAGCAACTCATCATCTTCTCGACGAACCTCGATCCGCGCGAATTGGTCGACGAGGCGTTTCTGCGGCGGATCAGGCACAAGATCGCGATCGGCACTCCGGACCGCGATCTGTTCACCGAGATCTTTCAGTTGGCATGCCGGCAGCGCAACATCTCATATAACCAGGGCGCCGTAGACTACCTGTATTCAACCTACTATGACCGCGGAAAGCCGCCAAGGTCATCGGATCCGCGAGATTTGCTGGAGATTGTGCAGTCTATCTGCCGATTCCGAAACCAGGAAGTTGCGCTGACGGAAGTGCTGATCGCAGAAGCCACATTGCGGTTCTTCTGCCAGATTTGACGCCGGCCCAACGCCGACCCGGCGGGCCTTTCCTGGCCGGCCGCTCGTTTCACTTCGCGTTTCCACTTCAAATCACAAATTCGGTTGATCGCGTCCGGCGGCGCTCGCGCCGAACGGGGCGTCTCGACGCCGCGATCGCACACGGATGGTGTCAGCATGCGCCAGCGCCGCCTCTCAGTCCGCCTCATCATTCTCTCGTGGGTTTGCTGCTTGGCTCTGGGCTGCGTGAGCGAACAAACGAACGATGGCTCATTCACGACCGGTGGGCCGGGTCAATATGGGCAACCGGCGCCCGGCGCGTCGGCCGCCACATCGCTGTTCAAGTCGAAGAGAAACAGCGATTCCAACTATACCCCGACGTCGAAGGCGAGATTGGCGGTTGCCCAGTTCCAGGAGCAGCGCGGCTACCACGAAGAGGCCCGAAAGTCATACGCCCAGGTTCTGGCCTCCGATGCGAAATCGATCGACGCCATCATCGGGCTGGCGCGGCTCGACCAGGTCGCCGGCCGCACCGCCGATGCAGAGGCTGGTTTTCAAAAAGCCATCAGAATTGATTCCCGCTCGGGGCAGGCTCTCGATGCGCTGGGCCAATTCTACGCCGACCAGAAGCGGTGGACCGAGGCGGTCGCGACGCTGCAGCGGGCGATGGCCGCGGCTCCTGAAGAAAAGAGCTACCGATTTCATTGCGGGCTGGCGTTGGCCAAATCCGGTCAAATGGAGCAGGCGCTTGCGCCATTGGTCGAAGCGGTCGGTTCGGCGGCGGCGCACTATAATCTCGGCTTGATCCGGCATGAGCGCGGCGAACTGCCGGCCAGCGAACAGGAGTTCATGACGGCCCTGATCGAAAATCCGCGGCTGCAGCAGGCTCAATACTGGCTGGCCGAAGTCCGCCGGGAACAAGAAAAGTTCCAGCTTGCCGGAGCGACTGGGCCGGCTTCGAGCGAGTTGAGCTCGGCCTCTGCCGCCGAACCATGGAACGCGAAGCGGTGATCGACCGTGGACGGCTCGAATGAGGTGGCGCTCTTACGCAGCGTTTGCCGGCTTGGGTCCTGCCCACTGCCCCCCAAAGCCGTGCGCCTCGCCTTGGAATTGGCGGGCGACGACAATCTGAGCGACGAAGCGATCATCGTGCAGGTCGAGTCGGATGAAAAGTTGCGATTGGGTCTTTTGATCGTCGCCAATCTGTCGATCTTCTGCGGCGGCCGAGCGGCGAAAACCGTGCGCCAGGCCGTGGCACAAATCGGTCGACGAAAGTGCCTATCGGCATTGTGGCTGTTGGCGCTGTCCGATTTTTTGCGTTCCTGGAAGCCGTTGCACGAACGGCCGCGCGAGAAGCTCTGGCGGCATTTGCTTTTGGCCGGCGTGCTCGCGCAGAAATTGCAGGTGGCCGCGAGGCTCGAAAATCCGGGGGAGGGCCTCGCCGCGGGAATGGCGCACGACATCGGCCATGTTTTGCTGGCCGGCCCAGCGCCGCGGCTGGGCATCATCTGGCACGAAGAGCACGATCAGCTCATCGAGCGAAATCTTTCGCCGGCGCCCGAGCGCGATCATTGTCGTCTGGGGGCGGCGCTGCTCGGGTTTTGGAATGCACCTGGAGAGCTCATCGCCTCGGCACTCGACCATCACGACCCCGCTAGCGCGCCGGCTGCGCATCGCCCGCTGGTCGCCGCCGTCCGCCTGGCCGATCTTCTCGCCGAACACCTCGATCTCGATCGTCCCGCTTATCCTTTGCACCTGGAATCGGCGCGAGCCTGGCAAGAGGCTGCTGCCCTCGAGCCGTGGAATAAAGTTCCCGATCTGGAGCGCCTCGCGATCGAACAGCTTCCCGATGCGCTCGCCATTTCAGAGCACGTGGCGAACGCGCTGAGCGATTGATTCACCACAGCTCGGCGATCGGACGGCCGCCATCGCTGACGATCGGGTGCGGGCGGCCTTGAAGGTCGGTCCATTGAGTGTCGAGGTCGATGTCGAGATGACGGAAGACGGTGGCCGCCAGGTCGGCGGGGATCACGCGTCCATCTTTGATGTCGTATCCCTTGGCATCTGTGCTGCCGATGATCTGGCCGCCTCTGCCTTTGCCGCCCGCCGCCAGCACCGACATGCAGTTAGTCCAGTGAGTGCGCCCGCCGGTGGTCGAGATCATGGGCGAGCGTCCAAATTCGCCCATCGTCAAGATCAGCGTGCTCTCGAGCAAGCCGCGAGATTCCAGGTCCGACACGAGCGCGAACAAACTTCGATCGACGCTCGGGAACAGCGGCTTAAGCCCCTTGATCAACCCGCCCCAAATAACGTCGTCGCCATGGTTGTCAAATACGCCGAAGCGGCCGCTGACCACGACGAACGTCACCCCGGCCTCGACCAAACGCCGCGCGAGCAGGGCTTTCTCGCCGAAGCTGTCGCGACCATAGAATTCGCGCGTGCTGTCGGACTCGCGATCCAATTGAAAGGCTTCGCGAGCCTTGCCTGACAAAACCATTTCCAGGGCCTGTCGATCGTACTGGTCCATTCGCTCCATAGTGCGGCTCGCATCCAAATCGTGACGCAGGCGGTCGAATTGCCGGCGCAGCCCATCGCGGTCTTGAGCGCGGGTCACGTTGACGCCCGGGGGCATTTCCAGCCGCCCGGCCAAACCGGTTTCGGCGATCGGCTCGTAAGCCGAGCCCAGTTCGCCCGCGTTCCAGACGTCCGAATGCCAGAGCGACGGCGCCGGGTCGGCCAATCCCACGAAGGGCGGCATGTCGGGGTCGTTCGCTCCGCGGAACTTTGCGGCGAGAGAGCCCATCGAGGGAAATCGCCCGTGCAAAGGTCCCGCGAACGTGGGTTTCAAGTCTTTCAATGCTCGCGAGTTGCCGGTTTGCATCACGGCGGCGCGATGATCGTCGCTGTCGCGGCAATCGACCGATCGGATCACCGTGAGCCGATCCAGCAGGCTGGCCTGTAGCGGAAGGTGCTCGCAGAATCGGACGCCTGGCAATTTGGTGGCAATCGTCTCAAAAGGCCCGCGCGTCTCGACGGGCGCCTCGGGCTTGGGGTCCCAGAAATCGAGATGGCTCGGTCCGCCGGAAAGCCAAAACAGAATCACCGATTTCCGGTTGGACGGGTGCGCGCCGTTCGCCCGGGCGCGCGATCGCAAGACGTCGGCCAGCGAAAGGCCGGCAATTCCCGAAATGCCGGTCTGCAAGAACCACCGCCGCGAGCCGACGCGAATCAAATCGCCACCAGCCGGCTGCAGCAAAGCGCGGCGGCCGGCGCTCTGGTGTTCGGCAAGATGCGATGCTGAGACTTTCGGACGATTGCCGCTCGGACTGCTCATGATCGGCCCTTGAGCTTTTGTTTCAGTGCCAGCAGTATTTATCTTACAATATGATTACTGCTGCAAGCGAGGAAATGCGCCGGTCAGGACAACTTTCGACATTATTCGGTAGAAACCGCACCAAATTCCGCTGGGTGGCGGATCACAAAGCTGGAAAACAGTTCGGTCAAGTCGTCGGGGTACGCGTAGAATTCTGAATCCAGCGACTCCAACCGCTCGAGGGCCTCATCGCCCAATGCGTCCAAGGTCGCGTGACGCGCGTCTTCTGTCGTCGGCAGAGGGGCAATTTGCGCGATGGCCTGCTCGACGATTGCAGCACACGAATTTGCTCCGATGGTTCGAAGAGCGATCGTAGCATGGGCAATCATCTCTGAATCGGTGAAGCGCAAATATTGATCGAATCCGCCGTTATTCACCTCGCTTTCGAGTCTCCAAATCGCGGAAAACACGCGCTGCACTTCATTCTGTTTTCGAAAGTCGGCCTCCATTCTTTCTGATAATTGAATCAGAAAGGCATTCTTATCCATCGAGGCGTCACCTCCGAGTTCTCGAACCGATAATCTGCCCGTACTGCCCAGACGTCGAAAGCCGGTCCAAAGTCCGGCTGCGACGAGTATCACGAACACCGTCGCGATTGCCACCCCTAACGGGCCCGGCCGGCGAACCGAAAAACGACCGCGTTCTGAGACGTACGGCATGTCTCTATTCTACCGGCGGCGGGCGTCGGATCGAACCTTAATTCAGATTCTGGCGAATTCGGGGATCAATTCTTCGGCACCGAGTTTAGCCAGCGAGGCATCAGAGGTCGTTGACTCGTTTCCGCGGCTCAATTAAAGTCGGGGGAGACAAAACATTGACGCCTAAACGATCCATCGGCACGTGAAGGCGATGCGATGAACTCGATTCGAGCCCGTTGTGCCGGGCCGCTTTCCCGACGAAGCTTGCTGCAGGCCGGCCTATTGGGGCTGTCGACCTTCAGTCTCGCAAATCTCTTTCGTCTGCGAGCGCTGGCCGCCCCCCAGGCGAGGGCCGACGACGCCGACACATCAGTGATCTTCATCTGGCTTCCCGGCGGCCCTCCGCACATGGAGATGTACGACCTCAAGCCTCAGGCTCCCTTGGACTACCGGGGTGAGTTCCGCCCCATCCCGACCGCCGTTTCAGGAATGGATGTCTGCGAGCATTTTCCGCTGCATGCGCAGATCGCCGACAAATTCGCCATCATTCGCTCGATCGCTCACCAATACGCAGGGCATGGCGACGGGATGAAGCACTTTCTCACCGGCCGCGACCCCGGTTCGCCGGAGGATTTCGTCACCGTCTCTCCGATGGTGGGCTCTATGGTGGCCAAGGTTCGCGAGCGGCGAAAGATCGGCATGCCGAATTACGTGGCCGGAACCGACGCCGGGCGCAGCGACGTCAATACGTACGGCTTCGGCAGCGCCTACCTGGGCGCCGAAACGCATCCCTTCGACGTCATCGGAGACCCCAGTGCGCCGAAATTCCAGGTGCAGAATCTGGCCCTCGCGCGGGAGATGGAAGGGCGGCTCGACGACCGGGTGGCCCTCTTGACGGGGTTCGACCTCGCCCGCCGCGAAGTGGACTCGCGCGGCACAATGCTGGCTATGGATGATTTCAACCAGCGAGCGCTCAACCTGCTCACCAGCGACAGGGCGCGAAACGCCTTCGACCTCTCGCAGGAACCCGAGGCGGTGCGCGACCGCTATGGCCGGCACCCGTGGGGCTACCGGGCGCTCATGGCGCGGCGGCTGGTCGAGGCGGGAGTGAGCTTCGTGACGATGGTCATGGAGAACTGCGTTCCGCCCGGACAAACCGCGCCGAAAGAGCTCGTCTACAATTGGGATTCCCACGCGGTCAACTGCCACATGTATAAGGACGCGCTGGTCAGGTACCCGATCTACGATCGCGCCATCACCGCGCTCATCGAAGACATTTACCAGCGCGGCCTCGATCGCAAGGTCATGCTTGTCGTGACCGGGGAATTCGGGCGCACGCCGCGAATCGCCCCGACCGTCGGCAGCCAGACCGGCGTCATGCAGCCGGGGCGCGATCACTGGCCGCAGGCCATGTCGCTGTTGGTCTCCGGCGGGGGGATGCGCGTAGGGCAGGTTGTCGGCTCGACGAATTCGAAGGGCGAGCATCCCAAGGAGCGTCCCCTGACGCCTAACGATTTGTGGGCAACGGTGTTTCGTCATCTGGGAATTGACTACAGCAATACGTCGTTTCCCGATTTTCGCGGCCGGCCCATGCCGATCCTTCCCTCCGGCGAGCCGATTGCCGAACTCTAATAACGCGCATCGGGCGCGGCCCCAGGGCACTTGCACTGCCCTGCGCCCTGCTCTAAAGTGGAGCTTTCGTTTTCCCTGGCTTTTCATGGGGCTGCCGGTTTCAGCCAACGGGAAACGCCGATCTCGCGTAATCGTGTTTGGGATTCCGAGACGACCGCCACTTGGTTCCATTTCTTTGTTTTTCATTCGCCTATTCGCCACGGGGAATCGTCGATGTCCAGCGAAGTCGTCATTCAAACTCGAAATCTCACAAAGATTTATCGCGACTTTTGGGGGCGGAAAAAGGTTCGCGCTCTCAATTCGCTGAGCCTGGATGTCATGAGGGGGGAAGTGTTTGGTCTTTTGGGCCCCAACGGCTCCGGGAAAACGACCACGCTCAAGCTGCTGTTGGGGCTTTTGTTTCCGACCGAGGGAGATGTCACGATCCTGGGAAGGCCGGCTTCGGATGTCACCAAAAACGAGCGGATCGGCTACCTCCCCGAAGAATCGTATCTGTATCGGTTTCTGAATGCAGAAGAGACGCTCGATTTTTACGGACGGCTGTTCAAGATGCCCGCGAACGTCCGCCGCGACCGCACCAAAAAGCTGATCGAGCGGGTGGGCCTCACGCATGCCCGCCGCCGGCATGTGAAGGAGTATTCGAAGGGCATGACGCGCCGCATCGGCCTGGCCCAGGCGCTGATCAACGAGCCCGATTTGATTCTGCTCGACGAGCCGACGAGCGGTCTGGACCCGCTCGGTTCTCGCGACATGAAAGACATGATCGTCAAGCTGCGCGACGAGGGGAAGACGGTCGTAATGTGCAGCCACCTGTTGGCCGACGTGCAGGACGTGTGCGACCGCATTGCCATTCTGGACGGCGGCGAATTGAAGGTTTTGGGAAAAGTGCAAGACCTGCTGAAAGATCAGGGCGTGACGCAGATCAAAACGTCGCGGCTGGCCGACAACGTCGTTAAGGAAGTCGAAGCCGTGCTGGCCCGCCACGGAGCGCAGGTGCTCGAAGTCGATCATCCCACGACGAATCTGGAAGACCTGTTCGTCAAGACGGTCCGCGAGAGCGCGGCCCGGCCGGGGCAAAGGTATGTGGCTCCCGCGCTGCCTGCCAGCACTGCAACGTAGCCTTTAAGAAAAGCCCCAACGCCACAAGGCGCGGTTGTCGTTTTCGAATCTAGTGAATTGCATTTCCGACTCTTCCGGGTAGCTCATGTCGCTCAATTTCAGTCCGGTGCCGTTCGATCTGGCCGCGGGATTCACCCATTGGCTGGTCATCATGGTCGCGGTGCTGGCCTTGTCGTTCGTTTTGGCCATTGTGATTTCGATGCTGACTCTGGGCTTTGCGGGCCCGGTTGAAGTCGTCGTGCATAGCGCCGGCGCATTTTCCGACTTTCTGGGCACATCGCCGCGGCGATGCCTGGCGCTGACGACGTTGACGTTCCGAGAGGCGGTGCGGCGCAAGACGCTGTGGGTGTTTGCCGTATTTGCGGTGTTGTTTCTGTTCGCCGGCTGGTTCATGTCCGAGGCCACTCCCGACCCCGACTTGCAGGTGAAAAACTACGTCAGCTTCGTGCTGCGGACGATCAACTGGCTGATCTTGCCGGTCGTGCTGCTGTTGGCGTGCTGGGGCATTCCGGACGACATCAAGGTGCGCTCGCTGCATACGGTGGTCACCAAGCCCGTGCGGCGGCATGAGGTCGTGCTGGGGCGCATTTTTGGATTCGCGGCGATCGGGGGGCTTGTTCTCGTCATCATGTCGGCTATCGGCTACGTATGGATTAATCGCCAGTTGCCGCAAGCCAAAGGGGCGCAACTCATCGCCCGCGTGCCGGTGTACGGCGAAATCAACTTCCTCGACAACGAAGGGAAGCCGACTAAAGAGGGGATCAACGTAGGCGACGAGGTCATGTTCCGCAGCTTCATTGAAGGGAACACCAAGGCCCGCGCGATCTGGAATTTTTCCAATCTCGATCCGTCGCGATTCGAGGGCCAAGGGCGGCTGGTGCTGGAATCGAGCTTTCAGTCGTTCCGCTCGCACAAGGGAAACATCGAGCGGCAGCTCATGTGTCAGTTCACGCTCATTAACCCCAAGACCAAGCTGCGGGTTCCCCTCAAGGCATTCGAAGTCCACGAATTTCGCCGCAACGTCTACGACGTGCTGGCCCAAAACAAGACGCTGCAGGACGAAGACGGCAACTCGGTCGAGCTCTTAAAAGACATCATCCAGGATGGAAAGCTGCAGGTCGAAACAGCATGCCTGTCGTCGGCGCAGTACCTGGGAATGGCCAAGCCCGATTTGTTCGTGCGGCTCCCCGATCGATCGTTCGCCGCCAGCTATTTCAAGAGCATCACCACCATCGGCCTGATGATGACAATGGTGGTCGTGCTGGGTGTGGTCTCCGGCTGCTTCGTGAAAGGCCCGGTGGCGACGATGCTCACGGCGTTTGTCGTCGTGGTGGGCAAAGTCGCCCATTCGTTCCTCCAGTCGCTGGTCACAGGAAACGTATCATACAATCCGAATGTCAAAATGCAGGGCTCGGGGCTGTTCGATTCCATTTATCGCATCCCGACGCACCTGAATCCGATGGTCGAAATCGACAATAAGCTCGTGGGCCGCGTCGTCAGCACGCTCGACAACATCGAGCTCAATGCCCTGTGGGCCGTGCAGCACATGTTTCCTGATTTTGCGTCGTTCGACACCACCGAATATGTCGCCAACGGATTTGACGTCCCCTGGGCCGAAGCTTTGTTGCCGAGCCTGGCCATCACGGTCGGCTATTGTCTTCCCTGGATTCTCGTGGGCTACTTCAGTCTGCGTCTGCGTGAGCTGGAGGCGAAATGAATCATTTGACTTCTCAGCAGAGAAAATGGTTGTATGTGGCCGGCATCGTGGTGCTCCTGGTGCCAATTATCTATCTGGGAATGCCCCCCGAACCGGCGACCGCCCGCAGCGGAGAAATTTCAGGCGGAAAGCTGGCGGAATTGCGATTAAAGGACAAGTTGGGCGAATCGGCGCTGGGGAATGTCGACCCGGCCAGCTCGACGATGGGACTTTTGCTGTTGGGTTTCCGGGGAATCGCCACCAGCATCTTGTGGATGGACTGGCAGGACCAGCAGCGAAACAAAGACTGGGCCGCGCTGCGCGCCACGACCGAGTCGATCATTCTCTTGCAGCCGCACTTTCTCAAGGTCTGGCACTACCAGGGCTGGAACCTGGCCTATAACGTTTCGGCCGAGTGGGACGCCGTCGCCGACCGCTATTACTGGGTGAAGGAAGGCATCAAATTCTTCAAGAAGGGGCGCGAGCGCAATGACAAGTACGCCGAGCTGTACTGGTACGTCGGCGACACGACGGGGAAGAAAATCGGCCGCAGCGACGAATGGAAGCAATTCCGCCGCTTCTATCGTTCCGACCCCGACGTGGCCCGCTTCGAGGGGAGGCCCGATCCCGAAGTGAACCCCAACGGCCGAGACAACTATCTCGAGGCCCGAGACTGGTTCCAGCGCGCCAACGAGACCATCGATAGCTCCGGCAACTTGGAACACATCATGGCGATCTACCTGTTTCGCGCCTATCCGATGCGCGCCGAGTTCGACTATGCGGGGACCATGCAGCGCGAGGGCATTTTTGACGAAGTGTGCATCGAGGCCTGGAAGACGGCGTTCGACGACTGGACCACCAAGTACGGAATCATGGAATTCGATTGTCCCATCGGCAGCATTCATTTCGAGGTCACGGGAGACGAGCTCGATCAAATGATTGCCGAAGAAGATGCGCAAAACTTGACCGAGCGCGACCGCAAGTCGTACTGGATCGGCAACTACCAGAACCAGACGAACTATCGTTTCTGGCGGCTCAAGTCGCGCGTCGAATCAGAAAAGGAGATGGCCGAAGCGCATCGCGAAATGTACGAAGGCGAGCAGGCGCTTCACCGGGCCGACACGGCCGTCGCTCGAAAGCTGCTCTGGGACGGGATGAGCAAGTACGAAAAGATTCTCGAAGAATATTCGGATCTCAAGAAAGAAGACGAAACGATCGACGAGGCGCTCTTGGCCCTGCATGGCTGGCGGGAATGCGTCGAACTCGACGACGAAGAGATTCCCGACGCCTACCCGCTCAAGGAATTCTGGGACCTCAATCCCAAGCGGCGGGAGACCGCCAAAGAAGAGTTCAATCGCCGCCGCCGCGGCCGTTAAGCTGCCGGTCGCAAATCGCAGATCGCGGCCGAACGCCGCAACCGGAGCGATCAGAAAGGACCGCGCAGCACCCCCGATGGGGAACTCAAGAAGAACCACGAAACACGCGAGCGACGCGAAAGTTTCGACGCCCCGCTGCGGCAGGAGAACCACGGACCGCACGGAGAACACGGATGGGCCTGTCCGTCCCGCTCCCAATCATCAGTAAACTACTAAAAGTTTGTTTCTTTGCGTGCCGCGAAGATTTTATGCAGCCAGTTGTGCAAGCTGTTGCGGGCTCGATTGTTGTGCTGCCAGCAGCGCATTAATCGCCAGGTGACCTTTGGCGGTCAGAGTGTAACGATGGGTCTTCGAGACTTTCCGAATCAGGTGGTGAGCGCGCAACATGCGGATCTGTCGGGTCGTTCGCGCTCCTTGACGTTTCAATTCGGCGCCGGCAACTTCGGCAGTTCCGAACAGCAGGGAACGCAGGTCGCGGTTGCGGAAGCCGTTGATGGCAAATTCGCCGCGATTGACCGCCGCCAGGAGGCGGCTATCGTCAGGACTGAGCGGTTCCAGGGCACGGACGCGGCGGCCCTTCAATTCGGCGGGTTGACAAAGATCGCTGATCAGTTCGCCCAACGGCTGGTCATGATTTACTGCCGCCAACGCGCGTCCAGGTAGCGCTCGTTCGATTTCTGGCTGACTTCGGCGCGGCGGTGCAGATCGGCCACCCCCTTCCGCAGTCGTTGCCACTTCTTTGGTTCCGAGGGACGTCCCTGCCGAGAGCGAAGGACCTTCATGTCGCGTGGATCATTGATGATGGTTTCGGTGCGCAGTACGGCTTCCTGTTTATCGTACATCTTGAGCGAGTTTCGATTGAGCCGATACCTAATGCAGGTTCCCTCGGGACGGGTCGTGGAGCTGATCCCGATGTCGCTTGCCCGGTAGCATTGGATCTTCGGCGACCGTCCCAGGAATTTCAGGACGTCTTTGCAACCGAAGGCGGCGAGGGCATGCCGCACCAGCCCCGGATAGACCCGTGCCAACGCGGCTGGAGATTGGAACATCACGTCAGTGGCCCATTCGGACTCGTCCGCCGACCAGTAGATTTCCAGCGACTGTTTTCCGAACATCGTTTCATGAACGGGGTGAAACAGTCGCCGCAGATCGTCCAGCAAACCACTCCAGTCGGTTCGCAATTGTTGATTGGCCAACTTCTGAGCTGCGGCGATGTCCTTGATCCACACGAAGCAGTTGTCACGCTGTTCGAAGCCGATCCTTTGTCGGCGCAATTCCCGCGCCAGCCATTCGCGACCATTCATGCAGACGTGAATGGTGAACGGCAGCCAAGCCTGCAAGCGCAGATGCAACAGTCCGAACCGCGGGTGCAGCATGTAGAAGTAATAATGGGAGCATTTTCCCGGGATCTTCCGCAATTCGAGCTTCTTGGTCGTCGCCGCGTTCGGTCCGACCTTGAAGGTGTGGCAGGGCTCGACACACTTGAAGACGCAAACCAGCCCCTCGGTCACACGGTCGGCCTTGGCAATCGTGAGAGCCAGTTCCTCTTTAGACACGGAACTGCTGTTCAGATACATCATCGGGCGCCCCGCCGCCGCGGCAATTTGTTCGGAGGCATCAACGATCTGCTGAGTGAGTCCCTTGGCCCACGTCGTGAACTCAGTCAAGCGCACCTGAATTTTCCACAGAAAACTCATCACGCCGCGAACGCTCCCAAACCAGCGGATCGTTCCACGAAAACGGATCCGGTCAAAGCCGCTCAACACGCCGTGGATGTCATTCTTGTGCCGTTTGATAAACTGATGCATGGCGCGGCTCCTGTGTGGTTGAGGAGTGAGACTGGTTTAACATCCTCACTTTACCTGCAGGGGTTGCGCTTTTCTTCTTTGAACGCCGTCCCGATAGATCGGGTAAGCCCCTTCCGCCTTCGCCT
>Ga0070735_10003053_pt1 | contig 14800 bp, 15 predicted proteins | sample Coa_R1_FD_66443 | JGI IMG/M metagenome (GOLD analysis project Ga0070735, IMG submission 66443) | Surface soil microbial communities from Centralia Pennsylvania, which are recovering from an underground coalmine fire - Coalmine... | ecosystem: Environmental > Terrestrial > Soil > Unclassified ... | reverse complement strand
GGAACTGTGGGAGACCACGATGGACCCGGCGCAGCGGCTCCTGCTCCAGGTCACGCTCGACGACGCGGCCCAGGCCGACGAGCTGTTCAGCGTGCTGATGGGCGAGGACGTCGAGGCGCGTCGCTCGTTCATTACCCGTAACGCCAAGGACGTCAGGTTCCTGGACATCTGACCGGGCGCCGGGCCCGTCAGCTGATTCGACGGTTTAGTTAAGGATTGCGAAAAAGTGACCGAAGTTACCGATCCGCCCGGGGGCGGGTACGACCGTACCGAGCCGGTCGACATCCAGTACGAGATGCAGCGCAGCTACATCGACTACGCGATGTCGGTCATCATCGGCCGGGCGCTGCCCGACGTGCGGGACGGGCTCAAGCCGGTGCATGCCCGCATCCTGTACGCCATGTACGACCAGGGATTCCGTCCGGAGCGGGGCTACGTCAAGTGCGCCCGCCCGGTCGCCGAGGTCATGGGCAACTATCACCCGCACGGCGACAGCGCGATCTACGACGCGCTGGTCCGGATGGCGCAGCCCTGGTCGATGCGGATGCCGCTGATCGACAGCCAGGGAAACTTCGGCTCGCCGGGCAACGACCCGCCCGCGGCCATGCGGTACACCGAGTGCCGGCTCAGCCCGCTGGCCATGGAGATGCTGCGGGACATCAACGAGGACACCGTCGACTTCAGGGAGAACTACGACGGCCGTTCGTCCGAGCCCGTGGTGCTGCCCGCCCGGTTCCCCAACCTGCTCATCAACGGGTCCGAGGGCATCGCGGTCGGCATGGCGACCAAGATCCCGCCGCACAACCTGCGCGAGGTCGCGGCCGGCGTCCAGTGGTACCTGGCGAACTTCGGGGCCTCCGACGAGGAGCTCCTCGACGCGCTGATGGAGCGGATCCCGGGCCCGGACTTCCCGACGCGCGGCCTTATCGTGGGCCGGCGCGGCGTCCGCGACGCCTACCGCACCGGGCGCGGCTCGGTCATCATGCGCGCCGTGGTCGAGGTGGAGGAGGACTCCCGGGGCCGCACCTGCCTGGTGGTCAAGCAGCTGCCGTTCCAGGTCAACCCGGACAACCTGGCCACCAAGATCGCCGAGCTGATCAGGGAAGGCCGGATCAGCGGGATCGCCGACATCAACGACGAGAGCAGCGGCCGCACCGGCCAGCGGCTCGTGATCGTCTTGAAGCGGGACGCGGTAGCCAAGGTCGTTCTGAATAACCTTTACAAGCACACCCAGCTGCAAGACACCTTCGGGGTCAACATGCTGGCCCTGGTCGACGGCGTGCCCCGTACGCTGCGCCTGGACCAGATGGTCAGGTACTGGGTGGCGCACCAGATCGAGGTCATCGTCCGGCGGACCCGGTTCCGGCTCCGCAAGGCCGCCGAACGGCTGCACATCGTGGCCGCGCTGGTCAAGGCCATCGACCGGATCGACGAGGTCATCGCGCTGATCCGGGCGAGCGCGTCGGCCGCCGAGGCCCAGCAGGGCCTGATGGGGCTGCTGGAGATCGACGAGATCCAGGCCCGTGCGATCCTCGACATGCAGCTGCGCAAGCTGGCCGCCCTGGAGCGCCAGGAACTGGTCGACGAGCAGGAAGAGCTCGAAGCCAAGATCTCCGACTACGAGTCGATCCTGGCCTCGCCGGAGCGGCAGCGGGAGATCGTCGGCTCGGAGCTGGGCGAGATCGTCACCAAGTACGGGGACGAGCGGCGGACCGAGATCATCGCTTATGACGGCGAGGTGGCCGACGAGGACCTGATCGCCGAAGAGGACGTCGCGGTCACCATCACCTACGGCGGCTACGCCAAGCGGACCAAGACCGACTTGTACCGGGCCCAGCGGCGCGGCGGCAAGGGCGTGCGCGGCGCGCAGCTGCGCACCGACGACATCGTCGACCACTTCTTCATCACCTCGACCCACAACTGGATCCTGTTCTTCACCAACAAGGGCCGGGTCTACCGGGCGAAGGCCTACGAGCTGCCCGACGCCGGCCGCGACGCCCGCGGCCAGCACGTGGCCAACCTGCTCGCGTTCCAGCCCGACGAGCGGATCGCCGAGGTCATGACGCTGCGCGACTACCAGGTGGCGCCGTACCTGGTCCTGGCCACCCGCAGCGGCCTGGTCAAGAAGTCCAAGCTGACCGCGTTCGACTCGCCCCGCTCCGGCGGCATCATCGCCATCAACCTGCGCGAGGACGACGAGGTCATCGCGGCCCGGCTGGTCGCCCCCGAGGAGGACCTGCTGCTGGTCAGCAAGGGCGCGCAGGCCATCAGGTTCCACGCCGACGACGAGTCGACGCGGCCGATGGGCCGCGACACCTCAGGCGTGATCGGGATGCGCTTCAACGACGGCGACGAGCTGCTCGGCATGTACGTGGTCCGGGACGGCGGCGACGTGCTGGTCGCGACCGGCGGCGGCTACGCCAAGCGCACCCCGGTGGACGCCTACCCGGTGCAGGGCCGCGGCGGCCGCGGCGTGGTCACGGCCAAGATCGTGGAGGCGCGCGGCGAGCTGGTCGGCGCGCTCATGGTCACGGCCGACGATGAGATCTTCGCCATCACCTCGGCGGGCGGGGTCATCCGGACCCGGGCTGGCGAGGTCAAGCAGTCCGGACGGCAGACCATGGGGGTCCGCCTGATGAACCTGGCCGCGGGAGATAGCGTGGTAGCGCTGGCCCGCAATGCCGAGTCGCTCGCTGAGGGTGACCCGGAAATGCCTGAATCGGATGAGGAGAGTGGCCTGGACCCTTCAGCTGAGGAAGCGGACCCAAGTTGACGGCAACGATTAGCGGGGCTCACGCGTCCTAATCAGTGTCACGTTGTCGCGGAGTCTCGGCATAAAGCCGTCTTCTTGGCATGAGTGTCCTTTGGGCGTCCTGTCCGGAGATAACCTCATGAGGGTCAGATCATAGGAGGACGGCTTGGATAGGCGCACGAATACGTCGGACGGCTCGGGTGGAGCCTCGCCCACGGTCGTGACCGCACAGCATGACGACGACCTGATCGCTGACACCGACGAGGACACCCAGATCATCGCCACCTCGGCGGTGCGGGCGGCGCGGGACAAGGTCGCGCGGGCCGCCGCGGCGGCCAAGGAGGTCCTCGCCAACGGGAGTTCGGCCAATGGTGGCTCGGCCAATGGCGGTCCCGCGCCCGTGGTAGATGTGAGAGCGGAGAAGGACGCCGCAGCCGGCGAGGTCCCGGCGCTGCCCGCCGACACGATCGGGGCGCCCAAGGACTCCGGCGCCTTCAGCCGCTCGGCCGCGGTCCCGATCGCGCCCGAGACCGGCGATGAGTGGACGCTGAACGATGACGCCTTGTCGTCCGCGTTCGCGACGCCCCAGCCGGAGCCTCTCCTGGCCGAGGAGCCGCCGTCGATCTCGACCGGTACCGGGTGGCCAGGTGAGGCCACCATGTTCGGCGCCGAGCGCGCTGACCCGCCGGCGTCGCCTCCCGCCGAGCCCACCGTGTCCGCGGCCTCCTTCGTGTGGGACGCGCCCGAGCCCGCGCCGACCTCGCCGTCGTCCCCGGCGCGGAACTTCCTGCGCTCGAGCACCAGCGCCAAGACCTCGGCTCCCCCGCGGACGCCGCCGGTCAGCGTGACCCCGGGCAAGGCTTCGTCGTCCGCGGGCCCGCGGCCCAAGACGTCGGCCAAGCGCTCGTCCCGGCAGGCCCACCTGACCATCGCCCGGGTCGAGCCCTGGTCGGTGATGAAGTTCAGCTTCGCGGTGTCGCTGGTCGCGTTCGTGATCTTGTTCGTCGCGGTCAGCGTGATCTACGGCACACTGTCCGCGCTCGGGGTGTTCACCTCGCTCCAGCACGTCGTGCAGAGCCTCACGTCGAGCCAGGACAACTCCACCGGGGTGAACGCGGCTAAGTGGTTCACCGCCTCCCGGATTCTCAGCTGGACGGCCATAATCGGCGCGGTCAACATCGTGCTGATCACCGCTATGTCGACCATCGGCGCGGTAGTTTACAACCTGACGTCGCGGCTGATCGGCGGCGTGGAGGTGACCCTCCGCGAGACGGAGTAACGCTTCGGCGTCACAGCGCAACCCACTCTGCCGGTACGGTATGGTAATGGCTGCTCCTGCTTCCGCAGGGTCAATGGGGTTATAGCTCAGTCGGTTAGAGCGCGTCCCTGATAAGGACGAGGCCCGTGGTTCAAGTCCACGTAACCCCACGCGGCGGCGAACGCTACTCAGTGGCCCCTTCGGGGCCACTTTCGCGTTGGCCCCGGAGTGCTGGCCCGGGGGGACGACCCCCCGGAACCCCCCGATGCCGGGCTTCGCCCGGCCGGGCGGCTGGGACCGTAAGCTCGCCTCCGGTCCGTTCTTATCTCCGGTCTGTTCTTATCTCCGGTCTGTTCTCGCGTCCGGTCGGGCTCCGGTCCGTTCTCGCGTCCGGTCGGGCTCCGGTCCGTTCTCGCGTCCGGTCGGGCTCCGGTCCGTTCTCGTGTCCGGTCCGTTCTATCCTCCCTTTCACCGGGTAGGGCTCTCTGGAGGGAGCATCAGATCCTCTCCGGACACTCCTGCCCCGTCTGCCTCTCCGGTCACCATCTGACCAGGACTCCGCTCCGCGCTCAACTACGTGGTTGCCACAACGACGCACACCGGACTACCACGTTGCCACAACGACGTAGTTGCCGGCACATCCTTCTCCGCCTGCCGCATGGTTCTCCTCCTGCCCTGCTGTGTGCTGGGGCTCTTCCCTCTTCGGCGTTGCGCCTACTGGCTGGTTGGACGGTTGGGGGTTGGCGGGCTTGGTAGGCTGCTTGAATCTCTGGTCGCGTACCTGCGACCTTGGGTTCTGGATGTCATCGAGGCGGAGGGTTCCTCGCTGTGAAAATTAAGCTATTGCTGGTCATACTGGCTGGGCTCGGCGCGTTCGCCGTGTGGCGCAAGGTGCAGGCCGACCGTGCCGAACTCGACCTGTGGAATGAGGCCACCGCCGCCGACGAAGACTGAGGCGGCCGGTGAGCGATACGTCCCCGGTATCGCTGGTCTGCTGTGACGTCGTAGGAGCCGCAGCAGTCGACGGCAGCGTGCTCGAGCGGGCGTTCGTCGAGGCGATCGCGACACAGGGTGTGGTGACGGGTACCGCGGCCTACGTCAAGGCGATGGTGCACTTCGACCGGACCCGCGGCTGGTCCCCGGCCGACGTTATCCACACCCTGTTTCCCGAGGACGAGATCCGCGCTCAGGCCGCGAACCACTCCTTCGACCGATCCTTCCAGGCTGCTGTCGACCGGTTCGGCGCCCTCCCGCTGCCCGGTGCCAACGACGCCCTGGCCAAGCTGTCCGCGGCCGGGACCAAGGTCTGCATGATGTCGTGCCTGTCGCGGGCCGCGCTCAGCCTGTTCATGGAACGGCTGGCCTGGTGGCAGCGCGGGGATCTGATCCTGTGCGCCGACGACGTGGCTCGCGGCTTCCCCTGGCCGGACCTGGTACTCACCGCCGTCCTGCGCCTGGGCATCGGCGATGTCCGCGACGTGGCCGTGGTCACCGCCAACGAGAGCGGGGTGCTGGCCGCCCGCCGGGCCGGTGCCCGCCTGGTGGTCGGCGTGCTGAACGACGGGAATGACGACCGCCGGCTCCGCCGCGCCGGAGCCACCCACCTGCTCGCCGATCTCGGCGAACTGCCCGACCTGATCGCGTCGGCCAGCTAAACCAGGCACTGACCAAGGCAAACCTCTCGCCGGCACATGGCAAACTGGAAGCATGCCGGAACTGCCAGAAGTGGAATCGCTGGCCGCCTTCCTGCGTGAGCACGCGGTCGGCCACGAGGTGGCACGCGCCGACGCCGCCTCCTTTTCGGTGCTGAAGACCTTCGACCCCCCACTTACCGCCCTGACCGGTCAGGTGATCACCGAGGTCGGCCGGCACGGCAAGTTCCTGGACCTGTCCACCGGGCAGGGCCTGCACCTGATCACGCACCTGGCCCGGGCCGGCTGGCTCCGCTGGCGCGACGACCTGCCCACCGCCCCGCCCAAGCCCGGCAAGAGCCCGCTGGCGTTCCGGCTGCGGCTCGACGACGGCTCCGGATTCGACCTGACCGAGCAGGGCACCAAGAAGCGCCTGGCCGTCTACCTGGTCCGCGACCCGGCCGAGGTGCCTGGCGTGGCGACCCTCGGCCCGGACCCGCTCGCGGCCGACTTCACGATAGACACGCTGGCCGGCCTGCTGGCCGGCCGCCGGACGCAGATCAAGGGCGTGCTGCGAGACCAGAGCATCATCGCCGGCATCGGCAACGCCTACTCCGACGAGGTGTTGCACGTGGCCAAGATGTCGCCGTTCAAGATCGCGGCCAGCCTGACACCAGACGACGTGGCCCTCCTCTACGACGCGATCAAGACGACGCTGGGCGAGGCGGTCGAGCGTTCGGCCGGGCTGGCCGCGGCCGACCTCAAGGGTGAGAAGAAGAGCGGACTGCGGGTACACGGCCGGGCGGGCCAGGAATGCCCGGTGTGCGGGGACACGATCAAGGAGGTGTCGTTCGCCGACTCGGCACTGCAGTACTGCCCGACCTGCCAGACCGGTGGCAAGCCGCTCGCCGACCGCCGCCTGTCCCGGCTGCTGAAGTGAGCCATCGGGCCTCGTCCTTATCAGGGATGCGCTCTACCGGGTGCATCCGGGGTACCCTTGGGCGCAAGACATCTCGGGGCTATAGCTCAGCTGGAAGAGCGTCTGGTTTGCATCCAGAAGGCCAGGGGTTCGAGTCCCCTTAGCTCCACAGGTCAGAGGCCAATTGCGATCTTGAAGGCCGCCAAGCAGAGCCAAACCAAGAGCCAAAGCCGACGTGCTATCCGTTGTGCGAGCCCGGTAGATGCTTTGTGCTATCCGTTCTATGGCGGCTACGGCGCGCCGCGGGCACGGCGAAGGTCCGGTCTACCGCGATGCGGTGAACGGCACCTGGGTGGGCGCGATCTCGCTCGGCTGGCGGCCGGACGGTTCGCGGATCCGGCGGAAGGTGACCGGGCGCACCAAGACCGAGGTCCGGGAGAAGCTCAAGAAACTTCAGGCGGAAGCAGACGCTGGCCTGAAGACCTCGGCTTCCTACACGGTGACCAAGGCTGTAGACGACTGGGCCGCTGAGGCGCTGGACGGGCTGGCGGACAAAACTGTCCGGTCACATGTGGACCTGCTCCGGCCGGTCACGATGCTGATCGGGAACATTCCGCTGCGGGACCTGACCGCGCAGGACGTCCGGCGCACGCTGGGCAAGCTGGCCCAGACACGGTCGACCAGGACGATGGCCAGTACGCATAACGTGCTGGTACGGGCTATCCGGCACGCCGAGGCTAACGATCGCGTGGGCCGGAACGTCGCGTCGCTCGTGAAACCGCCGCAGGGCACGACCGGGCGGCCATCCCGGGCGATGACCGCGGCGGAGGCGGCCGCGCTGCTCGCCGCGGCCAAAGACCACCCTCGTCTCGGCGCCTACGTGATCCTGTCCCTGACCACCGGGATCCGGACCGAGGAGGCCCGCGCACTGCGATGGGATCACGTCGACCTGGACGGAGACCCGGATGCGCGGCTGCCGGTACCGCCGAGCATCGCGGTGTGGCGGTCGGTCCGGTTGCACGGCGACACCAAGACCGAGAAATCGCGGCGGACCCTGGCCCTGCCGCACAGTGCGGTGACGGCGTTGCGCGAGCACCGCAAGTGGCAGGCGAAGGCGAGGCTGGCCGCGGGACCGCTGTGGCACGACACCGGCCTGGTGTTCACCACGAGCTTGGGCACGCCGCTAGACGCCTCACACGTCCGCCGCGACTTCCGGGCCCTGTGCAAGAAGGCGGGCATCGAGGGCATATGGGCGCCGCGGGAACTGCGGCACACCTTCGTGTCGGTCATGTCCGTGTCGGGCGTGGCCGTCGAGGAGATCGCCCGGCTGGCCGGGCACTCCAGCTCAAGGACGACCGAGGTCATCTACCGTCACGAGCTGCGCCCGGTCATCACCACCGGTGCCGACGTCATGGACCAGATCTTCTTCTAGACGTGCCGACTGCTCGCAGGCCCGGTTTTCCGTATCGCCACTGCCTATTCTGGAACTTCGGATACATCCTGAAGGGTTCGGGCCTGTGGATGACGGAACAGTGCAGCGCGCTCCTGGCCACGTGCTGTACCTGGTAATCAGCGGCGCCCCCGCACCAGAGGGTGTGCCAGCGCTAATCGCAGCCTGCCAGGCCGTCGGATGGCGGGTCGTGGTCATCTCCACCCCTACGGGAACCAGGTTCATCGATCCCGCCGAGCTCGAGCAGCTGACCGGTGAGCCAGTGAGGTCGGAGTACCGGATGCCGGGCACCGGCACATCGGTCCCGCCCGCGGATGCCATGCTCGCGTGCCCGCTGACGTTTAACAGCGTCAACAAGTTCGCCCATGGCCATGCGGACAACTTCGCGGTGGGACTGCTGTGCGAGATGGTCGGCTACGGCGTCCCGGTCGTGGTGGTGCCCCATTGCAAGCCTCAACTGGCCAGCCACCCCGCGTTCATCGCGAGTCTTCGGACGCTGCGCGGAATGGGCGTGCGGGTGCTGTTCGATCCGGACGCGCCGTACGAGCGCAGGCTGCCGCCCTGGCGCGAGGTCATCGAGGCGCTCCCGGTTAAGGCTGGTGCCGCATGAGTTCCCCGCACCGGGAGGTAGACGGCCCGCGGATCGCCCGGGCCAGGCGTCGGCGTGGCCTATCCCAGGCGGTGCTCGCCGGGCTCGTGGGCAGGTCGGAGTCGTGGCTGTCCCAGGTCGAGCGTGGCAAGCGTGCCATCGATAGCCACAGTGTCCTGGTTCGCCTCGCCGAGGTCTTGTGCGTAGACATCGAGGAACTCACCGGATCCGGCGATGGTGATGAGCGGGGTCGGCGCGTTCACCCGGCCGCGTCACTGATCGAGCAGGCCATGATGGCCGCGCCTGGCGTATCGGCCGACCGTGAAGAGTCAGACGGCGAGGTCGGCCTGGACCACCTCCGCGCGACGGCCCGCTCCGCCTACCAGAGTTACCAGGCGACCCGCTACGACACGACAGGCCGCATCCTCCCAGGGCTTATCCGCGGCGTGGAAACCGCGACTCAGAGCGCGGGCATGACTAGCCTCGATGCATGCCGGGTCCGCGTTCTCGTCTACGACACCACCGCCGCGCTGCTGAACCGGGTGGGCGAGCCATTCCTGGCCTGGGCGGCCGCCGACCGTGCCAGGTCCGCCGCTGAGTACGCCGGTGACCCGCTGCTCGCCGCAGCCACCGCCTGGCGCCTGTCTTACATGATCACCGGCCGCAAGCATCCGCAGGAGGCACTCGGCCTGGCGCTGGCCGCCGCCGCCGCGTTCGAACGTTCCATGCGCGCGCCCTCGCCCGAACAGCTCAGCGTCTACGGCGCCCTGCACCTGGCCGCCGCTACCGCAGCGGCAGCCTGCTACGACCGGGCGGCAACGGAAACTGCGCTGGGCAAGGCCCGCAGCATCGCCGACCGCACCGGCGAGACGAACCACATGGGCACCGCGTTCGGTCCGGTCAACGTCGCGATCCACGCCATCTCGGCATCGCTGCGGCTCGGCGACCCCCGGACGGCGACCCAGACCGGCGAGGCGCTCGATACCGCCGCGATGCCCACGGGCCTGGTCGGCAGACGCACACAGGTGAACCTTGACCTGGCTCGCGCATACGCCATGTGCCGGAAGGACGCGGCCGCGGTCAACCTCCTGCTGGCCGCTGAGCGACTCAGTCCTCAGCTGGTCCGCTACGACCAGGCGACCCGGGATGTCCTTACCGAACTGCTGCGCCGCGAGCACCGGCCGTCCACACCGGAACTGCGCCCGCTTGCCCATCGCGCGGGCGTGATCTGATCCGCACTTTCGTGCGGGTTCCCCGCCCGTACCTACGTCCTGGTTCTTTACCTTCACTCGGTTACGGCGTATTTTCACCCGTTCCTCCTAACCTCGTCGCTGGGCAAGGTCCAGCCGATGCCAGGAGGGCTGACGTGGAGGAACGAGTAGCCCGAACCCTGCGGCTAGCGCCCGATGAGTGGGATCAGCTGCCGCGCCTGGGCCGGTTTCGCCAGCGTCATCCTGGCGTGGTCATCGGCGCTGGAGAAGGTTGGTGGCAGGCCCGGATCCCGGAGCCGAACGGCGAGATCGTCACCACTCGTTACACGCTGTGTGCTCTGCTGGACAAGCTCGATGAGCTGCTCAGCACGAACCCCGGCGATGCGTAGAACGTGCAGGGAGCGCTCTGCTCGGTCAGGTTGCTGATGCCCTGAGGAAGACCTCGTCGAGGTGCCACTCCAGGAACTCTCGCCCGGGCCGGTCGGCGCGGCGTTCGGGTAGGTCGATGACCTGCCCGGCCTTGGCATAGAACTGGTCGCCATTGCTGAAGTCCGCCCGAAGCCGCGGGCTGACGAGCAGTCGGTGCTTCGGGTCCACACCCAGATACCCGCGGTCGAACAGGGTGTGAACATCTGACCGGAGCAGCAGTCCGTTGTCGAGCCGGTGCTCCCCGCCCTTGGCGACTGGCTGGATATGTGCCGCCTGCAGGACCGGCGGGATGTGCGTGCCGCTGATGGCGCAGCGCCGGTGGTAGGAGTCCATGACGACCGCCTTGAAGGACTGCTGGCCCAGCCGGTACGGCGCCAGCCGCGGATCGCCAAACACCGGCCCCGGCCGGTGCCACGGCTGGCTGAAGTCCAGTTCCACCGCGACGCCGAGGATCAACTGCAGCAAGTCGGCGAAGTACGGCGCCACCGCCGGCTCGGCCAGGCTGTAGCTCTTGCCCTGCACGATGTTGCGGGCGAACTGGGGCGGCGCCTCAGCGGTTCGGCCACCCGGGAAGAACCGGACGTCACGGACGAACAGGCAGCCGATCACCGGGTCCTCGCCGGCCGCGATCGGGGTGCGCCGGTACCGGCCGATACGTTCCCGCATCTCGGCTATGTTTGCGACCCCGTTCGCCTCGCCGAAGAACTCCCACGCCTCGGAGACCCGAAGCCGCGCCGAGTCGCTGAAGAAGCCCCCGCCGACCACCTTGTTGTCCGGGTAGTGGGTCTTAAAGAAGAACGGCTCGCCCGGATCCAGGACCCGGAACTCGCGGGCGCCGCTGGGCTGCCAGAAATTGACTTCTGTCACCCCTGGCCGGTCCGCCAGGAACCGGTACCAGTTGTTATCGGTCACCCCCACGTACGCCCGCACAACGGCAATTGTGGCACTGGACCCTCCCAGCCTTGTGGAAATCCGCCATCACCTCATCGGCGTATAGGCGAAACCGGCTGTCGCTCCTGTCGGCAAGGACCGCGGTGCGCTCGAACTTGGTTCGAGCGCACCGGCCGCACGCAACGGTCCGCAAGAAGCGACATTTCCCACTGTCTCCTCCAACTTTTCATATGCGCAGCTCACTGCCTCTTTCGCGGCCTGCCACTGCCTGGTCGCGCTGATCGCTCCAAATGATCATGAAACGCGTTTCGCGCACCATGGTTAGTGGCCGCGCAGACCGTTGCATTCATGTAAATGATCATTGTCGGTCCCGCGGCGGCGTGATCTGGTGGGAGGAGGCAGCCGGTTGGCCGTGGTCGTCACCGTGGCCAAGGGTTATGACCTTGGCTACATCTGGAAGACCCAGGGCGACACAGCCGGGCGCACCACGGGCGGCTATTACATCGATGCCGCTCAGGCGGGGGAACCGCCCGGCCGGTGGTGGGGACCGGGAGCGCGAGCCCTCGGCTTCACTCCCGGCCAGGTCGTGCAGCGCGACCCGTACGAGGCGGTGTACCAGCAGATCGACCCGCGCACCGGTGTCAGGCTCGGCCGGGCCCGGGGCCGTTACCCGACGTTCGCCGATCACCTGGCCCGGCTCCAGGCGGCCGAGCCGCACGCGACAGCCGAGCGGTTGATCGAGCTGGAACGCGAAGCCGCGCAGGCGACCCGCCAGCCTGCGGTGTACACCGACGTGACGGTCTCGTTCTCCAAGTCCATCTCGGTGCTGCACGCCTCCCTGCGGGAGAACGAGCGCCGCGCCCGCCTGGCCGGGGACCAGCAGGCCGCCGCGTACTGGGCCGGGCGCGAGCAGGCCTTCCAGGAGATCTTGCACCGGGCCAACCGGGCGGCTCTTGAATACTTGCAGGCCTGGGCGGGGGTGACCCGTACCGGCTATCACGGCAGCCGGGTGGACGGCCGCGAGGCGGGCCGGTTCGAGCCCGCCGGGCTGATCGTCACGTCGTGGCTGCAGGGCACCAGCCGGGACGGTGACCCGCAGGACCATGTTCACAACCAGATCGCCCGGATCACCCGGACGTTCCGCGACGGGAAGTGGCGTGCCCTGGACACGATGAGCGTGCGCGGGGTCCTGGGCGCCCTGCAGGCCGTCGCCGCCACCGCGGTCGAGTGCGGGCTGACGGCCGAGTTCGGCGTGGCGTGGATCCCGCGTGCCGACGGGCGCGGCAACGAGATCCGCGGCGTGACGCAGGCGCAGATGGACGCGTACTCCACCCGCACCGTCCAGGTGCACGCGAAGGAACGCGAGGTACACGCTGCGCGCGCTGCTGGACAAGCTCGACGAGCTGATCAGGACGAACCCCGGCAGCACGTAGCCGTGCAGTAACTACTGCACGATCAGGTTGCGGCCGCCCTGAGGAAGACCTCGTCGCGGTGCCGCTCTAGGCACTCGCCCCCTTGACGGTGAGGCTGGCGGACACCGTGGACGGGGCGTCGTCGGTGTCGGTGGCGGCGCAGGTCACCATGGTGGTCCCGATCCCGAAGACGCTGCCCGGCTTCGGGGCGCACACGGCCGCGGGCGGGCTGGAATCGCCGGGGTCGGTGACCCGCCTCGGACAACGATCACCGATCGCCTTCGAGAACGCCCTCCACCACACACCGACTACGCTCACACCAGCCGCATAACCCGTGTCCAGGATTCGGGGTCAAGGCCCGTCTAGACTTCCGAGACCGACTGACGGAAGGCGGCGCTATGCGGAGACTGCTCTACGGCATGAACCTGTCCCTGGACGGCTATGTCGCCGCGCCCGGCGACGACCTCAGCTGGAGCGGACCGAGCAACGAGCTGTTCCAGTGGTGGCTCGACCAGGAGCGGGCGATCAGCCTGTTGCTGTATGGGCGCAAGCTGTGGGAGACCATGAGCGCCTACTGGCCGACCGGCGACCAGCAGCCGGGCGCCACCCCAGCGCAGATCGAGTTCGCGCGGAACTGGCGGAACACGCCGAAGGTGGTGTTCTCCTCGACGGTCGACAAGGTCGACTGGAACACTCGCCTGGTCACCGGCGACGCGGTCGCGGAGATCACTCGGCTCAAGGCCGAGGACGGTGGGCCGATGAGGGTCGGCGGCGCAGCGCTCGCCGGGGCGGCGATGCGGGCCGGGCTGATCGACGAGTACGCGATCGTCACCCATCCGGTGCTGGTGGGCGGCGGCACACCGTTCTTCACCGCGCTGGACAGCTGGGCGAACCTGAACCTGGTGGAGACACGGACGTTTCCCGGCGGCGTGGTCCTGACCAGGTACGAGACGAGGCGCTGAACGCGCTGGTCGAGCGGTGGGACATCGACCACGACAGGACCTGATCATCACCCGCACGTCGGCCCCGCGGACGGGACAGCAGCGCGTCCCGGCCACCGCCTGTCACCTCGCCCACCACTTGTCCACGGCCCTGACCAACACCCTGAACAGGGCGGCAACCTCCGGCCGGCCCTGGCCCTCCACCAGCGCGGATACCGCCAGCAAACGCACAGCCTCCTGAGCGTCCGGTGACCAGGTCCGCGTATCCCCCACCAGATCACTCACACACCGTCAACGAGCGCGAACACAAAGCGTTTCGGATCAAATAGCAGGCCCTGACAATGCGATAATCATCCGTCCGGGATTCAACAGGGGAGGGAACATGAAGCCTGCGCCATTCGCTGGAATCGCCGCGGCCATGCTGACAATCGGGTTGTCAGCCTGCGGCGCGTCTTCGCCAGCGTCATCGTCATCGCCTGCTGCGTCGGTGTCATCATCGTCGGCTCCATCGCCATCGCCGTCGTCCTCGACGGTCGTAACGCCGGAGCCGTCGGACTCAAACCCCGCGGCGGCGTTCGGTGACGGATCGAGGGTGGAGCTAGCAGACATGGGCGGCGGACCGGGGGAGATGGATGTATTGCTGAAAATCACAGCCGGACCGGAGTCTTCGCTTTCGTTGGGGAACTCAAGTGCGCTCGTCATCCAGCCGGTGAGCAGCGCGACCGACCAGTGGACGACCAATGGCGCACCCGAATTCTCCTACTGGACCCGGTCGCCTGCGGCGGGTCAACCCGATGTCCTGGGACCCGGGCAGTCTGTATGTGTGGACCAGGAATTCCATTCACCGAATTCGCAGGCATCGATGACGAATGTCACTGCTGTGAACGTCACCATAACCACGGATAATGGCGACAGCGAGGAGATGTCACTTCCTCAAGGAGGCGGCGCAGGCAGCGTGTGCGGCATCACCATCTCCGGGTGATCGCGCAGTATTGAGCCGCCATAAGGCCGGATGCCAAAGTTAGTCTGCGGGCGTTACTGAAATTAACGATCCCCTACCTTGAACAAGATGTCGCCTAGAGTGGGTCCAAACGGACACGCCATAATCACCCGGCCGTGAATAGGTCCGCAGTGCTGCCTGGGCGCTCCCCTGGCCCGCATGGAGGCCGAGGTCGCCCTCGGCGCCCTGCTCGCCCGCTTCCCGCGAATCTCCCTCGCCGTCCCCGCGGAGGAGCTCCGCTGGCGCCCGGTCAGCCTGATGAACGGCCTGGAGTCCCTCCCCGTCCGCCTCACCTGACCGGTCAGCAGGACCCCGGC
>Ga0070735_10003052_pt1 | contig 14801 bp, 9 predicted proteins | sample Coa_R1_FD_66443 | JGI IMG/M metagenome (GOLD analysis project Ga0070735, IMG submission 66443) | Surface soil microbial communities from Centralia Pennsylvania, which are recovering from an underground coalmine fire - Coalmine... | ecosystem: Environmental > Terrestrial > Soil > Unclassified ... | reverse complement strand
TCTTCGTACCTACGCCGACGCCGGCGCCGACCGAACGAGCAGCTTCGGGCTTCATCCAAGCCGCAGTTACACTTGGAGCTCAGAATTTCAACGAGTTCTCGGCAGGCGAGTGGTGCTTCTCGTATCAGGCAAACGGAGCGTACGAGTTTGGTGGCGCCCACGGCTCGACCTTCGCCGTGAAAGTCGATTACCGGCACGATACGTATGTGACAAGCAGCAATGTCACCGACGTTCTTGGCAATCATTACACGCAATTTGCCACCATCGACGGCGGCAGAGCATTCACGCCCGTGTTTCTCGCTGCACAAAGCACGCTTGACGCTCGCATCGAGTATCAGGTCGCATCGCCGCGAATCTACGTCGGTGCGGGTTACCTTTACGCTTCCAACAACTACGGATATCCGCATCTGAGCAACTTTGGCTTCGGCATCGAAAAGTTGCCGGAGCTGCGGTCGGGCATCAGCGTCTACGGCTCCGCCTTTTACTATCCGTCCGCGAACGGCAGCTATACCATCACGAATCCTGCGAGTTCAAATTTCGGCGCGGTGTATAACCAGCGTTACGGGATTTTGAAGTACGATATCGGCCTGGCACTTGCAATTCGGCATTCGCCTATCTATCTCTATGGTGGATATGGCGGCGACCGATATTACGCAGAGCAAAACGCGCCGATCGGCCAGATTCATGACGGTCCATATATCGGCCTCGGAGTGAAGCTATGATACGTCGGCTTGCCGCACTACTGACTCTTGCATTTCTCGTCTCGTGCAACGGCGGCGGCCTATGCGGAAATTGTACCGTACCTCCGTTCAACGCCGCCGGAAGCGGAGTAATACCGCCGGGTGTCCTCGCGACGCCTCCACCGGCGACCTTGTCGTGCAGCCAGGGTGGCTCGGCCATACCGCTGGGAGCAGCACTCGCGCCATTCGCATTGCTCGCCGGCTCGACGATCACGAATACCGGCCTTACCATCGTTACGTACGCGCCTACCGCTGTTACCGGCGGCACCCACGACGATCTTATCGGCGTATCGCCGGGAACTGCAGTCACGGGGTTTTACCCGCCTGGAGTCGACGCGGATGGGCCGAACGCAATCTACGCGGTCGGATACAACGGGAACGCAGCAGTACCGTTGGCTGCGCAAAATGCTTTGACGACAGCGTATAACGCCGTCGCTGCAGCGGGTCCGGTGACGCAAACGTTCGTCGGCGGTCAAGACCTCTCGCAGGCGAATTACATTGGCGGCGGACAACCGACGGGCACGTTGCCCCCGGGGATCTATGCCTCGCCTTCAACGCTGTCAATTCTGGCGGGGAATCTAACGCTTAACGGCCTGGGCAATCCCCAGAGTGTTTTCATCTTCCAGGTTGGTAGCGGTTTCACGACCATGCTCAATGGATTAGCGGGTGGCAACGTGATCCTCACCAACGGTGCTTCCGCGTGCAACGTTTATTGGCAGATCGGCAGCTCCGCAACGCTTGGAGGCGCGACCTTCTACGGGAATGTCCTGTCCTTATCGTCCATCACGCTCACGTCATCCGCCGCATTCACAGGCCGCGCGCTCGCAAGAAACGGTGCGGTGACCATCTCTGCAGCCACGCTCGTCACCAACCCTGGTGGCCAATAGCGGTTACCGCCGTTAATAAAAGTGAGGCCCGCCGAAGCGGGCCTCACGTCTAGATCTTTCTCAATTTTTCGCGGCAGCTGCTAACTGTCGCGTCAGGGGTTTGTAGGCACCAAGAGCACGCGCTCCCTTGCGCATCGCTTCCATACCCTCTTCGAGGGTCAACAGCGGCGTCGTACTGATATCTCGAACGGATCCGCCCGAGCTAAAAGCCAATGATAGCGCTGCTGCGCTGATATTATCCGGCGCGTCGATTACGGCAACGATATCGTAAGAGCCAAAGGCAAAGTACGCGCTTTCGAAACGAGCTCCGACAGTCTCGAGAACGGGCTTCAAGAGATCGATTCGATTCGTCGGGTGTTCGAGCTGAGCAGCCCAAGCGTCCGGCGTGTACGCCAGTTCGAGTAAGAATCTTGGCATGTGTTTCTTCCATTCAAAAACTGCGGGGTTAAACCCCGATCAGCCAGAGTGTGCAGCCGACGAGCTCGCCCAGTCTCGTGTGTGCTGCACAGATGCTCGCTATAGCATAGCAAGCGATGTCATCGCGGCAAGCCTGCTTGGGCCGCACTCGCTGATGAGACGTTCCGTCTAAACTATACCATTAAATCGCCGTTGAGAACCATTCACGGCAAGAGTCCTTCTCCAGCTTGTTCGATCTGCGGCAACGTTAGCTCGCCAAATCGGCTTCCACCGTCCGTAGGACGCGCTTGGGCGACGCCGTTCCGAGCCCTGGCTCGCGCTTTCTGCGCTTCGACGGTTCGATCGCGTGGCGGGGCGTTGCTCACGAGTGATTCGAGCAAATGGTGGGCCGCGTGGCTAACGTCTTCCACTGCACGATTAAATGCGGCTTCATTCGCCTTCGACGGATGTGTGAATCCGCTGAGCTTTCGCACGAACTGCAGCGACGACGCCCGGATCTCTTCGCTCGTCGCAGGCGGTGCAAAGTTATGAAGAGTTTTAATGGCTCGGCACATGGCCCGGAACTTCTGTACGCTCCGGTCTGTATCCGGCATGCCTCGTGGCGACCTTCGGTCCGCGACTCAGAGTGAGCGTGAGCAATAGCGAACAGAATTTCCCGGATTGACATACTAGACTTTGAGATATCAAGGACTCGGCCTTCCCTATCGAAGATCACCCGAAACTGACGCTTACCAGCGCCGAGGATCGGGGCGTGCACCTTCTGACCGTTTCGGGCGACGTAAACAAGGCGGTCGAGTCAACCTTTCGAGACGCTCTCGCGACTGCCGTTGACGGTGCGAACTCTCCCTTGATCCTCGATCTCACAGGCGTCACTTATATAGACGGTAACGGGATCGGTGCGCTGATTAGAACACAGAGGCAGATGAACGCGCGCCCGGACAAGCTCTACTTCGTCATCCGCGATCCGCGGATGCGTCGAAGGTTCACTGCCCTCGGGCTGGACAAGTTCTTTGATCTTTACGAGATCCCGGAAGACGCGATGGTCGCCGCTTTAATCGCGCAGAATGACGTTCAGTAAGGAAGAACGGACGTTAGGAAAAGATCGCCAGGTTCTTCTGATATACGCATCGCGCTCATTTAGAGCGGGAGTTATCGGTAGCGGACCTCGGTCATCATTCCGTCCATCATATGCACGTCGTTGTGGCAGTGCAGAACCCATCGGCCGGACGGTGAGGTCGCCGCGAATCGCCATGTCATCGTCCCGCCGTTGGGATCGACGAGCGTCACATCCTTAGGCAACGGATAGCGGAGCGCGCGGCCGTTCATGGCTACGAGTTCGAAGACGTGGCCGTGAAGATGCATTGGGTGATGCATGTCGGTCTTGTTCTTGAAATGAACCTCAACATGATCACCGCGGCGAACGATGATCTTCTGTGTGTGCGGCCAAGTCTTGCCGTTCATCGTCCAGTGCGAGGAACCCCAAGCACCCCCGCCGAGCACGTATGCCGCGCGTACGTCGATCCGCATCGCCGCCGGTTCGGTGCCGACCGTGTCCGCCGCCCCGGCGAGCTCGTACGTGAAGAAGCGAACGCCTTCGAGTGTCGAGGGAGAACCCAGCGGGGACGCGTGTTCCATGCCGGGCGTGTGGATCACTACGGCCTGCTCGAACGCCATCGGATCCGCCGAAAGGCCTTGCAGCAACCACGCTCCGGGCTTTGTCACTTCAAACCAAGCGTCATAGCGTTCAGCCACCCCGACGCGTAACGCTTCGACGTCGACCGGCTTCGGCAGTGAATTGCCGTCGCTGTGCGTGACGCGCAGCGTGTGACCGCCCAAACGAATGTAGCGCGTTTGCGTGGGATTTGCGTTGAGGATGCGCAAGCGAATCTTTTGTCCTACGCGTACCGCGATCGGACGCGTTCTGGGATAGCACGCACCATTGACGCAATGAGCGACGTACGCAGCCTCATCGCCCATCTTGTCGTCAGGCGACATCGCGAGCAGCTCCGGTGAACCGGGCGGATCGACCATTGGCGCCGTGCTGATGCCGTACATTGCGGCTGCGATCGTCGACGTCTTGGGGACATCGTGAAAGACTAGCGCGACGTCGAGATCCGCGGGCTCGTCGCGGGGATCGTCGATGACGATCATTCCAAAGAGGCCTTGGAACAACTGCTCGCCGACGTGGCTGTGATACCACCGCGAGCCCGGCGGCCCGGGAACGAACTCGTAGAGGTACTCACCGCCGTTCGGAACGGGCTCTTGCGTCACGTACGGAACGCCGTCCATGCTATTCGGCAGGATCATCCCATGCCAGTGGACGGTGCTGAGCGATCCGGTTCGATTGAGGAAGCGCGCGCGCAGACGCTGTCCATGGCGCACGCGAATCAGCGGACCCGGTATGTCGCCGTTGTACGCAAGCCCGTTATAGACAATGCCGGGAAACGGCCGAAACGTGAACGGCGCGGCGGTCAGCGTGAAGTCGATCGTTTCCTGTTCCGCGGCATCTGCCGAGAATGGAGCAAGCACGCGCGCCGACATGAGGGCCGACGCCGAGGCGCGCAAGAACCCACCTCGGGCGATTCGTGTCACGTTAGCCGCTAACCGAAATCGGTACGGCCATTATCTTGCCGGCGTACTTCACGTGGATCATCCACGGGCCACCCATCGAGAAATGGACCTTCGTTGCGAGCGTGTGCGGATCCGACGTCTTGTGGAGCGGAAGCCACCCGGTTCCGTGACTCATCGAGCCCATTTGCATCGTCGCCTCGATTTGCGCGCCCTGCGGCGGCGTGTCGCGGAACGTAACGTTGACCGTCGCTTCTTGCGCCGGATTAGCGGGGTTGAGACGGACGATTGGTTTTCCGGAGCCGCCATCCAGTCCGGAAACATAGGCGACGACGTCAGCGACTTGCTTCTCGCTGAAGCCAAAGCGCGGCATCGGTGGTTTGGGGTCTTCGATTGCTTTCGCAATCTGTGCGGCGCTCATCCGTTTTTCGATCCCGACGAGACTCGGAGCCACCGAGCCTCCATGCAGCGCGGAACCGTGACAGCCTGCGCACCCCGACGATTGTACGAGCTTTGCTCCGGAGGTTGCGTCGCCGTGCGCGTACATGCTCGCCGCATGTGCCGACATCGGCACGAGCGCTGCAGTCGTCAGCAGTGTAACGATCCAGGCGATGCCGCCGACATAAAAACGAACCTTCATCTTATATCTTGTTAACCTCCGTGCCGGCATGGTTCGCGACGGCGAATAGAATCCTCGCAAAGTACACGACGTGCGCGTCCACCCTTGTCCGACAACCTCGCTCGGGACGACGAAGGCACGCGAGCAGGCCGAGGCTTTACGCGCCCTTCTGAATCAGAAAATGACTGGATGCCAGTGCCGGCCCGGAATCGCGGCCAGCAGTTCCCGGGTGTACGGGTGTTGCGGTTGAGTGTACACTTGCATCGTCGAGCCCGCCTCGACGATCTCGCCATAACGCATCACGGCAATGCTATCGCAGACTTGCGCAGCGACGCGCAAATCGTGCGTGTCGCATTGATATTTCCGTCGTCGTAAACCACGGTAGCGCCAACGTTCTCGAAAACACCGCGGAGTTACACAAAGACCACCCAGAGCGCTCAATGGGTGCGGGGTTGAGATTGGTGGGTGAATCGTTTACCGTGACGCTAACGGTTCGTTCGCCAGTGCCGGAACAAGTCCGGCAGTCGCTATAAGAAGGGCGCCCGCGAGCGCCGACGCTTGCTGAAGTCGTGATAGTTTCATGCGCACAACCGAGCATGTTCGTTGACGTCCTTCTTCTGTCATCGCCAACCAAATAACGACGCTGCGGAGTTAGGGCAACTCAGAAAGATCCTCGAGTGGCCATATGGGGCGCTTTGCCCGCTTATAGTCGAGCGCCTTGAAATTTGTGCTGACAGTACCGAGCGTCTCAACGTAAAACGTGTGGTCTGCAATGTCCAGAAATCCTTGGTTAAAGTGGTGCATCGATTTCACGACAATGAGCTGTTTCTGGTTGAGGTCAACTTTCAAGCCGTCGAAGAACCCACGAGCAAAAACCTGCGCACGCAGCGACGTCAGGACAAGATCTATATTCCGACCGAGGCGGAGGACCGCCGCATCACCATACGCCTGTTCTCCCAAGCCCGGGAACATCGGTGCGTGATAATCGATGTGCAAGCTCACGACCACGCCCTCTATATCGAGGGGCTGACCCGACTTTGCGCTGATTTTTCCGCCAACGGATAGCTTGACCTTAGCGCCAATTTCGACTTCCATCGCGGCTTTGACGGCGGATGGATCGTAGATGGAGCCGAAGGCAAAGTCGTCGACTGATTGCGTCAAGAGCTCACGTAACAGGAACGTAGAGTCTCCGCCGGCGCCGCCGCCTGGATTGTCGGCGATGTCCGCAAGCACTGAACGCCCCGTTACCCGCAATGCGTCGCGAATAGCGTCACGAGCCAATACGGGTCGCGTGAACGTTTTACCGCGAAGGGCGAATAATCGGTCTCCCAGCGTCCGTGCGATCGATGCTGCCTTCTCCCGGGACGCATTTGCGTAGACAAGAACCTTCGTCCCTACATCGGGGACGTCGGCCCACGGGAACCCATGCGCCAGCGAGATTGAAACCGCATCTCCTCGCTGTTCGAATCCGATCATCTCGTCGACAAAAGAACGCATCGGCTCCTGATCGGTAAAGTACAGCGAGAGCATCCGGCAATCGCAAACCGCGCTAACTGGATGAATGTGGCGATCGCGGATCGCCAGGAGCTTTTCAACAAGCTCGCTCACGCGATCGGCAGCATCTACGTGCGGGTATTCCTTATACGCGATCAAGATATCACTGTATCGCATCATATCGTCTGAGATGTGACAGTGAGGATCAAGGACCGCGCCAACGGCTGCCTCAGCGCCTACGAGCTCCCGGACCCGTCGTAAGATGTCGCCTTCACAATCTTCGTAACCATCCGCGACTGAGGCACCGTGAAGCCAGAGAACTGCGATGTCAAGCGGAAGAGAGGCGCGAATCTCCTCAAGGAGCTGGTCGCGGAGTGCTTCGTACACCTCGCGGGGCATGGTTCCAGAAGGCTCGGCAGTTGCCGAAAATCCGCCAAATATCTCAAAGCCTCTGAGCTGCAGCGGCTTGAGCGCCCGATTCCACGCGCCGCGCAAGAATTCGTCGGACAGCACGAATGACGCCCGAGTCGTCTTTATGGGTGAACGCGGGTTCGTCTCCGTATCAAAGGCGCCGTGGTATGCTCGCACCGGTTTCCACCGTGGGAAGGTGATAGGGCCCACCTAAACGCGATAGGTGCGCATCTACCGACCTAATGCATTATTGACCCGTTTGAATGTGGTAGCTCAAGTTGTACGTTGCCGGTCCTACGTTAACCGCCGCAGCCCAACCGACTTTCCCATTCTCGAGCGCCACCGGAATGCCACCTGTGAGGTTGTACGTCGATGAACCGTACGTGTTTGTCAAATTCCAGCCGGTAAGGCTTATCTTCATTCGATCGTTTAGCTGATATATCAGACTGCCGTTCATGATTCCAAAAGCCGGCTGATTATATGGGTTATTTGAACCGTAATACGTTACGCCGAGTGCGGCCCGCAGCCGCGAGACCGTGATGTTTGCCTCTGCGTATCCTTGCGCGTAGGGCACTCGTCCGTAGGATAGTCCATTGTAACCGTTGCCGCTGGGCTGAAAGTTCACGTATGGGAAAATTGCAAGATTCGTTTTGTTCTTGCCGTTAGGCAGGTTGTAGAATCCCGCAGGAAGATCGTACGGGTACGCACGGATGAGCGCACCGTTCAACACAAATCCGAACCCTTGCTGAACGTCTCGATGAATGCCTAGCTCAGCTCCTGCGTATTGCGAGTGCCCGAGGTTCGCCGTTGTTTGAATGTACAGTGGCTCCGTTCGACCAGCATTTGGTCCCCCCGTCGGCGTATACGTCCCATTCTGATATTCTTCAGTTAGATATTGGTTTTGAAGAATGGTTTGATAGAGATCTCCGGAGATGATTATCCTATCTCGCAGCCTGAGGTCGCCTCCGAAGTCATAACCGAACGCCGTTTCCGGCAGCACGTTTCCGCTGTTTGCCTTTTGGGTGTAGAACGTAGCCGCGCCGGCATTATTTCCGTTTGGCGCAGTTGAGGGCGTATTTACCAAACTAAGATATGGCGGTGCTATTGACGATCCGGCTGATGCACGCCACGACAAGTCCTGCGTCGGGCGCCATGTCATGGCTAGACGAGGTCCGTAGAAGCTGTGCGATGCGTCGGTCCACGTTTTGCCGCCGTCCGGCGTATAATGCGTGGTGTAGTTGATGAAATAGTTTCCGAGAATGACTTGAACGCTACGCCCGATCTGCCAAATGCCGCGTGCCATGAGAGTACCAAAGCCCTCGCTGGCGCTCGGCGGTATCGTAAAACCGCTCGGAGTCCCGACACCCGGATCGTAGTAATGAAACACATCCGCGTCATGGAGCACGCGATCGTAGGAGATCGTGTACAAATTATCGCCACTCGGAAAACTCGACTCGATTGACTCTCCGCGAAAATGGTCGACGCTATCCGTGTAAAATCCAGCATTTGGTTCTGACACAGAAACCGTTTGGCCGGTAAAGATCGTGGGTGTCGCGCTGTTTCCGAGATAGATACTGCCGTACGCCTGCGCCGTGTAATTGTACGTGCTACCTACGGGAACGTTGTAGAGAAAACTGTTATCAGCACCCGAATAGTATCGCGCTAATAACGTGTTTTGCCCGAATGTCGTGCGGAACTCTGCCTGAAACAGTCCATCCGAAACCTGATTGTAATTCGGATAGTAGAGATACTCCACGTAAGGAGTGATGATTCCCGGCTGCGGACATGCCGCGCACGGTACGTAGGCAGCGTTTGGTGTAAATGTGTTGTTGTCGTCTGCGAACGCGAAACGTCCATCGTAATCGGAGAATGCTTGAGCTCCCAAGTAACTCACCATGAGCGACGTCTCGGGTGAGAAGTTAAAACGCAGCTTTGCCAACTCGGAACGATTGTTGAATTGCGTCGTCAGTCCAGCACAACAAAAGAGCAGCGGGTTGGAAAGAGAGTAACTCGCCTGAACGTTCTTCGGACCGGCGCCTGCACCGGAGGGACAGACTGCACCGGCAGGCGGACTACCGCAGACCACTTGACCGTTAATCGTAGCGGGAGAAGTAAAAATGTTGCCGGCCGTGCCGTACCATCCGCTGTTCCCCGAGAGAGGACCTGGGGTCCCGTCTGTCAGGAAGTCAAGCGCATAGCCGAGCTTTCCATTTAGCGTCGTGCCGGTTGCGCGATAATTCGAAGACACGCCACCATAGTTGTCCATTCCGATATCGAATGCGAAATTTGGATGTGTCGTCGGTTCGAGCGTACGATAGTTAACGCTTCCGCCGATCGCATAGTTGATGTCGGGGATCATTGCCCCGGGACCCTTCACAACCTCAACATCCTGAAGAATATACGGATTGAGATAGAGGGGACTGAAATATCCGCCGACACCCACGCCGACCGGGTGCCCGTCGATGAGCGACGCGGTTTCGTACGGAAGAGCGCCTCGAATTTGCGGAACCTGAGGCGTTGACTTGGCAGCTCCGTTCGAACCATTGTTGAATGGGCTGATAGTTGTAATAATACCCGGGGTCTCATTGAGAACATTTATGACTTGATCTTGACCTTGATTCAAGAATGTGCTCGCGGAGATTACCTCAACCGCTGCCGTGGAGGTGTTAATCGTCCCGGAAGCGCCCGCTCGCGTCGTAACGTTGCCGATTTCGCGTAAAGATCCGAAAGATGAGGCCGTCATCGCAACCTGCACCGAAACTGGTGTTCCGCTCACCGTTATGTCCACGCGAGATATCGTCGTATAGCCCGCTTTCGACGCGGTAAGCACGTACAGACCGGATTCGACGTTTGAGAAGGAAAACGAGCCGTCGTTACCGCTCGTCGTCGTCATCTTCGTTGGTCCAACTAGCTCTAACGATACGCCGGCCAGTGAGGTTCCGTTCGACTGCACCGTGCCCGTGAGCGTCGTAGATGTCAGCGTTGAAGCGGTCCCCTGAGCTTGAACCGGCCGGTTGGTAACAACCGAGGCTAGGAGCGTCGTAATCGCTATAAAGGCGATGACAAAGCGCGCGTGGGGCACTATCTTATGCATTGCGCCTACCTCCAGGTCGACAGATTTGTTGAATTAGTTATGCAAAATTCCGCGATATTATGCGAAATTTCGTACCGCCCGACATAAAAAGTGAAATTTTGCTAGTGACGGACTCTAAGCGTTCGGCGATATTTTCTAGCATAGACCAGTATTCCGCATGGCCTTTGAGGGAGGACGGTTGCTCTCCTTCCCTTTTTGGGAGAGGGGCCGACCGAATTTGTCCGTAATATCGGACCGCATTCCAAAATCTTGTTCCACGATCGAAAGCGAGAATTCGCACAGAGTGAAGGGTCGGTGGCGCCGGGGCGTCGCGTGGCTAACGTCCTCCATACTTGGGCTGTTTCTAGCATTGTCCGCGGTCGCGGCTGCTCCTGAACGTCTCATACTGGGCCAAATGAACGACCCGACGACTCTGAATCCCCTGTATATCATCGGGACGATGGATCTTGAAGTTGGGGGCCTCCTCTACAGTCGACTTTTTACATTCGACGAAGAGGGACGGATCGTACCGGAAGTTGCGCAGTCAGTCCCGACGATCGCCAACAAAGGCATCTCGAGTGACGGACTGACGATAACGTATCACCTCCGACGTAATGTACGCTGGTCCGACGGTCAGCCCTTAACGTCGAAAGACATCCTCTTTACTCACGCGGCCGTCATGAATCCACGTAACGCGGTTCCGATTCAGTACGGTGACGACGAAATCAAGTCGATTTCTGCGCCGGACGCCTACACAATCCGAGTGCGTCTACGCGAGCGAAATGCCGCCTTCGTATCGTCGTTCGACAGAAATATTCTGCCGGAGCACCTCCTAAGCAACGCCGGCCCTCTCAACAAAGCAGAATTTAACGCGCAACCAATTGGCTCCGGTCCGTACCGGCTATCAAAATGGATTCGCGGCGATCGCTTGATTTTTGATCGCAACGAAGCATATTGGGGGCCACGACCTGATATACCGCAGATAATCGTGCGAATAATTCCGAATCAAGCGACAATTCTGGTTCAACTTCAAAGCGGTGAGATCGATGCGGCGATGAGCGTCGACCCGAGCAATCTCAATGCGATTAAACGCCTCCCGGAAAAACAAATAATTCTCAAGCCGACAAGAACGGCGATCGTGATGGTCTTCAACACACGAAACAGCCTCTTTCACGACGTTGTACTGCGGCAAGCCGTCTCTTTGGCAATAAACCGCGAAGCTTTCATTAGGGAAGCTGGATTAGATTTTCTTGATCCAAAAGGCGGTCTTTCGGCCATCTTCGGCTGGGCAGCAGATCCCAAAATTCAAGAGCCGGCCTTCGATCCGGTTAAAGCCAATCGAATACTTGATGCAGACGGCTGGCGCCGCGGAAACGATGGCATTCGCGTTAAGAACGGCCAGCGGCTATCGATAACGCTCGACACCCATGCCGACTCTCCTTTTCTAACGAAGATGGCGAATTTGATTCAACAGGCTCTGCGGGAAACTGGAATCGATAGCACTACAAAAACTTATAACGTAGCGCAATTGTTTTCGTTTGGAGCACTCGGCCCAATACACTCCGGACACTTTGATATGCTGCTTTCGGCCTTCGCTGCGGAGCCGGATCCGGACCCCACCTGGCTCTTAGGCTGTAAGGGCGACAAACCGGTGCCGTATAACTTTGCGGCATTTTGCGACCCTTCTATCGAACGAGATTTACAGAAAGGTCGCTCTTCATATGATGTCACCACGCGACTACGAGCTTATTCCAGTGTCGAGCGGCGCACGATCGATACAGCGCCGATTGTCTTCCTTGCACAAACGAAGGATATCTCGGCTATCCCCGTTGCGCTGCGCGGGGTGAATCCGTCACCGTCCTTCGGCCCTTACTGGAACGTAGGGCTTTGGACATTTTAGGTTCTGCGCAATTAGCTCTCGGCGAGATCGAGAGTTCAATCGTCGACGATGGATACAAAGGTATCCCCGGCGGCATCGAACCCTTTCCCCTGGGCGAAATCGCGAAACAGAAATGGAACATCCTAAACGAGGATGTGACTTTTCCATGCGCTGTTATCGTCGAAGCTGCGTTAGAAGCCAATTCACAACGGATGAAAGCATTTACGGCGGCGATGAACGTCGCGTTGTGTCCGCATGGAAAGACGAGCATGGCTCCTCAATTGTTCCAGCGCCAGCTGGACGACGGTGCTTGGGGCATAACCGCCGCGACGGTTAATCAAGTGCAAGTCTACCGGCGGTATGGTGTTCCGCGCGTTTTGATGGCGAATCAACTTCTTGGGCGCCAAGAAGTGCGATGGGTTCTGGAGGAGATGGAGCGCGACGATCGCTTCGACTTCTTCTGCCTAGTCGATTCCGCGGACGGGGTCAACCACTTAGCTCAGGCTTGCCGCTCACGCTCGGCTAAGCGACCAATTAAGATATTGCTCGAAGTAGGACACCCTGGAGCGCGAACAGGTGTGAGGTCGGTGGAAGCTGCGCTGCAGATAGCGGGTGCAATCGCCGAATCGGACGGCCGCTTACTACTTTCGGGCATCGAATGCTTCGAAGGAACATTGCCCGGGCAAAATGACGACGACATCGAGCGGCGCATAACTGCTCTCTACGATCTCACGCGGAACGTAGCACTCGCATGCGATCGCGCCGAACTCTTCGGGACGGAGTATATCGTGCTGAGTGGTGGAGGATCGGCATACTACGATATGGCTGCGAACGCACTGCGAGCTATTCCTCTCAGCAAATCGGCGATCACGGTCCTACGCAGCGGCTGTTACATAACGCACGATTCAAAATGGTTGGCGCGTTACCACGAGCGACTCCGAGATAGGACCGGGGAATCGTTCGGCGCGCCTCAGGAGGCGCTCTACGTTTGGGCCCGAATCCAGTCGCTTCCTGAAGCCGGACGGGCGATAGCAACGTTAGGAAGACGCGATGTATCGTTCGATATGGATCTGCCCGTGCCGCGACTGTGGTTTCGTCCAGGCGAGGACGGCCGTCCGGTGGAAATCGCGCGCGATGGGTTCGCGGTCAATAGACTCGACGATCAACACGCGTATGTCGACATTCCCAACGAGTGCGACTGGCGCGTTGGTGACCTAGTCGCATTCGGCATATCCCATCCATGCACAACATTTGATAAATGGCGGCTCCTTTTTATGGTGGATGAAGACTATAACGTAACTAGCGCAATCAAAACGTTTTTTTGATCGTTGCGTACACGTTTTGAACGCGCCCGGCGGTTGCTGCCTTCGAACGTAGCGACCCTCGTGTCGAATCTCAACATATCCGTCAATTGGCTCGGCCGTGGTCCATGGTTCTGGTACCGCGCGCAAGTCGAAGGCGGCCGTCAGTACCGAATCATGAATGCGATGACCGGGGAAAGGAAGCCCGCGTTCGATCATGAGCGCATTGCGACGGGAGTGTCGTCGCTCGTCGATTGCACGATCGCGTCGACCGCTCTCGAATTAACAGAGCTGGACTTTGATGACGATAACATTCTCTACGGTTTCTCTACTCTTGGCAGCCGGATACGCATCGCCGGAGCGAACGTGGCTGAGATCGCGTATCGGGGTGAGGAAAGCATTTCGATAAGTCCGGACCGGAGCGTGGAGGTCTTTTTTCGCGACTATAACCTATTCGTGCGAGATCGCAAGTCAGGGAGCGAGCGACGTTTAACGGTCGACGGTTCCGCGGACCATCCATATGCACCAAGCGAAGCGCGGACGGAGCAGGTCAGCCAGAAACTGCGCGGAACTCGAACGCCTCCCGATGTCGTGTGGTCACCCAACAGTGATCACATCATTACATATAGGTCCCGCGAAGATGGGTTGCGCACGGAGCAACTTGCTCAGTATGTGACCGCGGATCGTGTCCCGCGGATACATTCGTACAAGCTTCCGAGGGCCGGTGATGCCCTTGTACCCGTTCTGGATTTGGTCGCGATTCAGATTCGAACCGGTAAGGTGACGAACCTCGGTCAAACGACTGATACGTTGCTGAGTCTCATGCGAGCGAATTCGGCATGGTGGTCGCTGGACGGCAAGGTCGCTTACTTTTGCAGTGTTGAGCGCGGAATAAGAAACGCCAACGTTTGGGGCGTGAACGTTGCGACAGGTGAGAAGCACGAAATACTTTCTGAATTCGAGCATTACGGTCTCCAAATCGGTCTCCCAGAGCTCTTTCATGTTGGCGGGCACGCGGTAGGGGATGGCGGCTTTCTGTGGTTCTCGCAGCGAGATGGGTGGGGACATCTCTATCTCTATGGGCTGACGTCCCCGGGACGGACTGTGCAGCTCACGAGCGGCGCTTGGAACGTTCGAGAGGTGTGTCATGTTGACGAGAAGACGCGACATGTATATTTTCTCGGAAGCGGTCGTGAGCCGGGACGCGATCCCGTGGCGTGTCTGCTTTATCGCTTGTCACTCGAGAACACACGTATCGAGTTGATCACGGACGAACCAGGCGATCACCAGGTCTCATTTTCGCCGGCCGGAGATTGCTATGTGCACACGTTCTCAGCCCCGGACGTCCCTCCAATAACGACGGCCCGCAACGTACAGAACGATAGAAAGCATGTCGTCGAAGTTGCGGATAT
>Ga0070735_10003051_pt1 | contig 14802 bp, 12 predicted proteins | sample Coa_R1_FD_66443 | JGI IMG/M metagenome (GOLD analysis project Ga0070735, IMG submission 66443) | Surface soil microbial communities from Centralia Pennsylvania, which are recovering from an underground coalmine fire - Coalmine... | ecosystem: Environmental > Terrestrial > Soil > Unclassified ... | reverse complement strand
GTGCTCGGCAAGACCGGACGCAATTTCGCGGCCGGGATGTCTGGCGGCATCGCCTATGTGCTGGACGAGACCGGCGATTTCAAGAAACTCTGCAACATGGCGATGGTCGAGCTCGAGCCGGTGTTGTCGGAAGAGATGATCAACGAGAACACCTATCATCAGTCCGGCGATCTCGAAGCCCATGGCCGGGTCGACGTGTTCCAGGATCTTCTGGATTCCGATGTCGAGCGGTTGCATGTGTTGATCAGCCGTCACGCCAAACTGACGGGCTCCAAACGCGCGGCCGAAATTCTCGGCAATTGGAAAAATTGGCTGCCGAAATTCCGCAAAGTCATGCCGGTTGAATACCGCCGCGCGCTAAAGGAATTGAAGGCGAATGCCGACGCCGAACCGAAAATCGCGATCGGGGCGTAGCAACAAGGGTTACCAAGGCCGTCATTGCGAGCGCCGCGAAGTAATCCATCGGCGACATGAAGCAAAAACTGGATTGCTTCGTCGCTCTAGCGCAAAATTGCTCCGCAATTTTGTCGCGGGCTCCTCGCAATGACGTAACACGACCAGGACGAATTGGGATGCAGGGACTTCGGGGTTAGATGGGTAAGGTCACGGGTTTTCTCGAAATCGATCGGCACGACCGCAAATATGCAGCCGTGGCCGAACGCCTGAAGCATTTTCATGAATTCGTCGTTCCGTTGACGGAGAAGGAAACGCGCGACCAGGCCGCACGCTGCATGAATTGCGGTATTCCCTATTGCCATGGCACGGGTTCGGTTCAGCCGGGCACGCCGGGCTGCCCGGTCAACAACCAGATTCCTGATTTCAACGACCTCGTCTTTCAAGGCGATTGGGAAGAAGCCTCGCGCAATCTGCATTCGACCAATAATTTCCCCGAATTCACCGGGCGCATCTGCCCCGCGCCATGTGAAGCCTCCTGCACGCTCAACATCGACGACAATCCGGTTACGATCAAAACCATCGAATGCGCGATCGTCGATCGCGCCTGGGAGAATGGCTGGCTCAAGCCGGAGGTGCCTTCCGAGAAGACCGGCAGGAAAGTCGCGGTCGTCGGCTCGGGACCGGCGGGCTTGGCGTGCGCGCAGCAGCTCGCGCGGGCCGGTCACGACGTGCATGTGTTCGAGAAATACGCCAGAGCGGGCGGGCTTTTGCGCTACGGCATTCCCGACTTCAAGATGGAAAAGCACATCATTGACCGCCGCGTCGCCCAGATGGAAGCCGAGGGCGTTACCTTCCATTATGGCGCCCATGTCGGAAGCGGCGGACAAGGCACGCTCGATCCGCGCCAACTCCTTGGCGAATATGACGCGCTTGCGCTCACTGGCGGCGCGGAAGCCCCGCGTGATCTGCCAATTCCCGGCCGCGATCTCGACGGCATTCACTTCGCGATGGATTTCTTAGCCCAACAAAACCGCCGCGTCGGCAACGAGCCGCTCGGGGGCGCGCGTGACATTCTCGCGGGCGGCAAGCATGTCGTCGTGATCGGCGGCGGCGACACCGGAAGTGACTGCATCGGCACGTCATTCCGCCAAGGCGCGCTTTCGGTGACGCAGCTCGAAATCATGCCACCGCCGCCCGAGCACGAAAACAAGGCCCTCACCTGGCCGAACTGGCCGCTCAAGATGCGGACCTCCTCAAGCCAGGCCGAAGGCGCACGCCGCGAATATGCGGTGTTGACGCAAAAATTTTCCGGCGCCGGCGGCAAAGTGACCAAGCTGCATGGCGCTGAGGTCGATGACAAGTTCAAGCCGATTGCGGGAAGCGAATTCGAACTCGAGGCGGGGCTCGTGCTGCTCGCGATGGGTTTCGTGCATCCGGTGCATGAGGGGCTTTTGAAGACGCTCGGCGTCGAACTCGACCCGCGCGGCAATGTGCGCGCCAACACGGCCGACTATCAGACCTCGCTGCCGAAGGTGTTTTCCGCCGGCGACATGCGCCGCGGGCAATCGCTCGTGGTTTGGGCGATCCGCGAGGGGCGGCTGTGTGCGCGGGCCATCGATCATTTCCTGATGGGTTCGACGAATCTGCCGGGGTGAATCTTCTTAGCTCCTGCCCGAACCGTTCTACGCTGTCCCGTGATCGAGCATGTCGAGGATCGGGCAATCCGGCGGACGATCGCCACATTTGGCGATGGTCGCGCTCAGGATGACTTCCAATTTCGCCAGATCCGCTATTTTTGCTCGAACGTTGACAAGGTGCGCGCTTGCAACATCGCGGACCTCGGCACATGAATGATGGCCGGGAGCCGCCAGGGTCAGCAACGCGCGAATCTCGGCGATGCTGAAGGCGAGCTCGCGCGCGCGGCGCACGAATGCCAAATGCCTCATCGCCTCCCGGTCATAGGTCCGATGTCCACCCTCGGTTCGCCGGGGCCGCGCAATCAAGCCAATGCGCTCGTAATAGCGCACGGTTTCCGGATTGACCCCCGTCGATTTGGCCAATTGCCCGATGGTGAGACCTCTCATTTTTGTGATCCTTTCGCGCTTGAACCCGTACCAACTCCAAGTGCCAGAGTGCCTGAAGCTAGACTAAAGCGCGATGAGATTTAGTCGAATCGTCATCGCGCTTTAATTCTTTGTTTGAGCATGATCTCCGCGCAAACGCCTTTGGCGTTTGTCGCGAGGGAAAATCGCTTCACACTTTTCCGGATCATGCTCTAAGGAGCCAATCTCATGACCGTGACTCATACCGATACCGACGACACCCCACGCATCCTCGTCACCGCACCCGAGGTTCCCACGGGATGGGTTGCCGGATTAGGCACGGCATTCGGCCTTGGCGCGCTTGTCTCCTCATCCTGCTGCGCCATTCCAATGGCTCTGGCCGGGCTTGGAGCCGGAGGCGCGATCTTCAGTGGCATGGAATTTCTCGCCGAATGGCGGCTCTATTTTCTGGGCGCAGCCTGCTGGGCCCTGCTCACGGCCTGGGTCACGTATTTTCGGCGCCGGACCGTCGCTTGCCGCACAAGCAGCGGTTGTTCACCCGCGGCACCGACCAAGCGGATGGCGGCCATATTAACCATTGGGACTGTGTTCGTCGCATTAGCCCTCGCTTGGGATGCGGTGATCGAACCCGTCGCCGTCAAGCTGGTACGATAAAGCCATGCAGCTCCAATCGACGCTAACCTGCCCGAAATGCGATCATTCGTCGATCGAGACGATGCCGACCGATGCCTGCCAATTCTTCTATGACTGCAAAGCTTGTGGCGAACGGCTCAAGCCGTTGGCCGGCGATTGCTGCGTGTTCTGCTCTTATGGCTCGGTGCCTTGCCCGCCGATCCAGGCGGGTAGCTGCTGCTAGATACCCCGCTTTCGCGGGGTATGACGGCGGAATCTAATTCTGCACCCGCACGCCGAGCATCACCACGGTCGAGGCCGAGCTTGCCAGCGGCACGTTGGAATTGAGAATGTCCCGCCGCAGCGTGCCCTTGATCCACAAATTGCGGGTCAGCTTGTAGATCAGATCGCCCTCGAGCGAATAGGTTTTGTCGGAGCGGCCGTCGCCCTGATAATCGTAAGTGCCGTAGGTGAATTTGCCGATCGCCGTCAGCCAGCGGCGAAAATCATGATCGACCTCAAACGTATAGGTGTGCGTCAATACGCCCGAGACGCCCGGCACGATGGTCTCGTCGATCGAGGTGGTGGAGAAGAATTTCGCCGTCGTCAGCGTCGTCGCCGTCCAGGTCAACGAGGACGACGTCAACAGACCTTCGAGACGGGACAGCCGCGGATCGGCATAGTTGCGCTCGGCAAATCCGACCGCGATTTCGCCGGTGAGAAGGCGTGAGAATTCGAACGAGCTACCGGCCTTGGCGTAGCCGCCGTTCGAATTGCGCGCAAAACCCGAGATATCGATGATCTGGTCATGGAAGCGGCTGTCGGCTTCCGCCTCGACAAACGGCTTCACCCCCGGCGTCAATTCGTAGCTGACGCGGCCGACGCCACCATATTGATTATAGGCGCGGTCGGCGTTGCTGGCGATGGTGCCGTCGGTGAGCGTGGAATTCTGATAGACGGTGCGGTCGAAGGTGGCGCCGCCCGCGATCTCCAGACGGTTGAATTTCTGGTCGATGCCGAGCGTGCTGCCGAACGTCGCCAGGACCGGATAGGTGGCAAGGCCGGCCTGAACGTTCGGGCTGCCGGGATTGTCGATACCGACCCGCAGCCGCAATTGCGAGGTGATGCGGGTGTCCTCGGTGATATCGACGCGGCCGTCGATATGGCCGGTGAAATCCGGCCGGTTCACATCGGTCGGCGCCGAGGAGATCGCCCCATTCACGATCGGCGGCAGGCTGTTGCCATAGCCGGTGAAGGAGCCGCGCAAATCGGCGACCAGCGCATGGCGCCCCCAATCGGAGACCGCGAGAAATTCCGGCGCGACCACCCAGAACGGCGCGCCCTGCGGCACGATGATGCGGCCGGGATTGGTGTCATAGCCGCCGCGCAGTTCGAGCGCGGACTTGATCAGAAAGCTGCCGGCATAGTCGCCGACCGGGCCGAACGGGTCGTCATCGGCCTTGAGCGGCTTGCGCGGCGGCTGGCCGGCGACCGTGCCGGCGATGGCGGGGGCGATCGGCGGCTTGTGGGCGGTGTCGGAGGGCGGTGGCGTCAGGCGCGGGCGCCCGTTTACGCCAGCCGGGCCGTTCGCATCCGGAATCGGCGTACCGGGCCCCGGGGACGGTTTTGGCTTGGCTTGGCCGGGAAAGAGTTTCGGCTTCTTGCGGGTGCGATTGAGCGAATCGAAACCAGCCTCGGCGGCGCCAGAGCCCGCCGGCAGGCCGTAACTTGGAATATTGCCGATCCGCGATGGCGCGGGCCTGTCTTTATTCGAGCGCCCATTTGTGGCGGCATCGCCAGGGGTGTTGCCGATCGCCTCGGCGGGCCTGCGCAGCGGTGAATCCTTCGGCGCGAGAAAGCCGTCCGGGACAGGCCGCAGCAGGTCGGGCGTGAGGGTCTGGGCCTGAACAGACGGGATGGCCCCGATCAGCACCAACCATGGCAAAGCGGCACGCAACAACGTTACGCGCTCGCGACGGCCCGTGGCTGGCGTCGGCATCACGACAAAAATACCTCAACAAATTCATACGCTTATTTGACACGCCTTCCGACGGGCGCATGCCGGTTCGGAAAACGTCGTTAACGGAGTTAAAACAATGATGGTTAATGAGCCGTTGAGAGGGACATCCCGCGTCGCCGTAAAGGTCCCGCCGTGCTATGGAAGCTAGAGGGGCTTTCAAACGATGCCCGCTCGGAAAACCGTATGTCCCCTTCGAAACCACTGATGGCCCCATCCTCCGGCCCAGCTTCCGCATCGGTCGAATCCGCGTTGCGAACGCTGGAGACGGAAGCCAGCGGCCTCGGCGCGCTCGTGGCCGCGCTGCAAGGGCCGCTTGGCGTAACCTTTGCGGCCGCCGTCGATCTGATCCGGCAAGCCAAGGGACGGGTCATCGTCACCGGCCTCGGTAAATCAGGCCATATGGCGCGCAAGATCGCCGCCACCCTTGCCTCCACCGGCACGCCCGCTTTCTTCGTGCATGCGGCCGAGGCCGGCCATGGCGATCTCGGCATGATCACCGCCGACGACGTGCTATTGGCGCTGTCATGGTCGGGCGAGCAGCCTGAGATGAAGAACCTCGTCAATTATTCGGCGCGCTTTGCGATTCCGATGATCGCGGTCACATCCAATGCGGCCTCTTCGCTCGGGCAAGCCGCCGATGTCGTGATCGAATTGCCGAGGGCACGCGAGGCCTGTCCGCACAATCTCGCGCCGACCACCTCGACCTTGATGCAGGCGGCGATCGGCGATGCGCTTGCGATCGCGCTATTGGAGGGCCGCGGCTTCACCGCGCTTGAATTCGCCAATTTCCACCCCGGTGGCAAATTGGGCGCGATGCTCAAATTCGTCCGCGATTTCATGCGCACCGGCGCCGAAATGCCGGTCAAGCCGCTCGGCACCAAAATGTCGGACGCCGTGGTCGAAATGTCGGCCAAGGGGCTGGGCTGCGTCTGCATCGTGAATGCTGCCGGCGAACTTGCGGGCATCATCACCGACGGCGATTTGCGCCGTCACATGCGTCCCGATTTGCTTGCGGTATCGGTCGAAGACATCATGACGCGGCAGCCGAAGACGGTGCCGCCCTCGATGCTCGCCAGCGAGATGCTGGAAGTTCTCAACTCGCTGAAAATCACGACGCTGGTCGTCACCGAGGCTCATAAGCCGGTCGGCATCGTGCATCTGCACGATCTGCTCCGCGCCGGCGTGGCGTGATCCTCGGCTTCACATCCAGCCCTGAAGCTCGCGCAGCACCAATTGCCGGATCACATCCATGCCGCCCTCGCTGTCATTCAGGCACGGAATGAAGGAAAAATGCGCACCGCCATGATGCTTAAAAATCTCGGCGTTTTCCTGCGCGATTTCTTCCAGCGTTTCCAGGCAATCGGCGGAAAATCCCGGCGTGAGAACGGCGATGCGGCGAACGCCTTCTTTCGCCAGCCTCGCCATGGTCTCATCGGTATAGGGCTGAAGCCATTCGTCGGAACCGAAGCGCGACTGGAAAGTCATCAAGAGCTGCGAGCCGTCGAGCTTTAAGCGCCGGCGCAGGCTTTCGGTGGTCGCAATGCATTGCCGTTCATAGGGGTCGCCGCGCTCGACATAGTTGCGCGGCATGCCGTGATACGACGCCACGATGATTTCGGGTTGAAACGCGAGCTTCGCCAGATGCGTCTCGATCGAGACCGCCAACGCCTCGATGTAGGTGGGATCGTCGTAATAAGGCGGCGTTACGCGCAGCACCGGTTGGGCGCGCATGCGGCCCAGCACGCGAAACACTTCGTCGCAGACGGTGGCCGATGTCGCCGCCGAATATTGCGGATAGAGCGGCACGACCAACAGACGGTCGCAGCCCTTGGCGGCCAGCGCGTCAATCCGTGAAGCGATCGAGGGGTTGCCATAACGCATCGCCCAATCGACCAGGATAGGATCAGGGCCCGACAGATCGGTGCCAAGTTTCTCGGCCTGCGCGCGGGTAATGGTTTTCAGCGGCGACTCGCCCCTGGCGACATTCCAAATCTTCCGATAGTCGCGGGCCTTGCGCGCCGGGCGGGTGCGCAGAATGATGCCGTAAAGCACGAGCTTCCACAGCAGGCCTTGATCCTCGATCACGCGCGGATCGGACAGGAATTCCTTGAGATAGACGCGCACGCCGCGCGCATCCGCCGTATCGGGAGTGCCGAGATTGACCAAGAGAACCCCGATACGGCCCGGCGCGATGTCAGCGGCGGGCTTTGAATGATCGATCGAAGAGGCCACGGTCATCGCGGTGGCTTCGCGCGCCGGACCATCCTTGTCAAGACAGGGACTGTGTCGATACTGTCCCCGCGGCCGCTTTTTCGAAATTCATGATGCTGCCGTGCGTCGGGAGGAGCCATGACAATCGCCGAATGGTGCATTTTTGGAGCCGTGCTGCTCTACCTTCTGACCATTACCGTGATCAAAGCGATCCATTTTCGAAAGTTCGACAATTCCAAACCGCGCGATCCCGCTTTCTTCGACGACGAGCTTCGTGCCCGAGCGCTGGGCGCGCATCAGAACGGAATCGAGACGTTTCCTTTCTTCGCCGCCGCCGTCATGCTGGCTGAATTTCGCGACTGCCCGCAAAATCTCGTCAATGAACTCGCGGTATTGTTCCTGATCGTGCGGATCGCCTATGTGCTGACCTATTTGGGCAACCGCCCGGCACTGAGATCGATCCTCTGGAACATCGGCTTTGTCATCAACATCGCCATCTTCTTCCTGCCCGCGCTTCGCCACTTCATGCCGATGTGAATTTGACTTCTCAGAAACCTTCCCTATAGGCGAGCGGGACGCAACCAGGATGAAGCATGAGCTTGAAGGTGACGAACCCCCAAAGCCCAACCACCGATCCCGATAATTACCGCCCGGCCTTGCATTCGACGGTGCGGGCGGCAGCCCATTGGTTGATCGATCATCAAAAGCCCGACGGGCATTGGGTGGGCCGCGCCGAAACCAATGCCTGCATGGAAGCGCAATGGTGTCTGGCGCTCTGGTTTCTCGGTCTTGAGAACCATCCGCTGCGCGCTCGGCTGGGCCGCTCGCTGCTGGACACCCAGCGGTCCGATGGCGCTTGGGAGGTCTATCACGGCGCTCCGAACGGCGACATCAACACAACCGTCGAGGCCTATGCCGCCCTGCGCTCGCTCGGCCATCGCGACGATGAGCCCGCGCTTGCCAAAGCGCGCGCGTGGATCGCCACCAAAGGCGGTTTGCGTAATGTTCGCGTCTTCACCCGCTATTGGCTCGCGCTGATCGGCGAATGGCCATGGGAGAAAACCCCGAACGTTCCGCCCGAAGTCATCTGGTTTCCGGTCTGGTTTCCGTTTTCGATTTACAATTTCGCACAATGGGCGCGCGCGACCTTGATGCCGCTCACCATCCTCTCGGCGCGGCGGCCGAGCCGGCCGCTGCCACCGGAAAACCGGCTCGATGGACTGTTTCCACAAGGACGCGGGAATTTCGATTATGACCTGCCGACCAAGGCCGGCGCAGGCGCGTGGAATGCGTTCTTCCGCGCGGCCGACAAAGTGCTGCATGCCTTGCAGGCCTTGGGCGCCAAACTGAATATCAGCCTGTGGCGCGGCGGCGCGATCCGTCATGTCTTGGAATGGATCATCAAGCATCAGGACGCCGACGGCGCCTGGGGCGGGATTCAACCGCCCTGGATTTACGGCCTGATGGCATTGCATGTCGAAGGCTATGCCATCGACCATCCGGTGATGGCCAAGGGACTCGGCGCGCTCGACGATCCGGGCTGGCGCGTCGATGTGGGGGAAGCGACCTACATCCAGGCGACCAACAGTCCGGTGTGGGACACGATATTGGCGTTGCTCGCCTTCGACGACGCCGGCTTAAGCGAAGACTATCCGCAAGCGATCGAGAAATCGGTGCAATGGGTATTGGACCGTCAGATTCGCGTTCCCGGCGATTGGTCGATCAAGCTTGCCGATGTGAAGCCGGGCGGTTGGGCGTTTGAATATGCCAATAACTCCTATCCCGACGTTGATGATACCGCGGTAGCGTTGATCGCGCTGGCGCCGTTCCGCCACATTCCGAAGTGGCAGGCCAAAGGCATCGAGGAAACGATCCAACGCGGCGTCGATTGGCTGATCGGCATGCAAAGCCATGGCGGCGGCTGGGGCGCCTTCGATAAGGACAACAACAAGCAGATTCTCACCAAGATTCCGTTCTGCGATTATGGCGAGGCGCTCGATCCGCCGTCGGTCGATGTGACCGCCCATGTCGTCGAGGCTTTCGGCAAATTGGGCATTTCGCGCCAACATCCCTCGATAGTCCGCGCGCTCGATTTTCTAAAGCGCGAGCAGGAAAGTGACGGCGCCTGGTTCGGCCGCTGGGGCGTCAATTATATTTACGGGACGGGCGCGGTTTTGCCGGCGCTCGGTGCCATCGGCGAGGATATGAGCCAGGCTTATATCGGCCGGGCGTGCGATTGGCTCGTCGCACACCAGCAGGAAGACGGCGGCTGGGGCGAAAGCTGCGCCTCTTATATGGATGCGGGATCCATAGGACGCGGCCATACCACCGCCTCGCAGACCGCTTGGGCGCTGATGGCGCTTTTGGCGGCGGGTCGCGACAGCGATCGCGAGGCGATCGAACGCGGCTGCCTTTTCCTGATCGAGCGGCAATCCGGCGGCACCTGGGCGGAAGCCGAATATACCGGCACCGGCTTTCCCGGGTATGGCGTGGGTCAAACCATCAAGATCAGCGATCCGCTCTTGTCGATGCGCCTGATGCAAGGGGCGGAACTGTCGCGCGCCTTCATGCTGCGATACGACCTTTACCGACATTATTTCCCGATGATGGCGCTGGGGCGGAAGCTGCGCAAATCGGGATCGCAGGCCTGACCCTCCGCCGTCCTTAAAAGCACGTCACGCGCTCGGCCGCGAGAAAGCCGAACAAAAGGCCCGCGCCGAAGAGCAGTACAAGCCCCGCGGCGGCAAACTCAATGCCGCGCATGATCAGCGCGCCGCTGCCTTCACTTGCGCTACCGAGCCGCTGCGCCACGCCTCTTGCCGAAATCGCCAACACCGCAATGGCCGATACCGTGATGGCCGTGCCCAGCCCCATCACAAAGGTCGCGGCGATCCCGGCCCAGAACAGGCCCTGCGCCAGCGCAAATACCAAAACCAGAATGGCGCCCGAACACGGCCTCAAGCCCACGGCGAAAATCGCGCCAAAGCCGCGCCGCCAGCCGCCGGGACCAGCCAACTCATTCGGAAGCGGACCATGCGAATGGCCGCGATGCTCATCATGAACATGCGAGGGATCGACGCAATCATGTCCATGGCGATCATGATCATGCCCGGCGTGAGCCGCGTGCGCGTGGGGATGGGAATGGTCGTGGTCGTGAGGGCCGTGATCGTGAGGGCCGTGCCCGGGATGAGGATGATCGCCAGCACCGGCTCCGGCAAGCGCCAGAGCCGGCGAGGGCCGCCGAAGCTGCAACGCGCGCATAAAACCGCCGCCTTTGGCTAGGACCAAGCGAGCGCCAAAGATCGCAATCAGGCAATAGCTTGCGATCTCGATCGCTCGCTCCGCCCCGCACATGGTCTTGGCGGTTACATTCAACAGCCACGCGCCGATCGCGACGATCAGGACCGCGACCAGCGACTGCAACAAAGCGGAGACAAAGGATAAAACGATGCCGCGCCGCGCGGTTTCCCGGTTAGCAACCAGATAAGACGAGATCACCGCCTTGCCGTGACCTGGACCCGCGGCATGAAAAATCCCGTAAGCAAACGAAATCGCAAGCAGCGCCCAGACCGCCCCGCCATCGGACTTGGCGGCGCGGATCGTCGAGGATATCTCGCGGTAGAATTCCGACTGCCTGGCAAATAGCCACCCGACGATACCGCCGACCGGCGGCTGGGCCGAAGGACGCGGAACCCCGAACGGGGTCTGCGCCGTCACGACATGCACGAGGCCGTCGAGCATCAGGAGAGCGAAAGCGGCCAGAATGCCGATCGCCAATCCATGCGTGAGACCCCGCCGGGATACAAGGATGGACGGCAACCTCATGGGCATGCCACCGTGATCTTGTTGGCGAACATCGCGCCGAAATTGGCATTATCGCCATTGAGGAAGTTTTGCTCGCCAATGGATTGCGCGCTTGCCGCGCCGTCATTCGGCCGCTGGAAGCTGACCCGGCAGGCGGCAGGCGCGCCGACCAGCCGGATCGGATCCTGATCGGCGAGCTTGAAATCGACAAAGAAGGTGGGATCGAAAACCTCCAGCGCCAGCGCCTTTGATTTCACCGGCGTCTTCAGCGGCAAGGTGAAATGCAGGATCAACAGGCCCGCCTTTTCTTCCAGAAAGTAATCGATCGGCTCTTCGAATTTCTGCTTCTTGCCGTCAGCCTTGGCGAAAGTGAAATAGGCGAATTCCTTGAGCGATTCGACATTGGTTTGAGCGAGCGGCGCCAGTTCTTCGTGGGTGTAGACGCCCTTTTTCTTGCTCTCGATACCCTGCAAGGCGTAACTCGAGAACATGTCGTCGAAAGCCCAGGCGTGACGCACGCCGGTGATCGCGCCGTCCGAGGAATAAATCAGTTCGCTGGTGGAGGTGATCCAGACATGGGGATGGGCCTGGGCCGCCGTTGCGCTTAAAATCCATAACGCGACGAGCAGCGGACCGAGGCGGCGATATCGCGGCGAGTTCATCTCAGGCGGCCTCCGGCGTTTCCAAAAGGCCACGGCGCCGTAAGAGCGCGTCGGGTGCCGGATCGCGGCCACGGAACGCGACATAGGCGTCTTCCGGATCGCGCGAGCCGCCGGACGAATAAATATCGTCGTGCAGGCGCTTGGCCACCGCCGGATCGAAGATGTCGCCGGCCTCCTCGAAGGCACCGAACGCGTCGGCGTCCATCACCTCCGACCACATATAACTGTAATAGCCCGAGGCGTAATGATCGCCCGAGAAGATATGGCCGAACTGCTGGGGCCGATGGCGCATCGAGATTTCCGCCGGCATGCCTATTTTCTCCAATTCCCGCCGCTCGAAGGCGCGCACGTCGGAAATCGAGGACGCCGGCTGGCTGTGGAATTCGAGATCGAGCAGCGCGGAGGCGACGAATTCCACCGTGGCAAAACCCTGATTGAATTTCCGCGCAGCCAGAAATCGCCGCAGCAGATCGTCCGGCAGCGGCTCGCCGGTCCGGTAATGCCGGGCGAATTGGCGCAGCACCTGTGGCTGCTCCTGCCAATGCTCATAAAGCTGCGAGGGCAGTTCGACGAAATCGGTGAACACGCTGGTGCCCGACAGCGAGGGATAAAAGACGTCCGACAATATGCCGTGCAGGGCATGACCGAATTCGTGGAACAGCGTGCGGGCATCGTCCGGCGACAACAGCGCGGGTTCGCCTTCGGCGCCCTTGGAAAAATTGCAAACATTGATGATGAGGGGCGCGACCACGCCATCGAGCTTTTGCTGGTCGCGTAAGGAAGTCATCCAGGCGCCGGAACGTTTGGAGGGCCGGGCAAAGTAATCGCCATAGAACAGCGCCTTGTGGTGACCGGCGCGATCCCGCACTTCCCATACCCGCACGTCCGAATGCCAGACCGCAATGTCCTTCCGTTCGGTGAATGTGACGCCGAACAGGCGCGTGGCGCAGTCGAAGGCGGCTTCGATCATATGATCGAGCGAAAGATACGGCTTGATCGCGGCATCGTCGAAATTGGCGCTGATCTGGCGCAGTTTCTCGGCGTAATAGCGCCAGTCCCAGGCGGCGAGCGCGAAATTTTTGCCTTCCTGAACGATCAATTGCTGAAGCGCGTCACGGTCCTTCCAGGCGCGCGCGCGCGCCACTTTCCAGACCCGCTCCAAAAGCCCCCGCACGGCTTGCGGCGTCTTGGCCATGGAGTCCTCGAGGCGGTAGGCGGCGAAGGTCGGGTAGCCCAGGAGTTTGGCGCTTTCCTCGCGAAGCGTGAGGATCTCGACGATGGCGGCGTTATTGTCGTTGGCGTTGCCATTGTCGCCACGGGCGATGAAAGCCTTGTAGACTTTTTCGCGCAGGTCGCGGCGGGACGAGGTCTTGAGGAACGGCTCGACGAAAGAGCGCGAGAGCGTCACGATCGCCCTACCAACAAGGCCGCGCTCCTCGGCCGCCGCGCTGGCGGCCGCGACAAAACTGTCCGACAGGCCCTCGCGATCGGCCTCGCCCAACTCCATGAACCAGTCCTGCTCGTCGGCGAGCAGATGATGGCCAAAACTTGTCCCCAAATGGGCCAGCCGCTCGTTGATCTCGGCCATCCGAGCCTTCTTCGCCTCGTCGAGGCCGGCGCCGGAGCGGTGAAACCGCGTATAGCTGCGCTCCAGAAGGCGCACCTGCTCAGCCGTGAGGCCAAGTGTCGCGTGGTTATCACGGAGCTGAACGATCCGCCCGAACAGCACCGCGTTCATCATGATCGGGTTCCAGTGCCGCGCCATCCGCAGCGACACCTCTTTGTCGATCTCAAGCAGCGCCGGATTGGAATGCGCCGACACCAAGGCGTGAAAGACCGCCGAGACCTTGGCGAGCAATTTGCCGGAACGCTCCAGCGCCGTAATCGTGTTGGCGAAGTCCGCTTGCGCGGGATCATGGGTGATCGCGGCGACTTCGGCCGTGTGGTCGGCAAACGCCCGCTCGAAGGCGGGCAAGAAATGCTCCGGCGCGATGTCGGCAAAGGGCGGCGTCTCGAACGGCGTCTGCCACGGCAGAAGCAGCGGGTTCGCCTCATCGGAGGCGAAGGACACAGTTTTCGCATCGTCTGGCATCGAAAATCCCGTCTCCATCCTTAAATTACGGCAAACTGCTATATCACGCGATCGGGCTTTTTTGAGCCTTTTGCGCTTGATAGAGGCGCTCTTTTCGGAGAGATTGCGCCCCTTGGAACAGGACCGGCCCATCATGAGTTCACAAGCTTCTCCGAACAGCTCCCGCCAGATCGTCTGGCCGAGCGTCATCACCGTGATCAGCGCGGCGATCCTGATTGGGGCCGAAGTGTTCGGCGCGGCTTTTGCTGGCGGTTGGGCGCTTGCGATCCTGTTCGGTCTCGACGACACCGGCGCGCATACCCTGCAAGCGATCTTGTTTGCGGCGGGCGTCGTCATCATGGCGGCCTTCATCCGCGCCGCACAGCGCGTCGAGCCGTTCACGCGCCGCGCGTGAGTTGACCGGCTCCGCCAAGCCCGCATCATCACAGCGCTTCAAGTCTTACGTTCCGTTAAGCAAACTTAACGTGCGTTCATTTTTCAACGCAGGCGCAAGCATGCGCGCGCGTGGCTTGCATAAGCAGACGTTAGGGAAATTTCCGCACAGGCTAAAAAAAATGTTGCGAAGCAGAGTCAAAAAGTTTATTTGCGGACTTGCCCAATTTCGCACGTGCCTGTGGTCGTGTGTCAGTCGGTAGGTATCCGGACAAGAGGCCGGACAGCCGCCAAGGGATGAAGAACCGAGGGTCGCTTTGAGTTTTTCTCAAAGAGGCCAGCCTCTCTCTCCAGAGATGCCGTTGAAGGTTCCTTTGCTCCTTGCAACCGTGACTGGCAGCCGGAGGCGAACCGGCGCACCCCGCTCTCCACGGGGGACGCGACTTAAAGCAACGACGGATCGGGCTTTTTTGGTCTCTACCGGTATTCCAACGCCGGCGCGGGCTACTGAAAAGGCTTGTCCTTCATTGCCAGGTGAGCGGGCGGGAAATTTCCCAACCAATCCACGGC